>Ga0180222_1001789_pt1 | contig 20328 bp, 20 predicted proteins | sample eDN5th37CKraftOP_FD_151336 | JGI IMG/M metagenome (GOLD analysis project Ga0180222, IMG submission 151336) | Enriched Organic Plus compost microbial communities from Emeryville, California, USA - eDNA 5th pass 37_C Kraft OP (version 2) (version 2) ... | reverse complement strand
CGCGATGTTGACGATGTCCAGGATCCCGAACGAAATCGACAGCCCGATCGTCACCGCAGCGTAAAACCCGCCCAGCAACAACCCAGCCAAAATCGCATTCAACAACAACTCAAAACTAATGCCCATGCAGTGTCAGCCGGACGTCTTTCGCGCGCGCAGCGCGATCGTCATGACGTGCCTGGTCTGCTCCTCCCCCGTTCCCCGCCGATGTCTGACGCTGGCGCGTTGCCCGGCTTCGGCCACACTGTGCAGGAAGCCCTGCGATCTGGCTAGCTTTATAGCGGCGTGACAGTGCTCGCTGTCAATGATTGACAGGAAATTCCCGCGACATTCAAGCGCGGGGCGGCTGCGGCGCGGGATGTGCTGCCGCCGTGTCCTGGCGCACGGCCTTAAGATCGCGGTTTGCAGCGGCCGCATCCTCTGCTATGGCCGCGATCTGCGGACATCGAGGTTCGCCCGGCCTGTCCTTTCCCGTGCCCATTCCCATCCCGATCGCTCTCGCGGCCACGGCGATGGCCTGCTTCGGCCTCGCCGATTTCGTCTACAAGCGCGCCGCCGATGTGGGCGTCCGCCCGCACCAATTCATCTTCGCGCAGGCCGCGATCTTTACGCCGATCGCGGTGCTGATCGCGCTCGCGACCGGGGCGCTGGTCTGGACACCGCCGATGCTGTGGGGCGCGCTCGCCGGCGTCTTCACCTTCGTCGGAGCCTACAGCTTCTCGCGCAGCCTGATCGGCGGCGTGGTGAGCATCAACGCGCCGCTGTTCCGGCTGAATTTCATGGTGACGGCGACGCTGGCCTTCGTGGTCCTGGACGAGCCGCTGACGCCCGCCAAGGCGGCCGGACTCGCGGCAGCACTGGCCGCGGCCTGGCTCCTGGTCGGCGGCGGCGCGCCCGCCGATGCGCTGGCGAGCGCTGCGGCGCGCCGTTCGGTGCTGCAGGCACTGGCCGCAACCGTGGCCATGGGCTGCGGCAGTTTCTGCCAGAAGCTCGGGCTGATGCAGGGCGCCGCGCCGGTCACCATGCTGGCGGCGCAGGCCGCGGTGTTCCTGCCGATCACCTTCGTCGCCGTGCTCGCGATCGACGGGAAAGTCATGGCGCCGATGCGGGCCTGGCGCTACGGCTGCGTCACCGCTATCTGCCTGCTCAGCGGATTCCTCGCGCTGTTCGGCGCGCTCCTCGGCGGCGAGGTCAGCGTGGTGGTGCCGATCGCGCAGATGGGCTTCATCGTCACCGCCGGGCTCGGCATGACGCTGCTCGGCGAGCGGCTGACGCCGCGCAAGGCCGCCGGCCTCATGGCGGCAGCGGCGGCGCTGGTCACGCTCGCGCTGTGACGCGGCGCCGGCGCGGGCGGCGGAGCCGTGCCATGCGCGCGAGCACGGCGCAGACCGCGGCGGTGTCGTCCCCGCCGTGGCCGCTGCGCAGGGCCTTGCCGTAGATCGGCTCGGTGGCGCGGAACACCGGCACCGCCACGCCGATGCGGCGCGCGAAATCGCCGATCACCTGCATGTCCTTCTGCCAGCCTTTGAGCGTCATGGTCGGCTGCCGGTAATCGCCCGTCACCATCATCGGACCGCGCACCTCGAACATGCGGCTTTGCCCGGCGCCGGCATTGGCCAGCTCGTAGATCCGGCGCGGATCGAGGCCGGCCTTCATGCCGAGCACCATGGCCTCGGCAGCGGCGACGTTGTGGATCGCGACCAGCAGGTTGGCGACGTATTTCATCTTGCTGCCGTTGCCGAAGGCGCCGAGATCGTAGACTTCGCGGCCGAGCGCCTGGAACAAAGGCCGCAGCCGGCGCACCGTGGCGGGATCGCCGCTCGCATAGAACACCAGGTCGCGGACGGCGGCCTGCGCGCCGGTGCCGCTCACCGTGCAGTCGAGCATCAGATGGCCGGCGCTACGCAGGCCGCGTTCGGCGCGCTCCTTGTCGCCGAGCGCCAGCGTCGATGTCTCGATCACCACGCGCGGCGGCAGCGCCGCCGCTGCCAGTTCGCGCGCTACGGCATCGAGCGCCTGCGGCGCCGGCAGGCTGGTGATGATGTCGCGCGACGCGGCGGCGACGGCGGCGGCGCTGTCGACGATCTCGACGCCGCTGCGCCTTGCCGCGCGGCGGCGCGCGGCGTCGACGTCGAAGCCGACGACGCGCCAGCCGGCCGCCACCAGATTGCGCGCGAAGGCGCCGCCCATGATGCCGAGGCCGACGATGCCCACCGTCCTGGAGGCCTTGCCGGATTTATTTTTCGATTTGCTCTTGTTCTGCATTCTGCGCGGCGCGGCCATGGACTCTCTCCCATCAGGAATCGGCAGGGCTTAGCCGCGGCGGCGTTCGCTGTCGAGAGCCGCTTCCGGGCTGCGGCGCGATCGCTTGAAGCCATTCCAGGAAAAGTGCGAAGCGGCTTTCCGCCTGGAATTGCGTCAAGCAACACACGGGATCGTTTCACCGTTTCCATGAAACGGCGAACGATCTAGTGTGCGTGGCGCAACGACGGAGAGACTCGCGATGATCGGGACCGCAACGGCCGCGCGGCGCACGGAGCCGGCACCATGAAGCTCGGCTTCTTCACCATGCCGATCCATCCGCTCGACAAGGACTGGCGGCTGTCGCTGCGCGAGGACCGCGAGGCCTTCGTGCTGGCCGACGAGCTCGGATTCACCGAAGGCTATGTCGGCGAGCACATCACCGACCGCGCCGAGAACATCACCTCCTGCGCGATGTTCATCGCCAGCCTGATCGACGCCACCAAGACCATCAAGCTTGGCACCGGCACGGTGAACCTGCCCAACAGCCACCCCGCCACGGTGGCGGCGCAGATCGCGATGCTCGACCACATGCTCGACGGCCGCTTCATCTTCGGCATCAGCCCCGGCGGCCTGTTGTCCGACGCCGAGCTGTTCGGCAATCTCGATGCCGACCGCAACGCCATGTTCCTGGAGGCGATCAACCAGGTGCTGGCGATCTGGTCCGGCGCGCCGCCCTACAATCTCGACGGCAAGTACTGGCGAATCAAGGTCGAGCGCCAGTTCATCCCGGAGCTGGGCCAGGGCTTCATCGCCAGGCCGCTGCAGCGGCCGCATCCGCCGATCGTGGTCACCGCGGTGGCGCCGTTCTCCAAGGGCGTGACGGAGGCCGCGGCGCGCGGCTGGGACCCGATCTCGGCCAACTTCCTGATGCCGCAATGGGTCAAGAGCCACTGGCCGAGATATGTCGAGGGCTGCGCGCGCATGGGCCGGCCCGCCGATCCGGCGCACTGGCGCGTCGCCCGCAGCATCTTCGTCGCCGACGACGCCGCCACCGCCAAGGCCTATGCCACCGACCCGAACGGGCCGTACCGCTATTACTACCGCCAGCTCTTCACCAAGCTGAAGCAGAACGGCCGCATCGAGCTGTTCAAGACGCGGCGCGACCAGCCCGACGACGAGGTGACGCTCGACAGCGTCTGCGATGCGCTTATCACCTATGGCACGCCGGACAAGGTCGCCGACGAGATCCTGGCCTATCGCGAGACGGTCGGCGATTTCGGCACGCTGCTTTATGCCGGCAAGGACTGGGCCGACCGCGCGCTGGCGCGCCGCTCCATGATCCTTTTGGCGGAGCAGGTGCTGCCGCGCGTCAACGCCGCGATCAGCCGCGGGCGGTGATGTCCCGCACGATGTCGATGGCGCGGCGCAGCAGCGTCATCGAGGCTTCCGGCGTGCGGAATGCGGCATGCGCCGACAGCGTGACGTTGTCCATCCGCGTCAGCGGATGATCGGCGCGCAGCGGCTCGTCGTGGAACACGTCAAGCCCGGCATGGCGGATATGGCCGCTCGCGAGCGCGTCGAGCAGCGCCGCCTCGTCGATCAGCGCGCCGCGCGCGGTGTTGACCAGGATGACGCCGGGCTTCATCTGCGCGATCTGCGCGCGGCCGATGATGCCGCGGGTGTCGTCGCCGAGCGTGAGATTGAGCGAGATCACGTCGGCTGTCGCCAGCAGCGTTTCGAGTGCGACTTGCGGCACGCCCGCATCCGGCCGCGGCGTCCGGTTCCAGGCCACCACCTCCATGCCGATGCCGCGGCCGATGCGCGCCACCTCTGTGCCGATGCCGCCGAGCCCGACCACGCCCAGCGTCTTGCCGCGCAGCGCGACGCCCTCGCGCGGCTGCCAGACGCCGCCGCGTACGGCGCGGTCCATGCTCGCGATCGACCGCGCCGCGGCGAACATCAGCGCGACGGCGTGCTCCGCCACCGCGGTATCGCCATAGCCCTTGATGGTGTGCACGGTGATGCCGCGCGCCTTGAGCGCGGCGATGTCCATATAGCTGGCCGCGCCGGTGCCGAGGAACACGATGTGCCTGAGCTGCGGGCACTGCGCGACGAGATCGGTCGGCATATAGGAATGGTCGTCGAGCGCGATATCGTAGCCGGCGAGCAGCGCCGGCAGGTCATGCTGCGCGAACGGCGCGGTGTTCACGGTGATCGGCGGGTCGTCAGCGGTGTGGACGCGCGGCCACAGCGGGGCGAGCTGCTGGTTGCAGTCGATGAAGATGGCCTTCGCGGTCATGCGGCCATGATGTCATGGCCGTTCGCTGCCATCCAGCGGCGGACCGTTCCGTCACCAGCCGATGCGGAAGCCTGCGGTGATGCTTTTGGTGGTCACGGGCGCGCCGATGTCGCTCAGCGAGGTGGTCACCGTGAGCGGTCCGGCGATGCGCTGCTGCGCGCTGATCGAGCCGCGGGTCTGGTTGTCCGTGGTCGAGGTGGTGGTGGCGGCGGCGAACGCGGTGCGCGTCGCCAGCACGTCGAGCCGCAGTTCGCGGTCGGTCGTCCAGATGCGGCGCTGGCTGTCCTCGCTCGCCGTCGGCCCGAAAGCGTCGGTGACGGAATAGCGGTTGCGCACCGTGAGCGCATAATCCTGGCCGAGCGGCACGGTCCGCTTGAAGGTCGCGCCGAGCGAGCCCTGGTCCTGCGCCGGATCGATGCGGGCATCGAGCGTCGCCAGGCCCGGGACGGTGACGTCGGCCCAGGCCGCGCCCGCTCCGGCGCTGTCGGCGCCGTTGACGACCGGAGCGATGGCCTGCTGCGGCGTCGGCGCTGCGCTGCGCGGCAGCGCCGGGGTGAGGTCGGCGCCGATCTTGGCGTCCCACGCGGTCACCAGCGGACGCCGCACCGTGACCGTGCGGTCGGAGCGATCCCAGTTCAGCGTTGGCGGGGCCGTGCCGGCAACGCCGCGCAGCGGCTTGACGCCGCCGGTCGCGAGCGGGGGCGCGGACGTGCCGAGCGCCTCGCGCAGCAGCGCCTCGTCCTGCGGCGACAGGGTGCGCGGGTCGCTGTCGAGCGTGTCGCGCAGTTCCGGATCGCCGATGATGACGGTCGCGGTGTCATGCTGGGCAGGGGCGTCGCGGGCGGCGGTTTCCTGCGCGGTCGCGCTCATGCCGCCGGCGACGACAAGGCTGCAGGCGAGGCCTGCGGCGACAAGGCCGCTCCGCTGCCGGATGATGTGAGACACGCAACCCCCGCGCATTTCCCATGTGCGCGGCAGCCCTTAAAGCGGAAATGGGGCGACGATATGGAGCGCGCCACGGGAACCCGGTTCCCGGAGCGCGCTCATCAGTTGCGGCGCTGGGCGCGCATGACGTCGTCGATGCATTTGTCGACGGCGCGCGATTTCTGTTCCAGGCTCATGGCCGCGGAATCGTATTTCATCCAGCAGCGGGCGCTGGCCTGGTGCTCGTCGAGCGGGACCTCGACCTTGGCGTCGGCGGCCTGGCTCGGCGGCGCCGGGGTGCCCTGCAGCGCGCCTGGCATCTCGTTGCGGTTGGCGCAGCCGGCGAGCGCCAGCGCGGCGACGAGGCCAAGCGCAATGCCCATCGGGATAGACCGGCGAGGGGGACGAACAAAGGGGATCATGACAGGATGCTCACGGCCGACCGCCCCCGGCGACGGCGCGCACTTTAGCGGTGCGGCGGCGGAAATCCAGCATCCCGGACCGCGGAAATCCAAATTGTAGGGCTTCGGCATGCCCCTGGATCGGTCGAAAGAGATTGAAGAACGTATAGAGAACATGCTAAAAGGAGCTGTTGGTGCGATGGCGTTCGGAAACAATGGGGCGATGGCGAATCAATCCATTCTTCCCGCCGACATCGGCTCCCGCTTCGAGGTCCAAGAATGGCGCAACGGTTTGGCGATCTTGGCCGCAGCGCACCGGGACGAATGGGCAGATATCCTCGATGTGTTGCGGGGCTTCGTCCTGCTGAGGAGCGAGATCTTGAAGCCGGGCGGCTCAAAAGGGCTGATCGCCGGCAGGCTCGAAACTCTTGCCGCGGCTTGATGGCGGAAGCGGAGGCGGATGCCCCGTCGTCGTCTTTGGGATTCGAGAAACCTGCTATGTCGAAGACTGATCCTCGGTCAGCTGGTGACGACCTGCTCGGCTTTGTCGGCAAGAGACGCTTCGCGACGATCCTCGCCGATCCGCCGTGGCAGTTCACCAATAAGACCGGCAAAATCGCGCCCGAACATAAGCGCTTGGCGCGTTATGGCACCATGAAGCTCGACGAGATTGCCGCGCTTCCTGTGCAGCAGATCTCTGCGCCCGTGGCTCATCTCTATCTCTGGTGCCCCAATGCCTTGCTGCCGGAAGGACTGGCGGTCATGAGAGCGTGGGGATTCACTTACAAATCCAATCTGGTCTGGCACAAAATCCGCAAGGACGGCGGGCCGGACGGGCGCGGCGTCGGATTCTATTTCCGGAATGTCACTGAACTGGTGCTGTTCGGAGTGCGCGGCAAGAATGCGCGGACGCTGGCGCCGGGCCGCAGCCAGGTGAATTTCATCGCCACGCGCAAGCGCGAGCATTCGCGCAAGCCGGACGAGCAGTACGATATCATCGAGGCCTGCAGTCCGGGGCCGTTTCTCGAGCTATTCGCGCGCGGCACGCGCAAGGGCTGGGCGACCTGGGGCAACCAGGCCGATGAGCGATATCGACCGACCTGGAAGACCTATTCCTATAACTCCCAGGCGCTTGTGGCCGCGGAATAGGATGATCGATTGCGGATCGGTTCCGCAGGCGAGGTGGCATCCATGACAAAGGCGGTGAAGAAAGCCCCGGCGAAGACGGCCCGGGCCAAGACGGCCCGGGCCAAGACAAGCGCAGCGGCACCCAGCAGCGGCCGCGACGCCTCCAAGCTGATCGACGCCCGGATCAGGGAGCTGGGCGACTGGCGCGGCGACCTGCTCGGGCGCATCCGCGCAGTCATCAGGAAGGCCGATCCCGACGTGGTCGAGACCTGGAAGTGGCGCGGCGTGCCGGTGTGGGAGCACGACGGCATCATCTGCACCGGCGAGACTTACAAGGCCGCGGTGAAGATGACCTTTGCCAGGGGCGCGGCGCTCGCCGATCCGGCCGGGCTGTTCAACGCCAGTCTCGAAGGCAACACGCGCCGCGCCATCGATTTTCATGAAGGCGACACGATCAACGAGAAGGCGCTGACCGCGCTCATTCGCGGAGCGGTGGCGCTGAACGTGGCGAAGAAAAAGAAATAGCCGCGGCAGCAATGCCGCTATCGCGCCGTGCGCTGGCGCCATTCCGACGGCCGCTCGAAATGTCCGGCCCAGATGCCGCGGCGGGCGTCGCGCGCCTCGCGCTCGGCGGCGGCGTAGCGGCCTTTGCTGTGTGCGGGAAGCTCGATGGCGTGGCCGGCGCGCACCATCGCCTCCGACAGATCGGTGCCGTCACGGCGCGAATCATTGCCGTCGACGGTGCACACCGCGACGATGCGGTCGTAGCTGCGCGCTTCCGCCGGCGTGCAGGACACCGGCCGGCCGCCGATCAATTGGCCGAGCGCATCGCGCGCGGCGAGCCCGCAGGTGACGTCGTGGCCGTCGGCTGAGCGGCAGAGCTGGCGCAGCTCCGGCGCGTCGATGCCGAACAGGCGGATGCGCGCGTCGCCGATCTCCAGTGAATCGCCGTCGACCACGCGTACCGCGCCGGCGATGGCTTCGCCGTCGATGCGGCCGGTGGGCGGCTTGTTCCAATGGCTGTAGGCCCAGGCCGCGAGCGCGACCACCGCCAGCACGATCCATGACGGCAGCTGCGGGCGCCTGGCGGCGGGCGGCGCGGGCGTCCGCTGCCAGCGCCGTTGCCAGGAATTTGGCCGCACCATCAGCGGCGGCGGCGCGGCTTGAACCCGCCGCGCATGCCGGGACGGCCGAGCGTCGAGCGCGGGCCGTCGGCGGGTGACTTCTTGGCCGGGATCGATTCCACGCCGGGGCCCATCTCGTCGAGCGTGGGTTTGCGCGGGCCTTCTCTCGAAGACAGGCTTCGCCCTTTTGGCGCGTCGGGGCGGTACGGCCGGACCTCGTGATATTGCGCGATGCCCATCTCGTCGAGCTCGGGCTTGTGCGGCCGGGCGCGCGGATCAGGCGACGCGATATCCCGCGCCGCATTGCGCGCCTCGATCTTGCGCAGCGCGGCCCGCGCCGACGGGCCGCCTTTGGACGTCAGCTTCGGGTTCTGTGCTTGCACCACGCCGCGCGCGGTCGGATCGTCGAGCACCGCCATTTCGGTCTGGCGCAGCCGCTTGATCTCGTCGCGCAGCCGCGCCGCTTCCTCGAAGTCGAGGTCGGCGGCGGCAGCGCGCATGCGGGTTTCGAGGTCGGCGAGCACCGCCTCGAAATTGTGGCCGATGGTGGCGGCCTCCTCGAAATCGCCGGCCGTGCCGTCGCGACCGGTCGAGATCAGCACGTGATCGCGCTCGTAGACGCTGGAGAGAATGTCGCCGATGCTCTTCTTCACGCTCTCCGGGGTGATGCCGTTGGCGCGATTGTACTCCATCTGCTTGTCGCGGCGGCGGTTGGTCTCCGCGATCGCGCGCTCCATCGAGCCGGTGACCGTATCGGCATAGAGGATCACCCTGCCGTCGACATTGCGCGCGGCGCGGCCGATGGTCTGGATCAGCGAGGTCTCCGAGCGCAGGAAGCCTTCCTTGTCGGCATCGAGGATCGCGACCAGCGCGCATTCCGGGATGTCGAGGCCCTCGCGCAGCAGGTTGATGCCGACCAGGCAGTCGAAGGCGCCGAGCCGCAGGTCGCGGATGATCTCGATGCGTTCCAGCGTGTCGATGTCGGAATGCATGTAGCGCACGCGGATGCCCTGCTCGTGCAGATATTCGGTGAGGTCTTCGGCCATGCGCTTGGTCAGCACCGTGACCAGCGCGCGGTAGCCGGCGCGCGCCACCGCGCGCACCTCGCCGATCACGTCGTCGACCTGCGTGCGCGCCGGGCGCACGTCCACCGGAGGATCAATGAGCCCGGTCGGGCGGATCACCTGTTCGACGAACACGCCGCCGGCTTCCTCCATGTCCCATGGCCCCGGCGTCGCCGAGACGCAAACGGTCTGCGGCCGCATCGCGTCCCATTCCTCGAAGCGCAGCGGCCGGTTGTCCATGCAGGAGGGCAGGCGGAAGCCGTATTCGGCGAGCGTCGCCTTGCGGCGGAAGTCGCCGCGATACATGCCGCCGAGCTGCGGCACGGTGACGTGGCTCTCGTCGACGAAGACGAGCGCGTTGTCGGGGACATATTCGAACAGGGTCGGCGGCGGCTCGCCGGGCTTGCGGCCGGTGAGGTAGCGCGAATAGTTCTCGATGCCGGCGCAGCTTCCGGTCGCTTCCATCATTTCGAGATCGTAGACGGTGCGCTGCTCGAGCCGCTGCGCCTCGAGCAGCCGCCCGGCGGCATGCAATTCGGCGAGCCGGGCCTTGAGCTCGGCCTTGATGCCCTGCATCGCCTGGATCAGCGTCGGCCGCGGCGTCACATAGTGCGAATTGGCGTAGACCTTGACGAATTCGAGGTCGTCGGTGCGCTGGCCGGTCAGCGGATCGAACTCCTCGATCTTCTCGATCTCGTCGCCGAACAGATGCACGCGCCAGGCGCGATCCTCGTAGTGCGCCGGGAAGATGTCGACGGTGTCGCCGCGCACGCGGAATGTGCCGCGCGAGAAATCGCCGCCGGAACGCTTGTATTGCAGCGCCACCAGGTCGGCGAGCAGTTGCCGCTGGTCAATGCGGCCGCCCTGCTTCAGCGTGAAGGTCATCGCCGAATAGGTCTCGACCGAGCCGATGCCGTAGATGCAAGAGACCGAGGCCACGATGATGACGTCGTCGCGCTCGAGCAGCGCGCGCGTCGCGGCGTGGCGCATGCGGTCGATCTGTTCGTTGATCGAGGATTCCTTCTCGATATAGGTGTCGGTACGCGGGACGTAGGCTTCCGGCTGGTAGTAGTCGTAATAGGAGACGAAATATTCGACCGCGTTGTCGGGAAAGAACGACTTGAACTCGCCGTAGAGCTGCGCGGCCAGCGTCTTGTTCGGCGCCAGGATCAGCGCCGGGCGCTGCGTCTGCTCGATCACCTTGGCCATGGTGAAGGTCTTGCCGGAACCGGTGACGCCGAGAAGAACCTGGGTGCGGTCGTTGCGCCGCACGCCCTCGACCAGTTCGCGGATGGCCTGCGGCTGGTCGCCCTTGGGCTCGAACGCCGACTTGATGACGAGGCGGTGGCCGCCCTCGGATTTCTCCGGCCGCGGCGGCCGGTGCGGGGTCCAGACCTGCTGGCTGAGTTCGGGCCGGCCCTCGCGCAGGAGCTTCTCGAGCGACCGCGCGGTGGCGGTGACGCCCGACGGCATCAGCTCGCGCTCCTCGGCGGCGTCGGCCTCCTCGGCCTCCGGCATGCGATAGCCGAGCACCTGCGCGAGCTTGCGGTTGATGGCGGTGGGCGCCGACGCGAAGCCAGCCTGCGGCGCTTCCCCGAAGCCTTTCGGCGCCGACTTGCGCGCGGTGTGTGCAGCGGAGAAGTCGCGGCGGCGGTCGAACGAATTGTCCGGCGGCGGCTGGAGGTGGCTGCCGGTGCCGGAACCCGGACCCGCGGTGCCGTCCTGCAAGGCGGGATTGAGGATCGCCGCCAGCGACGGGTCGAGCGCGCCGCGCTCCTCGCGCGCTGCCTTGGCGCGCGTCGGTTTCGCCGGGTCCTTCTTGGAATGTCGGCCCGGATGCCGCTGCTCGGGAGTTTTCGCCATCGCCGCAATATGGGGCGAGTCCGATGGCGGGAAAAGGGCGGGCGCGGAACCGCGCCGGCGGGCCTCGGCGCGATCAGGCGATCGGCGGCGCCTTCAGCGGTCCGCGCAGGCCGGCGGTGAGGCCGAGCAGGATGCCGGCAAAGGCGATCATCGAGGCGAAGGCCAGCGTCGAGACCCCGGTCAGCCCCTGGCCGACCGAGCAGCCGAGCGCGCAGGCGCCGCCCATGCCCATCAGCGCCGCCCCCGCGATCGAGCGCAGCATGTGCGCGGCCGAGCGATAGCCTTCGAGCGCGAAGCGGCCGGTCAGCAGCGCAGTGGCGAGGCTGCCGGCAATGACGCCGGCCACCATCACGATTCCGAAGTTCGGCGTCATGCCGGTCGACAGCATGACGTATTGCACGCTGTCGGCGGTCGGCGCCACGAAGGTGAGGGAAGTCACCGGGATCGGCTCGAACGCTTCGCCGCCGACCGCGCCGGTGGTGTACCAGCCGGCGGCCACCAGCAGGCCGATCAGGATGCCGGCTATCCACTGGCCGCGAGCCTGCCGCAGCGGCGCGTGGCTGAACGCGAAGGCGATCAGCGCGCCGGCGATCAGCAGCGCGGCGGTCATGCGTCCGGCCCCGCTGCCGAGCGCGCCGGCGAGCGCGTCCGGCAGGGAGTTCACCGCCGGCGTGGTGTTGCTCGCCTGCGAGGCGGCGACGCGCACCGGCCCGAGCAGGCCGCGCAGCGTCATTTGCGCGGTGATGCCGAGCGTCACCACCACCACGAAGGAGCGCAGGTTGCCGCGGCCGAGCAGCACCGCCGCGCGCGAGCCGCAGCCGTTCGCCAGCACCATGCCGTAACCGAACGCGAGCCCGCCGGCGAACATCAGCGGCGCGGAGAACGACGGCTGCAGATAGATCGACTGGCCGAGATCGACGAGGCCGAAGCCGGCCAGCGCCTGCGCGCCGAGCATCGCCGCCGCCATCGCCAGCGCATAGCTGCGGATGCGCACGCCGTCGCCTTGCGTCAGCCAGTTGCGCAGGCTGGTGAGCAGGCAGAAGCCGCTGACCAGCCCGACCACGCCATAGGCGAGGCCGATCAGGAAACCGAGAATGAGGACGAGTTCAGCAGGACCGGGCACGCGGATGCTCTGATGTTGCCGCGGTGATGTGGAGTATTCGTGTCGGCGGTGCAACCGTTTCTGGAATAAATCACTCCGATTGCATGAAGGTTCTGCGGCGATCATGCGTCGGAGAACAAATCATTCGGGCGGCGTGCTGACGGAAGAAAATTCGTCTCGGACCGGGCTTGCCGCGAACACGGGCGGCGGCTTACTCCGCCGCCTGCTGGGCGCCGGCGTCGATGAAGCCGCCCGATTGCCGCCGCCACAGCGCGGCGTAGTGGCCGCCGGCGCGCAGCAGTTCCACGTGGCTGCCCTGCTCGACGACGCGGCCGCGGTCGAGGACCACCAGCCGGTCCATGCGCGCGATGGTGGACAGCCGGTGCGCGATCGCGATCACGGTCTTGCCCTGCATCAGCGTGTCGAGGCTGGTCTGGATCGCGGCCTCGACCTCGCTGTCGAGCGCCGAGGTCGCCTCGTCGAGCACCAGGATCGGCGCGTTCTTGAGGATCACGCGGGCGATGGCGACGCGCTGGCGCTGGCCGCCGGAGAGCTTGACGCCGCGCTCGCCGACATGCGCGTCATAGCCGCGGCGCTGCCGCCAGTCCTCGAGGCCGAGGATGAAGTCGTGCGCATGCGCGAGCTTGGCCGCGCGCACGATCTCCTCCTCGCTCGCGCCGGGCCGGCCATAGCGGATGTTTTCGCGGATCGAGCGGTGCAGCAGCGAGGTGTCCTGCGTCACCACCGAGATCTGCGCGCGCAGGCTCTCCTGCGTGACCGTGGCGATGTCCTGGCCGTCGATCAGGATGCGGCCGTCCTCCAGCTCGAAGAAGCGCAGCAGCAGGTTGACCAGCGTCGACTTGCCGGCGCCGGAGCGGCCGACCAGGCCGACCTTCTCGCCGGGCGCGATCTCCAGCGTCAGCCCGTCGATCAGCCCGTTCTCGCGGCCATAGCCGAAGCGGATGTCGTCGAAGCGGATGCGCCCGGCGGTGACGGTGAGCTCGCGCGCGCCGGGCCGGTCGGGAAGCGCGATCGGCTTGGCGATCGAGACCATGCCCTCCTGCACCACGCCGATATTCTCGAAGATCTCGGTGACGCGCATCGCCACCCAGCCGGCGATCGACACGATCTGCCACGACAGCGGCAGCGCCATCGCCACGGTGCCGACCTCGATGCGGCCCTGCATCCACAAGGCGATCGCCAGCGCGCCGGTCGCGGTCACCAGCACGGCGTTGATCAGCGACAGCAGCAGGCTGAACAGCGTGTTGAGCCGCAGCGAGGCGTGGAACAGGCTGGTGTGCTCGTCGAAGGCTTCGCGCACATAGGCGTCTTCCTGCCGCGCGCGGGCGAACAGCTTGACGGTGAGGATGTTGGTGTAGGTGTCGACGATGCGGCCGGTCAGCACCGAGCGCGCCTCGGACACGTCCTTGGAGCGGTCGCGCATGCGCGGCACCAGGAGCCGCAGCAGCACCACATAGCATGCGAACCAGACATAGATCGGCAGCGCGAGCCGCCAGTCGGCCGAGGCGAGCAGCACGATCGCGCTGGTGCCGTACACCAGGATGTACCAGACGCCGGTGATGAGCGCGACCAGGCTCTCGCGCACCGCAGGGCCGGTCTGCATCACCTTGTTGGCGATGCGGCCGGCGAAATCGTTCTGGAAGAACGCCCAGGACTGGCGCGCGACGTGCCAGTGGTTCTGCCAGCGGATCATGTTGGCGACATTGGCCGAGATCGCCTGGTTGGCGACCAGGTTCTGCGCGGTGAGCGCCAGCGGGCGGACGATGAGGACGACGGCGGCCATGCCGGCGAGCAGGTGCCAATGGTCGCCGATCAGTTGCGACGGCTCGGTCTGCGTCACCAGCGTGACGATGCGGCCGATGAAGGCGGGAATGGCCGAATCGAGCAGCGCCACGACAAGGCCGGTCGCGAACAGCGCCGCGAACAGGCCCTTCGCCTGGCGTGCGAAATGCCAGTAGAACGCGACCAGCCCGGCGGGCGGCGCGGCAGGCTGCTGCTGCCCGGTCGGGGGCAGCGATGTCTCGAAGCGCCGGAACATGGGTGACTTTCTGAAGCGGTGCCGGGCGCGCGTTTAGGCGGCCTTCGTGTCGGCAGCGTGGCGAATCGGCGGGCGCGCGTCAGCCGCGCAGAAGCCGCGCCTTGGCGGCATGGGCCGCTTTCGCCCGCATGCAGTCCGGGCAGAGGCAGTCCGCGGCATCGTCGTCCGGCAGCGGCAGGCGGAAATCGGCGTCCGCGCACCAGCAGTCGCCGGACAGGCCGCAGCCGAACACGGCGCCGCAGCCGGCGCAGGTGACGCGGCGGGCGGTGGGAGCAATGTGTTTCGTCTCGCGCATCGGATTCCGCCGGCATGGTAATGTGGCGCCGCTGCCCCGCAACCGGATTCCCTTCATGCCGTCTTTGCTGTCCGCCTCGCTGTGGCCGATCGTGCTGCTGATCGGCTCCAATGTGTTCATGACCACCGCCTGGTACTGGCACCTGCGCTACAAGGAGGTGCCGCTGCTGCATGTCATCGCGATAAGCTGGGGTCTCGCCCTGATCGAATATTGCCTCGCGGTGCCGGCCAACCGCTACGGCAGCGCGGTCTATTCGGCGGCGCAGCTCAAGACCATCCAGGAGGTGGTGACGCTCGCGGTGTTCGCCGCGTTCTCGGTGCTGTACCTGAAGCAGGCCATCACCTGGAATCACGTGCTCGGTTTCAGCCTGATCGCCTCCGGCGCGTTCTTCGTGTTCCGCGCGCCGCTCTGAGCGATCAGCCCGGCGTCAGCCGCAGGATGCGGCCGGAGCCGCTGTCGGTGAGCAGGTAGAGCGCGCCGTCGGGACCTTGCCGCACGTCGCGGATGCGCTCGCCGAGTTCGCCGAGCAGCCGCTCCTCGCCGGTGACCTTGTCGCCGTCGAGGCTGAGCCGCACCAGCATCTTGCCGGCGAGCGCGCCGATGAACAGGCTGCCCTTCCAGGCCGGGAACAGCGTGCCGGTATAGAACGCCATGCCCGACGGCGCGATCGAGGGCACCCAGTATTTGATCGGCTGCTCCATGCCGGGCCTGGCGGTGGCCTCATGGATCTTCGCGCCGCTGTAGTCGATGCCGTAGCCGATCACCGGCCAGCCGTAGTTCTTGCCCTTGCCGATGATGTTGACCTCGTCGCCGCCGCGCGGGCCGTGCTCCTGCTCCCACAGCTCGCCGCTCGCGGGATTGAAGGCGAGGCCCTGGGCGTTGCGGTGGCCGTAGCTCCAGATTGCCGGCCGTGCACCCTTGCGGTTGACGAAGGGATTGTCGGGCGGGATCGAGCCATCCGGATTGATGCGGATCAGCTTGCCGTTGTCGGTGGCGAGGTTCTGCGCCTCGTCGCGCGGGCCGAAATGGTCGCCGAGCGTGACGTAGAGCTTGCCGTCGCGGCCCTGCGCGATGCGGCAGCCGTGATTGTTGCTGCCGCCCGGACCCTGCTGGGTGAAGATGATCTTGAGGTCGTCGAGCCCGGCGTCGCGGCCGTCGAGCCGCGCCCGCGCCACCGCGGCATTGCCGCCGCGCTCGGCGCTGAAGCAGAAATACAACGTGCGATTGGCCGCGAACTCCTTGTCGAGGATCAGGTCGAGCAGACCGGCCTGACCGGAGACATAGGGCCGCGGCACGCCGGCGAGCGGCGGCGACAGCTTGCCGTCGGCCGAGACCAGACGGATGCGGCCGGGCCGCTCGGTCACCAGCATGCGGCCGTCGGGCAGGAAGGCGAGCGCCCAGGGATGTTCGAGGCCGCGGGCGACGGTCTCGACCGTGATCGTGCCGGCCGCGCTGCGGGCGGTCTGGGCCGATGCCGGCGCCGCGCCGGCGCAGAGCAGGGCGCCGAGCAGCAGCGCTGCCGTTCTGGTGGATTGGGTCATGCCGTCCTCCGTCGCCCCGACGGCGGCGAGCATAGCGGCAATTCCGGCAATTTGGCGGGCCGCGAAATCAGCGGATCGGCAGGCGGCCGGGCGGTCGCGGCGGCTCGGCGCCGATGTCGCGCCGCGACGCCAGATTGGTGCAGCTCGCCGCGATGAACAGCACGCCGAGCAGCAGGGCGATGGCGAACACGCCGCTCTCGTTGTCGATCACCGCATCGAGCGCGCCGGCGCGCGCGATGCCGATCGAGACCGCGGTGGCGGCGATGAGCGTCCCGGTGGCGAGCGCCGCGCTCGCCGCCAGCCCGGCGATCGCGGTGGCCGGACGGGAGGCGGCGCCCGCCTCGTGCGGGAGGCTGTTGAAACCACGGTATTCCAGATGCTGCGGCATGGCGAATAATGGCGAACAATCGATCGCGGAAGCGAATCGCTCCGGGAAACGATCGCAGCATGATCGCGGATGCGGGCGCGCGTTCGGCAGCACTGCGGCAAAAGCCGGGGATGAAGCGGGGCGTTTTTATGATGGCGGTTAATAAATCGTAAAGCTCAGCCCGCGGCCGCGGCCAATTCCGCCATCGGCGCGGGCTGCCAGTCGAACGGCACATGGCCGGGCTCGGCGGCGACGCGGGCGAGCCAATCGCGCACCGCCGGATAGGGCGCGAGGTCGAACTCGCAGTCATGCGCGATATGGGTATAGGCGTAGAGCGCGATGTCGGCGATGGTGTAGCGGTCGGCGACGAAGAACGGGCGGGTCGCGAGATGCCGGTCCATGATGCGCAACGCACGGTGGCCGGCTTCCATCCATTCTTCGAGATTGTGCTGCTGCAGCTCGCGGCCGCCCTTCACCAGCGTCAGCCAGAAATAGGTCTGGCCGAGCGTGGCGGCGATCGAGTGCTGCTCGAAATACATCCACTGCATGGTCTCGGCGCGCTCCAGCCGATCGTCGGGCGCCAGATGCGAGCGGCCGGCGACGTACCAGAGGATCGCGTTGGATTCCGCGAGATAGCGGCCCGGCGAAATCTCCAGCAGCGGAATCTGTCCGTTCGGATTCTTCGCCAGGAATTCCGGCGTGCGGCTCTCGCCCTTGATGATGTCGATCTCGACCAGCCGGAACGGTTCGCCGAGCTGCGCCAAGGCGAGCCGCGCCTTGTAGCTGTTGCCCGACCGCTGCATGGAATAGAGCGTGTACATCGAAGCCCGCTGTCCGTTGAGGGCGATGAGGCGCAACGCGCGTTCCCCCGAGTCGCTCTCCGCATATGGGTCGTGCAATCCGGCGATTGCAAGGCCGGCTTTACGACCGTTCCAAAATGCTATGCGGGACGCTGCCGCAGTACAATGCTGCTGGCGCAGCCTGATGCGGTGGAAGCGGATTGTCCGGCGCGTCAGGACAGCGCGATCCGCGCCGCCGGCTGCCGCCGCACCGTAAGCGCGACGAAGGCCGCGAGCATCGCGATCGGCGCCAGCGGCACCAGCGTCCATTCCGCGACCGAGCGGGTGACGAGCGGCACGATCCACAGCGCCGCCAGCATCGTGATCTCGAACGGCGCGAAGCCGCGCCGCAATCCGTCGGCGGCCAGGAAGGCGATCGCCGGCGCGAGCAGCATCAGGTCGTAGTCGAGGCTGTAGGGCGTCGCCAGCAGCGTGCCGATCAGCAGCGCCGCGGCCTTGCGCGCGAACGGCGCGTCGCTCCGCCACAGCCGCACCAGCGCCGCCGCGGCCGCGAGCGTCACCGCGGCCTGCACGGCATAAGCGAGCGCCACCGGCCCGCCCCACATCCGCACCCAAGAGAATACGGTCTGGATCTTGTGCCAGCCGGTATTGCCGTCCTCCAGCACGACCCTGCGGGTGAATTCGCCGGACGCGAGGAAGGCGCGCCACACCTCGGTGCCGAAGGCGAGCGTCACCGCGGCGGCGAGCGCCGCGACCGTCGCCGCAGCGGCGGCAAAAGCGCGCCAGCGTCCGGTGGCGGCGAGCACCAGCGGGATCATGAGTCCGAATTGCGGCTTGTAGGCGAGGCAGCCGATCAGCACGCCGGAAAGCACCGGGCGGCGGTCGAGCACGACCAGCGCGCCGGCGAACAGCGCCGCGGTGAGGAAGCCGTTGTGGCCGTGGCCGATATTGATGAAGACCGCGGGAAAGGCGAGCGCCAGCAGAAGCCAGCCGGCCGGGGCGGCAGGCCGCGGCGCACCCGGCGATGACGCGGTGGCGATGATCGTCCGTATCGCCGCGAGATAGAGCAGGAGCGTGATGACCTGCCAGGCCGCCAGCGCCGTCAGATAGGGCATGGTCGCCAGCAGCGCGGCGACGGCGAGGAAGAACGGCGGATAGTGCCAGCCGTAGAACGGCGTCGCCGCGCCGAAAATCGCCTGCTCGCGGGCATGCTGCGCCGGCGGATCGAACGGCTTCTCCGGCGCGCCGTCGCGCACATAGGTGCCCGCGGCATAGACGTTGGAGAAATCGGTGCCGAGCGGCCGGCCGAGCCGGTCGTTGAGCCCGTCGGCGGTTGCAACCAGCCAGACCAGCCCGATCAGCGACGCCGCCAGAATGCCCCAGGCGACAAGCCGCACCCGCTCGCGCGTCAGCCACGAGCCCGTCCGCAGCGCCTCGGCGAATCCGGCCATGGCGCGGATCTAGCAGGGCCGGATTAAGGGACGGTTGCCCGGCGCGGGATCATCAAAAACCGTGATGAATGCATTTCCGCAAGGCGGCTTGCCCCTGCGCGCCGGGGCCTTTAGACCATGGCCGCATTCCACGGAGAACCCAGATGGCCTTCCTCGCAGAGCACCTCAAGCGCGTGAAACCGTCGGCGACCATCGCCGTCACGGACAAGGCGCGCGCCCTCAAAGCGGCAGGCCGCAACGTCATCGGGCTCGGCGCCGGGGAGCCGGACTTCGACACGCCCGACAACATCAAGCAGGCCGCGATCAAGGCGATCGAGAGCGGCCGCGCGTCGAAATACACCAATGTCGACGGCATCGCCGAGCTGAAGGCCGCGGTGGCGCGCAAGTTCAAGCGCGAGAACGGCCTCGACTACAAGCCGTCGCAGATCACGATCGGCACCGGCGGCAAGCAGGTGCTCTACAACGCGCTGATGGTGACGCTCAATCCGGGCGACGAGGTCATCATCCCGGCGCCGTACTGGGTGAGCTATCCGGACATGGTGCTGCTCGCCGGCGGCACGCCGGTCGAGGTTGTGTGCGGCATGGACAACGGCTTCAAGCTCAAGCCGGATGCGCTGGAAAGCGCGATCACGCCGAAGACCAAGTGGCTGATCCTCAATTCGCCGTCGAACCCGACCGGCGCCGCCTACAGCCGCGCCGAGCTCAAGGCGCTCACCGACGTGCTGCTGCGCCATCCGCACGTCCATGTCATGAGCGACGACATGTACGAGCACCTGGTCTACGACGATTTCGTGTTCACGACGCCGGCGCAGGTCGAGCCCGCGCTCTACGAGCGCACGCTCACCATCAACGGCGTGTCGAAAGCCTATTGCATGACCGGCTGGCGCATCGGCTATGCGGGCGGCCCGGAGCCGCTGATCAAGGCGATGGCGATGCTGCAGTCGCAGTCGACCTCGAATCCGTCGGCGGTGTCGCAATGGGCCGCGCTCGAGGCGCTCGAGGGCCCGCAGGACTTCATCGCCGAGCACAACAAGATCTTCCAGCAGCGCCGCGACCTGGTGGTGTCGATGCTCAATCAGGCGAACGGCATCAAATGCCCGACGCCGGAAGGCGCGTTCTACGTCTATCCGTCCTGCGCCGGCACCATCGGCAAGACCGCGCCGTCGGGCAAGACGCTGGCAACCGACGAGGACTTCGTCACCGAGCTGCTCGAAGCCGAGGGCGTCGCGGTGGTGCAGGGCACGGCGTTCGGGCTCGGCCCGGCGTTCCGCATCTCCTACGCCACCCGCACCGAGGACTTGGAGGAAGCCTGCCGGCGCATCCAGCGCTTCTGCGGCAACCTGAAATAGCGGCGCAGCGCCGCAACCGCCGCCAGCAGCAGCCGGCGGCGGCTGTCGCGCCGCAGCGCGCGGCCACGTCGCGGTAGTGGTCGTAGTCGTAGTCGTAGTCGATCATGCCGTTCTTGCGGCGGCGGTGGTCTGCATCGAGACGCGTCATCCTGACCTCCATGGCGCTTGCGGGGCATTTGCCGCTGCCGCGCCGGCCGCCCGCTGAACGCTTGCCGCGGAATGTCCTTATTCGTGCTCTTGACCGGCGCGTCGCTTCCCTGAGACGATGACCGTGACGGGCCGGCAACGGTCCATCGGCCGACGCGCCGCCCGCCGCA
>Ga0180222_1001788_pt1 | contig 20330 bp, 18 predicted proteins | sample eDN5th37CKraftOP_FD_151336 | JGI IMG/M metagenome (GOLD analysis project Ga0180222, IMG submission 151336) | Enriched Organic Plus compost microbial communities from Emeryville, California, USA - eDNA 5th pass 37_C Kraft OP (version 2) (version 2) ... | reverse complement strand
TCCCACACCCGTGGAACGAAGTTCAGCTCGGTGGGCCTGACGAGCGCGAGATCCTCGTACAGCGTCGAAAGGTCGCTGCGCGCGGTGAAATACGCCGTGCCACCGTGTCCCAGCGTTCCGTACAGGATGCCGCGACCCATCACGTGACTCATGGGCATGAAGTTCAGGGTGATCGAGGGCTGGGCGGTCATGCCGCCCCAGTTCCAGCGCGACCTGCGCCAGAAATTCGCCACCAGACGCTCCGGGTACATCGCGCCTTTCGGTGCGCCCGTGCTGCCCGAGGGTGTAGATGAGCAGCCGCAGCGGATCATCCTCGTCGTCAACGTGATACAGCACCTCAGGCGCTGAGCGCCCGCGCTCGATCAGATCAGCCAGGGCCTCGATCGCCACTTGCGCACCCGCGTCGCCGAGCCGCTGGCGCGCGCTCTGCAGCGCTTCGCGTTCCTCGTCCACGGCCGGGTGGTGGTCGAAGACGACAAGTCTGGCGGGTGCGTGCCCGGTGAGCACCAGGTCGACCGCGGTGTGCAGGTCGCCGATGCTCGACGCGAACAGACGTGGTTCGGTTTCGGTGACGATGGGTTGAAGCTGACCGACCGGCGCGCTCGTCTGCAGCGGGACAGCCACCGCGCCGAGATACATCGTCGCCATGTCGATGATGGCGTAATCTGCACTGACAAAGCCCCAATACACACACCCGGTCGCCTGGGCGCACATCGTCGTGCATGGCACGGGCCAGCGCGGTGACACGGGAGGACACCTCGCGGTAGGTGAGGGTGTCGAACCGCGGCAGCAGTTCGACGGAAGTCCGGCCGGTCACCGGATCCTCGACGAGTTCGATCGCGCGCTCCCCGATCGCCGGACGGTCGGCATAGGCATCCATGACGGTCCCGACGACCTGATGCAGTCTCATGTCCGGTTGCTCGACGGCGGCAGTCACCGCGTCGACGGGTCGGGCCTTGGCGAATTGGCCGTCGGTCGCATGAAGTTCCGCGATGCGGCGGGCGAGTCGCTCCTGGCGTGAGTCGGTCGGCATGGTGTCACTGTTCCTTCCGTACACCGCGATAGCTCAAATGGCGTGTGTGCCATTGATTCCACGGTAGGACGGATCGGTGGAACCGCCATGGACCCTTGTGGTGCCCGGGCCGCCGCGACGCGTTCGAACTGGGCTTTTACCGCTGCCCGTCATCCAAAGATGGGGGCTGGCGGTAAGTTCGGGACATGCCGGTCCCGCGATTCTGCGAAGACGCTGAAGATGTTGCTGGGCAACAGCTGTGGGCCTTTTCGGTGTCACCCGGACTGGGCATGCGCGTCGCGCTTGTGGCGGCAGACGATTCCGGCCGCCGCCACGGCCCCCGGGTCGAAACCTTCCGGAACCGGACCGTCGGCCACCAATGCCTTCACGAGTGCCTCCTGGCGGCGGGCCAGTTCATCGTGTTCGGTCATGTCCACACCTCCCGTGCCTGCTTGGTGATCGGGGCAGCACAGGCCGCCGCGGCGATCGCGTCCAGTTCGTCGAACAATTCGGCGGCCGGCGGGAAGCGGCCGTCTCGTTCGAGCATGAACGGCGTGTCGACCCGCTCCCGCAACGCGGTCACGAGGTCCAGGACCTCCGGTGGTGTCCGCGCGGCGTGGGTGTCGTGATAGAAGTCCGCCCCGTCGCGCCCGCCGGCGACGTGGCTGTACGCCACCTGCTCCACGGGAAGTCTGGTGAGTTCGCGCAGTGGATCACGGCCACGGTTGCGTGCGTTGGCGTACACGTTCGCCACATCGAGCACCAACAGCACACCGGTGCGGTCCACCAGTTCGGTGAGGAACTCCGATTCGGTGAGGTCGGATTCCGGCCACTCCACGAACGAGGCGATGTTCTCCACCGCCAGCGGAACGTCCAACTGCGCTCGGGTGCGGTGAATGTTGTCCACCAGCACGTCGATCGCGACCCGGGTCCGCGGCACCGGCAACAGATGGCCGGCCTCGATCCCGCCTGCCCGCACGAATGCGATGTGTTCGCTGACCAGCGGAGAGCGCAGCGCATGCGCGCAGGCCGCGAGTCGTTGTATTCGCTTGGGCTGCACCGGTTCCACACTGCCGAGTGACAGTGCGACCCCGTGCGGAATCACCGGGACACCGCGTCGCACCAGGTCGAGCAGTGCCGTGTCGGGTCGGGCCCGTCGGCGGCGGACCGGGACGGACTCGGCGATCACCTCACAGAATCCCGGCGTCAGATCGGCGATCACACCGGCGATCTCGCGTCGCCAACCGATTCCGACGTCACCCAGAGCGGGTACGGTCCTCATCCGTCTCACCCTCCGCAGCCGCCGCAGCCACCACAACCGCTGCAGCCGTCACCGCCGTCGCCTCCCGCGCAAGACGCGCAGCCGCCACCACCGTCGGAGCCACCGGCGACGCCGGGGGCCTGCACCGCGTCGGCGTAGCTACCGTCCACCGCACGCAGCGCCCCGGCGCCGAACAGGGCGACCGACAGCGCGACCGCGGCAGGCCCGTAGGTCTCGAACGCCGGGCGCTTGGCCGGATCGAGGTAGGCCAGCCGCCTGCGTTCCTGGGCCAGCAGCCGTCGCCCGGCCGGCGTCAGCCGGCGCACCTGCCACAGCCACGGAAGCACGGCCAACCCGTAGAGAACCGTGGCGACCACCATGACCCCGAACGTGAAACCCAGGTCGGGGTCACGGGCGAACTGTGTCACCAGATAGACGCCGTACATCACCCCGAACAGCATGACCACGATCGACGGAGCCACACCCAGACGAATCTGCCTGCGTTGTGCCGGCGTCGTCACCAACCCGCGCTCGCCCAGCTGCTCCCTCATAGCGTTCAGGTCCGCCCGAGACGTCCGGTAGAGGCGTGGAACGGTGTGGATCGGGTCACCGCCCACCCGGCGCAGCATCGAAGCGGTGAAACCGTCGATTTCCCGGGTGCGCACCTTGTGATCCACCTTGCGGGAGGAGGTCACCCGCCCGGTGGCCCGCAGGCTCGCCAGTGCGGTGACCACCGGGGCGACCTCGGACCGCAGGAAGGCCAGCTCGGTCGCGCTGACCGGCCCGACCTCCCCGCGTTGCCGCGGTGTCAGGGCGATCCGCCAGACCACCGCGAACAGGGCCGCCGCGCCAAGAGCCACCAGGTAACCGTTACCCACATCGGTTACCGCTCGTCTGTAGAACTCGAAGAAGCTCTCGTCCCTCGACATCGTCACCTCCCCTTCCAGATGCCCCAGCGTGGCGATCCGCCGCTGTTACCGATCACAACTTTCCGGTCGAGCCAGAGTGCATCGGCAAAGACAGCGTTCTGTGAGAGAGCTTTGGCGTCTGTGTGAGGAAACTGATTGCGCGGGCGGCGTTGTCAGACGCTGACCGGGGACCACCTGTCGAGGTTGGATTCCAGGAACGCACGCAGTGGAAGCGGTTCGCGGCCGATGAGCTCACGCAGCACCGCACGGTCGGCAGGCAGGGTGCGACCCATGTGCGCCACCATATGACCGACTGCAGAAATATGTTGTGCCATTGCAGGGTTCACCACATCTTCACCGTCCGCTCGCGACAGGTCCAGAAGGTCGTCACGCCATTGCTCCTGCGTCGCGGTCTCGTAACGGACGGGTGAACCTGACAACTCGGAAAGCAGTTCCGCGATCTCGACGTGACTGTGTTCTTCGGATCCTTTGATGTAGACGATCGTTTCGGAGAATCGCTGCGGGTGCAGCAGGCCCGCCAGTGCCAGTTCGGCGGCGTCTCGACCACTGATCCAGGCGACGCGCTGCGGCCCGAAGGAGTTGCGAATGAGTCCATGCTCGCGGATCGAGCGACTGTGGAGCACCTTCAGGTTTTCGTGGAACAGCGCGGCCACACGTAGGATCAGCAGATCCAGTCCCGCCCATTGCATGACCTCTTCGGCGAGCCACTGGGCCCGACCCAGATCACTCCGATTCTCGGGATGCGAGGGGCCCATCGACATCACGACCGTGCGGGGTTGACGGCCGACTTCCCGCACCGCGGCGGCATAGTTCGCCGCGGCCGGGATCACGCCCGCGTCGATGGGATACGTGAAGTACGCCAGGTCGACATCGGCGAGCGCAGGCACCAGCGTGCGCCGATCGTGCAGGTCGCCGATGGCGATCTCGGCTCCCAACTCCGCGAGCCGCTCCGTACGCTCGCTTGGTGTGCGGGCCAGCACCCGCACGGCCCGGCCTTCCTCGCGGAGGCGACGCACGAGGTACTCGCCGGTGTTGCCGTGGCGGCCGGTCGCGCCGGTGATCAGGATCGGGTTGTCGGTTTTCGTCATGCTTTCTCCTGTAGCGGTTTTCGATATTCCGGTTGGTTGACGTCCGGCGCTCACTCGAAGGTGAAGAGGATCTTGCCGCCGCGCTTGGCGGTGCGGGCGTGGGTGAAGGCCTTGAGGTAGTCGTCGAGGTGGTAGGTCGCCTCGACCGGTGCGTGCAGCACGCCTTCAGCGATGAGACGGGCCAGATAGTCCAAGGTGTCGACGATTTCGTGCCGCGGCTCGCTGGCGTACCAGTTGCCGAGCCAGAAGCCGGTGAGGCGGACCTCGCGTCCAAACAGGTCGGCCGACGAGACACTCATCGGTGTACCGGTCAGCGATGCGTACGCGACGGCCGTGCCGCCGAACTCCAGTGCACCGATCAGATCCGACGCGGCCGAGCCCCCGAGCGGATCGATGACGAGGCTCAGCCTGTCGCCGCCGAGTGCCTGCTTGATGTCGTCGGCGAGGTTGGGACCACTGACCACCACGACGTCGCCCCCGGCGGCGCGCACGTCCTCGACGGCGTCCTCACGCCGGACGATGTTGAGCGTCTTGAGTCCCCGGCGCCTGGCCAGGGTGGTGACGTACCGCCCGACCGCGGAGTTCGCCGCGGTCTGCCCGACCCAGTCGCCGACCTGCAGGTTGACGAAGCGATCCAACAGCAGATGTGCGGTCGGTGGGTTGATGGACAGCATCGCCAGTTGCTGCGGGTCCGCGTCGGGCACCTCGATGACGTCATGGGCCGCGGCGACCACCTTCTCCGACCAGGTGCCGTAGGTGTAGGTGGGCAACACGATCACGCGTTTGCCCACCAGGTTCGAATCCACCTCGGGGCCGACGGCTTCCACGATGCCGACGCCTTCGGCTCCCACCCCTGCGGGCAGTTCCGGATGCACCAGGTACTTGCCCTTGAGCAGCAGCAGATCCGACGGATTGATCGCGGCGGCCTCCAACCGGACCAGCACCTTGCCGGGCCCGGCGACCGGTTCCGGGGTGTCGACCAGTCTGACCGTGTCCTCGGGGTCGCCGAACTTGGTCAAAATGAGTTGTTTCATGGGAATCCTCCTGTGTGTGAATCGGGGAATGCCGGAGGTACACCCGGCGGTTTACTTCTTCAGCGCACATCGTCAGCGCGAATCCTTGTAATAGACAATCTGGTTGGTGGTGGCCAGCAGAACGCCGTCGCGCGACCACAGTTGCGCGGCCTGGTCGAAGTAGCCGCCCGCGAAGCGCTGAGCGCGGGCCGTCGCCAGGAGATAGTCGTCACCCACCCGCTCCAGCTCGGCGGCGGACGCGTGGAAGTACGTCGTCATCGAGACGGTGCCCGCGGGCACCGACCGCCCGAGGCCCAGGAACACCCGCGGATAGAAGACGTCGGCCAACGCGGCGAGTGCAGGAAAGTCGAGGTGCCGTTCGGGATCGTGACGCACCCAGAACGTCGACAGCGACGACGGCGCGGGCGGCTCGTCCTCCGGTGGCGCACCGTCGATCACACGCACGTCGTAGTTGCGCAGGAACGCCACCCCCAGCGGCCACGTCGCCGGCGGGTACGACGCCGGTTCCCCCGCGGTGGGCATGACCGCCTCGATGTCCGACCAGACCTCCCGACGGATCCCGAAAACCGCTGTCGCCGTGGACTTCACCTCACCGTCCTGGCTCAGCGTGGCCGTCCAGTGCTGGTTGGTGCGGTTGGTCCGCACCAGGTCGACGTGGACATGGAACTCGCCGTCGGCGATGGGTGCGGCGTAGGTGACGGTCAACGCGACCGGTTCACCCACCCGGTCGGCCTGTGCATCGATGACCTGCAGGATGAACGCGGCGGTCGCTCCCCCGAACGGGCCGACCATGTTTCCGTACTCGGGCACCGTCCACCCGTCCGCACCACGGCCACCGTCGGGACGGATGTCGATGACCGCATCCAGTGGATGCCCCGTGCACTGCCCCGTTTTCACATCGACCTCCCACCGACGAACCAATAGCTGCGTTTATGTTGCTATACCTAGATAGCACGGTTCGTCCGCCAAAGGAACACTGATCGGTATACTTGTGACATGTCCGACACCACCGCCGAACGCCGAGGCGGCCGCGGGGCACGCGAGCGCCTCCTGTCCTCCGCGTCGCGGCTCTTCTACCGCAACGGCATCCACGCCACCGGGGTCGAGGCGTTGATCCAGCACGCTAATGTGTCCAAACGCACGCTCTATCAACACTTCTCAAGCAAGAACGAGCTCGTCGAGCACTATCTGCGCAGAATCGACGGGGCCGGGGGCAGCCCCATGGAGAAGCCGCTGCTGAACCAGGAACTACCGCCCCGCGACCGGCTGTTGGCGATCTTCGACGCCGTGCCCGTTGCCCGGTTCCGCGGGTGCCCGTTCCACAACGCCGCCGTGGAATCTGCGGGCGAGCTCAGCGCGGTCGAGGACATCGTGCGCGACCACAAGCGGCGCTTCGCGGAGTTGCTGGTGCAGGTGGCCACCGAGGCCGGCGCCGCCGATCCCTACGCCCTCGGCCCCCAGCTCCTGGTGCTGTTCGAAGGCGCGGCCGCGCTGGCCACCTCACTCAACGACACCGGTGCGTTCGTGCACGCGCGCGCGGCGGCTGCGCAACTGATCGACTGCGCGGTGCGAGGACAGATCGGGCGGTGAGCCTGACTCTCAGGAGCACTGACGTCTCGTCCTGGCCGCCCGTACGCAACAAAAACCCGCGGCATCCCCGCCGCGGGTCTTCGTGAAGTGGAGCCAAGGGGATTCGAACCCCGTCCGCAATCGGAAGACCCGAGATGACCTGCGAATATGCGTCCGGTCAGACCCGCTCGGTTGTGTATATGCCCAGTTGGCCGTGGCCAGTTGATGACCGCGTCATCAATCTACGCCGCTCGTCTGTGGCATTAATATGCCGACCATGGCAGCCGCACCGCCTCAGCCCGCCGGCGGGTTGGTACCCGGATCCTGACGGGGCCCCGACGCAGCGCTACTTCGATGGCAAGAAGTGGACAGACCAGCTCGCCCCGCTGGCTGCGCCGGCCCGAGCCGACGATGGGTACTCCACAAAGTCATCGGCGGTCGCTGAGATCCTTGGCTTCGGGACGACATACAGGGCACTTGGCTGGACGATCACACCCAACCAGCGACGGGACCACCTTCATCAATGACGCGACCGGACACGGGATGACGGTGAGCGTTGAAGGGTTCACGCCATTCTGAACACCCAAGGCAGGGAACCGACCACACTTCGGCTGCGTCTTATTGTCATGCGAACCGTTGAGGTCATCGATTCCGAGCTGCGCGCGCTGACGGCGTTCCGGGCGGCGTGCGCTGCCGACGGAAGGCCGCTGCGATCCACGCGCCACATGGACTGACTGCGCTCACTGAAATTCCCCACTGACGCTCATTGAAATTCCCCACCCGTGTGGCTCCGCCGAGAAGGGCGGGCCTCCCTCGATGCTGCTGGTGTCTGACGCCAACAGCTCCCGTCGAAGGAGGCCCGCTTTCTCATGCTCACATGGGAGGACGATGTGGAAGTACATGCCCTACGTAAACGTGGTTGGACGATCTCGGCGATCGCCCGCCACACCGGCCGGGACCGCAAAACGATCGCGGATTATTTGTCGGGAAAGCGAACACCTGGGGTGCGGGCGCGGCCGGGCCCGGATCCGTTCGAGCCGTTCGTCGACTATGTCGCCGCGCGGCTGACCGAGGACCCGCATCTGTGGGCCCGCACCCTGCTCGACGAACTCGAGCAGCTGGGATTTCCGCTGTCGTATCAGAGCCTGACCCGCAACATCCGGGCGAGGAACCTGCGCCCGGACTGCCAGGCGTGTCGCACCGCCACCGAACGCCCGAACTCCGTCATCGAGCACGCTCCTGGCGATGAAACCCAGTGGGACTGGCTGGAATTGCCCGATCCACCCGAATCCTGGGGGTGGGGTAAGACCGCACATCTGCTGGTGGGCTCGCTGGCGCATTCTGGCAAGTGGCGGGCGGCGTTGACGCCGTCGGAGGATCAGCCGCAGCTGGTCGCCGCGCTGGACCGGGTGACCCGCGAGCTCGGTGGCTGCACGCGGGTGTGGCGGTTTGACCGGATGGCCACCGTCTGTGACCCGGGTTCGGGGCGGGTGACCGCGTCGTTTGCCGGGGTGGCCAAGCATTACGGGGTGTCGGTGGCGATCTGCCCACCGCGGCGGGGAAACCGCAAGGGTGTGGTGGAGAAGGTCAATCACACTGCCGCGCAACGCTGGTGGCGCACCCTGGATGACGAGTTGACCGCCGAGGCGGCGCAGGCCAGTGTGGACCGGTTTGCCCGGGTGCGCGGTGACACCCGGATGCGGGCCACCGCTGACGGGCGGTCAGCGGTGGCTGTGGTGGCCAAGACCGAACCCTTGGCGCCAGTGCCGGCGACGCCGTATCCGGTGATCATTTCCCAAACCCGCACGGCGTCACGCCAAGCGTTGGTGTCCTACCGCGGCAACCGCTACTCGGTGCCGCCGGAGCTGGCCGCCGCCCAGGTGGTGGTCAGCCATCCCGTCGGGGCGCAGTTCTGCGATATCGCCACGGTCGCAGGGATCGTGATCGCGCGGCACCGCATGGCCGCCGACGGACTCGGGGTGATGGTCCGCGACAGCGGCCATGTCATCGCCCTGGACACCATGGCGATGGCGACAGCGTCCACCGGGCGTCCCCATCGCCGCAAGGAACGCATCCCACCCGGGCCGGCCGCCAAAGCCGCTGCCGCCCAACTGCTTCACCTCAACGACGCTAACCAAGAAGCTGCCGAATCCTCCACTTGGTCAACTGATTCCACTGTCATCGACCTGTCCGCCTATGAGCGGGCCGCCCAGAAAAGGACCATCCAATGACCCCCACGCCACGGACCGCCAAGAACACCGCCACCGTCACCGAGGAGCCGCCGTCGACGGCGGCCAGCCGCTATCAGAAGCTGCGTTCACATCTGGCTGAGCTCAAACTGCACGCCGCCGCCGCGGCGCTGCCCGCCGTGCTCGACCAGGCCAGCGCCGAGAACCTGTCACTGACCGTGGCGTTGGAGCGGCTGCTGGCGGTCGAGGTCGAGGCCAGCACCGCCCGGCGGCTGGCTGGGCGGCTGCGGTTCGCCTGCCTGCCCACCCCGGCCACCCTCGATGATTTCGACGTCGATGCGGCCGCCGGCATCGACCGCAAGCTCATCGACGAACTGGGCACCTGCCGTTACCTCGAGTCGGCGACCAACATTCTGCTCGTCGGCCCGCCGGGCACCGGGAAGACGCACCTGTCGGTGGGGTTGGCAAGGGCGGCAGCGCATGCCGGGTATCGGACCTACTTCACCACTGCCGCCGATCTGGCAGCTCGGTGCCATCGCGCGGCGATTGAGGGGCGCTGGGCCACCACCATGCGGTTCTACGCCGGCCCCACCCTGTTGGTGATCGATGAACTGGGCTATTTGCCGCTGCCTGCCGAGGCCGCCTCGGCGTTGTTTCAGGTTGTCTCCCAACGGTATTTGAAAACCAGCATCGTGATCACGACCAATCGTGGTGTCGGATCCTGGGGAGAGATCCTCGGCGACACCACCGTGGCCGCCGCCATGCTCGACCGCCTCCTGCACCGCTCGGTGGTCATCAACCTCGACGGCGAGTCCTACCGCCTTCGCGACCACCAGGCCGCCGCGGAAACCCTCCGCCGCGCCACCACCGGCACCCGCCAAGCACTACACTGACCGATGCTCACAGGTGGGGAATTTCAACGAGCACACCTGGGGAATTTCGATGAGCGCGATCAGCCGCTGCGATCCACGCGCCACATGGACGAGCTGCTCGACGAGCGGCTACAGATTACGAAGCTCGGCCCACCATAGGTCACAGCGTCGATCGCGCAAGCGTTTTGGCGCTAGGTGTCGAAGGTCATGCATGCTGATTCGACGGCGAGTTCGCCAGCTTCGCCCCTGGGGATGAGGCAGTCGTCGTAGACGTGCTCGTAAGCGTCCAGCGTCGGAATGTCTACGGCAACGATCAAATCCCATCCACTTCGCCGGACGGTGCAGCCAGCAGCTTCTACTTCGCTGATGATGGCAGCGATGCGCTCAGTGAGGATGCCTTCCTCGACCTGGTGGTCGATAAAGATTCGGATGGTGGAGTGCCCACCGGAGGTGATCTTGCCTTTGAACATGAGATTGTCGTTCGCGAACTCGCCGAGGACAGTGTCGTTGACGGCGATACCGTCGGCAAGAACGGGGATACTAAGCACCCGGTATGTTCGAGCTTCCGGCTCAGGCAGAACCCAAAGCGTCTCTGAGTTGGCAGGTGGCCAGGAGTGCTCGTCGTCGGTGTCGATCTCGAACCTCATCGGTAAAGCACCCCGGGGGCGCGTACCTGGAGGCGGTCCAAGCGTATCGAAACGTTCACGGGTCATATCGATATGAGCTTCCTATTTCCGACGCGGAGCGTGAGCGCTATTTCCCTTTTGGTTTCGGGTGATGTTTCTTACTCTTCCCGTCTTTCTTCTTATCCTTATCGTTTTTCCTGTCAGATGATCGTGCGCCCCCATCGGAGCCGGAACGTCCGTCGTGCTGTGCGCTAGACCGCTGAGCCGATTCCCGAGCTGACTTGCGCTGGCGATTCGTGACCGCTTGCACGCGGGCCTTTTGGCTGGCCCGCTGATCAGCTGGCGACGTTAGGCGTTGTTGCTGTGTTTGGATGGCTTTATCAAGGAACTTCTGGTCGGCATCTGACCTCGTCACGCCGCGCGCGTCTAGCTCTTTGAGAAAATCCTCGGGTCGTTTATCGCTTTTGGCGAGATTACAGGTCGTCGCGCATGCCGGCGCGTGGTTCGAAGGGGCATTGGTCCCGCCCTTGGCGCGAGGGACCACGTGGTCGATGTGAAATGGACCATCACTGCTGCCGCAATAGACGCATTGGGGCTTTCCTCCGTTGCGGGCGGCGCTTGCCTCGTATGCCGCGTCGCGCTGTGCCTTCGTGGCAGGGGGCACGCGTTGGCTACGCGGGAGGTTTCCTGGCCGGACGCCTGGGGTGCTCGCTCCCGGCGGTCCTGCACTGCTGGCAGGCTGCGTCGGTTCTGGCGCTTTCGCGGGTGGCGCGTTGGGGGCTTTCGGCGAGACACCGGGTGAGACGGGTGGTTTCGCCGTGCTCGCGGCCGCGACCTCGTCGGCGAGCTGCGCGGGTGGGGTGGGGGTGGTTTTGGCGACGTCGATGACGTCGTCGGTGTGTTTGGCGAGTTGTTCGCCGGCTTGTTCGACGCCTTCTTTGATGACCTTTTTGGCGGCGCCTTGTGGGGTGACCATGGACGCCGCGGCCATCACGTTAGCGGCCATGCCCAGTGCTTGGTTGTCGGGCATGGCGGCCGCGGCGATATCGAGACCGGCGCTGGACAGGTTCACCGTCGCCGCAGCGATCGCGGCCGCGCCCGCAGGTCCACCGACGCCGGTGACAGCCAGGGCCACCCCGCCGACCAGCATCGCCGATTCCAGCGGGTTCTCTTTGACGAACGACCCGACCGCCTTCGCCCCCGACACGGTCGCCGACGCGGCGGTCTTGACCGCCGACGTCGCAGTGTTGGCCAATGAGCTGACGGAGTCGGCGAACGAATCCAACAAACCCAGCGGCGCGCCGCCGGCACCTGTCAGGTGCAGTGGCGGGTCAACATAGACCGGCCAGGCGGTGTCGGGCCGGGGGTCGATCACTTCGGCCAGCACATACAGCTGCGGGGCGAGTTGCTTCACAAGATACGAGCTGGGTACTGGTCCGCCGGTGGCGTCGCGGGTTTCGGCGGGGGCGAACATGCCGACGGTCTCGGCCGTGGGTGTCGCTTTGTTGATAGTCAGATACCCGTTGGTGTGGGCCAACATCACCGTGTCGGCCGGGGTGCGCACGAACGTGGTGACCATCCGTGGCCCACCCGGGCCAGCGATCCGCGCCACGGTGCGAGTACCGGTAGCGGTATTTTCGGCCAGAAGATCAAATCCCGCACCGGCATTCGGATACACCACCTGCCCGCCCGGGGTGTGCTCAGCCCGCCCGAGACCGCCCGGCAACACGATCTGCACCGGGCCGGCCGCGGTCTGTGAGGTCAGGCCGGTCACCGGGTCGGTGGGCAGGCCCGTGCGGCGCTGCTCGGGCGAGACGGTCAGATCCGAGCCCACCGCCGACTCGGTGAACGCTGCGGTCGCGGCGTCAGCGAACTTCTGCGCCGCCGACACCGCGGCCGCACCCTGCTCTACCCGCTCCGACGGTGTGGGCTGGACGAGGTGCAGACCACCGATCGCGACCGCCACCGCACACAGCACGGCCAGCGACCGAAACGGCCAACTGAACCACACACTTTGCTCCTCATGGCCCAGAAAGTTGCCTGAACTCGCCCGTAAGTCTCGACGGTCCCGCATGCGATCCCCCGATCAGCTACGTACCTGAGAGGCCATGTAGCAAGCCTCATCCATGTGAGGCAGGACTCTAAGCAGAGATGCCACTACCCGTCAACTAGCTGCTATTACACCGATTATCACCGATGCGTACTGGGCCTGTTGTTTTCTTCACCGGCAAAACAAACTAGCGCTTCTGAGCAGCGCTTAGCAACGAACTACTGCAACCGGAGCTCAAACTAAGGGGCCTGCAAGTGTATTTGCTCACATCGCGACAAACGTGGCCTATGCGTGGTGATCGCCCTCGGCTCTTAGGAGTGGCGAGAGCATCGGAACGTGTGCCGACGCGACGGCGCCCGACTGTCGAATCGGTACCGGGTCCGACGGTCTGCTCGCCGAGCTATGCAATGGGATGTTTGCCCGAAACGGCGCAACCCGCTCGGCACGTCAGTGCGGTTACCAGCGGTGATTCGACCCATCACCCCTCGCGCTGTCGATAGTGTCGCCGTTTGTCTCGTTGCTGCGCAGTGTTTGGGTGGTAGCCTGCGGCCCATATTCGGACATTGCTGCGGCACCAAGTGCCTCCGCCGAAGGCGCTTCGGGAGTACGAAGAGATATGCCCGGGTGCCGCCGATCGAGTGCTCCGGATGGCGATGGGTTGCAGTGCAGGCGATTCGCGAACGGCGAAAAGGGGGGAACCGCCGAAGAGGTCAGGATGTTGTTCTCGATGCGCATGCGGATGCCGTTGCCATCCCAGGAGCCATCGGGGTTGCGGCCCATACGCGCCCACAGATCGTTGGCCGCGCCCTCGGGCAGCGACCACTCCTGGAACGACCCGATGACCATCGAGACGACCTGGTTGTTGGTGGCGGTCTGGAAGTCCTTGTAGGGCCCGGCCACCACCTCGCGGGTGTCGGTGATCAGCCAGTCGTCGGGGTCATCTTTCCAGCGGGCCTGCGACCCGTCGGCGTAGATGAACCCACCACCCTCTTCGGTGCAGCACAGCGGCCAGTTCTCACCCAGGTCGCCGTCAGCCTCGGTGTCGTAGTTGAACGTCTCCGTGGTGTCCTCGTAGGAGAACGCGAACGAGTCGGTTTCCGGGTAGGTGCGCCAGAACCCGTTGTCGGCGCGCAGGACCAAGGTCAGCTCCTGCGTGCACGATTCGCCGATGTTGCTCACGTCCGGGGGCGCCTTGAACCACCGCACATCCGACCACCAGCGGCCCGTATCGAGGTCGATGAACGACAGCTCGCTCGTGCGCTTCTTGTCGATCGAGGCGATGATGAGGCGGCACAGCTTGCGGCAGTGCTGCGGGTCGCGGCCACGCACCAGCAGTTTGATCTCAACCTCGGTGGGGCCCTGCAGCGCGTCGACGAACGTCACGCCATCCTGGGAGGCGCCCTTCTGGTCGATGGTGTCCCACGGCGCGATCAGACCCTTGAGCCCGTTTTTCTTGACCATCACGCACTCGGGTGCGGTGAACTTGTCGGGAATCGCCTTGCCGCCGAGGACCGAGAAACTGTTCGCCCCGTCGTAGGACCACAGCGTCACCAACGGGTGCCGACCCTTGAGGTGGTAGTAGGCAGCGTGAGGCGTGAGCGTCCCCTGTGGATAGTGGGTCATCGTTGCCCCGCAGGGGCGTTCTGGACTTCGAGGTGCCGCGTGATGTCAGCGCCGGCGCGGTCCTCGGTGGCCTGATGGTTGTGGTACTCGAGGTTGATCGGCTGGCCGGGCTGCTGCTGGCCCGGCTGACCAGGCTGAGCCGGGTTCGGGTTCGGCGGGGCTTGCTGCCCGGCGGTGTTTGGCAGCGCAGGCCGCGCACCGGCGAAACCGGATGCGACCTTGCCGAACCACGAATTGCCGATGTTGCCCAGTGGCGAGCCCGACGGCAGAAATGTCTCCATGAGACCCGAGACGCCGATGCCGGCGAGCTGGCCCGCATAGCCGATCGCGCGGTTGGCGAGCTTGATGCCGATCTGCGCGGCCTGAGATGCACCGGGGGCCAATAGATCCAGGCCCTGGGTCGCGGTCATGATCGCGTCCATCGGCAGGCCCGACACGCCCTGGAAGCCGCCACCACCCTGCGCGGGGAACGCGCTGCCACCCACTGGGGTGTTGAGCGCGAACGGGGCCGCCTGCGGACCACCCTGGCCCATGAATGGCAACGTGCCGCCGCCACCGGAGACTGGGGGCAGGCTCGAGGGGGTGGTCGCCGGTGTGGCCGGATTGTTCAGCGCTGGGTTCGTGTTCGCCGGGCTGTAGATATCCGCTGCGGTCGACGGAGACGCCGACGCGGTCGACGGGTACACGGTGACGCTCGGCGCAGCAGGGATGGTGGGTACTGATGCAGACCCGGCAACCGCGGGGCGATAGTAGTGCGACGTAAAGGCCGGGTCATCGGCACCGGTCCCGCCGATGCCCCGACGGGCAGCCGCCGAGTCGCTACCCCAGTTGAATGGCGTGCCACCAGGCAGCGTCGCCTGCATGTGGCTGGCGTTGAATCCCACCCGGAAGTCGCCGGGGCCACCGGCGCCCGGCAGGAAGCCGCGCTCGCGCAGCCACTCGTCCGCGTTGTGTGTCGACAGAGACCGGCCACCGGTGGGGCGGCCGTCGAGCAGGTTGACGAGATCCTCGACCGCGCTGGAGCAGTCGGCGATGCCTTGTGTCAGGTCGGCGATTCCGGTCTGCGAGTAGCGGCCTGCCGGGACGTTGGCCAGCAGCGCCGCATCGCCCGGGTATCCGCCAGCGGCGTATCCCGCCGGGTAGCCGTAGCCCTGCTGCGCGTACTGCGATTGGGTGTACTGCGGGCCGAACGCGCCCTGCGCACCGAGGATGCCGAGGATGCCGTGCCCGCCTTGGATCGGGTTGGCCGCGCTGATCGCCGACAGCGGGCCCAGTAGCGGCGCCGCGGCCAAGCTGGCGACGAATCGCACGAGGTTGTCGGCGAGTCCGGGCAGACCCTCGGAGATGCCGAGGTCGTTGTCGAGCGCCGCCCCGATGTCGTCCATGCCCTTCGAGAAGCCCTTGGCGGCGTTCTCCATCTTCTTCCAGGTGCCCTGCTGCGCCTCGGACAGCCGCATTTGCGCTGAGACATACTGACGTTCGGCCATCGTGACCTGCTGGCGCGCGGTGGCCAGCTGCTGAGCGGTGGCGTTGCCCTCGGCTTCGAGCTCCAGCACGCGGATACGCGCCGACTCGACGCTGTTGCGCGCCGACAACACCGACGTCTCGGCGTCGTACACGCGTTGTGGGTCGACCTCGTAGTAGCCCATGCCGCCACCAGCGCCGGGCATCGGCGCGCCGGGCGCACCTGCCACGGCGGGCATGGGAATCGCACCAGGAACCGGGATCGCATCGACCGAGTACTGCGACGGATCGAACGACGGCTTGGCCGAATCGGTCCTGCCCGCGTCGGCGACCTGCTGCTGCGCCTGGTCGTACGGCATGCCAGGGCCGCGCTCAGGCGAATCCGGCGGAGGCGGACCGAGCGGGATCGTCGGCTGAGCTGGAATCGGCGCGTTGATGCGCGGGTCCACCAACCCGGGGCCGGTCAGCCCAGGAGTGAGGAACGGGGGCAACGCACTATCCGAGGTCACCTGCACGCCGTCGCCGTTGAGGCCCGGGCCCTGCACTGGTGGTCCATAAATGCCGCTGTCACCGAGGCTCTGCCCCGGCGCTGGCGGTGGCGGCGGTGGTGGCTGCTCGAACGGCGCATTGAGGAACCCGGGCAGGGTCTGGCTGAAGAACGTGCCGATGGCCGAGTCGGCCAGCCACTCCTTGAACTTTCGGAAGGTCTCATCGATGTTTCGGCCGAGGGTGTCCCAACCGTCGGCGTGCCGCTGCAGCGCCCCCGTCGCTTCATCCGTCTTGCCGGCGACATTGCCCAATTCATTGGCGGCAGAAGGCAGATCAAGATTCTTGATCGCGTCGCCGACATCCTCCCACTTGGTTTTGAACAGGTCGAGCCCGATGCGTTCCTGTTCCATCGGGTCCTTGACCGATGCCAGGGCATCCAGCACGGCGCCGAACGCTGCTCGTGCGGTGGGGCCACCTTCAGCGAACTTTCGTCCCAGTTCTTCTGCGTCGAAACCCAATGCGGTGAGGGCGGTCTTGGTAGTGTCCGAGTTGTCAACCACGGTGATGGCGAACTCTTTCAGCGCGTCGGCGGCGACATCGACGTTGCGGGCGCCACCCTCCCAAAGCTGGTTGATCAGACCGAGCGCTTCCTGGCCGTTGATGCCGAGATCGCGGAACTTGGTGCCGTATTCCTCGAATGTGTCCAGCAGGTCGTTCGAGATGTTGAGGCCCTTCTGCGTGGACGCCACGATCAGGTCGAACGCCTGCTCGTAATCGCTCACCAGGCCCGTCTTCACGAAGTTGCGAACACCACGAGCAATTTGCTGCGGGTCCTCTTCGAGCACCCCGGATGTCGCCTGGATGCGCTCGATGAACTTCTGCGCGTCAGCCTCGTTGACGTCTGGGCCGATGAGCCCCGACTGGACACCGAACTGCAGGGACCGCAGGTTGTCCTCGAGCGACTGGCCCCACCCATTGGCGTAAGCCTGTCCGGCCGCGTTGCCGAACCGGTTCATGGTCGCGCCATCGAGGCCCATTCGCGTTGCGATGAGGTCCTGCACCTGCAGTGTCTGCAGACCATCGGCAATGCCGTTGGCGAGCAATCGGCCACCCATCACTCCGAGGGTGGCCACACCGGCCAGCGCCAATCCGATTGGCCCTCCCGCTGATCCGAGCCGCAGAAGCGCGGACGAGCCTGCGAACCCGCCGACGAACTCGTTCGCCGCGTCTTGGCCCGCCGCGCCGATACCAGACAGTGACCCACGCAGCCCGCCCGCGAAGTTCTGCCCAGCATTCTGCCCTGCGGACTGTGCAGCCTGTTCGTATTCGCGGTAGGCGTCGGTGGCATCGCGGACCGCCCGCACCTCAGCGCGGCGCGCCTTCTCGACCCGCTCAGCCTGAGCGACGATGCGGTCGTTACTGGCCCCTTCGTCACGCAGCCTCTTGAGCTTCTCCTCCTCGGCGCGAAGCCGGCCCGCAGCATCGCGCGCCTTGTCGTAGGCGTCCGACGCCCGATCGGCAACCTTCTTGACGGCCTGGTCGGCATCCCGCGCCCCATCAGAGAACGCACCCGTAAACGCCTGTCCCGCATTCTTGCCCGCGTCGGCGAACGCCTTCTCGGCGCGCTTTGCGACAGCGGTGGCAGAACGCTCGTCGAGCGTCGGTTCAACGGGAATCGGGATACCCACAGACGCACCACCTTTCAGTTGAAAATGCTCAGCAGCTTGCCGAACTCGCGGTCGTGGAACTCTTCTTCGGCGGCCTCTTCCTCGGCCCGCTCACGCGCCTCGCTCGGCGAGATGAACACGTCGTACTCATACTCGTGTGGGGTGCCGGCGTACTTGCTGGCGCGGTAGGCTGCGACCTCGTTATGCAGGGCTGCGGTCATCTTCTTGAGGATCGACCAGTCGCCGCCGCGGCCGAACGGCTCGGCGGCGTGAGTCTTGAATTCTGAATCTTCGGGCAGCCCGCGAATCAGGTTGAGCAGCAGTCGACTCGACAGCTTCAGGCAGCCCCGCTCGTCACGGTCGCCGCGGTGCCACCACCGAATATCGGTGCCATGGCAATGGATCTTGAGGTCAGATTCGATCTGATCGGGGTAGCGGCACCACAAAGGCCACAAGTTTGCCCTGTATCCCCCCGATCCGGGGTTTCGGCTGATTCCCCCATGGGTCAGAGTCGATGGAACTGTGCAGTCGGACGCAACGTGGCAGGCGCGGAAGACGCATCGAGAGTGCCTGAAACTGGAGAGGACCATCGAGGAGAGGCAATCTTAGCCGCTCACCTGGGCTGTTTCCAGTTGACAACACCGACTAGGCGGCCCACACTGGGCACATGACCACCCGGGAGTTCGACTTCGAAGTCGCGTTTGTCACCGAACCGCTCGACGGTCCCGACGACGAGCGTATCGACCGTGCCATGGAGTTGATCCCGAACCTCGTTGTCAGCTTCGACGGCAATCTGACGGTCGTGACAACTCTCGTTCATGCTGCCGACGCGATCGAGGCGGGGGTCAAAGCCGCAAAGGCTCTGGAAGCCAGCGGTATTCCGGTGATCCGCACGTACCAGGATCTTGTGACAAGACAGGACATCGCTGAGCGGATCGGCGTTACACGGCAGGCCGTCGGTAATTGGGTGCGGGGTGAGCGCCATGACGACGTGCCGTTTCCCGCCCCAGTGTCGCTCGTCGCCGGGGGCATTTGGCTGTGGGGCGACGTGGCTGGATGGGCCCGCTCGCGAAACTACGAGGTTGAGGACGTGTCGTTCCCTTCTTTGGATGCCCACAATCGCATTGATCTTCTGATCTCGGCGGGGATTGGGTCTGTCACCGTGACCACCTACGAATGCGTAGCTGACATCGCTTTCCGCCACCGTGGGACGAAGGCCTCCCTGGGTCATACGTACCAGCGGTCCTATGCACCGGCCTCATGATTGAGCGGGACGGCGCGCCCACTTTCGAAGACGTCCAGGAGCTGCTCAACCGATCTGAGCTCACCGACGTTGTGCTGTACGAACACGCTGGGCGACGTGTCGACGATGCGGTCGACGACGAATTTTCACTTCAGGTCTTGACCAGAGTGGGTGACACCGAGTTCGAGATCCGTTGCAAGGTCACCGCGGCCGGGCACGGCGGCCAGTACCTCGCCGATGCTGGGGCTGTGTTCACGCTCCAGTCCGCTGCAAAGATTGAGGAAGGTACAGCTCGCGAATTCGCTGAGAAAGTCGGGGTAATGGCTGTCTACCCGTATCTCCGTGCGGCAGTCAGCCAATCCGCAGCCTCGCTCGGTCTCGACCGTCCCATACTGCCGTTACTCCGCGCCGGCGGCGTCAAACTCACGGAATCTATGGACTCGGCCGAGGACGCCTGAGAACAACCGTTCAGGTCGCCTCGTACCGGAGTGCTCGACGCACCTGGCGGATGTGATCCAAGCTGGGATTTCCGGGAGTGCCCGGCACCCGAACGTAAAGGCCGCCGTCAGCCTCGGCGACGTCCACCTCGGCGTTGAGAACGTTGGGATCGAACGAGATCCCGTGACGGATGTAAGTCAACCGGCCTACAACGACCTGGGGGCCCTTGGCGCCTTGTGCACGCTTGGTTTCAATCGTCGCTGCACCCAGGTGGTCTGGCTGCCAGGATTCGACGAGTGCGCTCATGTAACTCATGAGCGTGCGGTCGTCGGTGTTGTCTTCGAGATCAAAGGCGACATGGTTGTATGGTCGCCGGGCATCGACGAAGCCTGCCCGAACGGTGTACTCAAACTTGGTCGGGCTCGTCTCTGGCCGGTCGCCGACCGCCCTTCTGGCCAGTTCGATGTTCAAGCCCGGAGCCGAGCGAGGACCCTTGTTCACCCGCTCAGTCACCGATGTGATCGCGGCCTCAAGATCGCCTTGGTCGTCAACGTCGATGGGCACGAGGTCGTAACCTGTCTGCGCATCGGGTTGGCGCGGCCGCCAAATCCCCCACGGCCCGTATCTTTCTGGTTCCGGCGGGGCCAACTGATCCGCCCCGGCATGTCGGGAGGTTCTCTTATCTGAGTGCCTCCTCGGCATGAGGGTGCCGTTGGCGATGGTAGTAGAGCGCTTCGGCCCGATCGGGGGTCAGGTCCTGGCAGTAGCCGTTGGGT
>Ga0180222_1001787_pt1 | contig 20342 bp, 20 predicted proteins | sample eDN5th37CKraftOP_FD_151336 | JGI IMG/M metagenome (GOLD analysis project Ga0180222, IMG submission 151336) | Enriched Organic Plus compost microbial communities from Emeryville, California, USA - eDNA 5th pass 37_C Kraft OP (version 2) (version 2) ... | reverse complement strand
CTCGCCGATACCCTGACCAGCTGGCTCGAGCCCGTCGCCCGCATGTGGCGCTTTTCCAGGAACAATGGAATCACCGAGGGCTTTCACACAAAGATGGAGATGATCTCGCGCCGCGCGTTCGGCTTCCCCAACTTTCACAACTACCGCTTGCGCGTGCTCGCTCTTTGCGGTTGGAATGGCGTCATCAATCGGGTCTGATCCACCCTCATCCCCCGTTCACGGGGAAGAGCCGAAGAGCCTAACAATTTAATGAAATAATGGTGCTGCTGGAGAGGATTGAACTCTCGACCTCACCCTTACCAAGGGTGCGCTCTACCACTGAGCTACAGCAGCAGCCGGGGCCCTTGCGACGCATCGCCGCCGGGCAGGCGCGGCCTATGGCGGGGCGCCCCGCCGCTGTCAAGGTGCGAGACTTGACGAGGTCGCGATTTCACAGGCATGGCGCGGGCAATGAGCAAGCCGCCTTCTCCCGCCGACCTCGAACGCGAGCGACGCCTCGCCGAAGCACTGCGCGCCAACCTCAGGAAGCGCAAGGCGCGCGCCCGCGAAGAGAAGGCCGTGGACAAGACTAAAGACTGACGGTCACCGTCACTGCGTCGCCTTCGCTCAATCCTTCGGCCTTGCGGATCGCGGCCTTGACCGGCAGGAGCCAGCCGCCGCTTTCGCGATGTGGAAAAACCGAGGTTGTCCAGCTGCTGTCACCGATCCGCGCTTCGACGCGGGCCGAACCGAACCCGCGCCGTCCGTCGAGCCATTGCCCCGATATGGCCGCGAGGCGCACCCTGTCGGCCGCCTCACCCTCGATAGTGACGAAATACCATGCGCCCGGTGCAGTTGCCGGCTGCCAGCGCCAAAGCGGAACCGTGACTGTGATACCTTCCAAGACCTATTTCGCCGCCACGGGCCGGATCGGCACCGGAAGATTGCAGATATCCACCCCGCCCGCGGGACTTATGAAAAAGGGGTCACGCCGATCGGCACGCGCCGCTGCATAGCGGGCAAAACTCTCGCTCTCGCTCGAAAGATACTCGAAATGCGGCCGATCGGCCTCTGCCAGATCGCTTGCGAGGCGGACCGAGATGATCGGGACCCGCTGCGCGGGGTCATTGTAGACCCCGAGCGGCGCGGACCCGCGCGGCAAGCTTGACAGATGCTCGATCCCACTGATCACGCGGCCCACGAGCGCGATGTTCCGGTCAAGGTGCCGCGGGGCATGGCCGATGACGGCGTAGAGCTCGGCGCCGCTCCCCGTGTTGGGCGACATATCGCGCGCCACTCCAACCATTGCATAGCAGTGGACGGGCCACATGGGCGAGCCAGCCTCATCTTCTGGTCCCCCGGCAAGTGGCCATCCCTCGTGGATCTCGACCCACGGTGCGTAGGGGTCGCGCTCATGCCAGCCCTGCGGCGCGACTGTTGTGCGCGTCGCCCCAATCGCAATCTCTCCCAACCGGTCCCGCTCGCCTGCAAGCTCGGCTACCATTGCGATTATATCGGCGGAACCATCGGTCGATACGGCCTCGGCAATCAACTCGGCCGTGGTCGCATATTCGCTCTCCGGCACCGCCGCCAGCCCTTCCGGCAGCGGCTTGGCTTTCGCCGGCTCGTCGCCATCGGCATCGCCCCATTGGGCCACATAATTGTCCTGGACCCGGTAGACGCTGGTTCCGTCCCACCAACGCGCGGCGGCGAGCTTTCGGATATTGCCGATCCAGCCCTGGCTGAACGGCGCCGGCATCAGCTGGATGACGACGCGCCGTACGCTGCCCGCCGCATCTCTCGCAAGGTCCATGACCAGCAGGTCGGAAGCTGCGATCGCGGTCCATTCCTCAGCCTTGGCCGCATCGACGATCTGCCCCGGCGAGAGCGGAGGTTTGGCAACCTGCGCGTGTGCAGCAGAATAAAGGGCGAAGGCCGTGGCGGCGGCAGCGAGCAATTGCTTCATCCTGCCTGTCTGCCATGCCCAATCGGCTTGCGAAAGCCCTAGCAACCGACTAGGGCCCGCCTTCATCCAGTGCATGCGGAGCGGTGGCCGAGTGGTCGAAGGCGCTCGCCTGGAAAGTGAGTATACGGCAAAACCGTATCGAGGGTTCGAATCCCTCCCGCTCCGCCAACTGGCCTTCCCCAGCCGTTCTTATCCGTTCACTCATCCCGGTTTTCTGCCACTTTTCGGCCGATCCGGTCATTGACCCCGTTCGAGGTCGTTCACAGGCGTTCACAAGCCGATATGGTATTTCGCATGGTATCGCGGCGCGGATCTATGGTATAGCGCCCTCGATGCTGAACGATGCGAAGATCAAGGCCGCCAAGCCGAAGGCCGCCGCGTACAAGCTCGCCGATTCCGAGCAGCTCTATTTGTTCGTTTCGCCCGCCGGCGGAAAGCACTGGCGGATGAACTACACTTACGGCCGGAACCTCAAGGGCAAGCCCGCACAGAAGACGCTTGCGCTCGGCTCCTACCCTGCCGTGACCCTGCTCGATGCCCGCGCCAAGCGCGATGCCGCCAAGGCGATGCTGCGGGAGGGGCGCGACCCGGCCGTCGAGCGCCGCGTCGCCGCGAAGGCAAAGGCGCTCAGCAATGCAAACACCTTCGAGGCAGTCGCTCTGAAATGGTTCGAGCTCAAGAGCGGCTGGTCGGTGGAGAAGTTCAAGGCCTGGCGCGATGCGCACGATGGCGGCTGGTCGCCGCGCGATTCGCGGCATTGGGTCGAGCGCCCACGCGCCGGCTGGTCCGTTGTGCACGCGGGAGACGTCTTTCGCTCGCTCGAGCGCGACGTCTTCCCGGAGATCGGAGACCTTCCGATCACCGAGATCGAAAGCCCCAAGGTGCTCGAGGTTCTCAACATCATCGTGCAGCGGGGTGCCATTGAGACGGCGCACCGGGTCTGCCAGCGCATCAGCGACGTCTACATTTACGCGATCCCGGCCGGCATCGCTAAGCGAAACCCTGCCGCGAGCATGGCAAAGGCCCTGCCGAAGGTGCCGCCCGCGAAGAAGCAGGCCGCCATCATCGATCGCATCGAGAAAAACGAGGATCGGCTGCGCGCCGTGCGGCAGCTGCTGATCGACTGCGAGGCGCTCCGCACGCGCGCCGGTACCAAGTTCGCCCTGCGCCTGCTCGCCCTCACCGCGGTTCGCCCGGGCGAGCTGCGCGGCGCGCGCTGGGAAGAATTCGAAGGCCTGGACGGCCCGGAGCCGCTGTGGCGCATCCCCGCGGCGCGCATGAAGGGCGACGCGGAGCGAAAGCTCGAGGAAGCCGGCGATCACCTGGTGCCGCTGGCGCGACAATCTGTCGAGGTGCTGCAGGCGCTTCGGCAGCTGAGCGGCCATCTACCCCTGCTCTTCCCCAGCGAGCGGCACGCGCACCGGCCGATTTCCGAGAATACGCTGCGCGCGCTGCTGATCCGCGCAGGATATGAGCAGCGACACGTGCCTCACGGTTTCCGCGCGACAATGAGCACGATCATGAACGAGGCGCCCGGCCGGCAGAAGAACGACCGCGCTATCATCGATTTGATGCTGGCGCACGTCCCGAAAGACAAGGTCGAGGGCGCCTATAACCGCGCCGCTTACATGGGGCGGCGGCGCGAGCTCGCCCAGGAATGGGCCGACATGCTCCTGGAAGGCATGTGGGATCCGCATGTCCACCTCGGCCAGCCTATTCGGAACGCTGACAAGTCGCCCAAGGGGACGAGAGCGAAGGCTGCTGCCTGAGCTCGACTTAGAGATTCCGCATCGAATCGGCGGCCGGCACAGTAACCACCGCTGGGTTTCTTATGCTTAATTCTTCGCGAGCAACGCTTTGAGCTTCCCCACTTGGTAAATCGACGATTTACCGATGCAAAAAGTTTACACCGCCAGACGGCGAGCGGCAAGATGGCTGAAAACATAGGAATTCCGCTGGTCAGAACTTAAAATCGTCGATGTACCGAATCAATTTATCGACGAATGGAGTAATTCATTCGCCATTTACCGTCTTGCATCGCCGGGCCAGCACGTCACTATAGATGGTGGTACAGCCCAAAGGACGCCGTTCTTGGGTTTCACCAAAGCGAAAGGCGGCCAATCCAAGATCAGCCGCCTTACGATCGGCCCCGCACGCCAACCTCGCCAAAGGATCGTGCGGACTACCCTGGCCCCTTCCACAAGGGCATGTGAGCAACGGCGCGCTTCCATTCCAACCGGCGGCGCGCCGTTGTGCATTCAGGTTTAAGCAAATTCTGACCGCATCGTCAAAAGCAATTGCGAAGGGCCGCGCTCTGAATGCGACCAACTGGGGAAACGACGCGATCCTCTATGGTCCGCTAGTAAGGACCTGAAGCGTCAATTATCTAGGAGATCGTCCCCGGGATCGCCGTCAATCACGGCGTGAACCTCGGTCACTCGATAGGCCAAAGGTTTCCCCGTCGCGCTAGTTTCGACATTTACACTGACGTCGAACAAGGCGCGAAAGATGTTCCCTTCCAGTTGAATTTTCTCGTGCCGCATCCGCTGCTCTGCCAAGTCAGATGCATACAGGATCGGCATTGCCCTCGGCGCAATGCTGTCTATGACGCCGCGCTCCCCTCCCTTCTTTCCGGGCTTGCCTGCTTCAACGCTGGGCCTGACAAACCTCAGGAGCGCCCGCTCCTGGTTCTCCCCCGAACTGGCTTCCAGTTCGCGGCGGTGATCCGCTATTTCCTCCGCCGCCCGCCTGGCCTCATCCGTGGAAAACTGAAAAACAGCCCGGACGTTTCTCTCTCCGTCTTCGAACGCCGCCGCCTCGAGCCGAGCAGTCCCGTTTGGGTCACTGGCGATCGCTTCAGTGACTCGCAGAAAGTCGGCGAGATCGCCCTTAGAAACGCCTTCTGCTCGTCCGCCCCTTTTGAAATATTTGGAAAATCGGCCGCCAAAATCCTCTACGAAGTCCGTAAAAATTTGGACCTTTTCCATTACGTCGATCACGGCGCTTACGGCGGCAAGTAGAGTCCCGCCTCCAACAAAAGTGACCAGGTCGGCTTCAATGCAGCCAGCACGCACCTCTTTGACAAAAAACTCGCTGTCGCTTTTTAATTCCGGATACTCGCGCGCAACAAATTTCTCAAACTGCGAGCCGACACCGACAAATTGCGATACAAAGTCAGAAAGTGCAATTGGCTGGCTATTGTCCAGCTTCAAGCGAATGTGCGCGCCATCTTCCCCCATAGCCTCGTTGTATAATACTCTTGTCAAAGCGCAACTCCTATCGGGGTAGTGCTATGCGCCCAGGCAAGGGTGACAGTTTTTGTCATGCTCAGCGTCTCCCCCGCTTCTTTTGCGAGATCTCGCCCAAGCTGCGCACGTCGGCCGGATGCACGATGCTCCCGTCCTGCGCGTGCCAGGTCAGGTTGTGGCGCTGAAACCAGCCCGGGGGCAGTTCCCAGATGCCGCCGACCATGAAGGTCTCAAGGTCGCGCGGGTTCTCGACGAGATAGCCCAGGAGACCGCCGGCGGTCTCCATTGCGCCGACGCCAGCTTGTGCCGCCAGATTGGTGGCGACCTCGGCAATCCGATCGAGAACGACTTGCGCGTCGTAGCGTTTGGGTGGTGCGAACTGGCCGCCCAAGCGCATCGAATAGCGGTCACGCATTGGGTGCGTCCCCTTTCGTTTGGTGGGCCTTGAGGGCGGCGGCGCAAAGAGCGAGGGCGGGGGTGCGAGCATGCCCGCGATTAGCCTTCGAGCGCCCCTTGACCCATATTTCCGCGCGGTCCATTTGACGGTGCGCGTTGTTCGGGTTGGTGCTGGTGTATATGATCTGGGGCCAATGGTCGTCGCCTTGCGGGGCGAGGGTCATCGCCGCATCTATAGATGCCGTGTAGTGCGGAACGGAGTCGCCATAGAAATAACCGTCGCCTTCGACGACCATATAAAGTCCGGTTTCCATGGCGGGCCGATAGACCTTCGACGGCGGCCATGTGGGCAGGCGGCCGATCCATTTTCCATCGACCGAAAAGTGGATCAGCGCATCAAGCTCACGCGAACCTTCGCTCGCCGCTTCGATCCGCTCGATAAGTTCGGATAGGTCAGGCATGGTCGCATCCTTCCTTGAGCATGTCGCCCAACAGCTTCCGCATCTCTGGATTATCCTTCGGCGGGTTGCAGATGTGGCAAGGCCGGGTGCAGAGGCATGATCCCTCGCCGGGATCGTAGGTCTCGCACTGCCAGTCCCAAGAGCAGCCGTAGACGTAGCCCTCGCCGCCGCAGTTCCAGCATTCGCCGTCGTCGTGGTCGTCATAATCGACCGGCGGATCATCGGGATCATGGGTCACAGCGAAGCCTCCCGAGCTTTCAGGGCGGCGACCCTTTCGAAATAGAACGTGATCGGGGCATCGCTGACGGTGATGACGCCGAACCGCTCACCCGCGCGGAACGTGGAGGTCTGCTTGCGGACGATCTCCGCCGACCGCTGGAGATATTTGCGCCACTGTTCGAGCCGGTAGCCGCCTTTATGCAGGTTGCACGGCGCGCAGGCGGGCATCATATTCGACACGACATTGCGCTCGGGCCGATGCAGGATCGTCTTGTCGTTGCCGTTCCAAGGCGACGGCGGGATGCGGATAACCGGGTCTAAATGATCTGCGTGCATCTTGTCGAGCAGGTTGCCGCAATAGGCACAGCGTCCGCCGAACTTCGCGCGCAAAGCCTCTTTCTGGCGCTTCGATCCTGTCCAGATTTCGTCCGCCGCTTCGATCCTCTCGATCAGGTCAGAAGGGGTCATGCGGCCTCTCCTGCGCACCAGAGGGCGTTGTCACGTTAACTTCTGACGGACGAGCGAAGGCGCGAACCTGAAAATTCATGCCGCCGCGGCGGACGCGGCTAGCCACTCTTCCATGGCGGAAGATCGGAAGCGTCGCATGGTGTTTCGTGAGATGAGATGTCGCTCGATATTGAAATTGTTGTAGATGGCGCCGTGGGTGGAAACGAAGCGTTGGGCCTGGCCTTGCGACTTGAACCGCTGCATCTTTCGCTCTCGTCGTCGGACGGGAAGATGCGACTTCTCGGCGCGGTTGTTGTCTCGTAGCCGACCGGGCTTGTGCCGTTTCTGGCATCCCAAGACCTTCATTGCCGCTGGGTAGGATCGCAGTCCGTCGGTGACGATCGCCTCTGGAACGCAGCCCTGTCGTTTGAGAAGTTTCTTCAGCAATTTCAGCGCTGCCGCCTTGTTGCGGCGCTTCTGGACGAGAACGTCGAGAACTTCGCCTTCCTTATCGACGGCCCGCCACATGTACATGCGCTTGCCGTTTATCCGAACCACCATCTCATCGAGGTGCCACACTGAATCTGCCCTGCCACGGCGCCGACGGATGTTCGCCGCGATCGCCGGTCCAAACTTATTGGCCCAGCAACGCACCGTCTCATAGGTCACATCGATCCCTCGTTCGGCGAGCAGATCCTCGACGTCGCGCAAGCTCAAAGTGAAGCGATAATAGAGCCAGATTCCGAGCCGGATGACGTCCGGTGGGAAGCGATGGCGCTTGAAGGAAATGGGTTTCATCTAAGTTTCTCTATCCGACTCAATGGCCGTTGACAGAGACAAGTTAGCGTTAGACTGACAGCACCTCGAGATAGTATTACTCGCTTGCCCGGTAAGCATTCCCAAAGACATAGGCGCCATAATTTTTCGCGATGACGTCCATGATGCGCCTCCTGATTCGCCTTTGCGTACGGCTGCTGCTTGCGCTGGGAGTCGTCGCGCCAGTCGTCGGAACGGCACCGGCGGAAGCGACCGCGCTTCGCCTTAACGAGGCGGTGTGCCACGCGGTGAGCGGGCTCGACTTAAGCGATACGAAGCTTCCCGAACTTCGCTTCTCCTGCACTGGGTCGCCCGAACGATATCAGCAGGCCAGCCTTTGGCTGCACGCCGATATGAACACCCTCCCCGCCCCGCGCGGCAGAGCAGCCCTCATGGTGCATCATTCGCGCTTCGACAGGCTCGCGGTCGCCTTTGCCTATGCAGACGGCGCCGTTCGCTGGCAGCAGGTCCGTCAGGGCGATTATGGCATGCACTGGCGAGCGGGCGGGCAGATCCTGTTCGAGCCCCCGGAACGCTCCGCGCCGCTCACATCGGTGACGATGCGCTTCGACCGCCTCGCCAGCCATCAACTCATCCGCGCGCATCTCTTGCCGGCGGGCGAAAGCAGCATGCAGGCGGCCGGCATGGCAGCGGCGGTTGGCGCGGCGCTTACCCTCCTTCTCGTGAGCGGCATCTACAGCCTTTCGCTGGCGGTCGCAGTCCGCCGCCAGTATCTCGCCTGGCAAGCGGCGTGGGCGGGGACGATGCTCCTCTGGGGCACCTTGTGGTCGCAAATCCATCTCGCCTTTCTGCCCTTCATGGCGGGCACGCTTTCGGCGCAGATTTGCACCTTCCTTTCCTGTCTTGCCATTGCACTTGCCACCGCCAGCGCGGTGACTGCGCTCGAGCGAAGCGGCGTTCCCAAAAGATGGCGGCACGTCACGCTTGCCCTTGGTCTCGGCATCGGACTTGCCGGCATTCCGCTCGCCATGATGCGCAGCGGCGATATCGGCCGCTGGGCGGATCTCCTGGGTCTGGTCATCCTCGCCGACCTTGCCGCCGTGACGATCTGCCTCGTGGCTGCCTGGCGGCGCGGCTCAGGCGAGGCTCGCGACTTTGCCGCGGCCTGGGGCCTGCCGATGGCCGTGCTCGCCTTCATCAACCTCGTCGATGTCGAAGACGGCCTCTGGGGCGGCGGCTCGAAACTTCTCATCCTGATCGCTGCGACCTGGCAGGCCCTCTGGCTTTCCGCGGTAGCGACCCGCCGTCTTTCAAAGCTACGCATCGAGCGGGATCGTGCGCGGCTCGCCGAGGCGCAGGCGCGCGAGCTCGCCAGGCGTGATCCGCTGACCGGGCTTCCCAACCGCCGCGGCTTCATCGAAAGCGTGAGCCCGCTGCTCGCGCGGGCGCGCGAGGATGATCTTCCAGCGGCGTTGCTGCTCGTCGACATCGACCGGTTCAAGTCGATCAACGATGTGTACGGCCACGACGCCGGCGACGCTGTCTTGTGCCGGATTGCCCGCCGCATCGCGCGATGGGAAGGCCCGATCTGCACGGTCGCGCGCCTTGGCGGTGAAGAGTTCGGGCTGCTGACGATCGGCATGGACGGCATCGTTCTTGATCGCTTCGCCGAAAGCATCCGCCGCGAGATTGCCGCCTGCGATCATAGCGAGACAATCGGCGATCGCGCGGTCACGGCGAGCATCGGGGTCGCCGAGGTGCGCCCGGCGTGCGATTTTCAGCGGCTCTACAAAATTGCCGACGATGCGCTTTACGAGGCCAAGCACGCGGGGCGTAACCAGGTATCGCTGCAGCGCCTTGCCGGAGCCGACGTCCCATCGGCCGATAGTGCGAACCGCGAGGCCGCGCTGCGCTGAGCAGCCCCTTCAGTTCAGATACCGAACCGGTCGCGATAGAATTGAACGCGCGTTGCGCGCAGCGCCGGAACACCCAGGCGGTCATAGGCGCGTTGCCACGAGGCGAATTCTTCAAGGCTCAGATTATAACGCTCGCACGCTTCGTCTACCGTGATCAGCCCGCCCTCGACCGCGGCGACGACCTCGGCCTTGCGGCGGCTCACCCAGCGCCGCGTATCGCGCTTCGGCAGATCCTTCAGCGTCAGCTTATCGCCCATCGGCCCAATCACCGATACCGGGCGTATCTTCTGATTTTCAAGCACAGTGGCACTCCGACGTTGCGGCCCATGGCCGCGGTGTGCCCCCCTCTTTCCCCGCGAGAGAGGTTTATCGGATCGCCGTAAAGGAAGGGTTAGAAAGTGGGATCAGCTTGCCGCACCATGCGCACGGTAGAACCCGCAATCGGCCTAGTTGCTGAGCAAATCCTTAAGAGGTGTCCCGGCATCGGCGAGCTGCTCAGGGGTTGCGCGAAGGCCTGCGGTGACGATCATGCGGCCCTGCACATAGTCCTTCGTCGCATTGACGCAGTCGATCGCGATGACCTTGCCTGCCTTGAGATAGACAATCGAAAAGCTGCGCGCCGCCGGGTCACCCCTGAGGACCGCCTGGTCGTGCCCCGTCGAAAGGCCTGCCGTCTGGAGCTTCAGGTCATACTGGTTCGACCAGAACCAGGGGATCGCATTGTAGGGCGCCTCGTCGCCGACGATGCCCTTTGCGACGACATTGGCCTGGTCATTGGCGTTCTGAACCGATTCAAGGCGAATGCAGGCGCCCTCGGCAAAAGCATTCTCATGCGCCGCGCAGTCGCCGATCGCATAGATGTCGGGAAGGCTCGTCTTGCAATGGCTATCGACGCGAACGCCGTTGCCGCCCTCGGCGCCCGCCGCGATGAGCGGCTCGACCGCCGGCACGATCCCGATGCCGACGATGACGAGGTCCGCCGGGATGACCTCGCCGTCGGCGAGGCGCACGCCCGTCACATGGCTGTCGCCCTCGATCGCGGCGACCGAGACCCCGAGGCGAAGGTCGACGCCGTGCGCGCGGTGCTCCTTTTCATAGAAGCGCGAGAGATCCTCGCCCGCAACGCGCGCGAGCACCCGGTCGAGCGCTTCGAGAAGGACAACCTTCTTGCCCGCCTTGGTGAGCACGGCCGCCGCCTCGAGCCCGATATAGCCGCCGCCGATCACGACGATCTGCCTTGCGGTCCCGGACGCCGCTTTCATCGCATCGGCGTCGGCGCGGGTGCGCACGCCCTGCACGCCGGGAAGATCGCCCCCGGGGATCGGCAGCATCCGCGGCCTTCCCCCGGTCGCCCAGACAAGCTTGCCGTAACCGATCGTCTCGCCGCTGTCCGTCGTGACCGTGTGCGCGGCAGGATCGACGCTGGCGACGCGCTTGCCGAGCAGCATTCTTACCTCGCGCTCGTCCCAATATTTGGCGGGGCGGAGCTGGATGCGCTCGAATTCCTTCTCGCCCGCGAAATATTCCTTCGAAAGCGGTGGGCGCTCGTAGGGAAGCTCGGCTTCGTCACCGATGATCGCAATGCTGCCTTCAAACTTCTGCGTCCGAAGCATCACGGCTACCTGCGCCCCGCCGTGCCCCCCGCCAACAATCACCACGTCGAACTGCATCGCTTCCTCTCGCTACGGTTTCCCCGCTAATCGCGCGCGTCCATGACATGGCAGGGACCGCGAAACAAGAAACATTGGCTATTGCGCCCCGAGGTTCAGGTCATCGCGCAGCGCAATCAGCTTGAGGCCGAGAGCTTCAACCTCGGCCTCGCCCCGCGATCCTGCGACGATCGACGCCGAGAGGCAAAAGCCCGGCGCAATGCTGACGAGACCGACCGCAACGGTACAGACGCCGCGGTGTGCGTAATCGCGGTCGACGGCGAAGCCTTTGCGTGCCGCCTCGCGTACCTGCGCGGCGTAGGTTTCGAAGGGCAGCTCTGCTTGCCAGCGCACGGGGGCATAGCGGCGTGCAAGTTCGGCCTCGTCCACGCCCTGTGCCGCAGCGATAGCCCGGCCCGCGGCGCCGCCGCCGAGCGGCTGGCGCTGCGCATCGGCGAGCCTCAGGCGCATCCCCGCTTCGCTTTCGGCGTGCGCGGCAAGCTGCATGCGGTCGCGCGAGACAATTTTCCAGAGCCCGACCGCCGCGTCGGTTGCCTGCGCAAAGCGCGTCATCATGGGCTGCGCGCGCTCGGCCAGCCGCAGCGCCGTCCCGTCGCGCAGAACCTCAGACCCCGCCCAGGCAAGCGCGAGCCGATATTGCTTGCTGCGCGCATCGCGTTCGACCGCACCCTCGGCGGCGAGCGTCTTCAACAGATTGAGGCAGCTTGAGGGGCTGAGCTCAAGAACCCGGCCGATGTCGGAGAGCGACAGGGGGCTGGTATCGGCAAGCAGCCGAAGAATGGCGAAGGCCTGCGAAACGGAGCGAACCGGACCGGTCATGGCCTCGATCTAGTTTTCATATTTGTGAAAATCAATTCTCAATATTGAAAATCCACGAGCGAAGGGTTAGCGCTCGAAGCATCGAATCGCACGGCGCTAGAAGGGATCGTTACGATGCAAAACCCCGGGATGGACCAGGAGGTTTTCGACCAGTTCCTCGAGCAGCTTTCGCGTTATGTGCGCGAGCGGCTCCTCCCGGCGGAAAAGGCGATCGTCGAGACCGACGAGATTCCTTCCGACATCCTCTCCGAAATGCGCGACATGGGCCTCTTCGGTCTCACCATCCCCGAAGAATATGGCGGGGCGGGCATGAATGTCAGCCAATATATCCGCACCATCCACACGCTTTCCTACGCGATGCCGGCCTTCCGCTCGATCATCTCGATCAATATCGGCATGTTTACCTCGGCGCTCAAGAATGGCGGAACCGAGGCGCAGAAGGCTGAATGGCTGCCGCGCATTGCATCGGGAGAAATCGCCTGTTTCGGACTGACCGAACCCGGCTCGGGATCGGACTCGGCAGGACTGCAGACGAGCGCGGTCCAGACCGACAACGGCTGGGTGCTAAGCGGCACGAAGCGCTACATCACCAACGCGCCTTTTGCGAAGGTCGGCCTGATCATGGCCCGCACGAGCAAGGAGAATCTGCCCAAGAACGCGCATGTCTCCGCTTTCATCGTGCCCTTTGACGTGCCGGGCGTGAGCGTCGGCAAGTCGGACAAGAAGATGGGCCAGTCGGGGAGCCACATTGCCGACGTGATCCTCGAGGATGTCCGCGTCGGCGGCGAGGCGCTGCTTGGCGGCGAACTCGGCAAGGGGTTCGCCTATGCGATGATGAGCCTCGACAATGGGCGCATGTCGGTGGGCGCGGCGGCGACCGCTTATGCCCGCCGGGCGCTCGACAGCGCGATCCGCTATGCAACCGAGCGCAAGGCGTTCGGCGAGCCCATCGCGAACTTCCAGCTCATCCAGCAGATGCTCGCGCAAAGCGAGATCGACATCTATGCGGCCGAATGCATGATGGAGGATGTGACCCGCCGCGCCGATGCGGGCGAGAATGTCCTGCGGAAAGCCGCAGCGTTCAAGGTGTTCGCAAGCGAGATGTGCGGCCGCGTCGTCGATGCCTGCGTCCAGGTTTATGGCGGTGCCGGCTATCTTGCCGAATATGACGCGGAACGCTTCTTCCGCGATGCGCGAATCTACCGCATTTACGAAGGCACGACGCAGATCCTCCAGCTCCAGATTGCAAAGCATATGCTGCGCGAGTTTGCGGCGGCGAACTGATGTACGATCTGCTGTCCGGCCTGTCGGTAATCGAGGCGTCCTCCTTCGTCGCCTCGCCCACAGCCGGCCTTTACTGCGCGCAGTTTGGCGCCGAGGTCATCCGCGTCGACCAGATAGGAGGCGGCCCCGATTACAGGCGCTGGCCGGTGACGACGGAAAACGCCTCGCTTTATTGGGAAAATCTCAATCGCGCCAAGAAATCACTCGCGCTTGACCTTGGCCGGCCCGAGGGGCGCGAGCTGCTCCAAGAGCTCGTTCGGGCGACGGGTCAGTTCATCACCAATTTCCCCGTCGGCGGATTCCTCTCGCACGAAACGCTGGCGGCGGGGCGCGGCGACCTTATTACCGTGCGCGTGATGGGCTGGGCGGACGGATCGCCCGCGCTCGATTATACGGTCAACAATATGGTGGGTTACCCCATGCTCACCGGCGCCGGCCCCGAGCCTGTCAATCATGTCCTCCCGGCATGGGATCTTCTTACCGGCGCATACGCTGCCTTCGCGCTTCTGGCAGCGATCCAGCGGCGCAGCGTCAGCGGCGAAGGCGGCGAGGTCCGCGTCCCCCTCTCCGACGTCGCGATCGGGACCGTTGCCAATCTCGGCGGGATTGCCGAAGTTCTCTATTCGGGCGAGAACCGCCCCCGCCTCGGCAACGCCGTCTATGGCCTCTTCGGCCGCGACTTTGTGACGCGTGACGGGCAGCGGACCATGATCGTCGTCGTCACGCCGCGTCAATGGGCCAATCTGGTTGCTGCGCTCGGCCTTGGCGAGGCCATCGCAGCCCTCGAGAGCGAGCGCGGCGTCTCCTTCGCCAAGGACGACGGCCTGCGTTTCATTCACCGCGATGCGCTCTATCCCTTGTTTGAAAAGGCGATCGCCGAGCGCGACCATGCCGAGCTTGTCGCGGCCTTCGATGCAGGGGGCATCGTCCACTCGCCCTATCGCACCATGCTCGACGCGGTGAACGATCCGGTGCTTGTGGCCGATAATCCGATATTCGGACGCGCCGAAAACCCGAGCGGCTTTGCCTATCCTGCCGCCGGGGCCTTTGCGACCTTGCCAGACGCTGAGCGCCTGGCCCCGCAGCCTGCGCCATTGAACGGCCAGCACAGCGAGGAAATCCTCGCCTCGCGCCTTTCGCTTTCCTCGGGCGAGATTGCCCGCCTCGTCGACGCCGGCATTGTCGGCGTCGCCCCTACCGGAGACTGACCTCATGACCCTTCGCCGCGCCGCCATCGTTGCCCCGATCCGTACTGCCGTCGGCAAATTCGGCGGATCGCTTTCCTCGCTTACCGCCGGCGAGCTTGGCGCAGGGATCCTGAAGGCGCTCGTCGAGCGCACGAAGATCGATCCCGCGCGCGTCGATGACGTCGTCTTCTCGCAAGGTTATGGCAATGGCGAGGCCCCCTGCATCGGACACTGGTCGTGGCTCGCGGCGGGCCTGCCGCTCGAGGTCCCTGGCTACCAGCTCGACCGCCGCTGCGGATCGGGCCTCCAGGCGATCATCAACGCCGCGATGATGGTTCAAACGGGCATGTCCGATATTGTCGTCGCAGGCGGCGTGGAATCGATGTCGAATGTCGAACATTACACGACCAGCATCCGCAAGGGTGTGCGCGCGGGCAATCTCACGCTCCACGACCGGCTGACGCGCGGGCGGGTGATGTCGCAGCCGGTGGAACGCTTCGGCGTCATCACCGGAATGATCGAGACGGCCGAGAATCTTGCGAAGGACTATGACATCAGCCGCGAGGCGTGCGACGCCTATGCGGTTCGCAGCCACCAGCGCGCCGCGGCCGCATGGGCGAACGGGCTCTTCGACGATGAGCTGGTGCCCGTGACGGTTCCGCAAAAGAAGGGCGACCCGATTGTTTTCGCGCATGACGAGGGTTACCGCGCCGACGCCTCGATGGAGACGCTGGGCAAGCTCAAGGCGCTCGAGGGCGGCGTCGTCACCGCTGGCAACGCAAGCCAGCAGAATGATGCCGCGGCCGCCTGCCTTGTCGTCGCCGAGGACAAGCTCGACGAGCTCGGACTCGAGCCGATTGCCTGGTACCACAGCTCGGCCGCAGCCGGCTGCGATCCGAGCCGGATGGGCATCGGCCCGGTCCCTGCGGTCGAGCGATTGTTCGCGCGCAGCGGCCTTGGCTGGGACGATATCGACCTTGTCGAACTCAACGAGGCCTTTGCCCCGCAGGTTCTTGCCGTGCTCAAGGGCTGGGGCTGGTCGGAAAATGACAGCCGCCACGACATTCTCAACGTCAACGGCTCGGGCATTTCGCTTGGCCACCCGATTGGCGCAACCGGCGGGCGTATCCTCGCCAATCTGACGCGCGAGCTTGTACGCCGGGACGGCCGCTTCGGCCTCGAAACCATGTGCATCGGCGGCGGCCAGGGCATTGCCGCGATTTTCGAGCGGGCGGTGTAAGAGGAAGCTGCGCTCAGACACGATTGGAGGCCGGCATCGGGAGCCGCCCCAAGGCTTTTGGCGGAGAAGGACCAGCTCAAGAATGCAATGGGATCTCGCTAATGCGCTCACCGCTGCGCGGTCCTTTCAAGCGGCCGCCGAGGCTGCGCTCGCGCAGCGGCTCGCGGCGTGCCCGATCGACGCCGAACAGCGCGCCGCACATGGTTTCGCCTGGGTCGCAACAAGTGTCGCGGCGCTCGAAGCAACGCTTGCGTGGCTCGAGAAGGGAGGAGGCGCGAACCCGCTCGACGCCAGGATCGCAGCGCTCGCATTCGCCGAAAGCCTCGGCCAGCTCACCGGCGGCCTGCCGATGGGACAGAATGAGATTTTCCGCCCCGCCGACCTTGGTCTCGGGAGCGCGGCGCGCGCGCTCGCAGACGCGTGCGCGCCCCTTCTCGAAGCGGACCACGTCGCGCTTCGCGCCGAGGTTGCAGTCGCGCTCGCCGAGGGCCACTGGCCAAGCGAGACGCTGCATGATGCCGATCTCGATGCGATCCGCGACCAGTATCGCCGTTTTACCGATGCCGCGATCATCCCGAACGCGCATGGCTGGCACCTTCGAAACGCGCTCATTCCCGATGCGACCGTCGAGGCGATGGCGGAACTTGGCACATTCGGGGTCTGCATTCCCGAGGAATATGGCGGGCTCGGCCTTGGCAAGCTCGTCATGTGCATCGTCACCGAAGAATTGTCGCGCGGCTGGATCGGGACCGGCTCGCTCGGCACGCGCTCCGAAATCGCGGGCGAACTCATCGTCCACGGGGGCACCGAGGCCCAGAAGGCCGAATGGCTCCCGAAAATCGCAAGCGGCGAGATATTGCCCACCGCGGTCTTCACCGAGCCCGACACCGGCTCGGATCTGGGTTCGCTCCAGACGCGCGCGCGGCTCGAAGACGGCCGCTGGGTCATTGACGGGGCGAAGAACTGGATCACCCATGCTGCGCGCTCGGACCTCATGACCCTCCTCGCCCGCACGCGGAGCGATGTGAAGGGCTATGCAGGGCTTTCGATGCTGCTTGTACCCAAGCCCCGCGGGAGCGAGGACGACCCCTTCCCAACCCCCGGCATGACGGGCAGCGAGATCGAGGTCCTGGGCTATCGCGGCATGCGCGAATATGCGCTGCAATTCGACGGGATGAGCGCCCCCGCCGACGCGCTCCTCGGCGGCGAGGAAGGGCAAGGCTTCAAGCAGCTGATGCGCACCTTCGAAGGCGCGCGCATCCAGACCGCGGCGCGCGCTGTCGGTGTGGCGCGCCGCGCGCTCGAACTAGGGCTCGACTATGCGAAGACCCGCAAGCAGTTCGGCCAGGCGATCATTCATTTCCCGCGCGTTTCGGACAAGATCGCGATGAGTCTCGTCGATTTCGTCATGGCACGCGAGCTCAGCTACGCCGCCGCGCGCGCGAAGGATTCGGGCAAGCGCTGCGACATCGAGGCGGGCATGGCAAAGCTGCTGGGCGCGCGCGCAGCCTGGTCAAATGCCGACGCCGCGCTCCAGATCCACGGCGGCAATGGCTATGCGCTCGAATATGAGATCAGCCGCATCCTGTGCGACGCACGCATCCTCAATATCTTCGAGGGCGCTGCGGAGATTCAGGCGCAGGTGATCGCGCGCGGGCTGATGAGCGGGCGGAACTGACCGCGAGGATCAGCGCGGCGGCGGCGCCTCGTCTGCCGGGCGATCTCCCCCGACGGGCAGGCGAAGATCGATGCGGCTGCCGCCGATCTCGGTTGAAATCACCGCATCGCCGCCCTCGACGCCGACGCTCGTCTTCTCGCCGATGGGAAGCGCGGGAATGTCGGGAATTTCAGGCAGGTCCTGTGGCTCGACTGGCCCGCGGGGATTTTGCAGGGGTCGGGGCTTGGCCCGCTCGCCCTTCGCATTCACCATGAAATCCCGCCAGATGCGTGCAGGAACGCCGCCGCCCGAGACGCCAGCCAGCGGTGAATTGTCATCATTGCCGATCCAAACGCCGACAACGAGGCCGTTTGCGTAGCCAACAAACAGCGCGTCGCGATTGTCCTGCGTCGTCCCGGTCTTCCCGAAATTGGGAACAGCGAGCATCGCAGCGCGCCCCGTCCCCTGGTTGATCGCGGCCCTGAGGAGCTGCTCCATATCCTTGTGTTCGCGCGAGCCGAAGCGGCTGGGCCCGAAAAGCAGGTGGGAAAACCAGCCCCGCTCCTCTGCCTTGAAGGCGCGCGGGACCACGGGGTAGCTCTTGGCGGCCACCGCGGCATAGGCCGCGGTGAGCTCCAGCAAGGTCATGCTCGACGTGCCGAGCGCGAGGCTCGGGTCGCCTTCGGGAAGCGGTGCGGTTACGCCAAGACTTCGCGCCACCTTGATCACCTTCTCGCTCCCGACCTTCTGGAACAATCGCACTGCGGCGACATTGCTCGACGTGGCAAAGGCGCGCTCGAGCGTGATCGTCTCCGAATAGGCGCCGCCGGCGTTCTTGGGCCGGTAGGATCCCGTCTCGATCGGTCCGTTTTCGATTTCGTCGTCGGGCCGCCACCCGTCGCGTAATGCCGCAAGATAGACGAAGAGCTTGAAGGTTGACCCCGGCTGCCGCCGGGCCTGCGTGACGCGGTTGAAAGGCGATGCGGCATAGTTGCGCCCGCCCACCATCGCGACCACCTCGCCATTGGGGCGCATCGCGACGAGTGCGACCTGCGCACTCCCAAGCGGTGCCCGGCTCACCGCGCGGCGCGCCGCCGCCTGGAGCCGCGCGTCGAGCGTCGTCCGGATCGTCCGGCGCGAATAGCCGACATCGCTGAGCTTGCGCGCCTCGGGGAGCGCCCAATCGGCAAAATAGGTCCCCGTCGGCAGGTCATTGCGCGTCCTCACATCGACGCTCGGGGCGCGAAGGCTCTTCGCCTCGCGTTCGCCGAGATAGCCTTCCTCGGCCATGGCGGTGAGGACGAGGCGCATTCGCTCCTCAGCAAGGCTGAAATTGCGCGTCGGAGCGAGCCTGGAGGGCGCTTTCACGAGGCCTGCGAGCATCGCGGCCTGGGCCGGAGTCAGCTTCTCGGGCTGGCGGTGGAAATAGTGGAGCGACGCGGCGCGCAGGCCATAGCAGTTGTCGCCGAGATAGGCGTTCGAGAGATAGCGCTCGAGAATCTCGTCCTTGGTAAGCCAGGCCTCGAGCCAGAAGGCAATGAGCGCCTCGCGTGCCTTGCGCCCGAGGGTCTGCTTTGGCGAGAGGAAGGTGAATTTGGCGAGCTGCTGGGTGATCGTGCTGCCGCCTTGCGTGCGCCCGGTCGTCAAGTTGCTCCACGCTGCGCGCACGATGCTGCGGGGGTCGATCCCCCAATGCGTGTAGAAGCGCCGATCCTCGATCGCGAGAAAGGCGCCCGTCACATGTTCGGGCAATTCGCGCACCCTGACGGGCGCCTCGACGATCGCCCCCATCCGCGCGATCGGCGTGCCATCGGAGGCGAGCAGGGTTATCTCGGGCGGTGCGATCGGCTCGAGCGATTTGGAAAGAGGCGCCGTGAGTGCAAGCCAGCCGACAAGGAGGATGAAGAGAAACACAAAAGCGGTGAGGCCGCGCACCGTCCAGCGAAGCCATCGGGGGCGCCGGCGCGCCTCGGGCGTGCTTTCCAGCGCCTCGCCTGGGGGCGCAGCGGTGAGATCCAGCGGCAGGGGCGGATCGCCGGTACGGTGAAAGAGCTTCATATCGCTGCCGTATTACACTTGCAATACAGCATAAGCAATCACGGCGGCAAGCCCCCTGCCTCGCCGAGGGGAATGACCGGCGGCGCCTTCATCTGGCTTTCGGCGCGCGCTCGTTCCTCTACGGCATGACCGGCGCTTTCGGGACGAGGCTCAAAGGCGGATGGAGATATCAATCTTGTCGGGCGAAACGCCGGCGGCGCTCGCGATCTGATGCCGCGAATTGAGGATAAGATCGGGCAGTGACATCTGCTCGGAGAGGCCGAGGAGATCCGATACGCTCACGCCAAGAGCCGCGGCCACCATTTCGAGCCGCTTGTATTTTGGCCGGGACTTGTTCTTTTCCCACGCGCAGATCGCCGGGACGCTGACGCCGAGGCGCTCAGCAAGCTGCGCAAGGGTCATCCCTTTCGCGCGGCGGTATTGCGTAAGGCGCGTGCCGAGATCTTCCGCCGCCACATCGGCTTTGGCTGCCGCGGGAGGCGCTTCCTCAGGAAAGAGGTCCGAAGCCTTGACCGGATCGGAAAAGCGGCACCCCACCATATCGGGCGCGACCGAGATCACCTCGGCATCGATGGGACCAACGGGATCGAGGTCCATTTGCAACTGGTCGCCGACTCGCAGCCCATGATTCCTGGGGACACCGAAATAAAGTCCCCAGATGTCATCGGACAGAAGTTCCGTGCCGGCCCTCGAACCGTTCACACCGCGCAAACAAATGCAGCGATCATGCCCTCCGGCGTCCCCGCCCGGCGTGATTTCGATAAATGGCAAAGCGCCCACCGGCCACCTCCCCGCACATTCGACCTGACCGGGTCGCACGTGCCCCCTGTACCGTTCGCGGACGGTCTTGGAACGTACGCCGCAGCTCGCACGAAGTGGAGCGTAGCGAAACGGAGTTCGAGCTGCGGGCGACGGCCTGAAGGGCGTATCTTTCCTGGACCGAGCCGATTCGTTGGGAGCGACCAAATGCCCCCTTGTGGCGCGACCACCAGGGGGGGACGCGTGCCCCGACGGATTG
>Ga0180222_1001785_pt1 | contig 20347 bp, 19 predicted proteins | sample eDN5th37CKraftOP_FD_151336 | JGI IMG/M metagenome (GOLD analysis project Ga0180222, IMG submission 151336) | Enriched Organic Plus compost microbial communities from Emeryville, California, USA - eDNA 5th pass 37_C Kraft OP (version 2) (version 2) ... | reverse complement strand
TCGATCCTGGTCACGCCGCGAGACGGCAACATCTGCGAACTTCGTCTGATCGACAACCAAACCTGGCGTATTCGTCCCGCAGGGCAAGTCCAATGCGACGATGCGGTCACATGGCATCCGCACCACGGCGAGGGCTACACCACGCAATCTCGCATCGAAGCTATTCGCGACGGGTTTGTGGCAAAACGCTAAGGGGCTGCCAGTTCAACGATGAAGGCGACCTGCATGAGCGCCAGCGCGTTGACGATGCCATGCAGGATCACAGTGAGCGTTGTCGAGCCGCTGCGCCAGCGCAGCCATCCCAACGCGAGGCCGAGCACGAAAATCTGAACGATATAGAAGGCCTCGTACTGGACATGCATCACCGCCCAGCCGAGCGACGTTAGTGCAATGGCGCCCCATGGCCCGAGGCGCGAGGCGGCATAACCCCGAAACAGGAAGCCGCGGAACAGCAATTCTTCCATGAGCGGCGCCGCGACGACCAGTGCCAAGGCGAGCAGCACCAGCGTTCCTGACGAACGCGCGCTGCGATACGCTTCCACTACCGCCGCCGGAACGAGATCGCGGCCTGTCATCCATGAGCTGAGGTCGCCGAGCGGCAACAGCACGGCGATGAAGATCAGGCCGACAATCAGGTCGGCCGGTTTGGGCGATCGCAGCGCCAGATAATCGGCAACCGCACAGCGCCGCAACCGCGCGGCAGCCGCGATGACGGCGATCGGCGCGGGCATCGCCAGAATGGTCGCGAGCGCGATCGTCAAGGCATGAGACGCCAAAGTCTCGACCTCGAAGTCCGATGCGTTGCGACCAACGCCGATGGCGGCCAGCACCAGGAAGGCCACCGATAGCTGCGTTGCCATCCAGGCCACGATGGCCGCCATTCCGTAAGCCGTGGTGGCCCAGAAACCCCAGGGCGTGCATGCCTGGTTGCCGGGATGAGGCGCGGGCTCCGTGCTTGTCATGCGAGGCTCGATCGGACGGCCGGAGAATCAGTCGCGCGGCCTTGCAGGCTCATACCATCACACCAGACCTGCCCGATATCACAAGCTGCCGCCGGACCGTGGTGATGCTAAGGACAAGGCATGACCGCACCCGTCTGCCCGCTCGCCGAAGCCGCATCGATCCTGCCTGCCAGAGGCGCGCTGATCGGGCTTGATCTCGGTACCACAACCATCGGCGTCGCGGCCTCCGATCCTGACCGCAGCCTCGCGGCCGGCGTCGAAACCGTCGCGCGGAAAGCCTTCCAGACCGACGCCGCCCGTCTCCTTGCGCTGGCGGCGGAGCGCCGCGCGGTCGGCTTCGTGCTGGGGCTGCCTCTGAATATGGACGGCTCGGAGGGCCCGCGCGCCCAGTCGACGCGCGCCTTCGCGCGCAATCTGGCGCGGCTGACGGATCTACCGATCGCGTTCTGGGACGAGCGGCTGTCCACGGCTGCGGTGGAGCGTGACCTGATTGCAGCGGATGCGAGCCGTGCCAAGCGCGCTGCGATTATCGATCAGCATGCTGCGGCGTTCATTCTGCAAGGCGCACTGGATTTCCTGCGCCAAATGCGGAACCGGAGCGTCTAGGCCGGAGCCGCGCGTTCCAGCAATCGCTTCGCATTGCCGGGCGGCGTGCCATAGAGACGCGATCCCCCGCGCAGCCGCGTCCGCGCAAATTCCGAGGCGATCTCGGGAGCGGTCGATTGCAGGGCCGCGGCCGCGGCAAGGATTGCAAGCGTGCCCGCGATCCGCCGCCCGTTCGCTTCGGCATCCTGCGCCTTCAGCATCCGCCCGATGTCCGCCAGAGCAGACTCCGCCTCCGGAAGACCGCGGGTTTCATCCTTGAGTGAAGCGAGCACTGCACCCGCTTCATCGGCATCCTTGAACGAGCGCAGCAGATCGAGCGCCATCACGTTACCCGATCCCTCCCAGATCGCGTTGACCGGGGCTTCGCGATAGAGCCGCGCCAGCACATGGTCCTCGACGTAGCCATTGCCGCCAAGGCACTCCATCGCTTCATAGACGAAGGCCGGCGCCGTCTTGCAGACCCAGTATTTGACCGCGGGCGTCAGCATGCGGGAGCGCGCGCGTTCGAGAGGATCGCTAAAAGCTTGATCGAACGACCGGCAGAGCCGCATGACGACGGCGACCGCAGCCTCGCAATCCAGCGCAAGATCGGCGAGTACCGCGCGCATCATCGGCTGATCGGCCAGCTTTCTCTGGAACACGACGCGATGGCGCGCGTGATGCAGCGCGCGCGAAAGCGCGGCGCGCATCAATCCGGCCGAGGATATCGCGCAATCGAGCCGCGTCAGTTGCACCATCTGGATGATGGTGCGGATGCCCCTGCCCTCATCGCCCACACGGCGCGCATAGGCGTCGAGGAACTCTACCTCGGAGGACGCATTCGAGCGGTTGCCAAGCTTGTCCTTGAGCTTCTGAAAATGCAGCCCGTTGAGGCGATCGTCGGGCCGAAAGCGCGGCATAAAAAAGCAGGTCAGCCCATCCGGGGCCTGCGCCAGAACAAGGAAGGCATCGGACATCGGGGCCGACATGAACCATTTGTGGCCAGTGATGCGATAGGCGTCGCCGTCACGCACGGCCTGCGTGGTGTTGGTGCGAACGTCGGTGCCACCCTGCTTCTCGGTCATGCCCATGCCGAGCGTCATCGCCGACTTCTTCGGCCAGGGAGCGAAAGCCGGATCGTAGGCATGCGACACGATCTTCGGCATCAGTTCCGCGCGCAGCTCGGGTTGCGCCGACAAAGCCGCGACCGACGCCCGGGTCATCGTGATCGGACACATATGCCCGTTCTCGACCTGCGCGACCATGTAGAAGCGCGCCGCGCGCGCGACCTCGGCCGGAGCGCCGGCGGGGGAACCGTCCGCATTCCATGTCGAGCAATGCAGACCCGCCGCCATGCTCTCGGCCATGAAGGCGTGGTAGGCCGGATGAAAACGGACCGCTTCGCCATGCAGGCGCGGCGGATGGCTGTCGGCCAGTGCCGCACGGACGAACATTGCCGCGCGGCCCCAGTGGCGCCCGAATGCGGTCAGCGCATCGCTTTCACCAGCCGCGCCATTGGCCGCCACCGCTTCGCACAGCGGCTGGTCGGTCAGAAACAAATCGACATCCGCAAAACGAGGCGGCTGATTGTCGATGTCGTCACGCGGATCTGGCATGGCCCACTCCGGTCCCGCCGATCGTAACATGGCACCCAGGCTTTGGCCGATTCAGGATGTGTTGGGGATGGCGGGAAACGCGCCTTGCAGCCCCTCCACGATGGGCCTATAGAGCCGCCTTTAATGACCATCGCTGCCACATCGTCGTTCGTCCTCAACCGGCGCCATCTGTTGGGGATCGAAGGACTCTCGCGCGACGAGATCATCGGCCTGCTCGATCTCGCCGAGGAATTCGTCGATCTGAACCGTCAGATCGAGAAGAAGCGGGCATCGCTCCGCGGCCGCACCCAGATCAACCTCTTCTTTGAATCATCCACCCGCACCCAGTCCTCGTTCGAACTCGCCGGCAAGCGGCTCGGCGCCGACGTGATGAACATGGCTGTCGGGTCCTCCGCCATGAAAAAGGGCGAGACCCTGATCGACACCGCGATCACGCTGAACGCCATGCATCCGGACATCCTGGTGGTGCGGCACCATGCTTCCGGCGCCGTGGAACTGCTGGCGCAGAAAGTCGACGGCTCGGTCATCAATGCGGGCGACGGCGCACACGAACATCCGACCCAGGCTTTGCTCGACGCCCTGACCATCCGGCGGAACAAGGGCCGGATCGAGGGACTGATCGTGGCGATATGCGGCGACGTTCTGCATTCGCGGGTCGCCCGCTCCAACATCATCCTGTTGAATGCGCTTGGCGCGCGGGTGCGTGTCGTGGGGCCTTCGACGCTGCTGCCGTCCCATGTCGAACGGATGGGTGTCGAAGTCACGCGCGACATGCGCGCAGGATTGCAGGACGCGGACATTGTCATGATGTTGCGCCTGCAGCGCGAGCGCATGAACGGCTCTTTCGTTCCCTCGACCCAGGAATATTTCGCCTATTTCGGGCTCGATCAGAAGAAGCTCGCCTATGCCAAGCCGGACGCACTTGTCATGCATCCGGGACCGATGAACCGCGGCGTCGAGATCGATTCGAGCGTGGCCGACGGCGCGCAATCGTTGATCCGCGAACAAGTCGAAATGGGGGTCGCCGTTCGCATGGCGGTACTCGAAGCGCTGTCGCGCAACCTGCCGAACGCCTGATCATGCTGTCCGACCGCAGACCGATCCTCCTCGCCAACGCCCGGATCATCGATCCGTCGCGCGATCTGGATTTTCCGGGCGACCTTCTGATCGCCGATGGCGTGATCCGGGACGCCAAGCGCGGGATCGGCGCGGCCGGCGTGCCGGAGGGCGCCGAGATCGTCGATTGCAAGGGCCGCGTCGTCGCGCCCGGGCTGATCGACATGCGGGCCTTCGTCGGCGAACCGGGCGCCGAGTATCGCGACACGCTTGCCACCGCGAGTCAGGCGGCGGCGGCGGGAGGCGTGACCACCATCATTTGTCAGCCGGATACATCGCCGGCGATCGACGAGCCCGCCATCGTCGATTTCGTCCTGCGCCGGGCGCGTGACACCGCGATCGTGCATGTGCAGCCGATGGCAGCTTTGACCAAGGGCCTCGAAGGCAAGGAGATGACCGAAATCGGCCTCCTGAAGGCCGCGGGCGCCGTGGCCTTCACCGATGGCACCAAGAGCGTGACCAACGCGCAGGTGATGCGCCGGACCCTGACTTACGCCCGCGATTTCGACGCGCTCGTTGTTCATCACACCGAGGACCCGGACCTCATCGGCGAAGGCGTAATGAACGAGGGCGAACTCGCCGCTCGCCTCGGCCTGCATGGCATCCCGACCGCGGCCGAAGCCATCATGCTGGAGCGCGACCTGCGTCTCGTTGCGCTCACCGGCAGCCGCTATCACGCGGCCTCGCTGACCTGCCGTGAATCGATCGAGATCCTGCGCCGCGCCAAGGATGCCGGACTGCCGGTCAGCGCGGCGGCGTCGATCAACCATCTCACCCTGAATGAGATCGATATCGGACCCTATCGGACGTTCTTCAAACTCTCTCCGCCTTTGCGCGCCGAAGACGACCGGGCGGCCCTTGTCGAGGCCTTGGCATCGGGACTGATCGACATCGTGATGTCGGATCACAATCCTCAGGATGTCGAGACCAAACGCCTCCCCTTTGCCGAAGCTGCGCCCGGCGCCGTCGGGCTCGAGACCATGCTGACGGCGGGCCTTCGTCTCTTCCACGGCGGACAGCTTTCACTGACACAACTCCTCGTCGCGATGTCGACGAAGCCGGCTCAAATCCTTGGCCTGCCGGGCGGCACTTTGCGCAATGGCGCCCCAGGCGACGTGATCGTGATCGATCCGGATATCTCCTGGGTGCTCGATCCGGCCGAAAATCCAAGTGCAAGAATACGCCCTTCGACGAGGCCAGACTCGAAGGCCGCGTGATCCGCACCATCGTTGCCGGACGCACGGCCTACGAGTACGCTTCCGCCTGACGATTTGCCGACCGGCGGAACTGACATCAGGCCCGCCGTCATCGCGGTGAAGTGGCGGGGGCGCTGCTGAGATGACCTTTACACAGACAATGCTGCCCGTCCTGCTGTGCGCGCTGGCAATCGGATACGCGTTCGGCTCAATTCCGTTTGGCCTTCTGCTGACAAAGCTCACCGGTGGACCGGACATTCGCAGCATCGGTTCGGGCAATATCGGTGCGACCAATGTGCTCCGCACCGGCCGCAAGGGCATTGCTGCCGCGACCCTCATCGGCGACATGCTGAAAGGAACGGCCGCGGTGCTGCTGACCCGATATGTCTTCGGGCCGGAGGCGGCGATTGCCGGCGGTTTCGGTGCTTTTGTCGGCCACCTCTTTCCGGTCTGGCTCGGCTTCAAGGGTGGCAAGGGCGTCGCCACCTATATCGGCGTGCTGCTGGGATTTTCCTGGCTGGCGGTGCTGATTTTCTGCGCGATCTGGATCGCGATCGCCGCTCTGACCCGGTATTCCTCGCTCTCCGGGCTGACTGCCTGCTCCCTTACTCCGCTGGTGTTGTGGGCGCTCGGTTTGCCCGTCGTGGCCTGCCTCTTCGTGGTGATGGCGTTACTCGTCGTCATTATGCATCGCGCGAACATCGCGCGACTGATGGCCGGGACGGAAACGAAGATCGGACGATCCGCGGTGAAGCCGTGACGCGTCCGCAAGCCGGCGCGGGCATGACGCTCAACGACGACCAGCGACTCGACTGGCTACGCCTTATCCGCAGCGAGAATGTGGGCCCCCGCACCTTCCGTGCGCTTGTGAATCATTACGGCGGCGCTGCCGCCGCGCTCGAGATGCTGCCCGCATTGGCACGGCGCGGCGGCGCGCAGGCGCCCGGCCGCATCTGTTCACTCGATCAGGCGAAACGGGAGTTCGAAGCGGCCGCCCGTATCGGAGCGCGCTTCGTTGCGCTTGGCGAGCCCGACTATCCGGCGCGTTTGCGCATGATCGATGACGCTCCGCCCTTGATCTCCGTCCGGGGCCGGAGCGATGTTCTCAAATCCGCGATGGTCGCGATTGTCGGCTCGCGAAACGCCTCTGCCGCCGGCGCCAAGTTTGCCAGTCTGATTGCCCGCGGCCTTGGCCAGGCGGAATTCACCACGGTGTCGGGTCTGGCGCGCGGGATCGATGCCGCCGCACATCGGGCGACGCTCGACACCGGAACGATCGCGTGCCTCGCCGGTGGACAGGATCAGATCTATCCGCCTGAGCATGCGCCGCTCCTGGATGAGATTGTCGAGCGGGGCGCTGCCATCTCCGAGATGCCGTTCGGCTGGGAACCTCGGGCGCGCGACTTCCCGCGCCGCAACCGCCTCATTGCCGGACTGTCGCTGGGCGTCGTGGTGATCGAGGCCGCCCGCAGATCGGGCTCGCTGATCACTGCCCGTCTTGCGCTCGAACAGGGCCGCGAAGTGTTTGCGGTCCCCGGCTCGCCGCTCGACCCCCGCTGCGAAGGCACCAATGGCCTCCTGAAACAGGGCGCGACGCTGGTTACCGAGGCCAGCGATATCCTGACGGCACTCGATCCCATTCTCGGGCGCACCATCAGCGCCCCGGCGGAAGAACCGGAGGCGGACAACCACGCCTCGACCGCCGAGCCCGCGGCCGACGAGCGGAGACGGATCACGTCGCTGCTCGGACCGACGCCTATTGATATCGACGATCTCATTCGTCTGTCCGGCGCTCGCGCAGCGGTCGTCAGGACCGTGTTGCTCGAACTTGAAATCGCGGGCCGCCTCGAGCGGCAGACCGGAGGCCGCGTCGCGCTCCTTTGACCCGCGATGCGGTCAGGGGCTGGGATCCCCCGTCGTGGTTGACTCGGCTTCCAGCTTTGCCATGTCGAGGAGGTAGCCGAGCGCATGCAATCCGTGGCGCCGGGCCATCACGGCAAGGCTGCCCGTCAGATCGGCAATATAGGCGGCGGCCGCGGTTCGATCCGCAGCTGAGCTGGGCTCGCCGCTCGTTCTGGCCGACCCGCTCCGACCCTGTCCAAAAGATTGCATCACCGAACAATATCACTCAAAGGTTGTATTCTGGCAATGGTACAATTTGCGGCGTCCTGTTGTGAATGCAGGTCCTATATTTGACTCCCGGGGTCGATTTACCCATGGTCCGGCCCCAACTAAGCGCCTGAATCGGACAGTGACGCCCCCGGCGCGGACCTAACTCATTGGAATTTCATGAATATCGTGGTCGTAGAGTCACCGGCCAAAGCCAAGACCATCAATAAGTATCTTGGCCCGGGCTACGAGGTTCTGGCTTCGTTCGGACACATCCGCGATCTCCCGGCCAAGGATGGATCGGTGGATCCGGACCATAATTTCCGGATGATCTGGGAGGTCGACGAGCGCGCCCAGAAGCGGATCAATGACATCGCGAAGGCCGTCAAGGGCGCCGACAAGCTCATTCTGGCCACCGACCCGGATCGCGAGGGCGAGGCGATTTCCTGGCACGTCCTCGAAGTGCTGAAGGAAAAGAAGGCGCTCAAGGACCAGACCGTCGAGCGCGTCGTCTTCAACGCCATCACCAAACAGGCCGTCAGCGAGGCGATGAAGCACCCGCGCAAGATCGACCACGCGCTGGTCGATGCCTATCTCGCGCGCCGCGCCCTGGATTATCTGGTTGGCTTCACGCTCTCGCCGGTGTTGTGGCGAAAATTGCCGGGCGCGCGTTCCGCCGGCCGCGTGCAATCCGTGGCGCTGCGCCTCGTCTGCGACCGCGAGCTCGAGATCGAGAAATTCGTCGCCCGCGAATACTGGTCGCTGATCGCGACGCTCGCCACGCCGCGCAACGAGAGCTTCGAGGCGCGCCTCGTTGGCGCCGACGGGCAGAAAATCACCCGGCTCGATATCGGCAGCGGCAAGGACGCCGAGGATTTCAAGCAGGCACTCGAGAATGCCGCCTTCACCGTCTCTTCGGTCGAGGCGAAGCCTGCGCGGCGCAATCCCCCGCCCCCGTTCACCACCTCGACCCTGCAGCAGGAAGCGAGCCGCAAGCTCGGGTTTGCGCCGGCGCATACCATGCGGGTCGCGCAGCGTCTTTATGAGGGCGTCGACATCAATGGTGAGACCGTGGGTCTCATCACCTATATGCGTACCGACGGCATTGACATGGCGCCGGAGGCGATCACCGCTATCCGGTCGATGATCGGCAAGAATTACGGCAAGGATTACGTGCCGGACACGCCGCGCCGCTATCAGAACAAGTCGAAGAACGCGCAGGAAGCACACGAGGCAATCCGTCCGACCGATGCATCGCGCACCCCGCGCGATGTGGCGCGGGCGCTCGATTCCGATCAGGCCAAGCTTTACGAGCTGATCTGGAATCGCGCGGTCGCCAGCCAGATGCAGTCGGCCGAGCTCGAGCGCACGACCGTCGATATCGCGGCCAAGGTCGCGGCTCGCAATCTGGAGCTGCGCGCGACCGGTCAGGTGATCAAGTTCGACGGCTTCCTCACCCTTTATCAGGAGGGTCAGGACGACGACGCGGAGGACGAGGATTCGAAGCGTCTGCCGGCGGTGTCGCAGGGTGAGCCGCTGCGCAAGGAAAAGATCAGCGCCACCCAGCATTTCACCGAGCCGCCGCCGCGCTTCACCGAAGCGTCCCTCGTCAAGCGAATGGAAGAACTCGGCATCGGCCGCCCCTCGACCTATGCGTCGATCCTCGCCGTGCTGAAGGACCGCGGCTATACGCGGCTCGACAAGAAACGCCTCGTTCCGGAGGACAAGGGCCGGCTCGTGGTCGGTTTTCTGGAGAGCTTCTTTCAGAAATATGTCGAGTACGATTTCACGGCTTCGCTCGAAGAGCAGCTCGACAAGGTGTCCAACAACGAACTGGAATGGCACCAGCTGCTGCGGGATTTCTGGGAGGATTTCATCGCCGCGGTCGGCGAGATCAAGGAGCTGCGGATCACCCAGGTGCTCGACGCCCTCAATGATCTGCTCGGGCCCCATGTGTTCCCGAAGCGCGCAGACGGCGGTGAGCCGCGCCAATGCCCGAATTGCGGCGAAGGGCAGCTTTCGTTGAAGGTCGGCCGGTTCGGCGCCTTCGTCGGTTGCTCACGCTACCCGGAATGCAATTACACCCGTCAGCTCACGCCGGGCGCGAATGGCGGCGACACCGGCACGAAACTCCTCGGGAAGGATCCCGAGACCGGCGAGGACGTCACGCTGCGCGGCGGACGGTTTGGCCCCTATGTCCAGCTCGGTGAGGGTAACAAGGAGACCAAGGAGAAGCCGAAGCGCTCCGGTCTGCCGAAAGGCCTGTCACCGGACGATGTCGATCTGAAGACAGCGCTTGGTTTGTTGTCGCTGCCCCGTGACGTCGGCAAGGATCCCGAAACCGGCGAGATGATCATCGCCGGTATCGGGCGGTTCGGCTCCTACGTGAAGCTCGGCAAGACCTACGCGAATCTCGAGCCCGGCGACGATGTTTTGAATATCGGTCTGAATCGGGCGGTCACGCTGATTGCGGAAAAGAAGGCCAATCCCGGCAAGGGCCGGCGTTTCGGTGCCGATCCCGGCCGCTCGCTCGGCGAACACCCGGACAAGGGCGGGCCGGTCATCGTCAAGAACGGACGCTATGGCGCCTATGTCAGCCATGACGGCGTCAACGCGACGCTTCCCTCCGACAAGACGCCGGACAATATCACGCTCGAAGAAGCGGTCGGTCTGATCGACGCCCGGATCGCGGCCGGCGGCGGCAAGAAGAAAAAGGCTGCGGCGAAGACGGCCAAGCCGGACGGAACCGACAAGCCGGCGAAGGCGAAAAAGGCCAAGGCCTCGGCTTCCGGCGATGCCGACGACAAGCCCGCGCCGAAGAAAACCACTGCGCGCAAGGCGGCCTCGAAGTCGGCCGCCGCCAAATCCCGGTCCAAAACGGCCGGGCCGGCTGCGACCGAGAAGGTGGCAGAACGAAAACGCAAGGTTGCTCATTAACCCCCTTGCCGGAGGGTCCGGCCGAGGCCACATCGAGGTCATCTTGGCCCGATCGAAACAAAACCCCGCCCCCTTCCCGACCCGGGACCAGCTGCTCGCATTCGTCAAAGATCATGCCGGCAAGGCTGGCACCCGGGAGATTGCGCGCGCCTTCGGGCTGAAGAATGCCGATCGTGCCCAGTTGAAGCGGGTGTTGCGCGATCTTGCCGATGAAGGCGCGGTGGAAACGCGCCGAAAGAAGCATCATAAGCCGGGCTCTCTGCCCTCGGTCACCCTGGCCGACATCGTCGAGCGCGACCGCGATGGTGAGCTCGTCGCGATGCCGACCGATTGGGACGAGGAAGCCCATGGCGAGGCTCCGCGCATCCTGATCGCAACACTGCGCAGAGCGGCGAAGCCTGGCGAAGCCGCTGGCATCGGCGACCGCGCGCTGCTGCGCGTGGAGAAACTCACAGAGCGCGACGGCCGCGCGACCTATACCGGCCGTGTCATCAAGGTTCTCGACCGCGCCAAGAAGCGCATGCTCGGAATTTTCCGCGCGCTTCCGGGCGGCGGCGGACGGCTGGTGCCGGTCGACAAGAAGGCCCTTGGCCGTGAACTCGCCATCCCGCCCCACGCGACCATGGACGCCCAGGATGGCGAACTCGTCGCTGCGGATGTGGCGAAGGAAGGTCGCTTCGGCCTGCCGACCGGACGGATCAAGGAACGTCTCGGTTCGTTGAAGAGTGAGCGTGCGGTCAGCCTGATCGCGATCCATGCGCACAGCATTCCGCATGTCTTCCCGCCCGAGGCACTGGCGGAAGCAGAAGCGGCAAAGCCGGCCGATTTGAAGGGCCGTGAAGACTGGCGCGCGCTGCCGCTCGTCACCATCGATCCTGCCGATGCAAAGGATCACGACGACGCGGTCCATGCCGAGCCGGATACCGACCCGGCCAATCGCGGCGGCTACATCGTCACCGTCGCCATCGCCGACGTTGCGCATTACGTGCGACCCGGCTCCGCCCTCGACCGCGAAGCGCTCGAGCGCGGCAACTCGGTGTATTTCCCGGACCGGGTGGTGCCGATGCTGCCCGAGCGCATCTCGAACGACCTGTGTTCGCTGAAGCCATCGGTGGACCGCGCGGCAATTGCCGTCCGCATGGTGATCGCGCCCGATGGACGAAAGCGCTCGCACACGTTTCATCGCATTCTCATGCGATCGGCAGCGAAGCTGCATTATGCGCAGGCCCAGGATGCCTTCGACGGCCACGCCGACGACACCACGGGTCCCATCAACAAGGCCGTGCTCGACCCGCTCTACGCGGCCTACCGCGCAGTCCGGAAAGCGCGCGATGCGCGCGGTCCACTCGATCTCGATCTTCCGGAACGGAAAATCCTGCTCAATCCGGATGGCACGCTCGATCGGGTTATTGTGCCGCAGCGGCTGGACGCGCACCGGCTGATCGAGGAATTCATGATCCTAGCCAATGTCGCGGCGGCCGAAACGCTCGAACGCGCGGGCGTGCCGTTGATCTATCGGGTCCACGACGAGCCTTCTCTCGAAAAGGTCGAAGCCCTGCGCGACCTGCTGCGTACGCTGGACATGTCGTTTCCGAAAGGAGCGGTGCTGCGGCCTGCCATGTTCAACACCGTGCTGCAGCAAGTGAGAGGCTCCGACACCGAGACCCTGGTGAACGAAGTGGTGCTCCGCAGTCAGGCCCAGGCCGAATATTCCGCGGAGAATTACGGCCATTTCGGCCTCGCCCTGCGGCGCTATGCGCATTTCACATCGCCGATCCGCCGCTATGCAGACCTCGTCGTCCACCGCGCCCTGATCCGGGCGCTGAAATGGGGCGATGGCGCACTTCCGGCCGACGCGGATATCAAGGCCCTCAACGAGATTTCGGCCCGGATTTCAGCGTCAGAACGCCGGGCCATGGCCGCCGAGCGCGAGACCACCGATCGCCTGATCGCGCACCATCTGGCCGACCGGATCGGCGCCGTGTTCGAGGGCCGGATCGGAGGGGTGACGCGTGCCGGCCTGTTCGTCAAACTTGACGAAACCGGCGCCGACGGATTCATTCCGGCTCGCACCATCGGCGACGACTATTTCCAGTATCATGAGGACCGCCACGCCATGATCGGACGCTCGACCGGAGAAACCTACCGGCTGGGCGATCAGGTGACGGTAAAGCTCGTGGAAGCCATTCCCGTGGCGGGTGCGCTGCGGTTCGAACTGATGTCTGCCGGACGGGCCGGCAAGCGCGTCGCGCTCCGCTCAACCCGCGCACGCCCGACCGGGCGGCGGGAAGATCGGTTGCCACGCAGGAGGCGAGGATGATGACGATAAATCACGACATGGCGACGCTGCCCCCACGCGATGGCTGGCAGGCTGTGAAGCGCGGACTTGCCGGTGCATGTCCGGCCTGCGGCCGCGGCCGTCTGTTTCGCGCCCTGCTCAAGGTCAACGATCATTGCCCCGCTTGCGATGAGGCCCTGCATCATCACCGCGCCGACGATTTCCCGGCTTATCTCAATATCGTCCTTGTCGGACACATCATCGTGCCGCTGGTGCTTGCGGTCGAAACCGCGTTCGCCCCGCCCTATTGGGTCCACGGCGCGATCTGGATGCCGCTGACGTTAGGTCTTGCTTTCGCATTGATGCATCCGATCAAGGGCGGTGTGGTCGCCTGGCAATGGGCCATGCGAATGCATGGCTTTGATCCTCGCGGTGACAAGAATGATCCGGTCCCGGCGGTAACGACTTCCTCGAAATGCGCCAGCTGACCGATCTCGAAAAGCGGCTGACGGCAGCCGAGCGCGAGCGCAGTTCGCCGAATGTCCGGCCCCGGGATGCAGCGACGCTGATCATCGTCGACCGTTCCGGCGCGACGCCGAAGGTGCTGCTCGGCAAGCGCCATCACGGCCACAAATTCATGCCTGGCAAGTTCGTGTTTCCGGGCGGCCGGCTCGAGCCCACCGATCGGCTGATGCCGGTCGCGGCTCCTCTGAACGCATACACGGAAAAGTACCTGATGCACGGCACGAGGCGGCCGAGCATCGGGCGGGCGCGCGGGCTTGCGCTCGCCGCGATCCGCGAGACCTTTGAGGAGACCGGCCTCATTCTCGGAGCACCGCTGAGCAATGCCGGACCGGTGCCGGAGGGCCCTTGGACGGAATTCGCCAAGGCAGGCTTTTATCCCGACCTGTCGTCCTTGCATTTCATCGCACGCGCTATCACCCCTTCCCGACGCCCCCGCCGCTTCGACACCCGATTCTTCGCGGTGGACGCCGCCACGATCGCGCACAAGGTCGAGAACGTCGTCCACGCCGATGCCGAACTCGTCGAACTGGTCTGGATGCCGATCTCAGAGGCGCGCAACCTCGATATGCCGACGATCACCGGTGTCGTCCTGCAGGAGCTCGAGGCGCGTGTGGCAGAGGGATTCGGCCACGAATTGCCGGTTCCCTTCTACCGGATGCCGCGGAAGACCTTCTTCCGGGACCTGATCGCCTAAATTAGCGGATTTCTTGACTTTGCCGGATCAGCCGCTAGTTTCCCGGCCAAATCCCGCCATTCGAGGTTACCATGGCCAAGGCCGTCACCATTAAGGTCAAGCTGCTGTCGACCGCTGACACCGGCTTTTATTACGTCACGAAAAAGAACTCGCGGACGATGACCGACAAGTTGTCGAAGAAGAAATACGATCCGATCGCGAAGAAGCACGTCGAGTTCCGCGAGACCAAGATCAAGTAAGACGCCGCCGGCGTTCCTGAAACGCGACAGGGCGAAGACCTTGGGTCCGGTTCCGCCAGAAAATGGTGGCCGGCCGGAAGCGGTGTTATGAGGAGGCCACTCGTCACCGCCTCCGGACCGGCCGACCCCACGGACCCAGGAGATGCGGCGGACCTGAGCATTCCGTAGGGTTTTCAAAGGGCGATCGACCCATTTGCGGCATCATCAGCCGCGGGTCAGCGCGGCCACGACCGCACCTGATGCTGGCCGGCAGGCTACCCGCACAACTCCCGGAAATCAAAGCCCAAAGACCGCTCCGGGCCGGCAATCTGCTATCAACCTAAAAGATTAGGGTTTACCGGTCCACGGGGTCCATCTCCGGGTGGGACCGAGCCCTTAGGCGGCGTTCGCTACTACCCGGTTCCGCCCATCGCGCTTGGCACGGTACAGCGCCTGGTCGGCCCGCTTGATAAGCTGGGCCGCAGTGTCGTGGGAGGATTCCAGCGCCGCGATCCCGACGGAAATCGTGACATCGATGCTGCGCCGCCCCTGCTCGATCGGGAACGGCTCGGCGGCGATTCGGCGGCGCAGCCGCTCCGCGACCGTGGAGGCGACCGACATGTCGGTTTCCGGCATCACCACCACGAATTCCTCGCCGCCGACCCGGCACGCCAGATCGATGCCGCGGATCGACTTGCGGACCCGGATGGCGAATTCGCGAAGCACGTCATCGCCGCAATCATGGCCGTAGGTGTCATTGATGGATTTGAAAAAGTCGATGTCGAGAACCAGCACGGCGAGCTGCTTGCCGCGCGACCCCGCCTGCTCGACCAGCTTGGCGAGATGGCTCTCCATGTAGCGGCGGTTATGCAATCCGGTGAGCGCGTCCGTGATCGCGGCTTCGATCGACATCTGCACGTTGTCCCGCAGCCGCTCGGTATAGCGCTTGCGCTTGATCTGGGTGCGGACGCGGGCCTGCAATTCATGCCCGTCGATCGGGCGCATCAGGTAATCGTTGACGCCGATTTCGAGACCGCGCAACAGCCGCGGCGTCTCGTCCGGTTCGCAGATCGCAAGGATTGGCAGATTTCGAGTCCGGTCGAGCGAGCGCAACTGGCTGCACAGACGCAATCCGTCGAAATTTTCAAGGCCAAGCGACACCACGAGGAGCTCGTAATTTCCTTCGGCGGAACGAAACAGCGCCGCACTCGGGTCGGATTCGATATCGACGACATGCTCTTGTCCGAGCATGGCGGCGAGCCGTTCATAGGACGCGCGGCGGTCATCCACGATCAGGATGCGGCCCTGCGATCCGGACTCATTGATCGCCTCGCGCTCTGCGCTTTCGATCCCGATTTCCCGCGATGTGACGGCGCGCATGCGCAGTTCGTCCGTCATCATTTTCAGGCGCGTGAGCGAGCGCACACGGGCGATCAACGCGATGTCCGACACCGGCTTGGTGAGGAAATCGTCGGCTCCCGCGCGCAACCCGGCGACACGATCCGATGGCTGATCGAGCGCCGTCACCATGACGACGGGGATGTGATGCGTCGCCGGATTGCTCTTCAATCTGCGGCAAACCTCGAACCCGTCGAGATCTGGCATCATCACATCCAGAAGAACGATGTCGCACTCGGCGCGTTCGCAGATCGCGAGAGCCTCGGCACCGCTCTGAGCGGTCATCACGTCGAAATATTCCGCCGAGAGACGCGCCTCGAGAAGCTTCACATTGGCCGGGACATCGTCGACGACAAGAACACGCGCTGTCATTTGCGATCAGCCTTATGCATTACCGAGAAAGTGACGAATGGTTTCAATGAATTTGCCGACCGAGATCGGCTTTGACAGATAGGCCTCGCAGCCCCCCGCACGAATGCGCTCTTCGTCCCCCTTCATCGCGAACGCGGTCACCGCGATGACCGGAATCGCCTTGAGCTCAGCGTCATCCTTCAGCCACTTCGTGACCTCCAGTCCCGAGACTTCCGGGAGCTGGATATCCATCAGGATGAGGTCGGGCCGATGCTGGCGCGCAAGGTCCATGGCATCGATGCCGTTGCGAGTCCCGACGGTGTGATAGCCATGCGCTTCAAGAAGATCGTGGAAGAGCTTCATGTTGAGCTCGTTGTCCTCCACAATCAGCACTGTCTTGGCCATTCCCCCGCCCCTCCTGGGCTAGTCTTCCGCGCGCCCAGCCTGAAAGGGCGCCGGGCGCCGCCACGCCGGAAGCGGACTCGGGCAATGCGGCGGAAGGTAATTCTCATTTGTTACGGAAAGGCAAACGGAAAGCCATGATTAACAATGCGACGCTGCGGTCCGAGGACGCCGAAATCATGGCAATTCAGGCCCTTGGGTTCCTGGCCGCTGATGCCGAGCGTCTGGGCCGGTTTCTGGCGGCGACCGGGATGGGTCCGGGAGATGTCCGTGCCGCCGCCCGGGAAAAGTGGTTTCTGGCGGGCGTCCTTGAGCATCTGGCCCAACACGAATCAGACATGATCGCCTTTGCCGAGAATGCCGGCGTGGCGCCCGAGCGGGTCGCACAGGCCCGTCGGCTGTTGTCTGGACCGCCGGTGGAACGCGACATTCCGTGACCTTTGCCGTTGGCGTGACCCTGCCATGACCCCTGTCGTCCGCACCAAGGGATTCTGCCGCGACTGCCTGGCGGATGCCGGGGCCGGCCGTCGCTGCCCAAATTGCGGTTCGCCGCGCCTCGCTCGCCACTCCGAAATCGACGAATTATGCGTCGCGCATGTCGATTGCGATGCCTTCTACGCGACCATTGAAAAGCGCGATCAACCTGCCCTCGCCGATCAACCGCTGATCGTCGGCGGCGGAACGCGCGGCGTGGTCTCGACCGCCTGCTACATCGCGCGCACGTTTGGCGTCCATTCGGCGATGCCGATGTTCAAGGCCCGGCGGCTGTGTCCGCACGCGGTGGTGATCAAGCCTAATATGGCGAAGTATGTCGCGGTGGCGCGCGAGGTGCGGGCGCTGATGCGCGAGCTCACGCCGCTGGTCGAACCGGTGTCGATCGACGAGGCGTTTCTCGATCTGTCGGGAACGCAGCGCCTGCATGGCCGCAGCGCCGCACAATCGCTGGCCTTGTTCGCCTCCAGGGTCGAGCGCGAGATCGGCATCGCCGTCTCGATCGGCCTGTCCTACAACAAGTTCCTCGCCAAGATCGCCTCGGATATCGACAAGCCGCGCGGCTTTGCGATGCTCGGGCGCGCGGAAGCTCCAGCCTTTCTTGCGAGCAAGCCGATTTCCATCATCTTCGGCGTCGGCAAGGTGACTCAGGAGCGCCTCGCCCGCGAGGGATTTCGCACCATCGCCGATCTGCAGAAGCTCGACGAAATCGAGCTGATGCGTCGCCTCGGCGCCGAGGGCCAGCGGCTCAGTCGCCTCGCCCGCGGCATCGATCACCGCAAGGTGGTGCCGGATCGCGATGCAAAAAGCGTTTCGGCGGAGACCACCTTCGACACTGATATCGCGGACATGCGCGCGCTCGAAAAAATCCTCTGGGATCTCAGCGAAAAGGTGTCCGCGCGGCTCAAGGCCGGCCAGTTGAGCGGCACGACGGTTGCGCTGAAGCTGAAATCGGCGGACTTCCAGATTCGCACCCGCGCGCGTTCGCTGAGCGACCCGACCCAGCTCGCGCGACGCATCTTCAGCTGCGGGCGCGAATTGCTGGAGAAGGAAATCGACGGCACCAAATTCCGTCTGATCGGGATCGGGGTATCGAACCTTCGGACCGCCGAGGGCGCCGACCCCGACGATTTGCTCGACCCTTACGCGCGCAAGGCGACCGCAAGCGAAAGAACGATAGACTATCTGCGGGAAAAATTCGGGCGCGAAGCGATCAAGCGCGGACTTGCGCTGGACGATGGCGCCTGAGCGCGATTGTCACTGGCAGGGTTTGGTCGGGCGGGTCTCGAGAGCGGTCATCGTGCCACTGACGACGAAGTCGTTGTAGTCGAGCGCAAGAGCGCGCGACACCCCATTCTCGTACAGTTCGAATTTGATGCCGTAGACCGGCAGCTGATCGCCCTCGGTCTTGGATTTGTCGAAATAGCTGATGCTGACCGGCCATCGGCGCAGCTTCGAGAGATGCTCGTCCTTGCCCGCGGCGTCGTCCGGCTGCGCTGCACTCGGCTCGATCGGCTGGCCGATGACGGTCAGCGTATCGTAGACCTTCTGACCATTGTCGGACCCGTCAAAAACCGGTCCCTGCAACAAGGTCTTGCCTTCGCGCGCTGCAAGGATGATGCGCCGCATGTGATCGGTCGGGAAGATGATCTGTGCGGTGATCTCGAACGCCTTCTTTTCAGGCTTCTCCAGTTTGACACCGACCTGTGCGTTTTCTCGCTCCGCACGCCCGTCAACCGACGACTTCAGCTTCTGATCGACATAATTCTGAGAATTGAACCGGAAGGCGTTGGCCGCGGCGTCCTCCCAGGTCGTGGCGCGCATGTCCGTCGTCATGCGGACGCCCTCGCCCGCATCGATTTCGGATACTTGGCGGAATTGAAGCGCGTAACCCTCGCACTCATTGCCGGAAAAGTCATAGAGGATGCGGCCGCGAACCGCCTCGACGGGCCGGTTGCCGCGCGCCGATGCAAGCTTGAGGTCGTAGATCGCGCGATGCGACGCGAATGTGATGGTGTCTGGCTTTTGCGCAGGTGCGGCCAAACCCGCCCCCGCCGAGGTCAACAGAACCACCCAGGCGACGTTCAAAATTCTGGCATGGCCCATTTGTGCGAATCCTTTGACTCGGAAGATAAAATCCGGACGGACCCGTCGCAACGGCCCCTTGCGGAGGCGGCATCAATCGGCGAAGAGAATGCGTCCATTGTGAGGCGCGCAGGAGGATGAAATGGCCGGTTCTGTCGAGAAGAAGCTGACCGATCTCGGGATCGTGTTGCCGACCCCGGCCTCCCCGATCGCAAACTATGTCGGTTTCGTGCGCACCGGTAGCCTGCTGGTCGTATCGGGACAGCTTTGTCTCGATGCCGAAGGCAAGCTTGTGGCCAAGGGCAAACTTGGCGGCGAGGTCTCGGTCGAGGACGGACAAAAGGCCGCCCGAATGTGCGCAATCAACGTGCTGGCGCAGGTGAAGGCTGCCCTCGGCGATCTCGACAAGGTGGTGCGCGTCGTGCGGCTCGGCGGCTTCATCAGTTCGGTGCCGTCCTTCCTCGACGGTCCGAAGGTTATGAATGGAGCGTCCGATTTCATGGTGACCGCTTTCGCCGAAAAGGGCCGGCACGCGCGTACGACAATCGGGGTTTCCGTGCTGCCGCTCGACGCCGCGGTCGAGGTCGAGGGGATGTTCGAGGTCTCCTGACGGCACGTCATCCATGGCCGGTCTCGATTGGCTGACTGCGCGACCCATCGCGCATCGTGGACTCCACGACGCAGCCAACGGCGTGATCGAAAATACCGGATCGGCGTTTTCGGCCGCGATTGCGGGCGGATATGGCATCGAATGCGATCTCCAGCTGTCCGCCGATGGCGAGGCGATGGTGTTTCACGACGATACGCTCGACCGGCTGACCGAGGGCCACGGCGCGGTCGCCTCGCGCGATGCCGCAACGCTCAAGACGATTGCATTCAAGAACACGTCGGATCGGATGCTCCGGCTTGAGGAATTGTGCGATCTCGTCGGCGGACGGGTGCCGTTGCTGCTGGAACTGAAGAGCCACTTCGACGGCGACGTGCGCTTGGCGAGCCGGGTTGCCGAGGTTCTGCAGGGCTATGCCGGGCCGGTGGCGGGGATGTCGTTCGACCCGGCCCTGATCCGCGCATTGCAGCGCGAAGCGCCCGGACTTCCGCGCGGCCTCGTCGCGCAAAGTCGGCGCGATGAGGCAGTTCCTGTCGGCAGAGCACGATATGTGCGCAACGCCTTTCGCGCGCGTCCGCATTTCCTCGCCTGGTCGGTCCGGGACCTGACAAGGTTCTGGCCGCTGCTTGGCCGGTGGGGCTTCGGCTTGCCGCTCCTCACCTGGACGGTCCGGACCGACAAGGACCGGCTCCGCGCGCAGCGCTGGGCTGACCAGATGATTTTCGAAGGATTTCGGCCATAAAGACGGGCTAGGAACCCAGCGAATGTCCGACGCC
>Ga0180222_1001783_pt1 | contig 20355 bp, 18 predicted proteins | sample eDN5th37CKraftOP_FD_151336 | JGI IMG/M metagenome (GOLD analysis project Ga0180222, IMG submission 151336) | Enriched Organic Plus compost microbial communities from Emeryville, California, USA - eDNA 5th pass 37_C Kraft OP (version 2) (version 2) ... | reverse complement strand
GTGCTCGGACGTGCGGACCAACCATGGATTGCTCCGGGCCGCGCGTGAAGGCGATCCCGACGCCTACATTATCTACAAGCCGCACCCGGACGTGATGTCGGGCAATCGCAACGGCCGAATGACCTTGACCGACGCGCGGCAATGGGCGGACCATATCGAAACCGATCTCTCCGTCATCAGCTGCATAGAGGCGTGCGACGAGCTGCATTGCATGACGTCGCTCGCCGGATTCGACGCATTGTTACGCGGGAAACGGGTGGTGACCTATGGCCAGCCCTTCTATGTGGGCTGGGGGGTAACGGACGACCGGGCCGAACGGACGGCGGCGCTCGCGCGGCGGCGGCGCGTCCTTTCCCTCGACCAGATCGTCGCCGGAACCCTGATCCGCTATCCCCTCTATTGGTCGCCGGAAACCGGCCGCGTTTCCGATTGCGAGCAGGTCATGCGCAAACTCGCGCAAACGCGCGATTTACTGGAACGAACGGGCGACCTCAGCAAATTGCGGTCGGGGTTCCTCCGGCGGCAGGGAAGGAAGGCGAAGCTCCTGATAAAGGCCCATTTATCGGCCTGAACCAGCCATTTCCTCCAGCCAGGCGTCGACCCGCAGGAAGTGCCCCGGCCAATCCGGCGGCGCGAAGCCGACCATGCGCTCGACCTGTCGCGCCCGGCGCGGGCTGTCGGCGGCGCTGTAATCGAGCACGGCGCGCAGCCAGCCTTCCTCGTCCTGCGGATCGAGATAATCGGGTATGTCCCCGGCCGTCTCGCGAAACACGTCGAGGGCACTGGCGATAACCGGCGTGCCCATGGCCAGCGCCTCGGTCAGCGGCAGCCCCTGCCCTTCGACGAAGCTGGGGAAAAGCAGCGCGCGCGCGTGAGAAAGGCAGGCCAGCAGCTCGCTATCGCCGCATCGGCCCAGTTCGATCACATGCGGCCGCAGCGTTTCATCCTCATCCAGCATCCGAAACAGGTCGTCGGCGGCCCAGCCCCTTTGCCCAACGATCACCAGCTTCGGGCTGCCCTTTCCCATCCGCGCGACCAACCGGCGCCAGACGGCCAGAAGGGTCTTGTGATTCTTGCGCCCCTCCAGCGTCCCCACGGTAATGAAATAGGGTCCCTCAAACGGCGGCGGCCCAGGCTCCCGCGTAATGGCAAAGGGCTCTACGCCCAGCGGAACGCACAGCGCGGGTGGCAACGCCATGCCCCTTTGCGCCGCGAAGTCCGCCAGCGCGGCGAGGCTGTCCCGGCTGTTGGCCACGATTCCCGCGCCGCAGGACAGCATCGTCTCCATGCGAACGGCATGCTTTTCGGCTTCGCCCTCGCGCGCATATTGCGGATGGGTGATCGGGATAAGATCGTGCAGATAATAAAGCGCGCGAACGCCGGTGCGCCTGACCCACGCCCGATGCCCGGCACGATCCAGCCCGGTATGCCCGACATTGAGATAGATCAGCCCATCCGTCTGCCGACCGGTGTGATTGTCCGACGCCACCATCTGCCCCATCGCCAGTCGAACGAGCCGGAAACGGAAATCCCGCGGCGGCTCCAGCAGCAGAGAGAACAGCGCGGCCGACGCCTCGTCATCGAGAATCCTGGTGAAGCCGCCCCGTTGCACGACAGCGTGGGCGCGAGCGCGATAATGGCTGACATAGGCGAGGCAGGCACGATCGATCCCGGTCGGCAACTGCCCGCGCCAGGTCCGCCATATCAGGCGGCTCACATCGAGAAGAAGAGGAGACGGCATCTATGTGCGAGCGATACGATCGGGACGGGCGATGGCCATATTCCCTGTCAAAGCGTTCCCGGCCGACGACAGGACCGCGCGACGACGCCGGTAAAGGCTGGAGCGGGTGAAGGGAATCGAACCCTCGTCGTAAGCTTGGGAAGCTTCTGCTCTACCATTGAGCTACACCCGCGATAGCGCGCATTTCCTTGGTTTCCGCGTTAATGTCAAGGACCATTTCAACAGAGGCAAAGTTGGAATTTCAACTTTGCCTCCATCCTCATGCGCCTTCCTGCCTTCCTTCAGCCGAGCGGAGGAACGTCGAGAAAACCGTTGCCCGCAATGGCTTGCCGCACGGTGATAGCCGCGTTCAGCGCTTCCAGTCCGTCGCGTGCGGTGACTATCGGGGCCGCCGTTCCTCGCGCGACATCGTGGAAATGGTCGATCTGCCGCGCGAAAGCATCGCGCATCGGCTCGACGAGCCGGTTGCGGTCCTCGATCTCGAACAAGGCGCTCCAATCCGGTTCGGGCTGGCTCCATATCTTCAGCCCTGGGAACTCCACCGCACCGCGCTCGAACAGGAAGCGATAGGGATTCTGCCGATTCTGAGGGAAAGTGGGATCGTTTTCGCCGGTGGCCTGTTCCCAGGTCCATGGGGAAGCGGCGCTGTCGCTCAATATGACGGTCCCGATAATCCCTTGCTCGAAACGCAGCAGGACGCCAACCGCCTCCTCGCTGGAATGGACGCGGCGCTTGGGCGCCTGCATCGCGCCAACCGAAGCGATCCGGCCGAACATGGCTTGCAGATAATCAATCTCATGAATGAGATTGATCATGATCGGCCCACCCGTTGCGCCCGTTCGCCAGGCCGCGCCATAATAGGGATCCGGCTTGTAGACAGACCAGACGCCGCTGAAACCGACGAGCGCGCCAAGACGATCGCTGTGCGCGATCTCCCTCATTTCGGCCAATATCGGATTATACCGGCGATGATGCCCCATCAGGACGGGCACGTCATGCTCCTGCGCGGCAGCAATGATGCGCTGGCCCTGCTCGACGGTCCCCGCGATCGGCTTCTCGACCAGAACGGGAATGCCCGCGCGGATCAGTTCCACGGCGATATCCGCATGCGTCTCGTTCGGGCTGGCAACGATCGCGCCGCCAATTTCCATCGTCCGCACCATCTCCTCGCAGCTGGAGAAATTGGGAATGCCGAGTGCCGCAATGTCGGCCGGCGCGCCGTTCGGGTTGACCGTTGCGGCCACCACCAGCTTCGGGTTTTCGGCAATCAGCCCGATATGCTTACGGCCGATCAATCCGGTCCCGATCACCGCGACCTTCAGCGGCGCCTGCGTCTGCCCGTCATTGGTATCAATTGCCAAAAACCTTCTCCTTCGACTGCAACAATTCGAGCAAGACTGCGATAGGAGGCCCTATATAGCCCGGAGCCTTGCAAATTCCACATCGCAATGAACCGCGCGCGGATCGGTTCCATTCGGGCGGCTCTCCTCATTCGGCGCGAAAGAGCGTCGCCTCATCGCGCGCATGCAGGCTTTGATGCCGGAAAAGCCCTCGGCCAGGCGCACCAAAGAGCCAAGGTCCGCGAACGCCTTGCCCCGCCCCTCGCATCCGTCCGCAAGATCGGCTAATGACGATTCGCGACGTTGATAGCCCCATGTATCGTTCCACAAGAACATAGGTTAATATGTCGCCACGATATATAACAGGAAGATTTGGGAAAGACGAATTCAAAATGCAAAATCTTTTTGCAAAGATCAGAAACGCCAACAAAATCTTCCTTGCGACAGTCATTGCTCCAACGGCGATTGCAATACTTTATTTTGGCTTCATCGCTTCCGATATATATATTTCGGAAGCTGCCTTCGTAGTTCGCCGGCCGGATAAACCATCCGGCTCTCCCTTCGGAAGCCTGCTCAAGACCGCGGGCTTTTCTAATGGCAGTGACGAGATGTATGCCGCCCAGTCCTATGTCCGGTCGCGCGATGCCCTCCGTCAGCTGAACAGGAATGAAGAGTTCAGGAAAGCCTATACGCATAACCTCATTTCCCCGGTCGACCGGTTCAACCCCACCGGTTTCTTCGCTTCTTTCGAGGATCTTTACCAATTTTACCTGAAAAAGATCGCCATCAACTATGACCCGACATCCTCGATAAGCACCCTTACTGTGCGCGCCTATACGAAGGAGGATGCGCACAGGCTCAACGAGCAACTGCTCCAGCTTACCGAAGCGACGGTCAACCGCCTTAACCAGCGCGCCCGCAACGACCTGATCCGGGTGGCCGAGGCGGAGCTTGCCGAGGCCAAGCAAAAAGCCCAGACCGCCGCGCAGGCCCTTGCGCGGTATCGCAATCGGTCGGGCATCATCGACCCGGAGCGGCAGGCCCTGATCCAGATGCAGATGATTTCCAAGCTGCAGGACCAGTTGATTACGACCAACACCCAATTGAGCCAGTTGCGCAATTTCACGCCCAGCAACCCGCAGATACCGGTGCTGGAAACCACCGTCCAATCGCTGCAGCGGGAAATAGAGCGCCGGACCAAAGAAATTGCCGGCAGCAAGGAATCGCTGTCCGACGTGGCGGTGGAGTATCAGCGGCTCTCCCTCGAGAGCCAGTTTGCCGACAAGCAGATGGCGGCGATGTTCGCATCGCTCGCCGACGCGCGCAGCGAGGCGCGCAAGCAGCAGGCCTATATCGAGCGGATCGCCCAGCCCAGCCTGCCCGACACCGCTGTCGAGCCCAAGAGAATTCGCGGAATTCTGACGACCTTCGTGCTGGGCCTGATCGCATTCGGCATTTTGTCGATGCTGCTTGCCGGCGTGCGCGAACATCGGGATTGAGCTGATGTCGGACCAGCCCTCAGGTTTCACGTTCCGCTCTTCCGCCCGGATCCAGTGCGATGTCTTGTGGGCGCTGATCCTGCGCGAGATCATGACTCGCTACGGGCGGCACAATATCGGCTTCCTGTGGCTGTTCGTGGAACCGATGATGTTCACGCTAGGGGTCACCGCGCTCTGGACGCTGGCCGGAATGCATCATGGCTCCGACCTGCCGATTACGGCCTTCGCGCTGACCGGCTATTCCGCCGTTCTGCTCTGGCGCAACATGCCGGGCCGCTGCGTTGCCGCCATCGCGCCGAATTCGGTGCTGATGTACCACCGCAACGTGAAGATCATGGACATCTTCCTGTCGCGCCTTCTGCTCGAAGCGGCGGGCGCGACCATCTCCTTCGTAATCCTGGGCATCATCTTCATCATGATCGAGTGGATTCCGCTCCCGGAGGATGTTTTCAAGGTGCTGGGGGGCTGGTTGCTCACCGCCTGGTTCGGCGCGTCACTGGCGATCCTGCTGGGGGCGTGGTCAGAAGTATCGGAAATGGTCGAAAAGATCTGGCACCCCGCCGCTTATCTGCTGTTCCCGATGTCCGGCGCTGCATTCATGGTCGATTCCCTGCCGCCGGAATTTCAGAAGGTCATTCTCTGGCTTCCGATGGTCCATGGAACCGAAATGATCCGGGACGGCTTCTTCGGCAGCCGGGTCACGACGCATTATGACCCGTCCTTCATGGCTCTGGTGTGCATGATATTGACCGTGCTTGCGCTCGCGTTCGAACGGAAGATCAGCCGGGAGTATGTGGTCGAATGATCGTCCTCAACGACGTCCACAAATTCTACCCGACCCGAAGCGGACCGGTTGAGGTATTGAGGGGCGTGAACTTTACCCTCGCCCCCGGTGAGAAAGTCGGCATTCTCGGCCGGAATGGCGCGGGCAAATCGACAATGATCCGCCTCGTCAGCGGTGTCGAGCAACCTTCATCCGGCCTTGTCGAGCGCAGCATGCGCGTATCCTGGCCGCTCGCCTTCACCGGCGCGTTCCAGGGTGCTCTCACCGGCTATGACAATATGCGCTTCATTTGCCGCATCTACGGCGTCGATTTCAGCGACAAGGTCGGCTTCATCGAGGAGTTCACCGAACTGGGACCTTATCTGCGCGAGCCGGTCAAGATTTACTCTTCCGGCATGCGCGCGCGCCTCGCTTTCGCCATTTCGATGATGATCGAGTTCGACTGCTATCTCATCGACGAAGTGGCCGCCGTGGGCGATGCCCGCTTTCAGACCAAGTGCCATGTCGAACTGTTCGAAAGGCGCGGAGACCGGGCGCTGATCATCGTTTCCCACGACGAAAACTATATTCGCGCCCATTGCCAGCGCGCCTGCGTACTGGTCGATGGCATTCTGCACCATTTTTCCGACGTCGAGCAGGCGCTCGATTTTCACGGCTCGCTGATGACGGCCTGAAGCCGGCGCACCCCTTATTCTATCAGATGTCCGGCATTCACTCGCCCGCGACCTGGCGCAGATAATCGCCATAGGATGATTTGCCATGCAAGGTGGCGAGCCGTTCAAAATCGGCGGCTGTGATGAACCCCTGCCGATAGGCGATTTCTTCCGGGCATGCGATCTTGAAACCCTGCCTCTTTTCCAGGGTGCGGACGAATTCGGCCGCCTCCAGCAGGCTGTCGGGCGTGCCGGTGTCGAGCCAGGCATAGCCGCGCCCCAGCAGTTCCACCGACAACTGGTTCCGGTCGAGATAGGCCTTGTTGACGTCTGTGATCTCCAGTTCACCACGCGCCGACGGTTTCAGATTAGCGGCTATGTCGACCACCTGCTCATCGTAGAAATACAGCCCCGTCACCGCCCAGTGAGAGCGCGGAACGGCCGGTTTCTCCTCGATCGAAACCGCGTGCATCCCGGCATCGAACTCGACCACGCCATATCGTTCCGGGTCGGTCACATGATAGGCGAAGACTGAAGCACCCACAGGCCGGGACATTGCGCTAAGGAGCCGCTCGGTGATCGCGTTTCCGTAGAAAATATTATCGCCGAGGATCAACGCCGACGGGCCGCCGTGCACGAAATCCGCCCCGATGATATAGGCCTGCGCAAGGCCATCAGGACTGGGTTGGCATGCATAGCTGATTCCAATGCCCCACTGCGCCCCGTCGCCGAGCAAGGCCTCGAACAAGGGAAGATCGCGCGGCGTGGAGATGATGAGCACTTCGCGAATGCCCGCCAGCATCAGCGTCGACAGCGGATAATAGATCATCGGCTTGTCGTAGATCGGCATTAGCTGCTTGGACGTCACCGCTGTCATGGGATGCAATCGCGTGCCGGAACCGCCCGCCAGGATGATACCCTTCATGCCTTGACACTCTCCACCTTGTTCGAACCTGCCGGTTCCCTAACGATCTCGAAAAATCGCATCCGCCGACACCTCGGGGCATCTGGCATGTCAGCCCGCTTTCCGTCCGAGCCGGGCGGTATCATATTTGCGATCGAGGATCGGCTGCCACCAGTCCTTCCGATCGAGATACCAGCGCACGGTCTGGTGGATGCCGTCCTCGAAGCGAACCGCCGGTTCCCAGCCGAATTCGGCGCGGATCTTGCTGGCATCGATGGCATAGCGCTGATCATGGCCGGGCCGATCCGGGACGAACTCGATCTGCGTGGCGTAGGAGGCCCCGTCCGCGCGCGGGCGTAGCGTGTCCAGCGTTGCGCAGATCGTCTGCACCACGTCTATATTCCGCCGTTCCGAATTGCCGCCGATATTGTATGTTTCCCCCGGCCTGCCGTTTTCAAACACGGTCGTCAGCGCACGGGCGTGATCCTCCACGAACAGCCAGTCCCGGACGTTGCTGCCGTTGCCATAAACCGGCAGCGCCTCCCCGGCGAGCGCGCGGATGATAATCAGCGGGATGAGCTTTTCGGGGAAGTGATAAGGCCCGTAATTGTTGGAGCAGTTGGTGACCAGCACGGGCAGCCCGTAAGTATGATGCCATGCCCGGACGAGATGGTCCGACGCCGCCTTCGACGACGAATAGGGGGAACGCGGATCATAAGGTGTGGTCTCGGTAAAATATCCCTCGTGCCCCAGAGATCCATACACCTCGTCCGTCGAGATATGGTGAAACCGGAAGCGAGCCTTGCGTTCGCCCGGCAAGGCGCTCCAATAATCGAGAGCCTGCTGCAACAGGGCGAAGGTGCCGACGATATTGGTATGGATGAACGTATCGGGACCGTCGATCGAGCGGTCGACATGGCTCTCGGCGGCGAGATGGGCGATCACGTCCGGCTGAAATTCGGCCAGCAGCCGACCGACCAGGTTCGCATCGGCGATATCGCCCTGGACGAAACGATATCGGGGGTCCTTCTCGACCGGCTCCAGAGACGTCAAGACGCCGGCATAGGTCAGCTTGTCCAGGTTCAGCACTTCGTGCCCCGTCTGACCGATCAGGTGACGAACGAGTGCGGAACCGATGAAACCTGCTCCTCCGGTAACCAGAACGCGCATGGGGATCAAACTCCGACTAACAGATTGCGATGAGGCTCAGTCGCCAATGGCGACGAGCGGGTTGCCATCATAGGGAAAAGGGCTGCTGAACCCGGCAAGGCCAGGCAAAGCTTCGTCCTTGGACGACAGTAACGGACCGGACGACGGAAGCGGCCAGTCTATGCCGAGTTCAGGGCAATCCCACCGCAGGCCGGCTTCGCATTCCGGCGCATAATAGTCGCTTACCTTGTAGGCGACTTCGGTGTCCGGCTCCAGCGTGACGAAGCCATGGCCAAAACCGACCGGAATGAACTGCTGCATGCCGTTTTCGGCGGAAAGCTCGGCAGATACATAGTGTCCGTAGGTAGGCGATCCCGATCGAAGATCGACCGCCACATCGTAGATGCTGCCGCGCAGGCACCACACCAGCTTCGCCTGCGCATGGGGCGGCAGCTGAAAATGGATGCCGCGCAACGTGCCGGGCCGGGCCGAATAGCTCTGATTATCCTGAACGAAATGCAGATCGGCTTCCAGTTGGTCCGCCCAGCGATTTTCGACGAAGTTCTCCCGAAACCAGCCGCGCGGATCGGAAAAGCGGCGGGTCTTGATTAACTTGATCGGGTTGGGCACGCCAGCTCCATCGCTTATTTCGGAGGGCCCGAATATGGGATAAGCCCAATGCGGTCAAGGCGCGCCGTCGGTCGCGCCGACGACCTTCCCTGGAACGACGCAGAGGCGCGACCGGACGATCGGCCGCTTCAAAGACGAACATGAAGGCATCTCCATCGCGACAGCTTCTTCATCCATGCCAGCGGCAACCGAATGATGATTCGCCATTTGTCGAACAGGATTATCTTCAACCGGCTACCGCGGATCGACCGCATCCGCACGAAGCCAAGGTTGAAATAGACTGGCGGCTCCCGGTTTTGGTCGATGATGGCGCGGGAGAGGAAACCTGCCTCCTGATGGCGCCCGATGAGCCGGGCGACAGGAGCATGGCTTTCCCGCAAGAAGCGGAAAAGGAGAGAAATCCTCTCGCGCGATCCGATATATGGATCCCTGAAGCATTTCACCTTCACGAACGGCATGCCACGATCGCGCACGGTGGTCAGCGGAAAGATCGTCAGATTTTCGTTCAGTTTCGAGCGCAAATGGGTCGAGGGCACGAACCCCTTCCCTACGAGCAACCGGGACAGACCGATTTCATATTTTTCGACGATGTCCTCATATCGGGATTCCTGCCTTATAGTAGTCCAGAATTGCCGAAAATCCGGGTCGGCAATCACCCTTCGCTTGAAAACAATGAAATAGCTCTGGATGTGAAAGGCGATCTCGCGACTGCCGGTCATGCCCCAGAAGTCGCAGGAGCGCGCAGTCATATCGTCGCATATCGCCGCAAGGTCCGTAAAAGGGCCATAGCAACTGTCATTGGCCAGAATGAGCTCGTCGAACTCACCTATCGTCTCCCAGCCCAACCTTTCGATCATCTTCGCCCATGATCCAAAATCATAGCGACCATGGCGGTGGCTGCCACAAATAGTGGCTATCCCGGCCAGCTTTTCCCGATCGGGGTCGGCAAGATCATTGTCGCTGAAATAATGGACGTCCGAAAAACGCGACAGCCCTTCGATCAGATGAACGACATAATCGTGAACGACGCCCTTGCTGTCATGCCCTGCAAAAAGACAAATGCGGCGTGTCGGGCGTGCGGGCATGGACAGGTTCCTGGAACAAGATGCGGGAAAGGTCGCATCGCGCAATCATATCGTCATTGGCATATCGTCATCGGCTGTGCGGGAAAGCGCGAGACCGGTGCCATCTCCGTCCCCGCGCCGCACAACCTAAACCTGAATAGTGCGCCAACTCTATGCAAGCTGCGCCAATTGCTCGTAAAAATCGTCGCAATCGATATGATAGTTCTTATGGAACGGATGGTGGCTTGGGCCATCGATCTGCGGCCCCACAATATAGGTGAGATCATGGCCGAGGACAGACATCAGCTTTGAGAAATAATAATAATTGGCATTTTTATATATAGGGGAGAGGCAGATAATCTTGCATCCCGGCGGCGTGAAGATGAGGTTCGCCATTGAGGCACCTATGGGCGCCACGACCACCTTGGCGGCCCTGAAAAGGGCGATCTGTTCCAGCACCCCCATCTCGCTGGTATTGACGACCTCGAACCCGTGGAGGCTGGCGATTTTCTCCAGATGCGCCTTGCTGGGTAGATCCCTTCCCGTCGAATGCTCATTGACCTTGCGGCTCAGGAATATCTTTTCGCCATAAGGGGAATCCATGAGCTTGCGATCGAGATCGAAATTTCTCACCAGATCGAGCGCCGGCTTGCTGAACCTGTACACATCCGACGGCGTCGCCTGCATTTCCTTGCCCTCAACGAACCATCGATACTCCGGCGGCGCATAGGCCGTCGGCGATACATCGAAAAGATGATGCACAAAGGCGGGATGGTTTCTGCCGACACGGATTATTTCCCGGCGCTCGCGATTGAAGATTTTCACGAGCTTGATATGATTGGGATGCAGCCAGCCATCGTCGAGCAAGATCGGCGCGCTTTTGGAAATCCCCGCATTATCGAAGATCAGCAGCCTTGGCAGGACCTCGCACAGGAAATGCGCATAATTCCCGGCGCATTGCCCGTGCAGAGACAGGGCTTCCGACATACGCACGGGCTGGCCGCTGAAGCGGTAGGCCATTTTCTTGCTGCGCGGATCGATCAGGATATCGTTGAACCGTTCGGCCATGCATACGTCGACCGAAGGATCGAAAAAGGAATGATGGCCGGCGACATCCCCCTTCAGGATGATATTGCTGGCAGGAATGGGGATCGCCTCATAGATGTGATTCACCCTGATTTCAGGCTCTTCCACCGTAATGTTCTTTGGTATATATTTGTTATATAATTTAATGAATTCCTCATCACCGGAAAATTTATTTTGTTTGACCTTGTTTATTTTCTTTTCTGAAAATTTACTGATGGTCTTATAATCCGGTATATTGTCAAATGGCGTCAATGTCGCGGTCTTTGCGTCCGAAAACGCCCCCGAAAAAATAATATTTTCTTTTTCTGTACGATGACGTATCTTGAACATTCAAACTTTACCTTCTGATCGAGATATCAATATATGATTTTCAAAGAATCGGACATAGAACAGATCACCAGACGATCGGACGCGAAATAGTCGAATCTTCACGTCGCCCCTATTGAACAGGGCGACGGTGGAAAAGATCGCTTCGGTGGATGACCGCATCCAGCCCTGTTCGTCGGCATTGAATGTCTCGCTTTGAATCGCGGAAAAGCAGTTTCGAACGGCTCATTACCCGATTTGGATGGAGTGGACTAGCAATCTTGACAAACTTGCGGACTGCTATCAACTGCTCAGGCGGCTCGACCAGAGGGCGTTTTTCGGAGATATGCCTACCCGCTGGCCGGAACGTCTTGAAACCACGACTATATCCAACCATGGCCCAAGCTCTCGATCACCATGGCCGACATCGCTGCAAATCAGGAATATGAGATTAAGTGCTTGAATTACCTGATATAATGCTATGCGCGGTATCAAGTGTCGCGATTGAGCAGACGGTTGCCGCGTTGGAACGCTCCTGCCGCAACATCGCTTTCGGTGATGTCGCGCTTCTTTCCGACATTGAACCGCAACTGGCGCCAAGGTCGGCCATACGCTGGCAACCGATCGCCCCCTTGCGCAGCAAGGAAGCCTATTCCCATTTCATGATCAAGGAACTGAACCGCCATGCCACCCGGCCCTTCGTCCTGGTGGTCCAGTGGGACGGCTATGTGCTCGATCATCGACGCTGGAACCCGGCTTTCCTCGACTTCGACTATATCGGCGCACCGTGGCCCCAATTCGACGACGGCATGACGGTAGGAAATGGCGGCTTTTCCCTTCGTTCCCGCAGGCTGCTCGACATAGTCGCGAGCGATGGCTATCCTCCCCTGCACCCGGAAGACACCGCCATTTGCAGGACCTGGCGCAGTCAACTGGAACAACGGCACGGCATTTGCTTCGCCGATCCCGCCCTTGCCAATGCCTTTTCCAGCGAGCGGTCGGGCAATCCGCGCGAAAGCTTCGGATTCCATGGACTGTTCAACCTGCCGGATACGCTCCCCGTTGAGGAGTTGAAGGAGATGATCGCCGCGATGCCGGCAAGCACGTTGCACGGTATCGACGGCGCCGATCTCATCCTGCGGCTGGCTCTCAGGGGACACAGGGCCTATGCGTGGAAACTATTGACCCGTCGTCTGCGTTCGGCCCCGATGACGTGGAAACAAGCCAGGCTTTTTTCGGCCCTCGCGCGCAACAGCCTGCTCCCTAAAGAGGCTTGACCCATGAAACCCTGCGTCCGCCTGCCATGACAAGCCTACCCGTCGAAGCGCCTCAGGTCGCGGTCCTCATCCTCACGCATAATCATGAAAATTATATCGGGGCCTGCATCGAAAGCATAGTGCGTTCGGCGCTGAAGCGGTATCATATCTGGGTGCTCGACGGCGGATCGACGGATGCCACGCCCGATGTGGTAGCGGACATCGCGCGGAAAACCGGCAACATCACACTTCTGCGCCAGCCGCCGAATGGCGGAAGGACCTCCGATTATTCCCAGCGCCTGATCGATGAATCGACCGGCGACTATCTTGTGCTGATGTCCGGCGATGATCTTTTCGGCCCTACCGACGGAATCGAGCGCGCCATCGCGGCTTTGGAAACGACCCCCGGCCTCGCGCTTGTGATCCCGCGCATGGTCTATCTGATGCAGGACCCCGCGCGCACGGCGCCACCCTGTCATGAGGCCGGCCTGTTGACGGCGCTGCGAAGCGGCGATGCGGACATGGTGCTCCGGCAGCATCTCTATCGCACGGTTTCGCGAATATTCCTGCAAGCCATGGTTCTCCGGCGCAGCGACGTGGACGCATTTGGCGGGTTCGACACGGAGATGCTGGCCGACGATTTTGCCTTCGTCCTGCGCCTGTTCCGCTACCTGAGCGAAACCGGCCGTGCCTTCCGCTTCGATGAGAGCAGCATCTGGCTGTACCGGGTCCATGCGAGCAATGTGCATCGGGATCCCGTAAGGCAATTCACCCTCATCGCGGAGGTCGTGGCGCGATATGTGCCCGCGGATGCCCGCAGGCATTTCCACTGGGATGCGGTGGTCATCGAAAATCATGCACAGCTGGCCGCAATTCAAGCCAAGGCCTTCGATTTGTTGGGAAAGGCGGGCGCAATGCGGGCCCTGCGACCGACGATGCGCCCAACGGCGCGGGCCGCAGCGCGGCGCGGCGATGTGCGGTTGATTTGCAGACTCTTATTGGGCAAAGGTGTGCCCCTGTTGCAGAGGGTGACTGCCGCGCGATACTTGCCGAAGGCAATGGCGCGCGGTTTGATGAAGTGAAAGGGGTATCTGTGTCGCCCAAGGAATTGATGGCCCGTGCGAAGGGACAATGGCGCCGCGCCCGGCGTTTTGTTCTGGAACGTGCCATGACCGAGACCTATCCGCTGGTCGAACTCGAAAGCCATGCTGCGACGCAATCCCTTCCCGTAAGAAAACTGATCCCGGCCGAGCGGACGCAAGGCAATCCGCCAATCTTCATCCGCGCGGAAGAACTTTGCGACGTTTCCGGCTATGACGGCAGCGAGCCGTCGCCTGAGATCAACCTGTTTGAACTGGATGATGTCACGGTCGTCGGCCGGACGGAGTTCATCATCAAGGATGGTAATGCCCTCTATCCGGGGATCATCGATCCGGCCCTGGACGCCTTCATGATGGAGATAGAGAACCGGGGCCGCGTCGATCCGGATGCGGGCAAGGTGCATATCTTCCCACGCGCAGCCATATTGCAGGTGGATCGCGCGATCAGCCTGTTGGGACAGTGCAACGGCAACTATGCCCATTGGATCACCGAGGTGCTGACCCGTTTCACGCTGATCGAGGAGTTGCCGGAGTTCGAGGGCGTTCCGCTGCTGGTCGATCATCCTGTCCACGAAAAGCTACTGGATTCGCTTGATTTCCTGAACGTTTCGAGGCGCCGCATCATCGACGTACTGCCTTATCAGAAGGTGCGGGTCGGCAGGCTTATATATATGAGCCCGCCGAGCATGACGCCGCCGGAAACCCGCGAATTCTTCGCGACCGGCGAGCTGGCCCCGCCCAGGCCGGAGCAATTTCACTTTTCCGCACAGGCGCTGGCGAAACTGCGCGAGCGGACGCTGCAGGATTTCCTCTCCCCCGACGCCGAAGAGTCATATGATCCGCCCCAAGAGAAGAACAAGCGCATCTTCCTGCGGCGACAGCCTGTGTCGACGGGCAATGGCAGACTGTTGCGCAACGCCGATGCCGTAGAGCAGGTGCTGGAGGAGATGGGTTTCACCGGCATCGATATCGCCGACCATAGCTTCGAAGGCCAGGTAATGGCGGTTCAGGACGTGGAGATCGTGGTCTCGCCGATCGGCGCGGCACTTGCCAATCTCGTATTCCGCGAGCCCGGTTGCATCGCGGTCATCCTGACCCCGCATTATGAAAAGGCAACCTTCTACTATTTCGCCAATCTCATGACCGCGCTTGGGCATGACCTGATCTTCGTGCTCGGCCCGCAGACGCGCCATGGCGGCGCCTCGGTCTATAACCGCGATTTCCGCATCAGCATTCGCCTGCTCAAACAGGCAGTGCGCAAGGCGATCGAGGTCGCCCATGAAAAGAGGACGAAGGTCCGCCCGTCAATCGGGATCGTCCAGCAAGAGAAGGTCAACGTGAAGTGAAAGTTCTTTTGATCGGCAGCAGCTTCAGCGCGATGCCTTTCCTGTACGAATTGAAGCGCCTGGGTGCCGATGTTTCCGTGATCGGCAAATATGAGGCGGATCCCTGCCACAGCTTTGTCGAGCATTCGATCCATGAGGATTATTCAGACAGCGAAAACCTGCTGCGCATATGCAAGGAGCATGGCTTCGACCATATCGTGCCTTCCTGCAACGATTATTCCTATGTCGCCGGGGCGGCCGTGGCCAACGTTCTGGGGCTGCCCGGATTTGACAGCCCGGAAGTCACCGAGATACTTCACACCAAGGACCGGTTCCGCCGTTTCTGCCAGGAAATCGGCGTCCCCGCGCCGCGCATCTATGGCGAGGTGACGCCCGATAGCGGAACCCAGGAGGTTTCCGCGCAACTGGACGGCCCGGCCTTGGTCAAGCCCGTCGACAGCTTCAGCGGACGGGGGGTCGAACTGATCCATTCGGCCGCCGAACTGGATGAGGCGATCGCGCGTGCGATGGACATGTCGCGCGGCAAACGGGCGGTCGTCGAGCAATTCGTGGAAGGCGCGTTGCATAGTCACACGGCCTTCATCGCGGACGGCAGGATAATCTGGCACCAGTTCGTGGACGAGTTTTGCGAAGTATATCGCTATCAGGTCGATCGCAGCCAGTTCCCGACCCGGCTGACGGCCGAAATACGCGACGCCGTGCAGCGCGCCATGGAGCGCGTGGTCGAAGCGCTGGGCCTATGCGACGGCCTCCTCCACACCCAGTTCATCGCCTCGGAACACGCATTCTGGATCATCGAATGCATGCGCCGCTGCCCCGGCGACCTCTATGGTCATCATTTCAAATTCTCATTCGGATATAATTATGAAGCGCAATATGTGGCGGGTTTCCTCGGCTGCAAGCCGCAGCCTCCCGCCGCCGACGGGCCTTCCCCGATGAGGATAGAACGCCGGGTATTGTCGGTTGCCGATCCCCAAGCCTTCTTCGCGGTGCACCTGGGCGCCGACGGAGGCGACGGCGGACCGGAAAAAATATATGTGCCGCTCAAGGACAGCGGCCAGAAGCTGGAGGCCGCGCCTTTCGACAAGGCGGGCATTCTCTTCCTCAGGGGCGATCCCGAAACGACACCCGAACAAATCTCTGCCACGAAAGCACATATGCTCTTCCACAATTAGGCGGGCGCAATTAGGCGGAAGGGCGATATCAGGACAGGCCCGCTTCAGGGCATGTCGGAAACAGGTCCGGCAATGGGAAATCGGAAGCAATGAATTCAGAATCTGTGCAGCGAGAATGGAACGAAGCGGATGCGAGGCGCGGGCGCGACCTTTGCAGGGATTTCCTGGCCTGTCCTGCTGCAAAGCGGTTCGTCATGGGCCGGAATGTCTATGCGGCTGCCGTGGCGGCCAAGCTGGACGTGGCCGGCTTCGTAGACGATTTCACGTCCGATCAGGACTATGAAGGCCGCCCCGTGGTGCGCACAGACGACCTGCCCGCCGATGCCATGGTGCTCGCTGTATCCGGTGGCCGCCCGCTGACCGTCCGCAAGCTGCTCGATGAGCGCGGCATTCGCAACATCGATTATTTCGCCCTTCACCGCTGGGGCGGGCTGGATCTGCCCGAAGCCGTTTTCAACGAAGGCTTCCAGCAGGAATTCGATGAGAATCGCGACCGGATCGACTGGCTGTTCGACCGGCTCGCGGACGAGGAATCGCGCGAGATACTGCGCAAGCTCATGGGCTTCCGCTACAGTTACGATCTCCATTGCCTCGATGGTTTCGCCGAAAGGCAGACCGAGCAGTATTTCGAACCGTTTTTCAAGCTTTCCGTGGGCAAACCGGTATTCGTCGATGTCGGGGGGTTTGACGGATACACTTCGGAGGAATTCATCCGTCTCGCACCCGATTATCACGCGGTCTACATCTTCGAGCCCGAAGCCTCCAATCGCGAGCGTTGCAAGGAACGGCTGTCGCGATTCTCCAATATTCACCTGCTGCCCTATGGCGCCGGAAATGAAGAGACGACGCTGCGTTTCTCTTCCGATGGATCGGCGTCATCGATCCGTGACGACGGTGAGATCGAGATTCAAATCCGCCGGATCGACGATCTTGTGAACGAGCCGCCCACCTTCATCAAGATGGACATAGAAGGCGCCGAATTGATGGCCCTTGAAGGCGCGCGCGGCCTTATCGCCGAGCATCGCCCGGCGCTCGCCATCGCGGTCTATCACCGCCCCAGCGACATATGGACCATCCCCGCCAAGGTGTTGGAAATCAACGAGGACTACGAGATATTCCTGCGGCATTACACCGAATCGATCTACGAAACCGTGATGTACTTCGTTCCACCCGCATATAAGGCAGGCTGATGGCGCTGAGCGATTGCAGGATCATCGACCTGCCCAAGATCACCGACGTGCGCGGCAACCTCACCTTCATCGAGGGAGGCCGCCACATCCCGTTCGATATCCGCCGGGTATATTATCTCTATGACGTGCCGGGCGGGGCATCGCGGGGCGGCCATGGCCACAAGGCGCTGTGGCAGCTGATGGTGGCGATTTCGGGCAGCTTCGACGTCTTGCTGGACGACGGCACCGAGAAGAAGACCTTCACCCTCAACCGGCCGTTCGAGGGGCTGGTCATCTGCCCGATGATCTGGCGGGAACTGGACAATTTCTCGTCGGGTTCCGTCTGCATGGTCATGGCCTCGGAGGTTTATGACGAAGCCGATTATTTCCGCGATTATGCGGGTTTCATGGAAAATGTCAGGACGAGCGCATGAACATCCCCTTCTTTGATCTTGCCGCGGCATATCGCGAGTTGAAGGAAGAGATCGATGACGCCGTCGCGCGGGTCATGGCCAGCGGCTGGTATATTCAGGGCGAGGAAGTCGAGGCCTTCGAGGCCGACTTCGCCGGATATTGCGAGGCGAAGCACGCTATCGGCGTAGCCAACGGACTCGACGCGCTCGTGCTCGCGCTGCGAGCGCTGGACATCGGTCCGGGCGACGAAGTGCTCGTCCCTTCCAATACCTTCATCGCAACCTGGCTGGCCGTATCGGAAGTCGGGGCGACGCCGGTGCCGGTCGAACCGGTCCCTACCACGCACAATATCGACCCGTCCCGGCTTGCCGCCGCGATCACGCCCCATACCCGCGCGGTGATCGCGGTGCACCTCTATGGCCAATCCGCAGATCTCGACGGCATCGCCGCCGTCACCCGCGCCAGGGGTCTCTATCTCATCGAGGATGCGGCCCAGGCGCAGGGTGCGCGGTATCGCGGACGCCGGATCGGCGCCCATGGCGATGCCGTCTGCTGGAGTTTTTATCCGGCGAAGAATCTCGGCGCCATGGGCGACGGCGGCGCCGTCACCACCGACGACGCCGGGCTGGCCGACAAGATCCGCATACTCGGCAATTATGGATCGCGCCGGAAATATCATAATGAAGTTCGCGGCAAGAACAGCCGGCTCGATCCGTTGCAGGCGGCGATCCTCAAGGTGAAACTGCCGGTCCTCGACCAATGGAATGACCGCCGCCACGCGATTGCGGAGCGTTATATCGCCGAACTGGCGGACACCGGCCTGATCCTGCCCGAAGTGCCGGATTGGGCCGAGCCGGTCTGGCATCAGTTCGTGGTCAGATCGCAAAACCGTGCCGCAGACATGGAACGGCTGGACGAGATGGGCGTGCCGACGCAGATTCATTACCCACTCGCTCCCTCGCAACAGCCGGCCTATAACGACCTGCCGCTGCGCAGCCCTCTGCCCATTGCCGAGAAACTTGCTGCCGAAGTGTTCAGCCTGCCCATAGGCCCACATCAAGATTCTGAAATTACTGACAGAATTATCGATGCGGTTCGGAAAATCCGCTAGATGCCTTTCCACCGGTGCGGGCGAGTACGGCCAATGACGCGGAAAATGCGACCGACGCGGAAACAGAGCGTTTTCCCTTGCTGGAAAAAGGCTCTAGAGGACGTTCACATACGCCTTGATCCGGCGGCAGGAGACAGCGCGTCAATTTCGCCTTTCGCCGGGACAAGGTTGATCGCCGCTTGCTGATAGGGCAAGACCCCGGCGGTATCTGGGTGATGCGGCCAGGCCGCGTTTCCACTGGATTCGAGGATGTTGCTCTTGAGGAATAGTCGGTTGTTTCGTGTATCGATTGGCTTGGGCGCCGTTAATCTGTGCCTGTTGTCGCTCACGGGGTGCGCGGTCATGCCGTCCGCCGGACCGTCCGCCCGCGCCGTCGATCGCGCGCAGCAGCAGCCGGTGGCGAATGCCGGTATCGAAATCATCGATGTGACGGATGCCGTCGCCCGCCAGCTTATAGCAACCAGCAGCACCGCTTATTTCGCCGAGAGCCTGGGCGATGGCTATCCGGTCGGCTCGATCGTCGGCAAGGGCGACGTGCTGGACATCTCGATCTGGGAAGCGCCTCCCGCCGCGCTGTTCGGCACTTCGGGGATTGGCGGCGATCAGCGGCTGGGCTCCGCATCCGGCTCCACCGCGCGTGGCGCCTCATTGCCCGAACAGATGGTCGACAGCGAGGGTCAGGTGACCATCCCCTTTGTGGGCCGGATCAACGCGGCGGGACGCACGACGCAGCAGATCGCGCGGGAAATCAACCAGCGGCTGCTCGGCAAGGCGCATCAGCCGCAGACGATCGTGCGCGTACTGCGCAACGCGACGACCAACGTCACCGTCGTCGGCGATGTGGCGAACAGCGGGCGCGTGGCCCTGACGGCGCGCGGCGAGCGACTGCTCGATGTGCTGGCAAGCGTCGGCGGCGTAAAGCAGCCGGTCGGCAAGACGACGATACAGGTTACGCGCGGTACCCACACCTCGACCATGCCGCTGGAAGCGGTCATCAAGGATCCGCGCCAGAATATCCGGCTCCAGCCGGATGATGTGGTGACGGCATTGTTCCAGCCCTACAGCTTCACGGCGCTCGGCGCGGTGGGTTCCAACGCCGAGATCAATTATGAGGGTACCGGCATCACCCTGGCGCAGGCGCTGGGCCGGGTTGCTGGGTTGCAGGATTTCCGTGCGGATGTGAAGGGCGTGTTCCTGTTCCGTCTGGAAGATCCGGCCGCGCTCGACCCCGCGACTCGTCAGCGGGCAAGGCTTACCCCGGACGGCAAGGTGCCCGTCATCTATCGCATAAATATGAAGGACCCGGCGATGTTCTTCGTTGCCCAGAGCTTCCCTATCCGCAACAAGGATGTGCTCTATGTGTCGAACGCACCGCTGGCGGATATCCAGAAATTCGTGAACGTCATTTCGTCCACCATCATTCCGGTGGCGACCGTTTCAGCCGTTATGGAGCAATAACCTGACAGGCGGGTCTGCGGGCCTGTCGCGGATGAACAGCTTACCCCACCCTGCTCCCAAAACCACGGAAGGACTGGCGGAAGCGGGGCGGACGCGATAACAGCCTTCCGATGGTCCACACCACCCAAGCCCTCCGTGCCGATCTCGACCGGCTCTGCGCTATCGAACCC
>Ga0180222_1001782_pt1 | contig 20355 bp, 21 predicted proteins | sample eDN5th37CKraftOP_FD_151336 | JGI IMG/M metagenome (GOLD analysis project Ga0180222, IMG submission 151336) | Enriched Organic Plus compost microbial communities from Emeryville, California, USA - eDNA 5th pass 37_C Kraft OP (version 2) (version 2) ... | reverse complement strand
GCTTGATGCCGCGGAGCAGCAGACCGACGTTGTCACCGGCCTGGCCCTGGTCGAGCAGCTTGCGGAACATCTCGACACCGGTGACCGTGGTCTTGGTGGTCTCCGGGCGGATGCCGACGATCTCGACCTCTTCGTTCACGTTGATCACGCCGCGCTCGATACGACCGGTGACCACGGTGCCGCGGCCGGTGATCGTGAAGACGTCCTCAACGGGCATCAGGAACGGCTTGTCGGTCTCGCGGACCGGATCCGGGATCGACTCGTCGACAGCGTCCATCAGGTCCTCGATGGACTTGACCCACTTCGGGTCGCCCTCGAGCGCCTTGAGCGCCGAGACGCGGACCACCGGGGCCTCCTCGTCGAAGTCCTGCGAGGCCAGCAGCTCACGGACCTCCATCTCGACGAGCTCGATGAGCTCCTCGTCATCCACGGCGTCGGCCTTGTTCAGGGCGACCAGGATGTAGGGCACACCGACCTGGCGAGCCAGCAGCACGTGCTCGCGGGTCTGCGGCATCGGGCCGTCGGTCGCGGCGACCACCAGGATCGCGCCGTCCATCTGGGCGGCACCGGTGATCATGTTCTTGATGTAGTCCGCGTGGCCAGGAGCGTCGACGTGCGCGTAGTGACGCTTCTCGGTCTGGTACTCCACGTGGGAGATGTTGATGGTGATGCCGCGCTGGCGCTCCTCAGGCGCATTGTCGATCTGGTCGAATGCGCGCGACTCGTTCAAATCGGGATACTTGTCGTGCAGAACCTTGGTGATTGCTGCGGTCAGCGTGGTCTTGCCGTGGTCAACGTGACCAATGGTCCCGATGTTGACGTGCGGCTTCGTCCGCTCGAACTTCGCCTTCGCCACTGTGTTGTCCTCCTGGACTTCTGTTGGTGCTTGCTAAGCAGTGTTGATCTTTGCAGTTGTTACTCGCCGCGGGACAACCGGGTTACTGCCCGGTCGCCTTCGCGCCATCCCATTGCTCGGCTCGCGGCCAGTTCCGGGCCTCGGGCTGACGCCCTCGGGTCCTCACTGCCCGGTCGCCTTCGCGATGATCTCCTTCGACACGGCCGCCGGAACCTCGGCGTACGAGTCGAACACCATGGAGTAGTTCGCCCGGCCCTGCGTCTTCGACCGCAGGTCTCCGACGTAGCCGAACATCTCCGACAGCGGAACCAGCGCCTTGACGACGCGGGAGCCGCCCCGCTCCTCCATGGCCTGGATCTGACCACGGCGGGAGTTCAGGTCGCCGATCACGTCACCCATGTAGTCCTCGGGTGTGGTCACTTCGACCGCCATGATCGGCTCGAGGATCACCGGCTGAGCCGCCTGGGCGGCCTTCTTCAGCGCCTGTGAGCCTGCAACTTTGAACGCCATTTCCGAGGAGTCAACCTCGTGGTAGGCACCGTCGAGCAGGGTGACCTTCAGGTTCACCAGCGGGTAGCCGGCGAGCACGCCGTACTGCATGGCGTCCTGGCAGCCGGCGTCCACCGACGGGATGTACTCGCGCGGAATACGACCGCCGGTGACCTTGCTCTCGAACTCGTAGGTCGCACCGTCTTCGCCGGTGAACGGCTCGACGTTGATGATGACCTTCGCGAACTGGCCCGAGCCACCCGTCTGCTTCTTGTGGGTGTACTCGACGTTCTGGACAGCCTTCTTGATGGTCTCGCGGTAGGCCACCTGCGGCTTGCCCACGTTGGCCTCGACCTTGAACTCGCGCCGCATGCGGTCGACGAGGATGTCGAGATGGAGTTCGCCCATGCCGCCGATGACGGTCTGGCCGGTCTCCTGGTCCAGGTGGACCTTGAACGTCGGGTCCTCCTCGGCCAGCTTCTGGATCGCTGTGCCGAGCTTCTCCTGATCGCTCTTGGTCTTGGGCTCGATGGCCACCTCGATAACGGGATCGGGGAAGGTCATCGACTCCAGCACGATCTGGTCGTTCGAGTCGCACAGGGTGTCACCGGTGGTGGTGTCCTTCAGACCGATGACCGCGTAGATGTGGCCCGCGGAGACCCGCTCGACCGGGTTCTCCTTGTTGGCGTGCATCTGGAACAGCTTGCCCAGCCGCTCCTTCTTGCCCTTGGTGGAGTTGACCACCTGCGCACCGGACTCGACCTGGCCGGAGTACACCCGGATGTAGGTCAGCTTGCCGAAGAACGGGTGCACGGCGATCTTGAACGCCAGCGCCGAGAACGGCTCGTCGACCGACGGCTTGCGGGTGATGACCTCGTCCTCCTTGCCGGGGACGTGGCCCTGCACGGACTCGAGGTCCAGCGGCGACGGCAGGTAGTCGATGACGGCGTCGAGCATGGGCTGCACGCCCTTGTTCTTGAACGCCGAACCGCACAGCACCGGGTACATCTCGCTGGTCACGGTGAGCTTGCGGATGGCGCCCTTGATCTCCTCGATCGTGAGCTCCTCGCCGCCGAAGTACTTCTCCAGCAGCGCCTCGTCGGTCTCGGCGACCGTCTCGATCAGCTTGGTGCGGTACTCCTCGGCCTTGTCGGCGAGCTCGGCCGGGATCTCCTCGACCTCGTACTTCTCGCCCAGGGCGGTCTCACCGCGCCAGACCTTGGCCTTCATCTCGACCAGGTCGATGATGCCGATGAAGTCGTTCTCGGCACCGATCGGCAGCTGGATGACCAGCGGCTTGGCGCCGAGGCGCTCCTCGATGGTGCGCACGGTGAAGTAGAAGTCCGCACCGAGCTTGTCCATCTTGTTGACGAAGCAGATGCGCGGCACGTCGTACTTGTCAGCCTGCCGCCACACCTGCTCGGACTGCGGCTCGACACCCTCCTTGCCGTCGAAGACGGCCACCGCGCCGTCGAGCACGCGCAGCGAACGCTCCACCTCGACGGTGAAGTCGACGTGGCCCGGCGTGTCGATGATGTTGATCTGGTTGCCGTTCCAGAAGCACGTCACCGCCGCCGAGGTGATGGTGATCCCGCGCTCCTGCTCCTGCTCCATCCAGTCGGTGGTCGACGCACCGTCGTGCGTCTCACCGATCTTGTAGTTGACGCCGGTGTAGTACAGGATGCGCTCGGTCGTCGTGGTCTTACCGGCATCGATGTGCGCCATGATGCCGATGTTGCGGACCTTGCTCAGGTCGGTAAGCACGTCCTTCTGTGCCACAGAAGTCTTCTCTCTCGCTTGGTAGGTGCTGTGTGGTCAAAGCGCCGGCGGCAACACTGCGCGCCGGCGGCTATCACCAGCGGTAGTGCGCGAAGGCGCGGTTGGCCTCGGCCATCTTGTGGGTGTCCTCACGCCGCTTGACGGAGGCGCCGAGACCGTTGCTGGCGTCGAGGATCTCGTTCGCCAGGCGCTCGACCATGGTCTTCTCGCGACGCTGCCGCGAGAAGTTGACCAGCCACCGCAGGGCCAGGGTGGTGGAGCGGTCGGGGCGCACCTCGACGGGGACCTGGTAGGTCGCACCGCCGACGCGGCGGCTGCGGACCTCGAGGGTCGGCTTGACGTTGTCGAGAGCGCGCTTGAGGGTCACGACCGGATCGGTGCCGGTCTTCTCGCGGGCCTGCTCGAGCGCGTCGTAAACAATGCGCTCGGCCAGCGATTTCTTCCCATTCAGGAGAACTTTGTTGACCAGCTGGGTGACCAGCTGCGACCCGTAGACCGGATCGTTGACCAGCGGACGCTTGGGCGCGGGTCCCTTGCGCGGCATTAGCTCTTCTCCTTCTTCGCGCCGTAACGGCTACGGGCCTGCTTGCGGTTCTTCACGCCCTGGGTGTCCAGGGAGCCGCGGATGATCTTGTAGCGGACACCCGGCAGGTCCTTCACACGACCGCCGCGCACGAGCACCATCGAGTGCTCCTGCAGGTTGTGGCCCTCACCCGGGATGTAAGCCGTGACCTCAACCTGGCTGGTCAGCTTGACGCGGGCGACCTTGCGAAGTGCCGAGTTCGGCTTCTTCGGGGTGGTGGTGTACACGCGGGTGCACACGCCACGGCGCTGCGGGCTGCCCTTGAGGGCCGCGGTCTTCACCTTGGCGGCCTTGTCGTGGCGGCCCTTACGGACCAGCTGCTGGATGGTTGGCATCTACCGGCTTCCTGTGTTGCGTTCCTGTGTCTTAAGTCTTTGTCCTGCACGTATGTCCCGTCCGCGTACCCCGCGATCGGGTGTGTCGCACGCGCCCGCCCTCGAGGAATTCGAGGCAATTCTGCTAGGCATGGCGACATGCGAATTGGCCCGGCGTGCAGGCACGCTCCGTGGGCTGCGCTTTTCAACGCACCCACACAGCGCCTTATCTGCCAGGCACGAACGTCCACAATACCAGGGGTGGCGACGGCGACAAAACCCGCTGACCTGCGCTTCCGGATCCCCCGCGACGTGACAGTGCAACCGGGGGCACGCAGGGCGTTTGGGCCACCTTATTCCATGTGCGCCTGCGGGGACGGTCTGACACTCCGGCGCCGGGCCGCGCGTCAGCGCCGCTCCATGCCGGCGGCCAACCGCATCACCATGTCGCTGTAGACGGCGTCGGTGTCGATGCCCTTCATCGCCCCGGTCATCTCCAGCAGCACGAAGCCGTGCATCGCCGACCAGAACTCCAGCGCCGCATAGAACGCGTTCTCACCCTCGAGTCCGTAGGACGCCAGCACCTCGATGACGGGGGTGGCGGCCTGGCGGGTGGCCTCGGTGAACTCGGGGTCGTCGCCGCCGAGCGGCATCCGGGTGAACGCCGAATACCGGCCCGGATGGTGGTGGGCATAGCTGCGGTACGCGGCGGCCATCGCCATCACCGCGTCGTCGCGGGTGCGGCCCTGACCGACCGTTGTGAGCATGTCGATGATGTCGCCGACCACCCGCATACGCACGCTGCGCCGCAGGTCATCGAGGTTGTCGACGTGGTTGTACAGCGACGGGCCCTTGGTGCCGAGCTGGGCGGCGAGCGCGTTGATGGTCAGCGCGTCCCAACCCTCGCGGTCCAGAAAGGTCAGTGCCGCGTTGACGATCGAGTCCCGGCTCAGTCGCGGCGATCGCCGCCCCGGGGTGCCCGACGGCTGAGCCATAAGCGCGTCGCCCCCTGCCGTCACGAAAAAGATGAGTTGGTCCGTCCAGAAACTAACACCTCTAGTTCGCCGGTGATCAGTTGACGCGCTCCTGGCTCAGCTCGGCGAGGTGTTGGGTGATCGAGCACAGGTCCGGCAGCGCCGCCGGGTTCATCGTCTGGATCGACCAGGTGATCACGTCGTCGCCCTTGGCCACGTAGAAGCTGCAGGCGTTGTCGTCGAACGCCTTGAAGCCCTTGTTGCCGTCGATGGACAGTTCGGTGAGGCTGCGGCCGGCCTGCTGTTCGAGGCGGCGTTCGGTGTCCATGTCGCTGCCGCGGTACCACCAGGTGGAGATGCCCATGCCGGCGCCGACGGTGCCGAACAGGGTGTCCTCCTGCCAGAAGCAGCCGGCGTCGCTGACCACCGCCTTGGAGAATTTGCCAGGCCCGGCCGCGGCGGCGATGTCGGCGTCGGTGATGCCGTTGCAGTCGAGGCTGTCGAAGCCGACCTTCGGCGACGCCGCCTGCTGCGCGGGTTCCTCTGCGGGGGTGTCGCTGCCGCAGCCGGCCAGCGCGAGGCCGCCGACCAGCAGGGCCGCCGCGCAGAGTCTGACATTTCTCACGATCACAGGTCCGATTGCAGGGTCGCGGCCAACAGTTTCTCGGCGTCGGCGCACGGGTCGCCGGTGTAGGTGCCGCGGTACTGCACCCACCAGCTCAGCACGCCGGTGCCGGCGGCGGCGGTCGCCGAGCAGGCGGCCCCGGTGATGTCGCGGCGGGCGGTGAAGCCCTGGTGCCGCTCGACGTCGAGGTCGGCGACCTCGGCGCCGCGGGCGACGGCCAGGTCGCGCTCGCGTTCCAGCGAGCCGGTGTCGAACCAGGAGAACGTGACGTCGACCGGGTCCTCGCCGCGGTAGAGCACGTACTGGCAGACCGCCCCGCTGTAGGACCGGGTGACGTCGTCGGCGGCGAGTATCTCGCCGACGGTGTCGTCGTCGAGCAGCCCGCACCGGTTCTCGGTGTAGCCGTAGTTGCGGTCTGGGTCGGGGGCCGTCACCAGCTCACGCTGCGCGCTGCCGCTGACGGTCTGGGCACACCCGGCCACCGTCAACACCGCTACGACCACCGCGACAGCAATCGAACCGAACCGCCAACGCATCGCCGCTCACGGTACCGATCACGTCGGGGTCTAGCGACTCGATGGAACGCTCTGTTCGTCGCCGGGACCGCCACGTACTCTTCTTCACATGTTGTGGACCTTGACCCGGTCGGTTGCGGCAGCCACCCTCGCTCTCCCGCTCGCGGCGGCTCCGGCCGCGGTGGCGGAACCGGAGATCTGCAACCCGTACGCCCGCCAGTGCGCCGACAACGGCATCGTCGGCGGCCACGACGCCGCCGACACCCACATCACCGGGATCGGCGTCGTCGACACCATCGACTGCAAGAACGCCACGCTGCTGATCAACGGCGCGAACAACCGGATCACCGCGCTGGGCACCTGCTGGGCGGTGACCATGCAGGGCAACGGCAACGTCGTCATCGCCGACAACGTCGTCAACGACATCACCGTGTACGGCTGGGACCAGCAGGTGCTCTACAAGAACGGCAGCCCGGCGATCCTGGACCGGGGCCGTGAGCTCGGCATGACCAACAGCATCAGCAGGGTGCCCGCATGACGGTGCGGAGTCTTCCGCTCCTCGCGACGCTCGGCGTCGCACTCGTCGTGGCCGGCTGCGGCTCGCAGAGCAGCGACACCGAAAGCCCGACCATGACGGCAGGCCCGTCGGGCGCGCAGGTCGAGATCGCCAACACGATCAACTACGGGTCGCTCGGCACCAAGACCGAGATCGACTGCGCCGACGGCAAGTCGCTGAACATCGGCGGGTCGAACAACACCCTGGCGGTCAAGGGCACCTGCGCGAAGGTCAACATCGGCGGCGCCGACAACATCGTGATGCTGGAGCGGGTCGACAAGGAGATCACGGTCGTCGGCCTCAACAACCGGGTGACCTACCGGGACGGCGACCCGCAGGTCAACGACACCGGCAGCAACAACACGATCGACAAGAAGTAGCCCTACCCCCGCGAGCGTGCGTGTTTGCACACGACACGCCGCGGAATTTCCGGCATTTGCGCACGCTCGCCCCGGCCTCCGCGGCCCCGAGAAGCGTCAGGCGCGTTCGCCGTGCCGTCCCGCGCCGGCGGCGAACCGCTTCACGCCGTCGAGCATCTGGTCCTTGACCTTCGACAGGCTGCCGAACTCGAAGTCCATCGCCTCGGACTCGGGCCGCCCCCACTGGTGCAGCACCGACAGCCGGTCGGCGCGCAGGCACTGCTGCGGCAGCCGGGCCAGCTCGGCGGCCAGTTCCTCGGCGCGCTGACGGGCCTCCCCCTTCGGCACCACCCGGTTGGCCAGCCCGATGGCCAGCGCCTCGGCGGCGTCGACGGCGCGGCCGGTGAGGATCAGGTCCATCGCGCGGCTCTCCCCGATCAGCCGGGGCAGCCGCACCGTGCCGCCGTCGATCAGCGGTACGCCCCAGCGTCGGCAGAACACGCCCATCACCGCGTCCTCCTCGACCACCCGCATGTCGCACCACAGCGCCAGCTCGAGCCCGCCTGCCACCGCGTAGCCGCTGATCGCGGCGATCACCGGTTTGGACAGCACCATCCGGCTCGGCCCCATCGGCGCCATCCCGGTGCGGTGCACGGGGTTGGCGTCGCCGGTCTGGAAGGCCTTCAGATCGGCTCCGGCGCAGAAGGTTCCGTTGTCTCCCCACAGCACGGCGACGGCCGCGGAGTCGTCGCGATCGAACTCCTCGAACGCCGCGTACAGTTCGGCCGCGGCGGGACCGTTGACCGCGTTGCGCGCCTCGGGCCGGTTCATGATCACCGTCGTCACCGGGCCGTCGCGTTCGACCCGCACTCCACCGCTCATGTCGCCTCCATCAGTTCGGTACTGTCGCGCCGCGCGGACAATTCCGCGGCGAAGTCCTGGTAGGCCGCGCGCAGGGCGGCGCCGGGCCAGTCCGCGGGCAGCAGTTCGGCGGGCAGCACCGGGTCGGTGAGCAGGTGCCGCACGATCGCCGCGGCGACGACGAACCGCGCGGGAACGTCTGCCGCCGAGGCTATTTCGTCCAGCAGTCGACGGCCCTCAGCGGCCCAGCCGGTCAGATCCCACAGCCGCCCCGCCAGCTCGGCGGGGGCCTCGTCGCGCACGGTCATCAGCCGGCCGCGCTGCACCACGTCGGAAGGAAGCGCCACCTCGAGGTTGTCGGGCCGCAGCCACACTCCTTCGCGCAGCTCTCCGAACCGGTTGCGCTGTAGGCTGGTTCGCAGCGCCGCGCGGGTGCGCGCGTCGGTGCCGACGCTGGTGATGGCCAGCATCGTCCAGTCCCCGTTCCACGGCCGCAGCCGCGGGTCCAGCGCGTCGTCCTGGCGGCGCTGCCGCTCCAGCAGGCGGTCCGACAGCCGGTAGCCGTCGGCCGAGCGCACCAGGTCCCCGGCGCTGACCATCCGTGTCAGCGCCACCCGCACCGTCGACTCGCGCAGGTCGAAATCCGAGGTGAGCCTGATGAGTTCGCTGGCCGTCGCCCACGCCGGGTGGGCGCCCAGCAGGACGCTCAGCACCACCGAGCGGGCGGTCAGGCGCGACAGCGACCGGGCCATCAGACCCCGGAGGCCTTGCGCCCGTGGTCGCCGAACGGTTCGTCGCGCCGACGCACCGCCTCCCGGAACCCGTGTTCGCGGGCCTGCGCGACGAACGCGTGCCCCTCCGGGGTGTGCCGGGCGATCCCGTCGAACACTGTCGAGATCATCGCGCTGTTGGCGGTGCCCTGGTTGTACAGCGCGGAGTTCATCGCCAGCTTGACCATGATGAGCTGATTGACCGGCACCTGCGCGATGCGCTCCACCAGCCGTTCGGTGCGCTCGTCGAGGTCCTCGGGCGCGGGCGCCTCGACGGCCAGCCCCCATTCGGCGGCCTGGGCGCCGGTGATCGAATCACCGGTCAGCAGAAGGCGTTTGGCGCGCTGGTCGCCGAGCCGGTGGGCCCACATCCCGGCGGCGGGCACCCCCCACACGCGGGTGGGCGGGTATCCGATCTTGGCGTCGGCGGCGGCGATCACCTGGTCGGCGTGCAGCGCGATGTCGGTGCCGCCGGCGATGCAGTAGCCGTGGATCTTGACCACCGTGGGCTTGTCGCAGTGCATCAGGCTGGAGAAGCCGCGGACGAACCGGCTCATCATCTGGTAGTCGATCATCGGGTCCCACGGCTGGTCCGGCCGGGAGTTCTCGGCCTGGATCCGGCCCGACAGCACGGTGTCGCGGTACGGGCTGCCGCCACCGGCCGACGAGGATCCCTCGGCGTAGGCCGACAGGTCGAAGCCGGCGCAGAACCCCTCCCCGCGACCGGACACCAGGATCACGTGCACGTTGGGGTCGAGGTCGGCGCGTTCCACGCAGGCCGACAGCTCCAGCGGGGTGTCGGCGATGATCGCGTTGCCCTTCTCCGGCCGGTTGAACGTGATCCGCGCGACGCGACCGGTGACCTCGTAGGTCATGGTCTTGAGGTTGTCGAAGTCGACGGGCCTGATCGCATGCGTCATCGAGCGCTCCCCCTCCCCCGCGAGCAGACACAGAATCGCACTCTCACAGCCGATTCCGTGCGATTCTGTGTCTGCTCGCCAGGAAAAGCGCCAGGAAAAGTCATCCCTTGACCAGCGCGCGTTCGAGGATCGGGCCGAGGTCCAGCCCGGCGGGCAGCGTGCCGAACGCCCCGCCCCAGGCCCCGCCCATCCGGGTGGCCAGGAACGCCTCGGCGACGGCCGGATGCCCGTGCCGCACCAGCAGCGAGCCCTGCAGCGCCAGGCAGATGTCCTCGGACACCTTGCGGGCGCGGTACTGGATGGTCTCCAGATCGCCCAGGGACGACCGCAGCCCGGACACGAACGCGTCCAGCCGCGCATCGGCGCCGGAGGTCACAGACAGCTCGTCGAACAGCACGTCGACGCACTCGGGCCGGGTTGCCATGGCGCGCAACGTATCCAGCGCGCTGACGTTGCCGGAGCCCTCCCAGATGCCCATCAGCGGGGCCTCGCGGTACAGCCGGGCCATGCCGAAGTCCTCGACGTAGCCGTTGCCGCCCAGGCATTCCATCGCCTCGGCCGCGTGCGGGGTGGCGCGCTTGCACACCCAGTACTTGGCGGCGGCCAGCCCGATGCGGCGCAGCAGCGTCTCGCGCTGGTCCCCGCGCACCGCGGCGTCCGTCGCACCGGCCATCCGCATCGCCACCACGGTGGCGGCCTCGGCCTCCACGGCCAGGTCGGCCAGCACGTTGCGCATCAGCGGCTGGTCGATCAGATAGGCGCCGAATGCCTTGCGGTGCTGGGCGTGGTGGATCGCGCGGGCCAGGCCGTTGCGCATCGAGGTGGCGCTGCCCAGCGTGCAGTCCAGCCGGGTGAGGTTGACCATCTCGATGATCGTCGGGACACCGCGGCCCTCCTCGCCGACCAGCCAGGCCACCGCGCCGTCGTACTCGACCTCCGAGGAGGCGTTGGCGTGGTTGCCCAGCTTGTCCTTGAGCCGCTGCAGGAACATCCGGTTGCGGGTGCCGTCGGGCAGCACACGCGGCAGCAGGAAGCACGACAGCCCGCCCGGCGCCTGCGCGAGCACCAGGAAGATGTCGCACATCGGCGCCGAGGTGAACCACTTGTGCCCAGTCAGCGAGTAGCTGCCGTCACCGTTGGGCACCGCCTGGGTGGTGCCGGCGCGCACGTCGGAGCCGCCCTGCTTCTCGGTCATCGACATGCCCGCGGTGATCCCGGCCTTGGTGGTCGGCACCTTGAGCTCGGGGTCGTAGACGCGGCTGGTCAGCAGCGGCTCGTAGACGGCGGCCAGTTCGGGGTTGTGCCGCAGCGCCGGAACCACCGCGTAGGTCATCGAGATCGGGCAGACGTGGCCGGGTTCGGGTGTCCAGACCGACATCTTGGCCGCGCGCACGACGTGGGCGCCGGGCCGGTCGTCGGCCCACGGCGCGGCGTGCAGGCCGTGTGCGATCGCGGTGCTCATCAGCGAGTGGTAGGCCGGGTCGTACTCGACCTCGTCGATGCGGTGGCCGTAGCGGTCGTGGGTGTGCAGCACCGGTTGGTTGCGGTCGGCGAGTTCGCCCCAGCGCTGGGCCTGCGCGGAGCCGCTGAGCGCGCCGAGTTCGGTGACCTCGTCGAGGCCCCACTGGCCGCCTTCGCGGATCAGCGCCTCGGTCAGCACCGGCGAGGTGGCCGGGTTGTAGTCCTCCAGGGGCGGGACCTGGTTGGTGACGACGTGTGTGTCGGGCATGACAGCGATGTTACATTTCCACGACGCTTGTCGGAAGAATGTAATAGATATCGTTTCGGTCATGCAGCCCAACTCCGTGGTCCACGCCGCCGACCTGACCCTCGAGCACGAGCCCGTGCCCGCCGCGCAGTCCGTGCGCGACTACCCCACCACCGCCGCCGTCGAGCTCGGCGAGTTCAACGGCCTCGAGGTCGGCGTGTGGGAGATGAGCCCGGGCGTGATGACCGACGTCGAGGCCGACGAGGTGTTCGTGGTGCTCTCCGGCGCGGCCACCGTCGAATTCGCCGACGGCACCCCGGCCCTGACGCTGGGCCCGGGCGACGTGGTCCGGCTGGCCGCGGGCGCGCAGACGGTGTGGACGGTGACCGAGACGCTGCGCAAGGTTTATCTGACCTGACCACGCGCGGCGCCGCCGTCCGGTAATAAGGGGCGGATGGAGACCTCGACGCTTCGCGAGGCATTGGCGCGTCGTCTGTACCGCCGGTCCGTCGTCGCCAGCACCATCACCCTGCCCGCCGTGCCGGCGATGATCGACGAGTACATGCGGATGTGCGACGCGATCTTCACCGCGGTCGGCCGCAAGTTCACCCCGGAGCAGCTCGACGACTGCCGCGGCATCATCGCCGAACAGGTGGCGATCGCCTACGAGCAGTCGCCGCGCTCCAACATCGTCATCACGATCGACGCCCCGGTCGGCACCGTGCTGAACTACCACGTCCGGGCCGAGTGGTACACGCTCGACGGCGCGTACTCGACGTGGCTGTCGACGCGTCAGCCGCCGCTGTTCGGTTCGCACCCCGACGCCCGGGTATGGGCGCTGGCCGGCGAGGCCACCGATCCGGCGGGCTTCCCGGTGCTCGACATCGGGGCGGGCACCGGGCGCAACGCGCTGGCGCTGGCGCGGCGCGGTCATCCGGTCGACGCGGTGGAGATGACGGCCGATTTCGCCGACGCCATCCGCGCCGAAGCCGAGCGGGAACGGCTCGGGGTGCGGGTGCTCACCGGGGACATCTTCGCGACGACGGATGCCCTGCGCGACGACTACCGGCTCATCCTGCTGTCGGAGGTGGTGTCGGACTTCCGCACCACGCAGGAGCTGCGGTCGGTGTTCGAACTCGCGGCGGCGCGGCTGGCACCCGGCGGACGGTTGGTGTTCAACGCGTTTCTGGCCCGCGACGGCTATGAACCCGACAGTGCCGCACGCGAACTCGGCCAGCAGGTGTACACCAGCGTGTTCACTCGCGACGAGATGGCCGCCGCCGCAGCCGGTCTACCGGTCGACCTGGTCGCCGATGACTCGGTCTACGAGTACGAGAAGGCCAATCTGCCCGACGGGGCGTGGCCGCCGACGGGCTGGTACGCCAACTGGGTCAGCGGTCAGGACCTGTTTGATCTGGATCGGGAACGAAGCCCGATAGAGATGCGCTGGCTCGTCTACGAGTCTCGTACCAGTTGAGGATCAGCAGCACGACGGTCGCCAGCGCCCAGCCCAGCAGCAGGTCGATGACGTAGTGCTCGGCGGTGTAGACCAGGGTGAACGCCATGATCAGCGGGTAGGCGACCAGCACGGGTCGCCAGCCGCGGTGCAGCCGGTTCCACAGGAACACCGACAGCGCCAGTGACAGCCCGGCGTGCAGGGACGGGATGGCGGCCACCAGGTTGACGCTGGCCTGTCCGGCGTCGATCAGCGCGCTGGCGGTGTGCAGTTCCAGCTTGCGCCAACCACGTCCGACGATCCGCTCGATCCACGGGTTGGCGCCGTCCTGCGCGCTCTGCATGGCGCCGAGCAGACCGCCGTCGGGAACTCCCTTGGCGGACTTGTACATACAGCGCGGACCGGCGGGACCGCCCTCGACGTCGACGGGGGTGCAGCGGGCGGCGGCCCACGGCGGTGCGGCGGGCAGCAGTGCGTAGATGACCAGCGCGGCGAACGACAGCCCGACGAACAGCCGCACGAACGCCTTCCACTCCTCGCGGTTGCGCAGCCACAGCACGGCGGCGATCACGTACGGGAGGATGAAGAACGACATGTAGACGGTGCTGATGCCGATCTCCCACCACGGCGGGTGTGGCAGTTTGAGCCGTTCCTGCAGCCAGACCGTCGGCACGACACCGTTGAACAGGAAGCGGTCGGCGTCGATCTGCCAGTGCCACAGGGTGGGCCGGCCGAGCAGGTCGGCGGCGCCGCGGGTGAGGTCGTAGGCCAGCAGCACCAGCGCGAACGGCAGCCAGTCGCGGATGACGTAGAGCATCCTGCGGCCCCGGCCGATGCTGGCGCACAGCAGGCCGGTGGCGATGTAGAGCAGCAGCAGTTCGCGGTTGAAGGCGAAGCCGGTGGTGATGGTGCGGTAGACGATGACGACGGCCCAGATCAGCACGGCGACGCGCCGGATGATCGTGAAGTACCGGTCCCGCCTGCCGGCCACCTCAGGCGTCTGCACCTGGGGCTCGTCGGCCGCCACGGCGGCGCGCGGCGGCGCCAGCGAAGGCTCGTCGACCGTGGACACGCGGACGAATCTAGTTCACCCGGCGGTCACCTGCAGTTATGCAGCGCGTCGTTTGCCGGATCGTGATTCAGACGTTCTCGCGCAAAAAGGCGATGTCATCCTTGCGGCCCTCGTCGGAGGTCTCGCAGATCACCGGGGCGTCGGCGGCCTTGACCACCGCGACCAGCAGCTGCGGGTCGATCTGCCCGGAGCCGAAGTTGGCGTGCCGGTCGGCGCCCGAGCCGGCGGCGTCGCGGGAGTCGTTGCAGTGCACCAGGTCGATGCGGCCGGTGATCGCCTTGATCCGGTCGACGGCGTCGATCAGCGCCTCGCCGGCCGCCCAGGCGTGGCAGGTGTCCAGGCAGAAGCCGATGCCCTTGTCGCCGATGTGGTCCCACAGCCGGGCGATGGTGTCGAAGTGGCGGGCCATCGCGTGGTCGCCGCCCGCGGTGTTCTCCAGGTAGACCGGCACGTCGGTCTGCAGATAGTCCAGCGCCTTGACCCAGCGCTCGAAGCCGGCCTCCATGTCGTTGTCGTCGGCGTGGCCGCCGTGCACGATCACCGCCTTGGCGCCGACCTCGGCGGCCGCGTCGCAGGTGTCCTGCAGGATCTTGCGCGACGGGATGCGGACCCGGTTGTTGGCCGAGGCGACGTTGATCAGGTACGGCGCGTGGATGTAGATCGGGATGCTCGACGCCTTCAGGACCTCGGCGTCCTCGCGCGGCTTGGGCTTCTTCCAGCTCTGCGGGTTGCCGAGGAAGAACTGGACGACGTCGGCGCCGTCGGCCTGGGCGTGGGCGAGCGGGTCGTCGCCGCTGACGTGAGATCCGATGAGCACGTAGTCGAGTCTAGGCAGGCGACGATCAAGCGGCGAGGAACGAGCCGCGATGAGGAGCCTGCCCATCCGACACCGCAGGCGACGATCAAGCGGCGAGGAACGAGCCGCGATGAGGAGCCTGCCCATCCGACACCGCAGGCGACGATCAAGCGGCGAGGGACGAGGACGAGTCCCACGGTTGGGACACCCGGGAGTCACGACTTTGTTGCGCTTTGGCGCAGGTGGGCGCGTACGAGCGCCGACATGTCACGGGCACGACAGGCTACCCCCTAGTTGCTGCCCCGGGGAGATGGTCAATGGACGTGGATCGGTGTCGTGCCACGGTGTTCCTACAGGAGTCCATGCGGCGATCGCTCGCGGCCAAAATCGGCGCCGAGGTGGTGTCGATGCAGCGCTGCATGCTCGCCGAGGGGCACCGTGACGCCCACTCCGGTGTGCCCAACGCCGACGGCCGGCCGCTGTTGCGTTGGCAGGGCCGCGGGATCCGGTTGTCGGAGGCGACCTACAACGGCACGCCGGACAACAACGGCTCCCGCCACGCCGTCGCCGAGGCCGAGGCCACCCCGCACCACCATCACCACCACGAGGCCCCGGCCCCCGAACCCGCCGAGACCGCGGATCACCGCCGCGACGACCCGTTGTGGGCGATCGCCGCGGCGCTGGAACGACTGGCCGACGCGATCTCGGCGGCACTGGCCCGGCGGTGAAACCCCGGCCACGCGCGCTGAGTATTGCAAAGTAAACTCAGTCGCATGACCGTCCATCCCCTCGACGACGCCGTCCGCCTCACCCCCGGCGCCGACGGTGCGCTGGTCGGCCGGACCACGGCCCCGTACGCCAACATGGTCGGCCCGTTCGGCGGCACCACCGCGGCGGCCCTGCTGCACGCCGTGGAACTGCACGACGACCGGGCCGGTGACCCCGTCGCGCTGACGGTGAACTTCGCCGCCCCGATCGCCGAGGGCGAGTTCCGGATCGACACCGCCCTGATGCGCGCCAACCGGACCAACCAGCACTGGACGATGACCCTGACCCAGCCGAACGGTGTGATGACCACGGCCACCGCGGTTTTCGGGATCCGCCGGGAGACCTGGTCGGAGGTGGAGGCCGTCATGCCCGACGCGCCGGCGCCCGAGACGCTGGAGCGCTTCCCCACCCTCGAGGGCATTCCGTTCATGCGCAACTACGACCTGCGCTACGTCGCCGGTCCCCCGCCGGTGGACGGTGTGGGGCAGCCGTCGTCGACGACGACGCTGTGGGCCCGCGACTACCCGGCCCGCCCGCTGGACTTCGCCGCGCTGACCGCGCTGTCGGACATCTTCTATCCGCGCATCTACCGGCGCCTGGGCAGGCCGGTGCCGGCGGGGACGATCTCGATGACGACGTACTTCCACGTCGACGCCGCCGGGCTGGCCGCGGTGGGCGACGACTTCGTGCTCGCCACCGCCCGCGGCCAGCAGTACGCCCGGGGCTACCTGGACCAGACCGGTCAGGTGTGGTCGCGCGACGGGCGACTGCTGGTGACGACGCACCAGATCGTCTACTACAAGGACTGAACAGACCCGCGCCGAGTGTGGGCTTGTGACACGCCAAACCCGCCGAACCCGTGCGGGTAACCCACGTTCGGCACGGAAAGCGTCAGGTCTGCGTCGACAGCAGGAACGCCAGGTACCCCAGGTACGCCGCGACCATCAGCCCGCCCTCGAGCCGGCTGACGCGGCGACCGGAGATGAAGATCGGGATGCAGGCCAGCGCGACGGCCACCATGATCGGGATGTCGATGCGCACCAGGCTGTTCGGCAGGTCCATCCCGGCGGCGGGCACCAGCGCGGTGACGCCGAGGATCAGCAGGATGTTGTAGATGCTGCTGCCGATCAGGTTGCCGACCGCGATGTCGCGGTCGCCGCGGATCGTCGAGATCAGGGTGGTCACCAGTTCGGGCGCGGACGTGCCGATCGCCACCACCGTCAACCCGATCAGCGCGTCGGACACCCCGAACTGGCGGGCCATCCCGACCGCCCCGTCGACCAGCCAGTCCGCCCCGATCACGATGACGACGATGCCGCCGATCGTCATCAGCACGTTGGCGAACATCCGCCGCCCCTCGGCCGGCCCGGTCCCGCCGTCGCCGGCGTCGAACTCCTCGGCCAACTCGGCCTCGAACTCCGCTACCACCGCCCGCGATTCCCGCAGGGCCGACCAGATCACCACCCCGGTGTAGACCAGCGCCAGCACGACCAGGATGGCGCCGTCGGTGCGGTTCATCCGCCCGTCGACGGTGACCGCCCACAGCGTCAGCGCCGCGGCGGCCATCATCGGCAGCTCGAGCCGGATGGTGCGGGTCTCCAGCCGCAGCGGCAGGATGAACGCGCTGAGCCCGAGGATCAGCAGGATGTTGACGATGTTGGTGCCTGCGATGTTGCCGACCGCCAGCGCGCCGCTGCCGCCCTGCGCCGAGACCACGCCGACCGCCAACTCGGGCGCGCTGGTGCCGATCGACACGATGGTCAGGCCGATGATGATCGGGCTGATCCCCAGCCGCGCCGCCACGCCCGCACCGCCGCGGACCATGATCTCGGCGCCGACGATCAGCAGCGCCAGCCCCGCCGCGAACCAGACGGAGTGCGCGAGCATCAGCAGGCCACTCGTCGCCGAGTGTCGGCTTGATACACGCAAAACCCCCTAAACCCGTGCGGGTAACCCACGTTCGCCGCAAGTTAGCACGGGTGGGTCAGCGTGCCAGTTCCGGACTCGCCCCCTCTGCGAGCGCACCGCCCCGCGACGTGTCCTTCAGGTCGACACCGGAGCGGCCGAGCCGGCGCGCGCCCTCGACCAGTGCGGCGCACACCGCCGCGGCCTCGGCGTAGCTCAGCCCGTTGCCGTGGATGTTGGAGATGCAGTTGCGGTCGGCGTCGGTCCGGCCCGGGACGGGATGGTGGGTGAGGTAGATGCCCACGCTGTCGGACACCGACAGGCCCGGCCGCTCCCCGATCAGCACCAGCACGGTCTGCACCCCGAGGGCCGCGCCGATGTGGTCGCCGATGGCCACCCGGGCCTGGGTCGCGACGACGGGCGGCGCGATCCGGTAGCGGCCGTCGAACACCGTCAGCATCGCCTCGACCAACGGCACCGCATGCCGCGCGATCGCCTGGGCGGACAGCCCGTCGGCGATGACGAGACCGACGTCGGCCCCGGTGTGCGGCAGGCCCGTCGTGTCGGCCGGGATGCGCCCGAGGTCGGGCCGGCGCAGATACTCACTGCGGTCCCGGGCCTGGCTGCTGACGCGGTGCACCGGCCCCAGCCCGAGCGGCTCCAAATCCGCGACGACGGCGTCGACGTCGAGCGGGATGTGCACGGCGTCGCGCGCCAGGGCGTGGTCGGCCTTGAACCGCAGCACCGAACCGACCGGTTCGGACACCCCGGCCGCACCCAGCCCGATGCGGGCCGGGGTGAACGTCCGCAGCGGTGCCCACGCGTCGTCGGCGACGTGGTCGAGCGTCATCAGCCCACCCCCAGCGCCCGCAGTTCGGACATGTCGAGTTCGGCGGGCCGGACCCGGCCGGCGCCGTCGGCGATGCCCATCCGCATCAGCCACTGCTCGAATTCCGGTGTGGCCCTCAGGTTCAGCACACGCCGGACGTAGAGCACGTCGTGGAACGACAGGCTCTGGTAGCCGAGCATCACGTCGTCGGCGCCGGGCACCGCGATGACGAACGCCGCACCGGCCGCGCCCAGCAGCGTCAGCAGGATGTCCATGTCGTCCTGGTCGGCCTCGGCGTGGTTGGTGTAGCACACGTCGACACCCATCGGCAGGCCGAGCAGCTTGCCGCAGAAGTGGTCCTCCAGTCCGGCGCGGATGATCTGCTTGCCGTCGTAGAGGTATTCCGGCCCGATGAAGCCGACCACCGTGTTGATCAGCAGCGGTTCCAGGGCGCGGGCCAGACCGTACGCGCGCGCCTCCAGGGTCTGCTGGTCGACCGGCCTGCCGTCGACGCCGATGTGGGCGTTGGCGGACAGCGCTGAGCCCTGGCCGGTTTCGAGGTACATGACGTTATCGCCGAGGGTGCCGCGGTTGAGTTCACGCGCGGCGGCGTTGGCCTCCAACAGCATCGGCACGGTCACCCCGAAGCTGTCGTTGGCCTTCTCGGTGCCGGCGATCGACTGGAAGACCAAGTCCACCGGCATATTTCGCTCGATGAGTCCCATCGTGGTGGTCACATGCGTGAGCACGCAGGTCTGGGTGGGGATGTCGAAGCGCTGACGGATGTCGTCGAGCAGGTGCAGCAGGTCGGCGACCGCCTCGGGCGAGTCGGTGGCGGGGTTGATGCCGATGACGGCGTCACCGCAGCCGTTGAGCAGCCCGTCGAGAACCGAGGCGGCGACGCCCTTCGGGTGGTCGGTCGGGTGGTTGGGTTGCAGCCGCGTCGCCAGCCGGCCGGGCAGCCCGATGGTGGTGCGGAACGCCGATGTCGGCGCGACGGCGGACGCGGCGAGGATCAGGTCCTGGTTGCGCATGATCTTCGACGCCGCGGCCACCATCTCCGGGGTCAGCCCGGGTGCGACGGCGGCGATGCGCTCGGCGCCGTCGTCGCGGACGGCCATGCTCATCAGCCAGTCGCGGAAGCCGCCGACGGTCATGTGGGACAGGTGCGAAGCGAAGACCTGCTTGTCGTGGGTGTCGATGATGAGCCGGGTCACCGAGTCGGTCTCATACGGCACGACCGGTTCCTCGAGGATGGTCGTCAGCGGGATGTCGGCCAGCACCCACTGCGCCGCGGCCCGTTCGGCGTCGGATTCGGCGGCGCACCCGGCCAGCTCGTCGCCGGAGCGCCGGGGGCTGGCCTTGGCCAGCACGTCGACCAGTCCGTGGAACTGATAGGTCCGCCCGCCAATCGACTGCGAATAGCTCAATGCGACTCCAGAACACGCGTGGGTTTGGCGACCGTCGGCATTGAAGGCCAGGCAATGAATCTCATGCTAGGGACAACCCGGCACCCCTGCCACTCGATCATCTGCCGCCGAGTGTGGGCTTAATACACGCAAAACCGCCGAAAAGCGTGCGGGTAACCCACGTTCGCGGCAAAACGAAAAGGCCCCCGCGCGGACGCGGGGGCCTTTCCGTGGACTAGCTACCGGTAATCGCTGTAGCCGTAGTCGTCCAGCGGCACCGCGGCGCCCGTCGACTGGCCGAAGTCCGGGCTGTAGTACTGATCCTCGTAGGACGGGATCGTGTACGCGGCGGCCCGGGCCTCCTCGGTCGGCTGCACCTGGATGTTGCGGTAGCGGTTGATGCCGGTACCGGCCGGGATCAGCTTGCCGATGATCACGTTCTCCTTCAGACCCTGCAGCTTGTCGCTGCGGCAGTTGATCGCCGCATCGGTCAGCACGCGAGTGGTCTCCTGGAACGACGCCGCCGACAGCCACGAGTCGGTGGCCAGCGACGCCTTCGTGATACCCATCAGCACCGGGCGACCGGCCGCGGGCTCGCCGCCCTCGGCGACCACCCGACGGTTCTCGGCCTCGAACTCCGCGCGCTCGGTCAGCGAGCCGGGCAGGAACTCCGTCGAGCCCGAGTCGATGATCGTGACGCGACGCAGCATCTGCCGGACGATGACCTCGATGTGCTTGTCGTGGATCGACACGCCCTGGGCCCGGTAGACCTCCTGGACCTCCTTGACGAGGTGGATCTGCACCTCGCGCG
>Ga0180222_1001781_pt1 | contig 20360 bp, 19 predicted proteins | sample eDN5th37CKraftOP_FD_151336 | JGI IMG/M metagenome (GOLD analysis project Ga0180222, IMG submission 151336) | Enriched Organic Plus compost microbial communities from Emeryville, California, USA - eDNA 5th pass 37_C Kraft OP (version 2) (version 2) ... | reverse complement strand
GGCAAGACAAGTCTCTTGCGTGCCATCACCGGTCATCAGCCGGTCGCCCGCGGTGACATCGTGCTGAACGGCCAAAGCCTCGACGGACTGAAGCCCTCCCAGCGCGCGCGCCTCGGCATCGGTTACGTGCCGCAGGGCCGCGAGATTTTCCCGCTGCTCACGGTGGCAGAAAATCTGGAAACCGGCTTCGCGCCGCTGCCGCGCGGCGAGCGCTATGTGCCCGATGACATCTATTCCCTTTTCCCGGTGCTGAAGGATATGCTCCGCCGCCGCGGGGGTGATCTTTCCGGTGGGCAGCAGCAGCAGCTTGCCATTGCCCGTGCGCTTATCATGCGGCCGAAAGTGCTCGTGCTCGATGAGCCGACCGAGGGCATCCAGCCCTCGATCATCAAGGATATCGGCAATGCCATCCGCTATTTGCGCAACCGCGGCGATATTGCGATCCTCTTGGTCGAGCAGTACTTCGATTTCGCCAGGGAACTCGCCGACAGTTTCGCCGTCATGGAGCGCGGCCAGTTCGTGCTCGCCGGCGATCACGAGATGATGCAGACGCAAGATGTCCGTCGAAGTCTCTCCCTTTGAAGTCGCCAGCGGCGCCCCATTGCGCACGGAGGGTGTGGCACGGCTTTATGCGGGGCGTTCGGCGGGGCAGACCATCGCAATCGACATCGACGAAGCCGGACCGCTGCGGCTCCGTTTCCCGCGCATCGCAGCACCCGGCACGCTGGAAGCCGTGCTCGTGAACACCGGTGGCGGCATCGTCGGCGGCGATCGGCTACAATTCGACATTGAAGCGGGCGAGGGCGCTTCCGTTGCCGTCACGAGCCAGGCGTCGGAAAAAATCTATCGCTCTGCCGGCATGACGGCGAAGATTTCGGTGCGTCTCGCCGCCGCCGCGGGCGCGCAACTCGCGTGGCTCCCGCAGGAAACGATCCTGTTCGACCGAGTGCGCGTCGCGCGCAGCATCGAAGCCGATGTCGCAGGCGACGCATCGCTGACGCTGTGCGAGTCGATTGTGTTCGGCCGTGTGGCCATGGGCGAGGCGGTGGCGAATGGCTCACTGAAGGATCGCTGGCGCATCCGCCGCGATGAGAAATTGATTTTTGCAGACGCGCTCACGCTCGATGGTCCCATCAGCGATATTCTCGCCCGGCCTGCGACCGCGCGTGGTTCCCTCGCGACCGCGACGCTCGTTCGGGTAGCGCCTGACACGGCGTCGAAAATCGATGCCGTGCGTGCGGCTCTCGAGGCGCAGCCTGTTGAATCCGGCGCCAGTGCCTTCGACGGTATGCTCATTGTGCGTATGCTGGCAGGTGACGGCCTCTCGTTGCACGCCGCCACTCTCGATACCCTTTCCGCGCTCGGCATCGTGCCGCCGCGCGCTTTCTCGCTTTGACCCGGAGGAAATCATGAACCTCACCCCACGGGAAAAGGACAAGCTCCTCGTTGCCATGGCCGCGATGGTCGCTCGCAATCGCCTGAAGCGAGGCGTCAAGCTCAACCACCCGGAAGCGATCGCGCTCATCACGGAGGCCGTCGTCGAGGGCGCCCGCGATGGCAAAACCGTCGCGCAACTGATGAAACTCGGCGCCAAAGTGCTCAAGCCGAGCCAGGTCATGCCCGGCGTCGCCGAGATGATCCACGACGTGCAGGTGGAGGCGACCTTCCCCGACGGCACCAAGCTCGTCACCGTGCACAACCCCATCCGCACCGGCAAGGCGAAGAGCGTGCCCGGCGAGGTCCGCACGAAGAAGGGCGACATCGAGCTCAACGCCGGCGCCGCCGCGATCAGGCTCAAGGTCGCCAATTCCGGCGACCGCCCGGTGCAGGTCGGCAGCCACTATCATTTCTTTGAGGCGAACCCCGCGCTCCAGTTCGACCGCGAGAAGGCGAGGGGGATGCGCCTCGCGATCCCGGCCGGCACCGCCGTGCGCTTCGAGCCCGGCCAGAGCCGAGAGGTGACGCTCGTTCCGCTAGCCGGCAAGCGCGAGGTCTATGGCTTCCGGCAGGAGGTCATGGGAAAGCTCTGATTGCGCACGACGCTGCGACCGCACAGGAGAGGGAGGACACGATGAAACAGACCTACAGCGGCGGCTGCCAGTGCGGCGCGGTGCGCTACGACGTATCGATGGAGCTTGGCGACGTGATCGCCTGCAATTGCTCGCGCTGCGGCCGGCTCGGCTCGCTCTTGGCCTTCGCGCCGGCGCAGAACTTCACGCTCAAGTCGGGTGAAGACGCGCTGACGGACTTTCAGTTCAACAAGCACGTCATCCATCATCTGTTCTGCAAGACCTGCGGCATCGAATCTTTCGCGCGCGGGACCGGGCCGGACGGCACGGAGATGGTGGCGATCAACGCGCGTTGCCTCGACGGCGTCGATCCCGCGGCCCTCAAGATCGTGCAGTTCGACGGGCGCAGCGCATGACCTTGCGGCGAATCAATCGCTTGGACACCTTCTCCCTTACATCCGTAAGGAGAGACCCATGCCCTACGCATTTCCCTACAGGCGCACCGTGACGCTCACGAGCAAAGGCCAGATCACGCTGCCGATCGAGTTGCGCCGGAGCTGGGACCTCAAGCAGGGCGACCAGCTCGATTTCGTGCTCACCGAGGACGGCCATGTGCAGGTGCGCAAGCACGTGCGCCTCTCCATCCATGACAACGCGGATCGCCTGTCGTCGGCTGGTTCGCCGGATTCAACCTGACCGCCGAGGTCCGCTATGAAGATGTCCCGCGCCGCCTACGCCGATATGTTCGGTCCCACCACCGGCGATCAGGTCCGCCTCGCGGACACCGAGCTCTTTATCGAGGTCGAGAAGGACTTCACCACCTACGGCGAGGAGGTGAAGTTCGGCGGCGGCAAGGTCATCCGCGACGGCATGGGACAATCGCAGATCACCCGCGCGCAGGGCGCCGTCGACACCGTCATCACCAACGTGCTGATCGTCGATCACTGGGGTATCGTCAAAGCCGATGTCGGCATCCGGGACGGCAAGATCGCCGCGATCGGCAAAGCCGGCAACCCGGACATCCAGCCGAACGTCGACATCATCATCGGCCCTGGCACCGAGGCGATCGCGGGCGAGGGGAAAATCCTCACCGCCGGCGGCTTCGACAGCCACATCCATTTCATCTGTCCGCAGCAAATCGACGACGCGCTGATGTCCGGCGTCACGACGATGCTCGGCGGCGGCACCGGCCCCGCGACCGGCACGAACGCCACCACCTGCACGCCCGGACCTTGGCACATCGCGCGCATGATCGAGGCCGCGGACGCATTCCCGATGAACCTCGGCTTTGCCGGCAAGGGCAACGCCTCGTTGCCTGCTGGTTTGGAAGAGCAGGTGAAAGGCGGCGCCTGCGCGCTCAAGCTGCACGAGGACTGGGGCACGACGCCAGCCGCCATCGACTGCTGCCTCACCGTCGCCGACGACCTCGACGTGCAGGTGATGATCCACACGGACACGCTGAATGAATCAGGCTTCGTCGAGGATTCGATTGCGGCGTTCAAGGGCCGTGCCATTCACGCCTTCCACACCGAGGGCGCGGGCGGCGGCCACGCGCCCGACATCATCAAGGTGGCGGCGCTGAAGAACGTCCTGCCGTCTTCCACCAATCCGACGCGGCCTTTTACGGTGAACACGCTCGATGAGCATCTCGACATGCTCATGGTCTGCCACCATCTCGATCCCGGCATTGCTGAGGACCTTGCCTTCGCCGAGAGCCGCATCCGCAAGGAAACGATTGCCGCCGAGGACATCCTCCACGATCTCGGCGCGCTCTCCATGATGTCGTCCGACAGTCAGGCTATGGGCCGCATCGGCGAGGTCGCGATCCGCACCTGGCAGACCGCCGACAAGATGAAGCGCCAGCGTGGCCCGCTGCCGGAAGACAAGGCCAACGGCAACGACAATTTCCGTGTCAAACGCTACATCGCCAAATACACGATCAACCCCGCCATCACCCACGGCGTGTCGAAGCACATCGGCTCGGTGGAGCAGGGCAAGCTCGCCGATCTCGTGCTGTGGACGCCGGCCTTCTTCGGCGTGAAGCCGGACATGGTGCTCAAGGCCGGCACTATCGTCGCGGCGCAGATGGGTGACCCCAACGCTTCGATCCCGACGCCGCAGCCCGTCCACTACCGGCCGATGTTCGGCGCCTTCGGCAAGGCGCGCACGCGTTCGGCGCTCACGTTCGTCTCGCGCGTCGCGCTCGAGGACGGCCTCGCCGCGCGCCTCAATGTCGAGCGCGCGCTCATCGCCGTCGAGAACACGCGCAATATCGGCAAGAAAGATATGGTCCACAACAACGCGACGCCGGAGCTGGAGGTCGATCCTGAGACCTACGAGGTCCGCGCTGACGGTGAACTGCTCACCTGCCAGCCGGCGAAGGTGCTACCCATGGCGCAGCGGTACTTTTTGTTCTGATGACGTGTGCAGGGTATCACCCACGTCATTCCGGGGCGCCGCGAAGCGGCGAGCCCGGAATCCATGCGTCCTCGCCACAAGCGGAAACCTAGATGGATTCCGGGCTCGCATGCCTCGCGTTGCTCGGCATGCGCCCCGGAATGACAGGAAAATAGAATGATCCGCGCCACCAAAGTCCTGCCAGCCGGCACCTGGGACCACACCCGGGAAATCGACTGCATCGCGCTTGCGCACGACGGCCGCCACCGCCGCCGCATCGTGATGAATGCCGAGGGCGGGCTCGATTTTCTGCTCGAGCTTGCGGAAGCGGCGATGCTGCACGACGGCGATGGGCTCGAGCTCGAGTCCGGCCGCGTGGTGCGCGTGGTTGCCGCCTCCGAGCCGGTCGCGGACATTGTCGCCGACCCGCATCTGCTTTCCCGCGTTGCCTGGCACATCGGCAATCGCCATGTGCCGGCGCAGATCCTCCCCGACCGCATCCGCATCGGCCGCGATCATGTGCTGGAGGAGATGATCGAGAAGCTTGGCGCGACGGTTACGCGCGTATCCGCGCCGTTCGATCCCGAACCGGGCGCCTATGCCGGCGAAGCGGCGCATGGGCACCACCACGGCCATCATCACGAGCACGGCGACGCACGCCCGCATTCAGATGGGCACCGACATGATCATTGAGTTCGTGGTCGGCTGGTTGCCAAATGCCCGCTCCCTTCACTGCGGGATGCCTCGCTATGCTCGGCATCCCTTCTCCCTCTCCCCCTCCCAAACGGAGGGGGAGAGGGAAGAGCGAGTGCGAACGCGGTTCGCACGAGCGAGGGAGAGGGGGTGGGGCACGGCGTTCGCGAGGCTACGATGAGCAGAGGCCGAAGCGCCGATTTCCTCCCGCTCCTCGTCTGGCTCTCGCCGAGTTTTCCCGTCGGCTCCTTCGCCTACAGCCATGGCATCGAATGGGCGGTGGAGGCGGGCGACATAAAAAATGCCGAGACCTGTGCCGTATGGCTCGCCGATCTCCTTGAACACGGCGGCGCGTGGTCCGACGCCGTGCTGCTCGCCGCCGCCCACCGTGCCACCACGCAACAAGACGATAAAGCGCTGCATGACGTCGCCGAGCTTGCCGCAGCGCTCGCGCCGTCGCTCGAACGCCGCCTCGAAACCTTGAAGCAGGGCGATGCCTTCCTGCTCGCGACCCGTGCCGCCTGGCCGTGCGCTGTGCTTGATCATTTCGCGAAAGTCTGGAGCGGCGAGACGGCGTTTCCCGTTGCCGTCGGCGTCGCGAGCGCAGGTCACGGCCTCGCGCTGCGCGAAACGCTCGAAGCGTATCTGCTCGCCTTCACCAGCAACCTCGTCTCCGCCGCCGTCCGCCTCATCCCTCTTGGCCAGACCGACGGCACGAAGATCGTCGCGCGTCTCGCGCCGCTTGCCCGCGAGGTGGCCGCCCGCGCCGCGAGTGCGACGCTCGACGATGTCGGCGGCGCTACGCTTCGCTCCGACATCGCCTCCATGCGGCACGAGACCCAATACACGAGGTTGTTCCGTTCATGAGTTCGAATCCGCTTCGCGTTGGCATCGGCGGGCCGGTCGGCTCCGGTAAGACCGCGCTCATGGAGGCGCTCTGCAAGCGTTTCCGAGACCGCTACCAGCTTTGCGCGATCACCAACGACATCTACACGAAAGAAGACGCCGAAATCCTTACCCGCGCCGGCGCGCTGCCGCCCGAGCGGATCATGGGGGTGGAGACCGGCGGCTGCCCACACACGGCGATCCGCGAGGATGCCTCGATCAATCTTGCGGCGGTCAACGAAATGCGCACCCGTTTCCCCGACCTCGACCTCATCCTGATCGAATCCGGTGGGGACAACCTGGCCGCGACTTTTTCACCGGAACTCGCGGACCTGACGATCTATGTCATCGACGTTTCGGCGGGCGAGAAGATTCCGCGCAAAGGTGGCCCGGGCATCACCCGTTCGGACCTCCTCGTCATCAACAAGACTGACCTCGCGCCCTTGGTGGGCGCCTCCCTCGATGTGATGGACCGCGATGCCCGGAAAATGCGCAACGGCCGGCCCTTCGTCTTCACCAATCTGAAATCCGGGGAGGGGGTGGCCGAAGTGGCGCAAATGATCGTGAGAACCGGGGGATTACCCGGGTGACCGGTTCCACATTGCGCAAATTTAACCCTTCTTCCCGGGATTTATGCTTATATTGCAGCGCAGTATGGCAGCGGGCGTGAGACGGAGGGGCCGGCTTGCCGAGGGTGCTGTAAAAGAGCCCGTACGTTTGCAACAACACTGCGCTAGGATTTCGCCTCGAGGGGACTGGCTACTGTATGCATGCGCCGCATGAAAAGCCGCGGACTGAAGAAGCGAAAGCGCCGGTGAGCGCGCCGAACAGGACCGCCCCATTGAAACGCTGGATGCGCGTTGAGTTCGCGACGGTGGCTCTCATCGTCGTGGCATTGTTGTTTGCCGGCCTCGCGGCTCGCTGGGCCATGTCGGACGGCGGCGCCGCGGTGACCAAAGGCCCCGTGGCTTCCGTAGGTTTTCCGGTCGAGACGGCGGTCGCGCAGGCGATGAAGTCGACGACCGACATTCCCGCGGTCGGCAGTCTGCGTTCCGACGAGAGCGTGCAGATCGCGCCGGAGATCGCCGGCCGCATCGCGGAGATCCGCTTTCAGGAAGGCGAGCCGGTGAAGGAAGGGGATATCCTCGTCAAGCTTGACGACGCGCTCGCCCAGGCCGACTTCGCCGACGCCGAGGCGCGTTATAATTTCCAGAAGGCGAACTTCGATCGCGCCGAGACGCTCGTCCGCTCGCGCAACATCGCCGAGCGCGCCCATGACGAGGCGCGCCAGAATTTCGAAACGGCGCGCGCGACGCTCGAGCTCGCGCGCGTGCGGCTTGCCAAGCACACGATCCGCGCGCCGTTCTCGGGTATCGTTGGCATCCGCGCGCTTTCAGTCGGCGCATTCGTGAATGTCGGCGCCCCGCTCATTAATCTCGAGAAGATTGATACCTTGAAGCTCGACTTCAAGATTCCGGAAATCTTCCTCGCCGACGTGCAGGTCGGTCAGACCGTCGACGTGACGGTCGATGCGTTGCCGGGCCGGACGTTCCAGGCACGGATCTATGCCATCGACCCGCTGATCGACGTCAACGGCCGCGCGTTGCAGATCCGCGCCCGCCTGAACAATCCCGACTTGGTGCTGCGCCCCGGCCTGTTCGCGCGTGTCGTCGTCAGGGGGCGCACCGAGCGCGAGGTGGTGCTGGTGCCGGAAAGCGCCGTCGTCCCGCGTGCCGGCGAGACCTTCATCTTCCGCGTCGAGGACGGCAAGGCCGTGGAATCCCGGATCGAGCTCGGTAACCGCCGCGCCGGCATGGTCGAGATCACGAGCGGCCTGACGGACGGCGCCACGATCGTCACCGCCGGCCACCAGCGCCTCAAGAACGGCGCCACGGTCGATGTCGTCAACGGGAACACGCAGAGCGAACGCCGGGGCGGCTGATGGGCCTTTTCGAGTTCTGCATCCGCCGGCCGGTCTTCGCGACCGTTCTCAGCCTGATCGTGATGCTGCTCGGCGTGGTGTCCTACGAGCGCCTCGCCGTGCGCGAATATCCCAACATCGATGAGCCGACCGTCTCGGTCGTCACGAGGTATCCCGGCGCGTCACCGGCGATCGTCGAGAGCCAGATCACGCAGGTGCTGGAAGGCTCGATCGCCGGCATCGAGGGCATTGACGTCCTCGAGTCCACGAGCCGCGCCGAAACGAGCCGCATCACCGTGCGCTTCCGTCTCGGCATCGACCAGAACGTCGGCGCGAGCGACGTCCGCGACCGCGTGAGCCGCGTCCGCCAGCGTCTGCCCGACGAGGTGGAGGAGCCGGTCATCGCCAAGGTCGAGGCCGACGCGCGCGCCATGATGTATCTCGTCTTCCGCGACGAACGGAAATCGGCGCTCGAGATCACCGATTACGTCGACCGCTACGTGGTCGACCAGCTCAAGAACCTCGGCGGTGTCGCCGACGTGGTGATCTTCGGCGAGCGCCGCTACGCCATGCGGATCTGGATCGACCGGCAGCGGCTGCCCGCGTTCAACCTCACGGTTCAGGACATCGAGAACGCGTTGCGCGCCCAGAACGTCGAGCTGCCCTCCGGCCGCATCGAAAGCCAGGACCGCGAATTCTCGGTCCTGTCCCGCACGGGCCTCACCACACCGGAGCAGTTCCGCAACATCGTCATCAAGGTCGCCGAGGGGCATCAGGTGCGGCTCGGTGAGGTCGCCCGCGTCGAGCTCGGCGCCGCGGACGAACGGCGCGACAGCCGCTACAACGGCAGGCCCTCCATCATCGTCGGTATCGTCAAACAGGCCGTCGCCAATCCGCTCGACGTGTCCTCCGCCGCGCGCGCCATGTTGCCGTCGCTCAACGAGTCGCTGCCCGAAGGCATGACCGCCGAGATCGGCAACGACGACGCCGTGTTCATCGACCGCTCGATCGAGGCCGTCTACCACACCATTCTCGAGGCGATCGTCCTCGTCATCCTCGTCATCTTCTTCTTCCTGCGCTCCCTGCGTGCCTCGATCATTCCGATGGTGACCATCCCGGTCTCGCTGATCGGCGCGTTCACGATCATGTTCGCGGCGGGCTTCACCATCAATACGCTGACGCTGCTCGCGATGGTGCTCGCCATCGGCCTCGTGGTCGACGACGCCATCGTCGTGCTGGAGAACATTCACCGCCACATCGAGAACGGCTTGAAGCCGGTGGAGGCCGCCATCAAGGGCATGGGCGAGATCGGCTTCGCCGTCATCGCCATGACGCTGACGCTGACCGCGGTCTATGCGCCGGTCGCATTCGCGCCAGGCCGCACCGGGCGGCTGTTCCTGGAGTTCGCCATCACGCTGGCCGGCGCGGTGCTCATTTCGGGCTTCGTCGCGCTGACGCTGACGCCCATGATGTGCTCGAAGCTCCTGCGCCACGACGAGAACCAGGGCAGGATTTTTGCGGCGATCGAGCGCGCCTTCCGCTCGTTTGAGGCGGGCTACCGCCGGCTGCTCGTCCGCGCGCTCGGCATGCGGCCGGTCGTTCTTGCCGTCGGCCTTGCCGTGGCGGGATTGAGCGGCGTGTTCTTCTCGATCCTTCCCTCGGAGCTTTCACCGATCGAGGATCGCGGCGTGCTGATCGTGCGCGGCACCGCGCCCGAGGGGGCGACCATCGCCTATACCGGCCGCTACAGCGCCGAGGTCGACCGGCAGATGCGCGCGTTTCCCGAGGTCAATTCCTCGCTCGTCATCAACGGCTTCCCCGAGGTGTCGAGCTTCATCGCGATCGGTCGGCTGAAGGACTGGAGCGAGCGGACCCGCAGCCAGCAGGAATTGACCGCCGAGTTGACCCCGCAACTGGGCCGCATTGCGGGCGTCACCGCGTTCACGAACAACCCGCCCTCGCTCGGCCAGCGCGGCTCCTCGCGGCCGGTCGAGTTCGTCATCCAGACGTCGGGCACCTATGAGCAGTTGCAGGAATACGTCGATCTGATGATGGAGCGGATCGATCGGAATCCGGGTCTCGTCGGCGTGCAAACCGATCTGCTGCTCAACACGCCGGAATTCCGCGTCACCATCGACCGCGCCAAGGTCGCCGATCTCGGCCTCGATGTTTCCGCGGTCGGCCGCACCCTCGAGACGCTGCTCGGCGGCCGCCAGGTCACACGCTTTGAGATGAACGGCGAGCAATATGACGTCTGGGTGCAGCTTGCCGGCGAGGACCGCGCCACGCCGGAGACGCTGGCGACCATCTTCATGCGTTCGCCGAACGGCGAGATGATCCAGCTTTCCAATATCGTCACCGTCGCCGAGGCGGTGGCGCCGAAGGAGCTGAAGCGCTTCAACCAGCTTCGCTCCGTCACCATTTCGGCGAACCTCGCGCCCGGCTATTCGCAGGGCGAGGCGCTGAACTTTCTTGAAAATATCGCCGACGAGCTCCTGCCGAGAACCGTGCAGACCGACGTGACCGGCCAGAGCCGCGAGTTCCGCACCGCCGGCCAGAGCCTGATCTTCGTCTTCGTGCTCGCGCTCGCCTTCATCTATCTCGTGCTGTCGGCGCAGTTCGAGAGCTTCCGCGATCCCATCATCATCCTCGTCACCGTGCCGCTGACCATGACGGGCGCGTTGATCGCGCTCTATTTCAGCGGCGGCACGCTCAACGTCTATTCGCAGTTCGGCCTCGTGACGCTGATCGGCCTCATCGCCAAGCATGGAATCCTGATCGTCGAGTTCGCCAACCAGCAGCAGGAGCTGGGCCGCGACCGCGTCTCGGCGGTGATCGAGGCGGCCTCGCTGCGTCTCCGGCCGATCCTGATGACGACGGGCGCGATGGTGCTCGGCGCCGTCCCGCTCGCGATCGCAACGGGCGCGGGCGCCGAAAGCCGCCATCAGATCGGCTGGGTCATCGTCGGCGGCATGACGCTCGGCACGTTCCTCACGCTCTTCGTGTTGCCGACGGTCTATAGCTATCTCGGCCACCAGCTCCACCGGCCGACGCCGGAAGCAGCACCGCACCACGTTCCGGCGGAGTAGTTTTAACGCGTCATTTCGCGACACGGACCGAGCACGAAGTGCGAGGTTCGCGAGCTCCTAAATCTGCTGTCATTGCGAGGCGCGTAGCGCCGAAGCAATCCAGTTTTTCGGTAGCTAGATTGCTTCGCTTCGCTCGCAATGACGGGGATGCGCCAATTCAATTCGCGTGTCAGCCCTCCGGCCCAATCCTTCCCGCCACCCGAAACCCGTCCTCCGTCTCCGGCGCGGGCGCGAGCACGACGCCCGCGCTCGTTTCCGGATTGATCCCGAGAAGCGCGCCGGTGATCGAGCCGTGCGTGACGAGGAGGAGGGTGCCGGGGCCTTTCCACGCCGCGATCAGCTTGCGCAACGCCTCGATCTGCGCCGGCCGGTTCTGCGGCCGGCCATAGAGATCGTTGAGCGCGGGCTCCTTCTCGACCGTCCCCGCGCCGATCAGCGCGGCGGTCTCCTGCGCGCGGCACCATTCGGCGGAAAGCACGCGATCCACCTGCACGCCTTGCTCGCGCAGGAGCCGGCCGAGCCGGCGCGCTTCCTCGCGGCCTTCGTCGATGAGATTGCGCTGCGTCGCACAGTCTTCGAGCTTGAAGCCGCGTGGGTCGCCGACGCCGGGCGCCGTCTTCGCGTGGCGGATGATCGCCACGTGCCCGCCCGCCTTTAGCGCCGCGAGCCCGGCCTCGTCGGCGTATGCGCCGGTAACCGCAGCAACAAGAAAGGCGAGGATGACGGTCGCATATCGCATCATTTCGCTCGTCCCCGCGAAAGCGGGGACCCAGGGGCAACTGGCACGGCTTGGACTTATTATCCTGGATTCCCGCTTTCGCGGGAATGAGCGGAGTAGTTTGAATCGCATCGGGCTACGCCGCCGCCGTTCTCCGCGCCGCAGCCGCGAAATTCTGCTCCATCTCGCGCCGGATTTTCACGATGTCGTCTTCCGCGATCTCGACATCGTCCCAGCTCACCGGCGCGCCCTCCGCCACCGGCCGCACCACCTTGATCTTGTGCGCGAGTCCGATCGGCAACCCGCGGACCGCGAGCGAATCCTCCGCGCGCATCAGCTTGCCGTAGGCGCAATAGCCGCCTTCGCCGTCGAGCACGTCGCCGGGCTTCAAGGCCTTCTTCGCGGTTGCCACCACGTCCGAGCGGAAAGCGTCCGCGACACCCGTCGCTTCCTTGCGCAGGGCCGCCGCAGCGACGGAAATCCCGAGCTCCAGCCCGACGAAATGATAGGGACGATAGAGCGCCGCGTAGCGGCCTTCGGGGTCGGACGCGAGCCCGTATTCGGAGAAGCAGCGCCGCGTATAGGCGCTCGACACGCCTTCGCTGCCCGGCTCGAACACAACATAGACGCCCCAGCGCAGGTGCTGCGGCAGCTCGCTTCCGTCGCGCGCCTGGCTCGCCACCACTTCGACGAGGCCCGGCTCCTCCAGCATGCCGCCCGCGGCGCGCGGGATGAGCACGCGGTTCAACTCGTTCGCGCTGCAGGGCGGGAAGGCAAGGCCGTCGCGCGGCGCGTTCAGGCCGGTCGCGTTCGAGATCGCCGCCATCTCGATCGCCGACTTCGTGCCGTCGATGAAGCTGTTGAACATCTGCGGGTTCATGCCGCCCTTCGCCGCCGCTTCCGGGGTGATCCCGTAGTGCGTCCACACCGTCTCCGGCGTCGAGCGCTCGTAGCCTGGCATGTACTTCGTGCCTTTGCCGGCGGCGACGACGCGGAAGCCCGCTGCCTCGGCCCAGTCCACCATCTCGCACACGAGCGCCGGCTGGTCGCCGTAGGCAAGCGAATAGACAAGCCCCTTCTTGCGCGCGCGCGCGGCGAGCACCGGCCCCGCGAGCACGTCGGCCTCGACCGTGACGTTGACGACGTGGCTGCCGTGATCGAACGCCTTGAGCGAATGGCGGATCGCCGCCGCCGGGCTGCCGGTGACGTCGATCAGCACGTCGAGTCCCGATGCGATCAGCGCGTCCGCGTCTTCCGTGATCACCGTGCCACCGTTCTTGCGCCCGGCGTCGAAGTCCTTCGCGATCTGCGCGAACATATCCCAGCCCGTCTTCTCCAGCGCCGCCCGCGCCCGCTCGCCGGAAAGATCGGCGACGCCGACGAGGTGCAGGCCGGTCGTCGTCCGCGCCTGGGCGATGAACATGGTGCCGAACTTGCCGGCACCGATCACGCCGACGCGGACGGGGCGGTTTTCTGCTGCGCGTTTACGGAGCATCCGGGCTAGGTTCATGGGACAACTCGGCTGTTTGTTGCGGGGCACTGACCCGTCATCCTGAGGTGCGCGCCAAAGGCGCGCCTCGAAGGATGATCGGCCCGGGCCTCGTCATCCTTCGAGGGCCGCTTCGCGGCCATCTCAGGATGACGGGATCAAATGCCCTGCATTGGACTCCTATGAAACAGGCTCTATAGGCTTGCCCCGGATGAAGCTCAATCTCGAAACGCTCAATCGCGTTCCTGAAAGCGATTTTGTGAGATCGCTCGGCGGAATCTACGAGCAGTCGCCGTGGGTGGCCGAGCGTTCGTTCGCGAAGCGCCCGTTCGCGACCGTTGCCGATCTCGCCGACGCAATGGCCGCCGCGGTCGCCGCCGCTTCGCCGGAAGAAAAGCTTGCGCTCGTCCGCGCCCATCCCGATCTCGCCGGTAAGGCCGCCCGCGCCGGCGCGCTCACCGACGCCTCGAAAGCGGAGCAGGGCGCGCTCGGCCTCGACCGCCTCTCGGACAAAGAATATGCTCGCTTCGAGCGGCTCAACCATGCCTACGCGAGCAAGTTCGGCTTTCCGTTCGTCATCTGCGTCCGGCGGCAGACGCGCGACGCGATTCTCGATGCCTTCGAGCGCCGTCTTGCACACAACGCCGAAACCGAGCTTTCAACCGCGCTCGCCGAGATCGACCGCATCGCGCGCCTGCGTATCGTAGAACTCGTAGAGGGATCCGGCATGCCGAAAACCGACGGCCGATTGTCCACCCACGTGCTCGACACCCATGCCGGCCGCCCCGCCGAAGGCGTGAAGATCGAGCTCTACGAGATCGGGGCAAGTGCGACGGCGCTACTCACGGATGCCGTCACCAATGCCGACGGCCGCACCGACGCGCCGCTCCTGTCCGGCGCGCCGCTCCGCGTCGGCCGCTACGAATTGCGCTTCCATGTCGGCGCCTATTTCGCCAAACGGAACCTCGCGCTGCCGGAGCCCGCGTTTCTCGACATTGTTCCGATCCGCTTTGCGATCGCCGAGCCGGAGGGGCATTATCACGTGCCGCTTCTGGTCACGCCCTGGAGCTACTCGACCTATCGCGGCAGCTGAGCTGCGGAGAAGGAAAAGAGATGAGTGAAGCCCGTGCCAAGGTGAAATCGTCCGGCGCCGCACGCGCGGGCTTCGACTGGGCCGACCCGCTCGACCTCGAGAGCCAGCTCTCCGAGGACGAACGCCAGGTGCGCGACACCGCGCGCGCCTACGCGCAAGAGAAGCTGATGCCGCGCGTGGTCGAAGCCTATCGCGAGGAGAAATTCGACCGCGCGGTCATCCGCGAGATGGGCGAGCTTGGTCTGCTCGGCGCGACCATCCCCGAGGAATATGGCGGCGCCGAGCTCGGCTATATCGCCTATTGCCTCGCCGCCCGCGAGATCGAGCGCGTCGATTCCGGCTACCGCTCGGCCATGAGCGTGCAATCCTCCCTCGTCATCTACCCGATCTATGCCTACGGCGACGAAGCGCAGCGCAGGAAGTATCTGCCGAAGCTTGCGAGCGGCGAGTGGGTCGGCTGCTTCGGCCTCACCGAGCCCGACTTCGGCTCCGATCCCGGCGGCATGCGCACCCGCGCCGAGAAGACCGCGAACGGCTACCGGCTCACCGGCAGCAAGATGTGGATCAGCAATTCGCCGGTCGCCGACGTCATGGTGGTGTGGGCGAAGTCCGCGGCGCACGGCGACGAAATTCGTGGCTTTGTGCTGGAGCGCGGGCTGAAAGGACTCTCCACGCCGAAAATCGAAGGCAAGCTGTCGCTCCGCGCGTCGATCACCGGCGAGATCGTCATGGACGGCGTGGAGGTGGGCGAGGGGGCGCTGCTGCCGAACGTCTCCGGCCTCAAGGGTCCGTTCGGCTGCCTCAACCGCGCGCGCCTCGGCATCTCCTGGGGCGCGATGGGCGCCGCTGAATTCTGCTTCGACGCCGCCCGCAAGTACGTGCTCGAGCGCAAGCAGTTCGGCCGCCCGCTCGCCGCCAATCAGCTCATTCAGAAGAAGCTCGCCGACATGGAGACCGAGATTGCGCTCGGTCTGCAGGCGTCGCTGCGCGTCACGCGGCTGATGGACGAAGGCCGTTGCCCGCCCGAGGCCATCTCCATCGTCAAGCGCAACAACTGCGGCAAGGCGCTCGACATCGCGCGCATGGCCCGCGACATGCATGGCGGCAATGGAATTTCCGAGGAATATCACGTGATGCGCCACGTCGCGAACCTGGAGACCGTGAACACCTACGAAGGCACCCACGACATCCACGCCCTTATCCTCGGCCGCGCCATCACCGGCATCCAGGCGTTCTTCTGAGCTTGCGTCATAGCGTGGCGTATCGGGGCTGCAACTCGTCATGGCCGGGCTGTCCCGGCCATTCAACGCGAGAAAACGTTGGAGCATTGGCCGCGCGCCTGGAAGGCACGCTTGATCAATGCGAAGAATCCGGATTGGACGATCTTTACGACGAGTTGCTTTAAAGACGTGGATGCCCGCGACAGGCGCGGGCATGATGAATACTGTTACCCCACCGCCTCCGTCTCCACGTGCTCCGGCCGCACGCCGATGCCGACGAAGCGCGCGGGAAGCCGCCGCAGCGCCGGAAAGCGCGCGAGCAGGCGCATTGGCCAGGGCAGGCGGGGCGGGCCTTTCTCCGCGAGTACCGCCTTCAGCACGCGGTTCTGGATGAACACCTGCATCATCTGCGTGAGCCGCGCCGGCAGTTCGCGCCGGTGCTGCAGCGCGCGCAGGTGCTCGATGTCGAGCTGCCCTTCGCGTAGCGATGCTGCGAGAATGTTCGACGCCGCCACCGCGTCTTGAATCGCAAGATTGATCCCGACGCCGCCGATCGGCGACATCGCGTGCGCGGCATCGCCGATGCACATGAGCCCCGGCCGATACCATTGCACCAGCCGGTCGACCGCGACCGTCAAGAGCTTGATGTCGTCCCAGCTTGTCAGCGCATCCACGCGGTCGTGCGTGATCGGCGCAAGCTCCACGAGCCGGCGCCGGAAATCCTCAAGCCCGCGCTCGCGCACCTTGTCGAACTCGCCCTTCGCGATGAGATACCCGCACTGCCAATAGTCGCCGCGGTCGATCATGATGAACGCACTGCCCGCGCCGAACCGGCCCATCACGTCGGCCGGATCGTCCGCTCTGCGCGCGAGCCGGAACCACAGCACGTCCATCGGCGCGCCGAGCCGGGTCACCTGCAGGCCCGCCTGCTCGCGGAGCGTCGAGTCCCGCCCGTCCGCCGCGATCACGAGATCGGCGCGCACTTCGAGGTCGCCGTTCGGCGTCTTTGCGCGCACGCCGACGATGCGCCCTGCCTCCTCGATCAGCGAGGTCGCCTCCGCCTCCATGATCAGGTTAAAGCCCGCGAACCGCGCCGCCTCCTTCGCGATGAAATTCAGGAAATCCCACTGCGGCATGATCGCGATGAAAGGAAAGTGCAGCGGCAGCGCGTTGAAATCCGCGATCACGACGGATTTATCGCCCGCCTGAAAGGAAAGCGAGCGCACTTCCTGGTGCGGCAGATTCAGGAGTTTGTATGCGAGCCCGAGCTCCCGCATCACCTCGAGCGTCGAAGGGTGGATCGTGTCGCCGCGGAAGTCGCGGAGGAAATCCTTGTGCTTCTCGAGCACGATCACCTCGACGCCCGCCCGCGAGAGCAGCAGCCCCGCCATCAGCCCGGCCGGCCCGCCGCCGGCAATGCAACACTTCACGGAAAATGGTTGGACGGACATCCACGCACTCTATGAAAGGAGGTAGCCGCCGGCCGCTGCGGCGTGGCTGAACAAGGCTGTCCACCAAGCAGCCGGAATGGGAGAAATCATGTCCATGTTCCCGCATCCCCAGGGAAGCGGAAACGAACACACCTCCGTCCTTTGTGCGGAATAACCGGAATGCGGAGGGGCAGGGTGGTTGCCTCCCGCGCCGGCCGCCCCTATCTCCCGCGGGTCCCACAGGCCCCCCGCCACGATTCGCGCCGTAATCCCATGCTTCAGCGTCCCGCCATGCAGAACGTGATTTCCATCGCCGGCGTCTCGAAGACCTACGCCACCGGCTTCCGGGCGCTGAAGCGGATCGACCTCGACATCCGCAAGGGCGAGATTTTCGCGCTCCTCGGCCCCAACGGCGCGGGGAAAACCACGCTGATCGGCATCGTCTGCGGCATCGTCAACCCGTCCGAGGGCACGATCACCGTTGGCGGCCACGACATCATCCATGACTACCGCGCCGCGCGCGCGCAGATCGGCCTCGTGCCGCAGGAACTGCACACCGACGCCTTCGAGTCGGTCTGGGCCACCGTCAGCTTCAGCCGCGGCCTGTGGGGCAAGCCGCGCGATCCCGTGATCGTGGAGAAGGTCCTCCGCCAGCTCTCGCTCTGGGACAAGAAGGACAGCAAGATCGTGACGCTCTCCGGCGGCATGAAGCGCCGCGTGATGATCGCGAAGGCGCTCGCACACGAGCCGCAGATCCTCTTCCTGGACGAGCCGACGGCAGGCGTCGACGTCGAGCTCCGCAAGGACATGTGGCAAGTCGTGCGCGACCTGCGCGCGTCGGGCGTCACCATCATCCTCACCACGCACTACATCGAGGAAGCCGAGGAAATGGCGGACCGCATCGGCGTCATCAACCACGGCGAGCTGATCCTCGTCGAGGAGAAGGCAGAGCTCATGCGCAAGCTCGGCCAGAAGCAGCTCACGCTCTATCTGCAGAAGCCGCTCGACGCGATCCCGGCGGCGCTTGCGCGTCACCGCCTCGCGCTCGCGAACGGCGGCTCCGAGCTCGTCTTCACGTATGACACGCAGGGCGAGCGCACCGGCATCACAGCGCTCCTCTCCGATCTCAGCGACGCCGGCATCCGCTTCCGGGATTTGCAGACCACCCAAAGCTCGCTCGAGGACATCTTCGTGGGCCTCGTCCGGAAGGGCAATCAGGTGGGTGTGAAATGAATTTTCTAGGGCGATCTGAATTGCTGCGTCATGCCCGCGCTTGTCGCGGGCATCCACGCCTTGCCCGCATCTCAGCGAAGAAAGACGTGGATGCCAACGCAAGTCGGCCCTGGCCGACTTGCGCGCGGTCGATTTTCGCAAATCGGGTATACCCAACTTGCGATGACAAGCCCGGCCATGACGAGTTGGTCGGCTGCGTCAACACCACATCGCGAACCGGAGCCCGCCCGGGAGTCTTGAAATGAACTGGCGCGCGGTCCAGGCGATCTACACCTTCGAGATGGCGCGCACGGGGCGCACCATCATGCAGAGCATTCTGTCGCCCGTGCTCTCCACCTCGCTCTATTTCGTCGTGTTCGGTGCGGCGATCGGCACGCGCATCACCGAGATCGAGGGCGTGCAATACGGCGCCTTCATCGTGCCGGGTCTCATCATGCTGCTCCTGCTCACGCAGAGCGTGATGAACGCTTCCTTCGGCATCTATTTCCCGAAGTTCGTCGGCACGATCTACGAGCTCCTGTCCGCGCCCGTGTCCGCGTTCGAGATCGTGCTCGGCTATGTGGGCGCGGCGGCGACGAAGTCGATCATCCTCGGCGTGATCGTGCTCGCGACATCGGCGCTGTTCGTGCCGATCCAGATCGCGCATCCGTTCTTTATGCTCACGTTCCTCGTGCTGACGGCGCTCACCTTCAGCCTGCTCGGATTCATCATCGGCATCTGGGCCGAGGGCTTCGAGAAGCTGCAGATCGTGCCGCTCCTCATCATCACGCCGCTTACCTTCCTCGGCGGCACGTTCTATTCGGTGAACGTGCTCCCGCCGTTCTGGCAGACGGTGACGCTCTTCAACCCGGTCGTGTACCTGATCAGCGGCTTCCGCTGGAGCTTCTACGAGGTGGCCGACGTGCACGTGGAGATCAGCCTCGCGATGACGCTGGTCTTCCTGTTTGCCTGCCTCGCGACCGTGTGGTGGATTTTCCGGACGGGGTACCGGCTCAAGAACTGAACCCGTTGTCCCGGCCGCGCGAAGCGCGAGCCGGGACCGTCAGAAATTCCGTGCAAAATCGCGTCGCTGCATAATTCCTTTTCTCGTCATCACCGGGCCGCAGCGTCCCGCGAACCCGCGGGAGCGGCTGACGCTGCGAGACCCGGTGATCCAAGCCTTTCCCGCCGCTTCAGCAAATTGTGTAGACATATCGTCTACATGGCCCTCAACATTCGCGATGCGCGTGCCGCCCGGCTTGCCAGGCAGCTCGCCGCCCGCCGGCACACCACGATGACCCAGGCCGTCGTCGAGGCGCTCGAAGGCGCGCTCGCACGCGAGGAGCGGCCGTTGCGGGAGCGCGTCGCCGAGATCGCCCGCGAGGCGGCCCGGCTCGGCAACCCGGCGCGCGGCCGCGCGGTGACGAAGCAGGAGATCGACGAGCTCTGGGGCAACGGGTGATCTTCGTCGATACCTCGGCGATCGTCGCCATGCTTGCCGCCGAGCGCGACGGTCCGGCGTTCGCCGACAAGCTGGAGCAGTCGCGCGAGCGAATTACGTCTGGTCATGTCCTGCTCGAAGCCTCAATGCGGCTTTCGACTCTGCTGGATCTCACGCCGACTGTCGCAGACTCGCTCATTACACGATTGCTGCGCGAAATAGGCATCGCGGTCGCGCCGATCACCGAAGAGATCGCCCATCTTTCGGTCGAAGCCGTCGAGCGTTACGGCAAGGGCCGCGGCCATGCGGCGAGCTTGAACTTCGGCGATTGCCTGTCCTATGCCTGCGCCAAGGCGCACGGCGCGAAGCTCCTGTTCAAGGGAAAGGACTTCGCAAAGACCGATATCGCGAAGGCGTAGTTTTCGATTGTTCAAGCCGCGGAAGTTAAGCACGTTCAGGCGTTAGTTGATAATAACTCGCGCTTTCTATTCCTTGGCGCCATGGCATTAGCCTTTGCATTCGGAATTTCCGGTCGTCAATCGGCAAGGGCTCCCGAGAATCAACTTCACAAGCAACATCAATTCACGCCGACTAGGCATTGCTTGACTTCTCTCTTGTAGTATGCTTATATTCCTATCACCTTGCCCATCGAGGGGCGCGCTCATGAGGCGTCTTGATCGCGGGGCAGGGTGCGGCGCCCGCTGCATGGCTCAGCCGGCCATGCACCGGGAGACCCCGGGTCACCGTCCGGGCGGCACTACGA
>Ga0180222_1001775_pt1 | contig 20408 bp, 22 predicted proteins | sample eDN5th37CKraftOP_FD_151336 | JGI IMG/M metagenome (GOLD analysis project Ga0180222, IMG submission 151336) | Enriched Organic Plus compost microbial communities from Emeryville, California, USA - eDNA 5th pass 37_C Kraft OP (version 2) (version 2) ... | reverse complement strand
CATGGCGGCTCGCGCGCAGACTGCAGGTGCCCGACGGCGCACGCGTCCTGCCGCTGCGGCTCGCCGCCGGGGGTCTCGTCGGCGCGATGACGCAGGCGTCCGCGCTCGCGCTGCGGCACTGGTGGCCGGTGGGGGTGGTCGCGGCCGGGCTGTCGCGCCGGTTCCGGATCGTGCTCGCGGCGATGGCCGTCATCGACGCGGTCGTCGAGCATCGCCGCTTGAAGGCGGACCTCGACATCGTCCGCTTCACCGTGCTGCGCCGCCTCGACGACATCGCCTACGGCACCGGCGTCTGGTGGGGTGCGTTCCGGCGGCGGAGCCTCCGCGCGCTGCGGATCGAGCTTCGTCCCCGCCGCCGCGAGCGCTGACCCCCGCGCCTCGCGGCCCGTCGCGGCGTCCCGCAGCGACTCGTCGCCCGCTGACTCTGCCGATTCGCGACTCTTCGTCGCCCCACTCTGTCGATTCGATTCACGTCTGCGGCAGACGGCAGCAGAGACGCCACGAATCCGCAGAGTGGCCGCGCCGAGGGACGTCGCGCGACGCGCAGGCGGCGCCGGGTGCGCCGCTGCGGCCTACAGGTCGACGTCGATGAGGACGGGCTCGGGCTGGAGGATGAGCCCGAACTCCGACGCCACGCGGCGCTGGATGAACCGCGCGAGCTCGGCGATCTCGGCCGCCGTCGCTCCGCCGCGATTCGTGAGGGCGAGGGCGTGCTTCGACGACACGGCGGCGCGCGAGCGTCCGAGGCGGAACCCCTTGCGGATGCCGGACTGCTCGATGAGCCAGGCGGCGCTCACCTTCACCTCGGACTCCTCCGTCGAGGGCGGCGGGACGTGCCCGTCGTACTGCGCGAGCGGGATCACCGTCACGGCGTCGACGTCGGGCTTGACCGGCCACCGCGGGCAGGCGCTCGGCAGGGTGCGGGCGAAGGATGCCGACACGATCGCGTTCTGGAAGAACGATCCCGCGCTGTAGGTGTCGGGATCATCGTCGTCGAGGATCATGCCCTTGGACCGTCGCACCGTGAGGACGTGGTCGCGGATCCACCGCAGGGACACGGCGTCGGCGGGCTCGAGACCCAGCGCGCGGCGCAGCTGCTCGCCGGCGATCGTGCGCTCCGCGTGGCCGATCTCGGCGAGCTCGAGCGTCACCGAGAGGATCACCGCGCGCCGCTGCGGCTCGCGGCCGTGGTGGTGCTTGAGGACGGAGGTGCGGAAGCCGAGCCCGAGCTCCGCGGCGGGGACCGTGACGGGCCCGTCGCCGTCCTCGTCGAGGAGCTCGACCTCGACGAGCGTCTGCTCGATCTCCTGCCCGTACGCGCCGATGTTCTGGACGGGGGCGGCGCCGACGGTGCCCGGGATGCCGGACATCGCCTCGATCCCGGCGAGCCCCTCGTCGACGGCGTAGGCGACGAGGGCGTCCCAGTCGTGTCCGGCCGCGACACGCAGTCGCACCGTGCCGGGGCGGGAACCCGGCATCCGCTCGATCCCCGTCGTGCGCACGCGGACGACCGTTCCGTCGAACGCGTCGTCGCCGACGAAGAGGTTCGAGCCGCCGCCGAGCACGAGCCACCGCTCGCCGGAGGCCCACATCTCCTGGAGCGCGTCGACGAGCTCGTCCGCGGTGTGCGCGTCGATCATGCGCGCGGGCGACCCTCCGGTGCGGAGGGTCGTGAGCCGCGACAGCGGGACGGGCGTCACCTCGGGCATGTCAGAGACGGATCCGGACCTGCGCCTTGCCGAGCACGGTCGTCTCGCCCGACGTCACCGTGAGGTCGATGCGCGCGGCATCCTCCTCGACGACGGCGACCTTCGCGACGACGTGGACGGTCGCGCCCTCCTCCGCGTCGACGACGACCGGGCGCGTGAAGCGCACGCCGTACTCGAGGATGCGACCCGAGTCGCCCAGCCACGGCACGAGCGTCTCGACGGCGAGTCCCATGGTGAGCATGCCGTGCGCGAGCACGCCGGGAAGACCCACGCGCGCGGCGACGTCGTCGCGGTAGTGGATGGGGTTGAAGTCGCCCGAGGCGCCGGCATAGCGGACCAGCGACTCGCGGGTCAGGGAGACGGACCGCTCCGCGACGACCTCGCCGACCTCGAGCGCGCTCATTCGTCTCCTCCCACGAGCAGGACGGATGTCGCGGTGACGACGTGTGCGCCCGCGGCATCCGTGATCTCGGCCTCGCTGGTGACCATGGCGCCCGTGCCCATGGCGCGCACGCCGCTGATGGACAGCTGCGCCGTGAGCTCGTCGCCGGCCACGATGGGCCGGGAGTAGCGGAAGCGCTGCTCAGCGTGGATGGTGCGCTCCAGCGCGATGCCCGAGTCGGGCTCGGCGAGCAGCTGCTGCAGCGTGAGGTCCTGGATCACCATCGCGAACGTGGGCGGCGCGACGACGTCGGGGTAGCCCAGCGCCTGGGCCGCGGCCGCATCGGTGTGCTGCGGGTCGTCGGCGAAGACGGCGCGGGCGAACTCGCGCACCTTCTCACGACCCACGAGGTAGGGGGCTGTCGGCGGGAAGACGCGGCCGACCAGTTCGGGGTTCACAGGCACTCCGCAATCCTACCGAGGCGCCTCAGCGGCCGGACCGGCGCCCGCGGACCGCCCGGAACGCCATCTGCACCGCGATGAAGGTCATGAACGCCGCGAACAGCACGTTCGCCAGGAACGGATCGATGAGCGTCGCGATCCACGCGCCGAGCGCCGTCGTGGTGCAGGCGGCGGCGCCGATGAGCACGGCGCCGAGCAGGTCGACGTTCTTGCGTCGCACGTTGCCGATCGTCCCGGAGATCGCGGTGGGGATCATCATGAGCAGCGACGTGCCCTTCGCGATGAGGTCGCTCGTGCCGAACAGGAGCATGAGCGCGGGCACCACCACGATGCCCCCGCCCACGCCGAGCAGGCCCGCGAGCACGCCCGTCACGACGCCGAGCACGACGAGACCCGACACGGTCAGGACGGTCAGCTCGAGCACGGCGTCGCGCGAGGGGACCACGAGGAACAGGCTCACGATGACCGCGGCCAGGAACGCGACGAACCCCCAGCGCAGCGCGGTCTGCGACACCCGCGGGAGCAGCCACGTGCCGATCTGCGCTCCCACGACGGCGCCCGCCGCGAGGATCAGCGCGGGGATCCACGCGACCGAGCCGTGCACCGCGTACGAGATGACGCCGACGGCGGCGGTGGGGACGATGGCCGCGAGCGACGTGCCCGCTGCGCGCCGCTGGTCGAAGTGCAGGAGGAGGACGAGGAGCGGCACGATGACGGTGCCGCCGCCGACGCCGAACAGCCCGGAGAGGAGTCCCGCCGCGAGACCGATGCCGATGAAGCCGATCACCGCCCGCGGGCCGCGTGCCGACGGGCGCTGCGTCTCATCCATCGCGTCCACCCTAATCCCGTCGCACCGCCCGCCCGTCCCGCGGGGCTCCCTGGCCGCCGGATGCTGTCGCCGAGACGCGCGGTCCAGTAGCGTTCGGGGCAGGCGGATCGCCGCCCACGCCCAGGAAAGGAACGCCGTGGCACAGTTCACATTCGGGCCCGTCGAGTTCTACCTCGTCGGCCTCGACGGGGACCGCCCGTCACCCGCGGTCATCTCCGCGCTCACCGAGCTCATCGACGCCGGCCTCGTGCGGCTGCTCGACTTCGTCCTCATCTCCAAGTCCGTCGACGGCGATGTCACGGTCACGGAGGTCGAGGAGCAGGCCGCCGAGTTCGGTCTCGGCGACGTCGACCTCGATGCGATCGGCATCACCGGCGACGAGGACATCGAGGAGTTCGCCGCCCACCTCGAACCCGGCACGACCGCCGCGCTCGTCGCGCTCGAGATGGCATGGGCCAAGCGCCTCGCCGAGAAGGTCGCGGCCTCCGGCGCGGAGGTGCTCGCCGTCGAGCGCATCCCCGCCCCCGTCGTCAACGGACTCGTCGACGCGCTCGTCGAAGACGACGCCTAGAAACGCACAGAAGCACACGAGAGAGGAAGCATCATGCCCTTCGTGAGAAGAGTCGGCCGCCCCGGCCTCCTCGGCCTCGCCGCCCGCACCGCCGTCGTCGCGGGCACCGCCACCGCCGTGAGCGGCGCGATGTCCAAGAGCCAGCAGAAGCGCGCGCAGTCCGAACAGGAGCAGCAGCAGTATCAGGCGGCGCAGCAGCAGGCCGCCATGCAGCAGGCCGCGCAGGACGCCGTCGCCGCGGCCGCTCCTGCCGCCCCCGCCCCGGCGGCTGCAGCTCCCGCTCCCGCCGGCGTCGACATCGTCGCGGAGCTGCAGAAGCTCGCCGCCCTCAAGGAGAGCGGGATCCTCGACGACGCCGAGTTCGCCGCCGCGAAGGCGAAGCTGCTCGGCTGAGCGCGGGCATCCGGCGGCTCAGCTTCCGCCGGTCCCGAGCGTCGTCTTGATCTGGGTGACCTCGTCGGTGAGCTCGCGCATCTGCTTGCGGGTCGCGGGCTCATCGTCGTCGCGCCCCTCCGCCGCCTTCTCGATGACCCACGACGCGAGGGTCGCGGTGACGATGCCGACGACCGCGACGCCCGACACCATGAGACCGACGGCGATCGCGCGGCCCCATCCGGTCACCGGGTAGAAGTCGCCGTAGCCGACGGTGGTGAGCGTCACGAACGCCCACCAGATCGCGTCCCCGAAGTTCTCGATGTTGGCACCCGGGTGGCCCCGCTCGGCGTCGAGCACCGCGAGCGACGACACCCAGATGAGCACGATCGCCGTCCCGGTGCCGTAGATCGCGATGCGGCTGCGCAGCGCGGACCCGACCGTCCGCTGCAGCACCGTGAACACCGTGAACACGCGCAGCAGGCGCAGCGGCTTGAGGGCGGGCAGGACGACGATGAGCAGGTCGAAGATGTGGTGGGTGAACCACTTCCCGCGCGGGGAGGCGAGGAGGAACCGCACCGCGTAGTCGATCGCGAAGATCACCCACGTGATGAACACGACCGTGCGGGCGATCGCACGGGCCTCGCCGTGGAGGTTCGCGATCACCTCCCACGAGTACACGGCGATGAACAGCAGGGACACCCCGATCAACGGCCAGTAGGTCAGTCGCTGCCAGCGCTCCTCGGTCACGTTGGCACTCTAGGGCGGGGCGCCGGGATCGTCGCCCGGGCACGCCGCGACCGCCGTCAGGCGCGCGCGTCCTCCGTGTCCTGGACGAGGGCCGCCGCATTGCGGATGAAGAGGATGACCCACGAGAACACGAGGATGCCGGCGACCAGCTCGACCGCCGTGAGGGTGTAGTACCCGACGCCGAAGAGCACCGCGAGGACGACGATGACGGCGAGGAACAGCAGCCCCAGCCCCACGAAGGCCCGCGGCATCCCGGGGATCCAGGCCGCCAGACGCAGGATGAGGATGCCGAAGGCGACGACCATGCCGGACGCGACGGCCGTGTGCACGAAGAAGAACCGGTCGACCGGGAACACGCCCACGAGTCCGAGGAAGACGCCCACGACGATGAGGCACGTGCGCGTGCGCCCGATGCCCCGGGGGTTCGCGGTGGGGATGCCGCGCGTCGAGTAGCGCGCGAGGGTCGTCACGATGACGCCCGCGACGATGAGCGTGAGATTGAACGTGAGCGCGGACAGGTCGTCCGTCATGCCGAGCGCGCTGAGATTCTCCATCCACCAGTGCGGATCGCTCGCCGTGAGCATGCTCGCGATGATCCCCTCCGCGAGGAACACCGCGAGCACGACGGCCAGCAGCGGCAGGTCCATGTGCGTGGCGGAGAAGAACACGACGTAGGCGGTGACTGCCGCCGCCGAGCCCGCGATGGCCAGGAGAGCCAGCGCGTAGACCTCCGAGTCGATGAACGCGCGCTCGAGGATCACCGCCGCGAGCGTCCACGTGAGCAGCGCGATGACCGCGTGCGCGACGGCGAGGGCGGCGACGTCGACGACATCCAGCACGCCGAGCCGATGTCCGGGCTCGCGCACGACGTAGCGACCGGCGATGAACGCGAGGATCGCCACGATCGCGGCCGACACGGCCGCGAACTGCCCGATCGAGCCGGGCCCGGCGATGGGGGCCGCCTGGAAGCCGAACACGATGAGCGCGACGAGCGCGGTCACGACGAAGGCGACGGCGCCGACGCCGAGCGCGAGGGACTCGAGGGAGCGCTGGGTCGTCTTCTCCTGCAGGGTGGTGCTCACGCGAGGAGGCTATCGGGCCGGCGACGTCCGGCCGGTGCTCCCGCGCCGCGATGCGCGCCACCACTAGAGTGAGCCCCGGACGGCGCATCCCCGCGTCGTGCTCCCCTACGAGAAAGGCACACACGTGCGCATCGTCGGCACCGCTCTGGAGTATCAGGGCTTCTGGGGCTCGTTCTGGGACCTCATCTGGTGGTTCCTGTGGGCCTTCATCTTCGTCGCCTACATCTTCGCGCTGTTCGCGGTCATCAACGACCTGTTCCGCGACCACAAGCTCAACGGCTGGTGGAAGGCGCTGTGGATCGTCTTCCTGATCTTCGTCCCCTTCCTCACGCTCCTCGTGTACCTCATCGCCCGCGGCCCCGGCATGGCCGAGCGCTCGGCGAAGGAGGCCGCCACGGCGCGTCAGGCCACGGAGGACTACATCCGCCAGGCCGCCGGCACGACCAAGAGCCCGGCCGAGGAGATCGCGCACGCCAAGGAGCTGCTCGACTCCGGCGCGATCACGCAGGAGGACTTCGACAAGCTCAAGGCCAAGGCCCTCAGCTGATCGTCTGACATCCACGCAGAGACCGCGTGCCCGGGGCAACCGGGCACGCGGTCTCTGCGTTGCGGCCCCGTCGCCGAGAGCGGGAGTGTCCCCCGCGGCGCACGCCGGGTGGCCGATGCCACCCGGGTGGGCGAGGATGGGAGGACCGACAGGACGGGAGCAGGATGACCGAGTTCGATGCGATCGTGGTCGGCTCCGGCCCGAACGGCCTCGCCGCGGCGGTGACGCTCGCGCGGTCGGGGCTGCGCGTCCAGGTCCTCGAGCGCAACGCGCAGGCGGGCGGCGGCGCCCGCACGATGCCGCTCACCCTCCCCGGCTTCCAGCACGACGTCTGCTCCGCCGTGCATCCCCTCGCCCTCGCGTCGGAGTTCTTCCGAGCGTTCGGTCTCGAGCAGCGGGTCGGGTTCGCGATCCCGGAGGCCTCGTTCGGCCAGCCGCTCGACCGCGAACGCGGCGCCGTCGCCTACCGCTCGCTCGAGCGCACGGCCCAGGAGCTCGGCCGGGACGGGCGGGCGTACGCGCGACTGCTCGGGCCCCTCGCGCGTCGCGCCGACGCCGTCGCGGAGTTCACCGGGGCGCCGCTGCTGCCCGTTCCCCGGCATCCGCTCGCGCTCGCCCGCTTCGGGCTGACGGCGCTCGAGCAAGGCAGCCCGCTGTGGAACGTGCGCTTCCGGGAGGATGCCGCACCCGCCCTCCTCGCCGGCGCGATGGCCCACGCGATCCTGCCGATGCCGGGGCTGGGCACGGCGGGCGCGGGCCTGTCGCTGACCTCGTATGCGCACGCGCGCGGGTGGCCGATCCCGATCGGCGGCACGCAGGCGATCACCGATGCGATGATCGACGACCTCGTGGCGCACGGCGGGTCCGTCGAGACCGGCGTCGAGGTGACGTCGCTCGATGAGCTGCCGCCGTCGAAGGCCGTGCTGCTGGACGTCACGACCCGCGCGCTGCTCCGCCTCGCGGGCGATCGGGTGCCCACGGGCTACCGCCGCGCGCTCGAGCGCTTCCGGTACGGGAACGGCGTCGCGAAGGTGGACTTCGCCCTGTCCGACCCGGTGCCCTGGGCGGATGCGCGCCTGCGCGAGGCGGGGACGGTACACGTCGGCGGCACGCGCGCCGACATCGCCCGGGCGGAGAACGAGGTCGCCCGCGGCCGGCATCCGGAAGCCCCGTACGTCCTCGTGTCGCAGCCGACCGTGTTCGACCCGTCCCGGGCGCCGGAGGGCCGGCACACCCTGTGGGCGTACACGCATGTGCCCGCGGGGTCGCGCCTGGACCGCACGGAGGCGGTGGTGGCGCAGATCGAGCGGTTCGCGCCGGGCTTCCGCGACACGATCCTCGCGGCCGCCTCGATGGACGCCGTCGAGGTCGAGGAGCACAACCCGAACTACATCGGCGGGGACATCTCCGCGGGCGAGGCGTCGTTCGGCCAGCTGCTGGCGCGGCCGGTGATCTCCACCGACCCGTGGCGCACGCCCGTGCCGGGCGTCTATCTCTGCTCGGCCTCGGCGTCACCGGGACCGGGCGTGCACGGCATGGTCGGCTGGCGCGCCGCGCTCAGCGCCCTGCGGCACGAGTTCGGCGTGCGCGAGGCTCCCGCGCTCGCGCCCTGATCAGCGCTGCGGCTGCGTGCAGGTCACCTGCGCCGCCGTCTGACCGGCGATCGCGCTCGGCAGCTCGACCGCGTCGGCATCCGGGTTCGCCGGCGGCGCCGTGGGCGATCCGGACGCGCCGGGGGTCGGGCTCGCGGTCGGCTGGGTGGGCTTGGTGGCCTCGCCCTCGACCTCGACGCCGAAGCCCTGGCTCGCCTTTCCGGTGAGCTTGATGGCCTTGTTGTCCTTGAGGGCCTGGAAGAGCACCTTGGCGGGACCCGTGCGAGGCACCACCTTCGACGATCCGCTGCCCTGCTCGTACGCCGTCGGGTACTGCAGGAAGACGATGTCGTCGTAGTCGACGTTCTTCACCGCCATCGCGATCTGCACCATGCGGGTCGGGTTCGACAGCGACTCGCTCAGGATGAGCTGCTTCTTGCTCACCTGCTGCACGGCCGTGTTGGCGAGGCCGAACAGCGTCGACGGGTTGGAGAGGACCTCGTCGGACTGGAGCTTGCGCACCATCGAGGAGAGGAACTGCTGCTGGTTCGAGATGCGGCCGAGGTCCGACCCGTCGCCGATGCCGTGGCGGATGCGGAGGAACTGCAGGGCCTTCTTGCCCTTGAGCGTGTGGGTGCCCTTGGTCAGGTGCAGACCCGTGTGCCGGTCATCGATGCGCCCCGCGACGCACACGTCGACGCCGCCGATGGCGTCGGACATGTTGATGACGCCGGTCCAGCGGATCGACGCCGCGAACTGGATGTTCAGGCCCGTGAGCGCCTTGATCGTGAGGACCGTGCACGGCAGGCCGCCGTACATGTAGCTGGCGTTGAGCGGCTGCGAGCTCATCGCCGAGTAGCGTCCGCCCTTGCCGTCGGGGCAGGAGGGGATCGGCACGAGCATGTCGCGCGGGAAGGAGACGACGGTCACGCGGCGCGGCTTGTCGCCGATGTGCACGAGCATCGTGACGTCGTTGCGCTCCCCGCCCGGGTCGTGCTTGCAGCGCGGGAACAGCTTCGTGCTCTGGCCCTCGCACGAGTCGGTGCCCACGACGAGCATGTTGACGCCGCCCTCGATCTCGCCGATCGACGGGGGAAGCTGCTTGGTGTCGCCGTCCGCGATGTCGACACCGCTGTCGGCCAGCGCCTCCGTGGCGTTCCACGCATAGAAGGCGGCCGTGCTGACGCCGCTGACGAGGACGACCGCGAGCGCCACCGCGAGCAGCTTGCCCAGCTGCCCCATAGGGTGCGGAGACTTCAGCTTCGCGTGCCGCGCAACGGTGCGTCGCGTGCGGCGCGCAGTCTTGGGCGAATCGCTCACGCGGTTCCTCTCGGGTCGGGGGCCGTCAGGCAGGCTACCAGGGCTCGCCTGGAGATCCGCGGAGAATGCGGGGGTGGCCACTCAGAGCCGGATCGGATCCCGTCCGCGTCGGCGAGGGCCTCCTCGGCCCGGCGGGCGTGTCTCATCGCCGCACGCGGCGCGGCGTGCGAGCGGCCTCGGGTGCCGGGGTCAGGGCATCTGCTCGACGGCCCACGCGAGGCCGGGGGTGATGCCGAAGCGCACGCTGCCTCCGTGGGCGAGCTCGAGCGTGATCATCTCGCTCGTCGGGCTGGAGACCATCCGGGCGAGGACGTCGGCGCTGTACTTCTCCGCCACTTCGAATCGACCGCCGTTGACGTACAGTGCGACTGGCATTCCCGAACTCTAGTGCCTGCGCGCCCGTGCATGGGAGGAGCGCGGGGTCTTGTGCCGCGTGCGGACGACGCCCGCCCCCGGGGGGACGGGCGCCGTGCGGTGGGCGGATCAGACGAGGAGGATGCCGACGGTCAGCGCCACGGCGCCGGCCACGGCGAGTCCCAGCTCGGTGAGCGCGATGTGCTTCTTGCTGAAGGTGACCGCCATCATGTTGATGAGCGAGTGCGCGGGAAGGGTCACGAGCACGAGCCACGGCGATGCGAAGAGCATGAGGGTGAAGCCGAGGTGCAGCGCGATCGCGCTGACGCGCTCGACGAGCGCCCAGACCGGGTGCTGGTCCAGGGGCACGCCCTGCGCGGCGAGAAGCTCCCGCGCCTCCCGCGACTTGGGGTCGTCCTTGGTGAGCAGGCTGGCCATCGCGAGGATGTTGACGGCCACGACGAGGATCTCGATGGTGGCCCAGCCGTAGCCGAACCACGCGGCATCCTGCACGGTGTGCACGGCGAGCAGCACGAGGACGAGGCGGACGAGCTCCTCGGCGGGCCCGGAGAACCAGCCCACGACCGTCGCCGTGCGCTCCTTGGAGAGCTTGCGGGAGGCCAGGAGCGCGACGGGCTGGCGCAGGATGAGCGCGGCGAGCCAACCGGCGGCGCCGATGAGGAGCGGCCACAGGAGCGGGGCGCCGGCGACGACGATGAGGATCGCCAGCGCGAGGAGCGCGGGAGGCAGGAGCAGGGCGGCGCTGAGGCGCATCCGGTTGGCCTGGCGCGGGGTGAACACGTCGGTCATGGGTGGGTTCCTTCGGGGCGGTCGACCGGGATCGTCACGGTCGAGAGCAGACGGGGGGTTCGTTCGGGTGTGAGCGGGTTGTCCCTGCGGGCGGCGATGGCGGCACGGAGCTCGGTGAGGAGCTCGCGCAGCTCGTCGTCGGTGAGGTTCAGGACGGTCTCGCGGTAGCTGACGCCATCCGCTTCGAGATCCACCTCACTGCGGGAGAGATAGCGGCCGTACACGTCGAGCAGCCCTGCGACGTAGGTCGTGAAGAACCGGAAGTGGTCCTCCTTCGTCGCGTGCTCGAAGGCCTCCTTCGAGATGATCGCCTGCGGGCCCACCGCGTAGGTGCGCTCCGGGGTGCCGCGCACCTTGCGCTCCGAGACGACGGCGATCGCGCCGACCTCGAGGAGCTGCGAGAGGTGACGGTACAGCGTCGCCTGCGGGATGTCGCGGAGACGCGCAGCCAGCTGCTTCGTGGTCAGCGGGCTGCCGGCGAGCTCGCGCACGATGGCGAGTCGCTGAGGGTGCAGGATCACTTCGGCTGCGGAGTTTTTCTCTCCCATGGTTGAGAACGTTATCGCACATGAGAACTAATCCGCAGGTCGGGGGCGCATACCGACAGCGCCTCCCCGAACGGAGCGAGGAGGCGCTGTCGGCGGGACGGCCGTCAGGCGGCGACGAGGGCGCGGCGGTCAGGGGCCGACGAGTCCGGATCGGTGGGCGAGGACGACCAGTTCAGGACGGTCGCGGGCCCCGAGCTTGGCGAGCATGCGGCTCACGTACGTGCGCACCGTCGCCGGGCTGAGGTGGAGCACGGCGGCGATCTCGTCGTTGGTGTCGCCGTACCCGATGCGCGTGAGCACATCCCGTTCCCGTGCGCTCAGCAGCTCCAGCCGCGGGTCCGGGACGGCCGCCGCCCGCCCGGTCGCCACCATGTCCATGAGGCGTTCGGTGATCGCGGGCGACAAGAGCCGCTCGCCTCTGCCCGCGCGCCCCACCGCGTCGCGCAGCTCGTCACGCGGAGTGTTCTTGAGGAGGTAGCCGACCGCCCCGGCGCGGATCGCCTCGACGATGTCCGCGTCATCGTCGAAGGTGGTCAGCACCACGACATGGGTGGCCGCCAGCGTCGCGTCGTCGCGGATCATCCGCGTCGCCTCGATGCCGTCCATCACCGGCATCCGAAGATCCATCAGCACCACGTGGGGCTTGTGCTTGCGCACCGCTTCCAGCCCGCGCCGGCCGTCCGTCGCCTCGGCGACCACCTGGATGGACTCGTCGCGGGTGAGCAGCGCGCGCAGTCCGGCGCGCACCAGGTCCTGATCGTCGACGAGGACCACGGTCGTCACGGGTCTTCACCTCCGCATCGCATCAGTGCCCACCGCCGTGGCCGGTCGGCGGCGCCCCGCCGCCCTTCGGGGGCTCCACCTCGATCACGTCCGGCGCCGTGGAGGCGTCCTCCACGACGGTGAACTGCCCCATCATCCCAGCGTCCTCGTGCGCGAGGAAGTGGCAGTGGTACATGTACGGGGTGTCCGGATCGGTGTAGTCCTCGAACCTCATGATCAGCTCGTACACGACGCCCGGGCGCGTGTAGATGGTGTCCTTCCATCCGGCGAGCTCCGGCGGCGGGGCCTTGCCGTCGACGGAGAGCACCTGGAACTGGACGTCGTGGACGTGGAAGGAATGCGCGAACTGCATCCGGTTGCGCACCTTCCAGATCTCCGTGGTGTCGACCTGGACGATCTCGTTGACCATGTGCATCTGCATCGACTGACCGTTGATCTGAAGGCCGTCCATCTCGAAGCGCCGCTCGTTCGCCGCGTCCGCCGCCCTCATGCGCGGGATCGGTGCGAACCGGTCAGCCAGCGGGGTGCTCTCCTCCAGCTTCGGGGCCGCCCGCAGCTGGAGGATGTCCAGGGTGTCATCGCCTCCGTTCATCGCCGCGATCGGTCCCGGCATTCCGAGGTCCGGGTCGGTGGAGCGCAGCACCGTCTGCTCGCCGGCATCCATGCGCACGACGATCTCGGCGCGCTCTCCCGGCGACAGCTGCACGTGCTCCGTGCGATACGGCGCCTCGAGCAGGCCGCCATCGGTTCCCACCAGGTCGAACTCGCGCGCATCGTCGAAGGCGAAGCGATACGTGCGGGCCGACGAGCCGTTCAGCAGCCGCAGCTTCACGAGCTCGGTCGTGACATCGAGATAGGGGCCGGCGGTGCCGTTGACGAGCACGGTGTCGCCGAGCGAGCCGACGAAGCCCCGCGTCGCCAGGGTGAACTGGCCGCTGCTCGTGAAGCGCTTGTCCTGGACGATGATGGGGATGTCGTCCACGCCGTAGCGGTGCGGCAGCCCGAAGCGCCCCGGATCGGTCGGCTCGAGGAGGAACATGCCGGCGAGCCCCATCTCCACATGCTCCTCGGTGTCCCCGTGGACGTGCGGGTGGTACCAGAGCGTGGTCGGCTCCTGATCGACGGTCCACGACGGCGACCAGGTCTCACCCGGGTCGATGACCTGGTGGGGACCGCCGTCCATCTCCGCCGGGAGATGCATCCCGTGCCAGTGCACGGTGGTGGGCACCGAGAGGTCGCTGCGCACGCGCACCCGGACGGACTCGCCGACGGTCGCGGCGAGCGTGGGACCGAGGTAGCTGCCGTTGTACCCCCACGTCTTCGTCGGCACGCCGGGAGTGAACTCCGTCACGCCCTCGTCCGCGAGGAGGCTGAACTCGCGGACGCCGTCCGGTCCGACGGTGCCGCGGTCCAGGGGTGGGACCGTGAGCGCGTTGCGGAACTCGACCTGACCGACGGTGTCGACCACAGGTGCGCGCTGGACGGCGTCGCAGCCGGTCAGCGTCGTGAGCGCCAATCCCGCGGCTGCCGCGAGCCCGGCCGCTTGCACGAGCAGGCGACGGAGACCGACCCTCATCCTCCGGTTGTCGTCGACGGTCATCCGTGCTCCTCAGCGCCGCGGAGGCGACCGATCGCTGCGGAGAGGGCCCACGCGACGAGCCCGCCGATCACACCGGAGACGGCGCCCGCGATCAGTCCGCCGGGGATCGCGATGAGCCGGATGGCGACGCCGCTGTGGCCGATCTCGGCCGGATAGTCGCCGAACATCACGTCCCACAGGAGCTGGTACGTGATCACGAGCAGGACGCCGGAGATGACGCCGATCATGAGGACCGTCAGGAAGGGCTTCGGCACTCTTCGAGCGACGACCACGGCGACCCACACCGCGACCGCGATCCACGGCAGGAGCCCCGCCACCCAGTGGCCGGCATCCAGCACCCGGAGGTCTTCGAGGATCGAAGCCGGCACGCGCAGCGTCGCGAGGCCGATGAGCGCGAGCACGGGCAGGCCCTTTCGGCGCTGCGCGGCTGTGGCATCGGAGGGGAGTTCAGCGTGTGACATGCCGCCACGCTATGAATCCCGCCGGCCGCCCGGCATCGTCCCGCAGGCGACATCGTCGTCGTCGTGAGGCGACTTCTCCGTGCGCTGTGCTTGCCCGTCGAACACGACATCCGCGTGGCGTGGGCGGCCCCAGGCGAACGCATCAGGCGGGCTCTGCGTCGATGGGGATCCGCGCGCGCACGATGAACCGGGAGCCGGAGCGCCCCGCCGAGAAGTCGCCCCCGAGCAGAGCGGTCCGCTCCCGCATCCCTGCGATCCCGCTTCCCTCCCGGCTCCCCTTCGCCGGTTCCGAGGGATCGCCGCAGCCGTCGTTGACGACGCTCACCTCGGCGGCGCCGTCCGCTTCCTCGACCGTCACGTCGACACGCGACGCGTGCGCATGGCGCACGACATTGACGATCGACTCCTGCACGATCCGGTAGATCGTCATCTCGACCGCCGACGGAAGTGCGGTCGTGATCGAGACCCGCAGAGCGACGTCCACGCCGATCTGCGTCGCCGGCGCCAGGGCGGAGTCCAGGTCGGACAGGCGCAGCGGCGATCGGGACACGCTCCCCTCCGTGCGGAGGCTGAGCACGGTTCGGCGCAGGTCCGCGAACGTCGTCGACGTCGTGTCGGTGATCGCCCGGAGGGCACGCCGGGCGTCCTCATCCTCCGGGGGAATCAGTTCCTCCAGCACCTGCCCGTGCAGCGTGACCACGGTGAGGGCGTGGCCGACGGAGTCGTGGAGTTCGCGGGCGATCTCGAGCCGCTCGGCCATCACCCGTCGTTCCGCTTCGCGCTCGTAGCGCTCCGCGGTCATGGCGGCGATCCGTTCGGATTGACGACGCAGCTCGCGCCGCGATCGCACGCCGTCGCCCAATGCGACGGCTCCCGCGAGCAGCAGCGCCTGGGCGGGCAGCTCATACGCGACGAGATAGGTCGGGTCCTGGCCGATGGCAAGTCGGTAGGAGAGCGCGACGGCGATCACCACCGCCGACACGGCGGCCGCGCCCACGGACCGCCCGAGCTCCGCGGCCGAGAAGACGGCCGCCGCCAGCGGGACGGCCACGCCGATCGGCGCGTGCCCCGCCGCGTGGTAGCCGATCACCGCCGCCCCCGACAGGACGGCGACCAGGAGCGGATACCGGCGACGCAGCAGCAGGAGGCCACCGAGGGCAACCGCCCAGAGATACTCCCAGCCGGCGACGCCCATCCCGCCGATGTTCGCGGCGATCAGCCATGCCACCGTCGCGGCGACGGCGGCAGCGAGCAGCGCGTCGATCACCCAAGGCGCAGGCGCACTCCACCGACCACGGCGGCCCTTTCGCATCATGCTGTCATGGTAGGTGGCCACCTCGGCGAGGAGAGTCGACGTGAGTCGACACATCTATCTCCGACCGCGCCGACGCGAGAGGACTTCATCCGAGTCGACGACGGGCTGCGGCACGGCGCCACAGGAGCACGGTCGCCAGGAGCGATGCGAGGCCGGCGAGAACGAGCGCCCACACGACGGAGGCGGCAGCAGCAGACCCTTCCGCCTGCGCAACCTCGCCCTGTACAGGATCGTCGGCGCCAGGCGCCGGTCCGGCACTCCCCCCATCCCCGACCTGGAACGTGTAGGAGCCGGAGATCGGATGACCGTCGCCCGACACGACGCGCCATACCACTTCGTACCGCCCGTCGGGCAGTGCGTCAGCGAGAGGGACGGTGACGTTCACGTCATCCATCACCGGCGGGGGCCCAGCCCAGTCGCGGGATGCGGCATCCATCACCGCCACCACCGCACCGTCGTCGAGCGGCCGATCCGAGAACGTGAGAGTGATCTGCGACGGTCCCGATGCGAGCACGTCGCCGGCCCGGGGCGAGCTGTCCACGAGCAGCTCATGCGCCTGCGCGCCCGTGGATGTCAGCGCGGCGGCGGCGCCCAGCACGAGCCCGGCGATGACCGCTCTGATGCGCATGTGCACGGCCCCTCCTTCGAGCCCTCGGGTCCGGCGTCGAGGGCGGTTCACGGCTGCTCCCATGCTCGTCCGGTCCGGTCCGCCGGACCGTCGCCCGGGGGCGACACTTTCGACGCCTCGGATCGACGAGCCCTCGTCAGGGCGCGTCTGCGAACGTGTGGCGGAACGTGATCCGCGCGTTCTCGAGATAGGGCGCCCGGCTGTGCGGATCGTCGAGGCCGAAGAGCACATCCTCCAGCCACTTGCAGCGCGCGTGGAACCGGATGCGCCGGAGCTCGTCGTCGGTGACCGTCCGGTTGAGGGCTTCACCGACCCGGAGCGCCGCCGCCGGCCCGAGGTCCCGGTACAGGGACCCGATGTCGCGTGCCGGGTCCGTCTCGGCTGCATCGGTCCAGTCGATGATCCCCGTCACCTCTCCGGCGTCGTCGACGAGGATGTGCTCTGCGCCGAGATCGTTGTGCTGCGCGACGGCGATCGACCGGTCAGGCGGCGGCTGCTCGTCCACGAACGCCTGCACGAGACGCACCTGATCATGGTCGAGGTGGCTGCGCACGGTGCGGAACGTCTCGACGGCGCCCGCGTGCCACTGCGCGTTCGGGAACGGGTCGGCGGGCAGCAGCGTCGCGGGCACGGCCTCGCGCAGAGCGGACAGTGCGTCGATGAGGGCAGGCGGAATCCTGGCCCCGTCCCGCACGCGGCGGTGGATGAGCGGCGTCCCTCGGAGCCGACGGTAGGCGGAGATCCCGGTTTCCGGCTCGTGCAGGACGGGTACGGGCGTGGGCACGCTGGTCGCACTCGCCAGGGCGTCCAGCAGCGCGATCTCCCGCTGGACGGCGGCGACGTCTGCGGAGAACCGGACGATGTAGCCGCCGACGGCGAACGTCGTGTTCTCAGACCCGCGGGCGAGGAGCGTCGGTTCGTCCGACGCCGACCACAGCCGGTGTCGCGCGGCCAGCGCGGCCAGGCGACTGCGCTCCGCCGCGCTCGGCCCGGCAGGCGTGTCCCGGGCGCCGTCATCCCCCGCGGTCCGCGTCATGCTCTCAGCTTCGCAGGCCACCGTCATCCGCTCCATCCGGATCGGATCACACCAGAGTGTCGCCCACGAAGCCGGTCTCTCCGAAGCCGGGCAGGATGGAGAAGATCGCGCTGCCGGTGTGCTGGATGAAGTCGTTCAAGCGGTCCTGTTCGGCCAGGCGCGTCTGCGCCGCGATGAACTGGCTGTCCGGGTCGTTGCCGTACGCGCAGAACAGCAGACCGACGTCGAGCTTTCCGTGGCCTCCATGATGGTGCTCCTCCGTGCCCGGTGCGTGCGGATGGTTCTCCGGGTGCTCGAGGGGGTCGGGGCTGCCTCCGGCGGTCGCGGTGAGCAGTCCGTAGTCGTAGTTGTAGCTGCGACGCAGCATCGGGAACCCGTGCGCACGGCGGATGTGGGCATCGGAGGCGATCACGGGCTCCCCCGTCGCCGACACTGCGTCGAAGTCGGGTTCGTCGAACTCGGCCCTCCCCGTCAGGGGCGACCCGTCCGCGCGACGGCGTCCCAGCACCGCGTCCTGCTCGTCGCGGGCGGTGAGGTCCCAGCTCGCGGTGAGCATCCGGATCTTCCGGAAGATGAGGTAGGTGCCGCCGCGGAACCACGAGGGCTCGTCGGGAAGCGCCCAGACGGCGTCGTCGAACTCCGCGGTGCCCGCGCGCGGATTGGACGTCCCATCCTTCTGCCCGAACATGTTGCGGGGCGTCCCGCCGCCCTTCGGAGTCGCCAGGAATCCCGACTGGGTCCAGCGGATGACCGCGTATCCGGGCATCCGTGCGCGCAGTGCCCGCACCGCCGCGCTCACGACCTGAGGGTCGTCTGCGCAGATCTGGAACATCAGGTCGCCGCCGCCCCAGCGGGCGTCGAGATGATCGCCCCGGAACGGCGGAAGGGGGCGCAGACGGCGCGGGCGTGGGCGGGCGATGCCGGGCAGGTCGAAGACCGCGGGTCCGATGCCGAGGGTCACCGTCAGGCGAGAAGGAGTCAGTCCCGTCGCGAAGTCCGTCGGCGTCACGGCGTCCTTCGGATACATGCGCGAGGGCGGGGTCTCCTCACCGTGGACGACGGCGACGACCGTGTCCGAGACGTCCCTGAGGAAGCGCCGGAGCAGTGCCGCGTCCGTCAGGGCCAGGTCGGCGGCGACGAACGTCGCGTACTGCTGCGGCGGCGTCGTGATCCCTGCCTGGTGCGGGCCGAAGGGGGAGATCACGTCGGCCTCCGCATCGTGCCCGGGTGCGCGCTCGGCAGGCGCGACCGCGCGCGCGGCGGTGAAGCCCAGCGCTGCGGCGCCTCCTGCGGTCACGAGCGCGCTGCCCAGGAGCGCGCGGCGGGAAAGCGTCACCCGCTTCCCCGGCTCCGGCGCGGCATCCCTGGGGGCGTGATCCGCGTCGGCTTCGGTGCGGGGGCGGCGGGGGGTGTCCTCAGTTCTCACTTGGCGGTGTCCTCTCACTGTCGCCGGGCGATCACGCCGGCGGGCGTCGCATGAACCATGTGGGCACGCCGAGGATGTCCGTCTCCCCGATGACGGAGTAGCCATGCCGACGGTAGAAGCTCACCGCTTCCCAGCGGTCCGTCTCCAAGTACCCGACCACGCCCACGGAGTCCAGGTGCGCGGTATGGCGGAGCATCATCACCGTGCCGATCCCCCGACGCCGCCGATGGCGATCGACCGACACCGGTCCGAGGTGCACGTGCGGCTCGGAGATGTCGTGCGTCGCCCATGTGCGATTCCAGGTCAGGAGCCGCCCTGCGGTGCGCGGGCCGAATGCCGCGGCCTGCGTCAGCAGACGCAGACGGGCCGCCGCCGTCGGCCGGCAGCGTCCCGGCGGCGCAGACGCCGCGACGCCGACGAGCGATCCGCCCTGTTCGACGCCGTCGACGGTCATGGCGGGTGAGTGCTCGAGCAGCACACGCATCAGCGAGGTGTGCCGTTCTTCGCGCTTGCGCTCATCCGCGCCGTAGACGGACACGTGTATCGGGTTGTCGACCATCCCCCGGCCGAGAAGCGCGGCGGCCTCGTCGAGATCTGCGTGATCGAGCGCGCGGAGGTGGAGATACGGTTCGCGGTGTTCCATCGGGAGTCCTTGTCGTCGAGCGATGGACATCCACCGTGCTCGATCCCGACACTCGACCGCCGTCCTCCCCGATCGACATCTCCGTCGCCATCGGGCGACCTCGATGTCACCGGGCGGCGTGGGCCCACCCGCGGATGACGTTTCGCGCGACCACCCCCGGAACGAAGAAGAGGCCCCACCAGGGGGGCCTCTTCTTCGTAGCAGGAGCGGGGCTTGTCCCCACCGCCCCTCCACGCGCCGCTGCGCGGCACGCGGAGCCTCCGGGCGGCGTGGGCCCACCCGCGGATGACGTTTCGCGCAACCACCCCGGAACGAAGAAGAGGCCCCACCAGGGGGCCTCTTCTTCGTAGCAGGAGCGGGGCTTGAACCCGCGACCTCACGATTATGAGTCGTGCGCTCTCACCAACTGAGCTACCCTGCCGGGACGGCATCCGCGGTCACGATGCCGGATGCTGCGAGCCCCGAGTCAGGATTGAACTGACGACCCCTTCCTTACCATGGAAGTGCTCTGCCACTGAGCTATCGGGGCGTGCCGCCCGCGTGCGGGCAACTAGAAGAGGATATCAGAGCGCGCGCCGCTCTCTGAATCCTCGCGGACTCAGTTCCCGAGGGAATCGCGACCGGCGTTCTTGCGCATCCACGGCAGCGGGTCGACGAGCTGCGTGCCGCCCAGCAGGATCTCGAAGTGCAGGTGCGCGCCGAACGAGTGGCCGGTGTTGCCGACGAGGCCGATGACCTGCCCGACCTTGACGCGGTCGCCGGCCTTGACGCGCATCGAGCCGTACTGCATGTGCGCGTAGTGGCTCGTGACGAGCTTGCCGTCGATCGTGTGGTCGATGTAGATGTTGACGCCGTAGCCGCCGGTCGCGTCGCTGGCCGACCGCACGACGCCGTCGGCGATCGCGTGGATCTCCGCGCCGTTGCCGGGGGTCAGGTCGATGCCGGTGTGCATGGCGCCCCAGCGCGGCCCCCAGCCGAAGCTCATCGGGACGCCGACGTTGAAGGGCCACTGGATCGCCGCGGTCGGGTCGTTCGTGAAGAATGACGAGAACGTGGTCACGCCCTCCTCAGCGGCGAGCTCGCGCATCGACGCGGTGGCGTAGCTGCCGGCGGCGCGGTCGATCTCAGGGTTCTGCACGTCGGCCGGGGCGACGTAGGCCTGGATGTCCTCCGGGTCGACGAGGACCTT
>Ga0180222_1001774_pt1 | contig 20412 bp, 19 predicted proteins | sample eDN5th37CKraftOP_FD_151336 | JGI IMG/M metagenome (GOLD analysis project Ga0180222, IMG submission 151336) | Enriched Organic Plus compost microbial communities from Emeryville, California, USA - eDNA 5th pass 37_C Kraft OP (version 2) (version 2) ... | reverse complement strand
CCGGTCACGACGATCTTCGACAGCCCCTAGGTCAGGCCAGCGGCGCCGTCGGGGGCGGCGCGACGGCAGGCCCGGGCAGCGGGCCCGTACCGACCGGCGCCGGCGTCGAAGCGATCTGCTGGGCCGGCGGTGTGGCACCGACCGGGGCCGACAGCGGCGACGGTGTGCGGGTCGGTGGTGTGCGCGGTGCCGGTGTGGCCTCGTCAGGGGTTTCCTCGTCGGCGGCCTCTTCGGCCGCCCAGTCCGCCTGGAGTTTCTGCGCGACGAACGTCGCGGCCTGCGTTACGAGCCCGAATTCCTGATATTGGTTGTGTACCGCGAAACTGCTGCCCTTCGGATCGCACACCAGATCGTTGTCGACGCACAGATCGATGGCCTTCGCGGCGTAGTACGGGCCGACGACCACCGGTGGATCGTTGAGCACACGCATGAACCGCGGTGACGGTTTGCCGAACAAGGCCACGGCAGCAACATGATCGGCGATCTCAGGCGGCATGGGTGCAGGCACTTCCGCGGGCGAAACACCATCGGGCACAGCGCTTGAGGTGACGAATCCCATCACCGCGGCACCTTGCGAGAATCCGCCGAGCACCATTTTGGTGTCGGGACAGTTGGCGGCGTTGGCCAGGATGCGGGCTCGGGCATCGGCAATGCCTTGCACCGCTGTGGAGAACGCGGTGGTGGCCGGGTAGTCGACGGCGTAGACACCCAGTGTCTTGTCGCCGAGCTGCGGACGCAACGCCTCGACGAACGCGTCCCCGGTGGGACCGAGGCCGGGCAATTCCGTTGTGCCGCGGGCGAATATCACTTCAGCATCCGGACACGGTGCCGCCATTGCGGACGGCATCGCCGCGATCTGCATGCCGGAGGTCGCTGCCGCCGCAACGGCAACGAGACCGGCGAGTCTCAACCTCCCCATAGCTCATGCTGGCACAGCGTTTCAAGCCATGCCGGGCGAGATCGCAGAGGCATAGAGTTTTCACAAGTTCCCAAGAGAACACTCAGAATTTAATGCAATGCCCCGATGGCCGATTCCGCGGCGGCGACCATCGCCCCGTTGCCGACCATCGTGGCGGCAGCTTCGATTTCGGGCGCCAGGAAGCGGTCGGGACCGGGACCGGCGACATGGTCACGCAACGCCTTCACCACCGCGGCCGTCGCCGGCGCCGGAGTCAGGGGTGCGCGCAGGTCCAGTGCCCGTGCCGCGGTGAGGATCTCGATGGCAAGTACGTTCTTGAGACCGTCGACGGCCCGCCGCAGCTTGCGCGCCGACGACCAGCCCATCGAGACGTGGTCCTCTTGCATGGCGCTCGACGGGATGGAGTCGACGCTGGCAGGGGTGGCCAGGCGCTTGAGTTCGGACACGATCGAGGCCTGCGTGTACTGCGCGATCATGTGGCCGGAGTCGACGCCGGGATCGTCGGCGAGGAACGGCGGAAGGCCCTTGTTGCGGCTCGGGTCGAGCAGGCGGTCGGTGCGTCGTTCGGACATGCTGGCGACGTCGGCGACCGGGATCGCCAGGAAATCCAACGCATATCCGATCGGGGCGCCGTGGAAGTTCCCGTTGGATTCCACGCGTCCGTCGTGCAGCACCACGGGGTTGTCGACCGCGGCCGCCAGTTCACGGGCCGCGACCATGCGGGTGTGTTCCAGGGTGTCGTGGGCAGCGCCGTGCACCTGTGGTGAGCAGCGCAGCGAGTACGCGTCCTGCACCACGGTGCAGTCCGGGCCGCGGTGCGATTCCATGATGGCCGAGTCGGCAAGCAGACGGCGCAGGTTCGACGCGCTGGTTCGCTGACCCGGATGCGGGCGCAGCGCCTGCAGGTCGTCGGCGAAGACGCGGTCGGTGCCGAGCAGCGCCTCGACGCTCATGGCCGCGGCGATGTCGGCCGTCTTGAGCAGCATCGCGAGATCGTGCTGAGCGAGGAGGAGCATGCCCAGCATGCCGTCGGTCCCGTTGATCAGCGCCAGGCCCTCTTTTTCGGACAGCTGCACGGGTTGCAGTCCTGCTGCGGCCAGGGCGTCAGCCGCGGGGCGCAGCGTGCCGGACGCGTCGCGCACCTCGCCCTCCCCCATCAGCGCCAGCGCGCAGTGGGCCAGCGGCGCGAGATCACCCGAACAGCCGAGGCTGCCGTATTCGCGCACCACCGGGGTGATGCCGGCGCTGAGCATCGCGGCCATGAGTTCGGCGGTCTGCGGCCGGATCCCGGTGTGGCCGGTGGCCAGCGTCGACAACCGCAGCAGCATCATCGCGCGCACCACTTCGCGCTCGACCTCGGGCCCGGTGCCCGCGGCGTGCGAACGCACCAGCGACTTCTGCAGTGCCACCCGCAGTTCCGGGGCGACGTGCCGGGTGGCCAGTGCACCGAACCCGGTGGACACCCCGTAGGCAGGAACCGGCGCCTGGGCCAACTGCTCGACCGCGTCACGGGACTTGGCGATGGCGGCCGACGCATCGGGGGTCAGCACCACCAGGGCGTTGTCGCGCGCGACGTGCAGCACGTCCGACGGCGCGAGCGGTCCCACCCCGACTTTGACGGTCACAGTTGTCATGAAGTCACCTCATTTGTCTGCCAGACGATTTCGCCGTTGCGGAGCACGGCCGCGACGAGCGGGACACCGGGCCGGTAAGCCAGATGGATATGTGAGGGCGCGTCGAGGAGCGCAAGGTCGGCCCGGGCACCGACCGCGAGATGGCCGACGTCATCACGGCGCAGGGCCCGCGCACCGCCAGCGGTGGCGGCCCACACCGCTTCGTCCGGGGTCAGGTGCATCTCGCGCACGGCCACCGCGATGCAGAACGGCATGTTGGTGGTGAAGCTCGAGCCCGGGTTGCAGTCCGGCGACAACGCCACCGTGACACCGGCGTCGATCAACCGTCGCCCGTCAGGATAGGCGGCGCGCGTGGAGAATTCGGCGGCGGGCAGCAGCGTCGCGACGGTGTTGCTGCCGGCAAGGGCGGCGATGTCGGCGTCGCTGACGTGGGTGACGTGGTCGGCGGAGGCCGCGTTGCATTCGACCGCCAGCTGCACGCCGGGTCCAGGTCCGAGCTGGTTGGCGTGGACGCGGGGCTGCAGGCCACGGGCGATACCGGCCTGCAGGATGGCCCGTGACTGGTCGACGTCGAATGCGCCCCGCTCGCAGAACACGTCGACCCATTTGGCCGCGGGGGCGCATGCGTCGAGCATGGCGGTGCACACCAGATCGACGTAATCGTCTGGTGTGTCGGCGTATTCGGGCGGCACCACGTGGGCACCCATGAACGTCACCTCGTCGGTGATCTCGGCGGCGACCTGCAGGCTGCGCAGTTCCTGCTCGACGGTGAGCCCGTAACCGGACTTGCACTCGAGCGTGGTGGTGCCCGACCGCATTGCCTCGGCGGCCAATCGGGTGACGGTCGATTTGAGCGTGGCGTCGGTGGCATCGCGTGTCGCGGTGACGGTGGTGCGGATACCGCCGGCCTGATACGGGGTTCCCGACATGCGGGCGGCGAATTCCTCGGACCGGTCCCCGGCGAACACCAGATGGGCGTGACTGTCGACGAACCCGGGGATGACGGCACGGCCGGCGGCGTCGAGGCGCGTATCGGCGGCGGGCGCGTCGGATCTGGATCCGTACCAGGCGATCCGGCCGTCCTCGACGACGACGGCAGCGTCGCGGAGCACGCCCAGCGGGCCGGCGTCGAGGGTCGGGTCGTTGGTGACGAGCGATCCGATGTTGTCGATGAGCAGTGTGGTCATACGAGGATGTCCTTGATCGCGGCGTGCAGGGCGGCCGGTACATCGACGACCATGGTGTGCCGTCCGTCGGTGACCACTTGGCGTCCACCGACGACGACGTCGCGCACGTCGCCGGCCTGGGCGGCGAACACGACCGATTCCAAAAGGGTTTCGGGTTCGGCGCCGGCGAGGCGCACCGAGTCGAGCGATACGGAGACCAGATCGGCGATCGCACCGGGGACGATACGGCCTGCAGCCGACCAGCCGAGGGCGCGGTGGCCGTCGGCGGTGGCCGCGGTGAGCAGTTGCGCCGCGGTCCAGTGTCCGCGCTTCTCACTGCGCAGCCGTTCGTCGAGTTCGACGGCGCGGGCCTCCTCGAACAGGTCGATGATCGCGTTGCTGTCGCTACCCACCGACAGCGCGCATCCGGCGTCGGCGAGTTCACGTGCCGGGCCGATGCCGTCGGCCAGATCGCGTTCGGTGGTCGGGGTGATGCAGACGGCGGTACCGGCGCCGGCCAGGTCGGTGATGTCGGTGTGGGTGAGGTGGGTGGCGTGCACGGCGGTGGCGTTCGCACCGAGGGCGCCGTGCTCGGCGAGCAGGCGTGTGGGCGTGGTGCCGTAGGCCTGCAGGCACGCGTCGTTCTCGGCGCGTTGTTCCGACAGATGGAAGTGCAGGGGCGTGTCCCGCTGGTTTGCCCATTCCGCGACGGCACCAACGGAATCCGGCGGGACCGCACGCACGGAGTGGATGGCGGCGCCGATCTTGGCGTGGGGTGCGGCGGCGAGTTTGTCGGCGCGTTCGGCCCACGTCGCGGCGTCGCCGTCACCGAACCGCAGTTGTGGGCCTTGCAACTCCTGTTCGACACCGCCGGTGAGGTAGCACGTGTCGAGCAGCGTGATGCGGATGCCCGCGGCGTGGGCCGCGGCGATCAGCGCGGCGCCCATGGCGTTCGGATCGTCATAACGTGCCCCGCCGGGCCGGTGGTGCAGGTAGTGGAACTCGCCGACGCAAGTGATGCCGGCCAGCGCCATCTCGGCATAGGTGGCGAGGGCCAGCGCGTAATAACCGTCGGGGGTGAGACATTCGGCGACGGCGTACATGTCCTCGCGCCAGGTCCAGAAGCTGCCGCAACCACGATGGGTACGGCCGCGGAGGGCGCGGTGGAAGGCGTGGCTGTGCGCGTTGGCCAGTCCTGGCAGGGTCACGCCCCGCAGGTGCACGGCGTCGGCAGGGCGTGCGGCGTCGCGCTGCACGGCCGTGATGGTGTCACCATCGACGGTGATCAGCACGTTGTCGGCCACCTGCTCGTCACCGAGCCAGGCGTGGTCTGCGAAGTAGGAGCTCATGTGCAGGCCAGTTCCTCCAATACCGTCGCGAGCGCCTGCACCCCGGCGACGCAGTCCTCGGCGTCGGCGTGTTCGCTGGGGCTGTGGCTCACGCCGGTGTGGTTGCGCACGAACAACATTGCCGAGGGCACGTGCGCCGAGAGGATGCCCGCGTCGTGCCCGGCACCGGTTGGCAGCACCGGAACACCGCCCAGCGCGGCGGCAAGACGGTCGCGCAGCGTCTCGTCGAACACCACTGCCGGTGAATACGATTCGCGCTCGACCTCGACCGCGGTGCCGTGATCGTTCGCGGCCTTGGCGGCGGCGTCCTCGACGGCGCGCACCATGCGTTCGAGCACCGCGTCGTCCCCGGCGCGCGCATCGAGCCACGCGTTGATCTGCGACGGGATCGCGTTGGCACCGTTGGGGGTGATGAACGCCTTGCCCATCGTGGCGACGGCACCGTTGGCCTCGGCGGCATCGCGCGCGGCGAGCACCGCGGCGGCGAACGCGAGTGTTGGGTCGCGTCGGTCGACCAGGCGCGTGGTGCCGGCGTGGTTGGCCTCGCCACGAAACGCGAAGCGCCAGCGGCCATGTGGCCAGATCGACGTGGCCACTCCGACGGGGGCGTTCATGGTGGTCAGGCCGCGGCCCTGTTCGACATGCAGTTCGACGAACGCGCCGATCCGGTTCAGGACGGTGTCGTCGCGACCGAGGTCGTTGGGGTCGGCCCCGGCGGTGCGCATCGCCTCGGCGACCGTGACGCCGTCGACGTCGTACAGGTTGCGGGCCTTCTCGGGGCTCAGGGCACCGGTGAGCAGTTGGCTGCCGATGCACGCCACACCGAAGCGGGCGCCTTCCTCGTCGACACAGTTGACGACCGCGATCGGATGGGTGGGTTGCACACCGCGGCTGCGCATCTCGTCGATGGCGAGGAACGCCGACACCACACCGAGCGGCCCGTCGAACGCGCCGCCGCTGGGCACGCTGTCGAGGTGGCTGCCGGTGACCACGGCACCTGGGCCGGGGGTGCCCCACCACGCCCACTGGTTGCCGTTGCCGTCGCATTCGTAGGTGAGGCCGCGACTGTGCGCCTGATCGCTGAACCAGGCGCGCATGTCGGCGTCCGGACCGGTCCACGCGAAGCGGTGGTACCCGCCGGACAGTTTGTCGCGGCCGACGGGTTGCAGATCGGCCCAGGTGGTCTCGAACCGCTGATCGAGGGGTTTCACTCGCCCTCCCTCATCGGGATCCGCACACCGCGCTCGGCGGCGATCTCTTCGGCGCGTTCGTAACCGGCGTCGACGTGGCGGATGACGCCCATCCCTGGATCGTTGGTGAGCAGCCGCGAAAGTTTCTGCGCGGCAAGCTCGGTACCGTCGGCCACACCCACCTGACCGGCGTGGATCGAGCGGCCGATGCCGACACCGCCGCCGTGGTGGATCGACACCCACGTCGCACCCGAGGATGTCGCGGTGAGCGCGTTGAGCAGCGGCCAGTCGGCGATCGCGTCGGAGCCGTCGAGCATCGCCTCGGTTTCTCGGTAGGGGCTGGCCACCGAACCGGAGTCCAGGTGATCGCGGCCTATGACGATGGGCGCGGACACCTTGCCGCTGGCCACCAGGTCGTTGAACAGCACGCCGGCCTTGTCGCGTTCGCCGTAGCCCAGCCAGCAGATCCGTGCCGGCAGGCCCTGGAAGGAGATCTTCTCGCGGGCGCCACGCATCCACTTCTGCAGGCGGTCATCGTCGGGGAACAACTTCATGATGGCCTCGTCGGTGGCGTGGATGTCCTTGGGGTCACCCGAGAGTGCCACCCACCGGAATGGTCCGCGGCCCTCGCAGAATTGCGGGCGGATGTAGGCGGGGACGAATCCGGGGAACTCGAAGGCACGGTCATATCCGGCCTTTCGTGCCTCGTCGCGGATCGAGTTGCCGTAGTCGAACACCTCGGCCCCGGCGTCCTGGAACTCCACCATGGCCCGCACCTGGACGGCCATGGACTCCTCGGCACGTTCGGTGAACTCGTCGGGTTTCTTGGTGGCGTAGTCCTCCCAGTCCTCGACCGAGATGCCGATCGGCAGATACGACAGCGGATCGTGGGCGCTGGTCTGATCGGTCACCAGATCGATGGGCACACCGCGGCGCAGCAGTTCGGGGAACACCTCGGCGGCATTGCCCACCACGCCGACCGACCAGGCGCGCTTGTCTTTGCGTGCCGCGACGGCCTTGGTCACCGCGTCGTCGAGGTTGTCGGCGACCTCGTCGAGGTAGCGGTGTTCGACGCGACGCCGCAGGCGGGCCTCGTCGACGTCGACAATCAGGCAGGCCCCGCCGTTGAGGGTGACCGCCAGCGGTTGGGCACCGCCCATGCCACCGCAGCCCCCCGTGAGCGTTAGAGTGCCGGCCAGGGTGCCGCCGAAGCGTTTCTCCGCTGCCGCGGCGAACGTCTCGTAGGTGCCCTGGACGATGCCCTGGGTGCCGATGTAGATCCATGACCCCGCGGTCATCTGCCCGTACATCGTCAGGCCCATGGCTTCGAGGCGCCGGAACTCAGGCCAGGTGGCCCAGTCCCCCACCAGGTTCGAGTTCGCGATCAGCACACGCGGCGCCCACTCGTGGGTCTGGAACACCCCGACCGGCTTGCCGGACTGCACCAGCATGGTCTCGTCCTCACGCAACGTGGTGAGGGTTCGGACCATCGCGTCGAAGCTGGCCCAGTTCCGCGCCGCGCGGCCCGTCCCGCCGTAGACGACGAGATCGTCGGGCCGTTCGGCGTTTTCGGGGTCCAGGTTGTTCATCAGCATCCGCAGCGGCGCCTCGGTGGCCCAGCTGCGAGCGGTCAGGGTCGTGCCACGGGGCGCGCGGACGGGGCGGGCACCTTCCATCAGAGCCTCCTTCGCGGCCGGTTCTCAACCGGCCGGCAGGTGTGAAAATCGTTGTCGCATATCAATCGATGAACAGGCAGCGCTCTTCGGCGCGCTGATCGAACTCTTCGAGGCGCGCCTGGCCGTGATCAGGCAGCGCCTCCGTCATCGCCTGCAGCAGACCCATGGTGAGCGCCAGGGGTGCCGTGCAGGAGTCGAAGGTCAGTTCGGAATTGACCGGAGCCGCGAGCAGGTCGTCGACGTCGTGCGCCAGCGGGCACAGCGGGCTGTCGGTGACCAGGGCGACGCGCAGACCCAACGAGCGGGCATAGCGGATCGAATCCAGCAGGGCCCGAGGATATCTCGGCAAGCCGAATGCCAGCATCCAGGTGGCCCCGGCCTTGGCGGCGACGGCGAGGACGTCGTCACCGTCGGATCCGGCCGGCACCACCCGCACGTCGGGATGCACCTTCGCGCCGAAGTACGCGAACAGGTCGGCGAACGGACGCGAGATGCGCAACCCCATCACCGGCAGGGGTTGTGAGCCGGCGAGGTTGCGGCCCACACGGTCCAGCCGTTGACCCGCCCACGGGCTCGACACCAGGCCCTCGATGTTGGCGACATCCTTGGCGACGGTGCGTTCGAGCACGTTGGCCACCAGACCGTTGGGAACACCCTTGGCCTGCGCGGCGATCTGGTTGCCCAGCTCGGCGCGCATCTCGGGATACCCGCGGAAGCCCAGTTCCATCGCGAACCGGGTCACGGACGCCTGGCTGACCCCGGAGCGTTTACCCAGGTCCTCGGCCGTCAGGGCGGCAGCCTGTTCGGGGTGGTCGAGCAGATACCGCGCCACACGACGATGTGCGGGCGACAGCCGGCGCCGGTTGATCACCATCTCCAGCCAGCGCCGCACGTCGGTGGGTTCGCCGTCCACGAAATCCGGGATCGCACCCTCATCGAGCCCCCGGTCCATGGCTGACGTCACCTCCATCGCGTTCATTCATGAATATCGCCGATGAATGAAGGGGTGTCAAGGTCGGGCCTCCACAGGCTCTGGGCTCGGGTTCACCATCCGACCTGTGTCAATGCCCCCAATCTGGATCGTCACGTAAATTTCTTGTGTCACAGGGCTTTGAAGTCGCTGTACGTGTTGCACGGTGCAGCACGACGCACTTGACTTGTCACCTGTCATCGCGACGACATACCGAGTGCGTGACACATGTGTTGACATTCGTCCATCCAAGGTTGATTCTGATGAATGTCGGCTGTGTCACGCGCCACATTCCGTGCCGTCCGCCCAGGCATGCTCAGAGATGGAAGCCGCTTATGTCACAACATGATTCATCGGGTCACGCTGGTTCAGCACCGGCGATCGAACGCCGCACCATCGACGTCATTCCCGACGAGGAACGGCACGGCAGCGTCCGCAACCAGTTCACGTTGTGGTTCGGGGCGAACACCCAGATCACCGCGATCGTCGACGGCGCCCTGGCGGTGGTGTTCGGCGCGGACGCACTGTGGGCGATCATCGGGTTGCTGATCGGCAACATCCTCGGTGGCATCGTCATGGCGCTGCACTCGGCACAGGGTCCGCGCATGGGACTTCCGCAAATGATCTCCAGCCGCGCGCAATTCGGTGTGCACGGCGCGGCGATCCCGCTGCTGCTGGTGGTGTTGATGTACCTGGGCTTCGCCGCGACCGGCAGTGTGCTGGCCGGGCAGGCGATCAACGAGATCCTGCATCTGGGCTCGTCCTCGGCGGGGATCCTGATCTTCGGCGCGCTCACGGCGGTGATCGCGGTCGTCGGGTACCGGGTGATCCACGTCGTCGGGCGCATCGCCACCGTCCTGGGCGTCATCGGCTTCACCTACCTGGCCATCCGGCTGTTCACCCAGTACGACGTGTCGTCGGTGATCGGCGTGGTGCCGTTCGACTTCGTCACGTTCCTGCTGGCGATCTCCCTGAGCGCGGGTTGGCAGCTCACGTTCGGCCCGTACGTCGCCGACTACTCGCGGTATCTGCCGCGCAGCACCAGCGGGCGGGCCACCTTCTGGTCGACGTTCGCCGGTTCGGTGATCGGTTCGCAGTGGTCGATGACGTTCGGCGCGCTCGTCGCCGCGGTCGCCGGTGACGCGTTCCTCGGCGACCAGGTCGGCTTCGTCGGTGGCCTCGCCGGAACCGCCGCGCTGGCGGTGCTGATCTATCTGGTGATCGTCGTCGGCAAGCTCACCGTCAACACGCTCAACGCCTACGGCGGGTTCATGTGCATCCTGACCACCGTGAGCGGGATCAACGGCCAGACCCGCATCGCGCCCGCCGTCCGCGCCGCCTACATCGTGGGCTTCACCGCGGTGTCCGTGGCGATCGCCGTGGTCGCCAGCGCGGACTTCCTCGACAACTTCAAGAACTTCGTGCTGACGCTGCTCATGGTCTTCACGCCGTGGAGCGCGATCAACCTCACCGACTACTACGTGATCTCCAAAGAGCGCGTGGACATTCCGGCCCTCTACGACCCAGCGGGCCGGTACGGCTCATGGAACCTGCCCGCACTCGCCTGCTACGTCGTCGGCGTCGTCGTCCAGATCCCGTTCCTCGCGCAGAAGCTCTACACCGGGCCGATCACCAACATGCTCGGCGGTGCCGACATCTCCTGGATCGTCGGCCTCGTCGTCACCGCAGCGCTGTACTACTTCGTCGTCGGGCGGCGCACCAACGCACCGGCCGAGATGATCTACCCGGACAAGACGCCGATATCGGTGTGAGCCTGCCGTCAGGAGTCGGAGTCGCCGGACTTCGCGTCACCGGAGTCGGATTGGCCCGCTGACGCACCGTTGGAATCGGTGCTCGTAGCGGGCTTCGACGTCTTGGCGGGCCGGGTGGCCTTGGGCGTCAACGCCTTCGTGACGTTCTCGACGAGCTTGCGGAGCGGACGCGGACGGACGCGTTTGTCTGCCGCCTTCTTGGTGTCCTTCTTGGTGACCGTGACGTTTTTGACGGCGCCGGATTCGGTGACGCTCTTGATCGACGGCTCTTCGGATTCCGCGGCAGGTTTCGACGACACCGCGACAGTGGCGCCGAGAGCCTTCGCCGTGTCGTCATCCTGCCGCGGAGCGACTTGTTCCTCAACAGATTTCGGTTCGGCGTCGCGTTCCTCGACTGCGGGTGCCTTCGTCGTGGTGAGCCCCACGTCCTTCTTGAAGTCCTCGACGCCCTGCGCAATGGCTGACGGCAATTTCTGGATTGCCTTGATCGCCACGTCGGGCGGGGTGAAGAGGCTCGCCGTGATGTAGCGGTCCGGGTTGGCCACGGGGTCACCGCCGGGATAGGACGCGTCGACGATGACCTTGAGCGCCGGTTGCAGCAGGTCGGCGACCGCGTTGCCGAACCGACCGCCGACGTCGCGCAGCGGCTGCAGCATCGGCAGACCGTCGGCCCGGTAGGTCACGTAGGCGGTGTTGGTGTTGCCCAGGGTGCTCAGCGGCACCTTGGTCACGGTGCCGTCGACCTCGACGATGTAGTGGTAGCCCTTCTCAAGTTTCGGCTCACCGGTGACCGGATCGATGCCGAGCGCAGGATCCACCGGCAGGCCCGTGAATGCCTGCGACTTGTACCGGTAGGCGTAGGCGATGATCGAATTCAGTAGCGCGACAACGTTGGTCACGTACGCCGGGGCACTCGAGTTCCACGCGTACTCATAGCCGACGTCGACGATGTCGACGCCCTCGTCGGTCGGCGTCGGCCATGGGTAGACACCCAGGATGCTGAACGGGATGTACCTCGACCCGTAGCCGCCGTTGGGCCGGTTGACGCTGTTGTCCAGGATCCAGCGGGTGTTGAGCACCAACTCGCGGTCCTCGGGTCTGCCGCTGTTGAGCAGCAGGAGCATCGTGACCGTGGCGGCCCCGGAACCCCGCCCTGAGGTGAGCACCAGGTCGGGCTCGGGATCGCCGACGTTGTTGCGCAGCGCGGCCTTGAGGTTGTCGGGGTTGACGTTGTACGGGAACAGCGAGAACTGCGACACCACCGTCGGCCCGTATTTCTCGTTCCAGTCGAGGCCGTAGAACTTGTCGATGCCGTCGGCGTTCCAGTTGGTGGCGCTGCCGTGGGTGATGAGCGCCTTGAGGCCGACGCCGGAGGCCACGTGCGCGGTCCCCGGTGTCGTCGTCGCCACCGCGCCCACCCCGAGCGCGGTGGTCAGCGCGACACCTCCGACGAATGCCGGCACGCACGCGCGCCTGAAGTCGCGTCTCGCCACTGTTTGCCTCCCGCATGATCCCGGTTGTACCGCCGTTTGAGCGAGCAACCTATCAGCAGGTCACACGTCTAGCGACAGCAATTCGGATCCAGGACCACGCACAGCGCCTGCAGTGCTTCCGGATGGGCGCGGTGAAACACGTGCATCCCGCGGCGCTCCGAGAGCACCAATCCCGCCTTTCGCAGTTGCGCGAGGTGGTGACTGACCGTCGACTCGGTGAGCCCCAGGGCCGCTGCCAGGTCGCCGCTGTTCTCCTCTCCCGCCGACGACGAGAAGAGATACGACATCAGCTTGACCCGCGCCGGGTCGGCGAGGGCCTTGAGGCGAAGGGCCACGCTGAGCGCGTCGTCATCGCTCATGGGACCGGCCGCGACGGGGGCGCAGCAGACCGGGCCAGACGTGTCGATGACGGGCAGCGCTTTGGGCATGACCCCATCCTAGCCACGGATATTGACATATATCGAAAAGGTGGCATTCTTGGCAGCATAAGTGTTCGACATATGTCGAAATAGTCAAGGAGGTCGCCTCATGTCCCGTGTTCAACTCGCACTCAACGTCGACAATCTCGACGAATCGATCACCTTCTACCGCAAGTTGTTCGGCGTCGAGCCGGCCAAGGTCAAGCCCGGCTACGCAAACTTCGCGATCACCGAACCCCCACTGAAGCTGGTGTTGCTGGAGAACCCCGGCAAGGGCGGCAGCATCAACCACCTGGGCGTCGAGGTGGAGTCCAGCGAGACGGTTCACGCCGAGATCGCCCGCCTCACCGGCGAGGGGCTGTTCACCGACGAGGAAATCGGCACCACCTGCTGCTTTGCGACGCAGGACAAGGTGTGGGTGACCGGACCGGCCGGCGAGAAATGGGAGGTCTACACGGTCCTCGCCGATTCCGACACATTCGGCGTGAGCCCGCAGCACTCCGCCGACAGTGCCGAGGGCGTGTGCTGCGGCGCTCAGCGCGACGAGACGTCTACAGAGTCTGCCTGCTGCTGATCGGCGAGACCGGGGCATGGCCACCGCAAGCCACGCCCCGGCCTGAATCGTGATATCGATATATGCCAATATCGATGAGTGTCGAATCAGACCTCAGAGCCCGATCCGGCCGCGTGCTGTCCATCGGGCGCACTGCTGCGTGAACCGCTGTCGGCGGCGCAGGCCGCCGAGATGGCAGTGAAACTCAAGGCCCTCGCCGATCCGGTTCGCCTGCAACTGTTCTCCGCGATCGCGAGCCGCGAAGGCAGCGAGGCCTGCGTCTGCGACATCTCCGCCGGTGTGGAGGTGTCGCAGCCGACCGTGTCGCACCACCTGAAAGTGCTGCGCGACGCAGGTCTGCTCACCTCGCAGCGCCGCGCGTCGTGGGTCTACTACGCCGTCGTCCCCGACGCTCTGGCAATCCTCGCCGTGCTGCTTGGTGCCGATCTCCGCGCCGAGGTCACCGCATGACCACGACCAGCACCACAGCCACAGTCGTCGGCAAGCTGTCCACGCTGGACCGGTTCCTACCGGTCTGGATCGGTGCCGCGATGGCGGCCGGACTGCTCCTCGGGCGGTGGATCCCCGGCCTGAACATCGCGCTGGAAGGGATCCAGGTCGACGGGATCTCGCTGCCGATCGCTCTGGGTCTGCTGATCATGATGTATCCGGTGCTGGCCAAGGTCCGCTACGACCGCCTCGACACCGTCACCGGGGACCGCAAACTGCTCGGGTCCTCGCTCATCCTGAACTGGGTGCTGGGCCCAGCACTCATGTTCACGCTGGCCTGGCTGCTACTGCCCGACCTGCCTGAGTACCGCACCGGGCTGATCATCGTCGGCCTGGCCCGCTGCATCGCGATGGTCATCATCTGGAACGACCTGGCCTGCGGGGACCGCGAAGCGGCCGCCGTCCTGGTCGCGTTGAACTCGATCTTCCAGGTCGTCATGTTCGCGGTGCTGGGTTGGTTCTATCTATCGGTGCTGCCAGGGTGGCTCGGATTGGAGCAAGCCACCATCACCACCTCGCCGTGGCAGATCGCGAAATCGGTGCTCATCTTCCTCGGCATCCCTTTGGCGGCCGGCTATCTGTCGCGCCGGATTGGCGAGAAGTCCCGAGGTCGCGAATGGTACGAGTCGAAATTCCTGCCGCGGGTCGGACCATGGGCGCTCTACGGGTTGCTGTTCACCATCGTGGTTCTCTTTGCCCTGCAGGGTGAACAGATCACCAGCCGGCCGCTGGACGTCGTCCGCATTGCGCTGCCCCTGTTGGCCTACTTCGCGATCATGTGGGGTGGCGGATACCTGCTGGGCGCGATGCTGGGCCTGAACTACGAACGCACCACCACACTGGCTTTCACCGCGGCGGGCAACAACTTCGAACTCGCCATCGCCGTCGCCATCGCGACCTACGGCGCCACCTCCGGCCAAGCCCTCGCCGGAGTCGTCGGCCCTCTCATCGAGGTGCCGGTCCTCGTCGCGCTGGTCTATGTCTCACTGGCCCTGCGCAAACGGTTCAGCCGACCCGAGAAACTCATGCCATGACCGGTCTTCGCGAGGTGGCCCACTGAGTCCAGATCTACCGACTCACCGCCGGCCGCACTCCCGTGGCTACGGCCAAGGCGGCGGCGACCGCGGCGATCACCCCGAGCACCAGGAACATCTTGTCGTAACCGTGCAACAGGTCGGCCAGCGCGGCACCGACGAACGGGCCGAGTGCTGTGGTGATCATGATCGGCGCCAACAACATGCCGCTGAGATGCCCGTAATGTGTTGCGCCCCAGCGGTCTGTGACGGCGGTGGCCTGCAGTAGCGTCATGATGCCGCGGGCCATGCCCGCGACGATCGAGGCGACAATCAGCGCCGCCAATGTTGTGAGCACCCCGAGCAGTGCCGTGGTGGCCGCGACGGCGGCCATGATGAGCACGGTGCGCGGGACGACACCGATCCGCCGCGACATCGACTGATAGCCCAGCCTGCCGAGCACCTGACCCGCCCCACCCAGTCCGAGCGCGACGGCGGCCGCGCTCGTACTGAAACCGCGTTGCACCATCAGCGGCACCAGGTTGACGATGACGGCATAGGAGGCCAGCGCCGCCAGGGCGAACGACACCATCAACGCGATGAACGGTGCACTTCGTGCGGTCCGCGTCGGGGCCTCGACGTTGTGATGGTGCTCGACCGGTGGCCATGGCCGTCGCAGCCCGAACAGATGCGCGGGGATCGTGATGACTGCGAGCAGCGCGGCAAGCACCAGATAGGTTTGGCGCCACGTCAGATGAGACTCCAAGGCGGCGGTCAGCGGCGCGAACACCGTGCTGGACAGCCCGGCCACCAAGGTCAGTACCGTCAACGCGCGCACAGCGTTCGGCGCGAAATAGCGTGTCAGCGCGGCGAAGGCCGGCGCGTAGAACACGCCGCTCATCGCAAACCCGGCCAGGATCCAACCAGCCACGAACCACGCGTAATTCGGCGCGGCGACGATCGTGACCACCGACACCACACCCAACACAGAGCCGATGGTCATGATCCAGCGCGGCCCGTAGCGGTCGAGCCACCGGCCCACGACGATGCCCATCAGGGCGCTGGTCACCAAACCTGCCGAGAACGCCCCGGTCACAGCGGGGGCCGACCACCCGGTGTCACGGCTGATTGTCGCGGACAGCACCGAGAAGGCGTAGTAGAGCACACCCCAGCTGGTGATCTCGGTGACGCACAGCGTGATCAGGACCCAGCGCAAGCCGGGTCCGGTGTCTGCTGCGGGCGGCGTCATTCGCCAATCATGTTGCGCAGCAACAGGAGCGGTCCGCTCATTACAGCCTTTCGACAGCGCGGTTCACTTCGAACGTGGTCGACATCGCCCCGATTGTCAACACATTTCACGTCACATCACAGGCGCGCCGCGTCCGCGCGATATCAGCTGCACCGTTGCCGGCCATGAGCCACAGCGTGGTGAGGCTGTCGACGAGTTGCTCGCGGGAGACCTTGGCCCTGCCGTCGACGAACGCCAGAATCGCGTCGGCTGTACCTCCCACCAGGAACGCTGGGGTGACCTGCGCCAGCGGATCGGCTTCGAGTTCGACGCCGTGCGCGGCGCGGGCGTGGGTGACCAGAACCCTGGTGAGCCCGCGCATGACGGTTTCCCGATGTTGCTGCAATGCGGGCGAACCCGTGACACCGCCGAGAAGTACGCGGGCGCGGCGGGGATCGTCGACGAGAGTGTGCACGAGCGTACCCATGGCCGCCCGTGCCTGCTCGTCGACGGGTCGATCGGCCGAGTCGGCCAGCGCGCAGAGCGTCGCGGTGCGGACGTCGGCGGCGATGGCGTCGACCGCGGCGGCGGCGACCGCATCGAGATCGGTGAAGTTCTCGTAGAAGTAGCGCTTGTTCAGCCCCGCCGAGGCGCACAGCTTGTCGACGGTGACGGCGCGCCAGGCGTTGTCGCACATGGCATCCATGGCGGCGTCGAGCAGGCGGGTACGTCGCGTCCGGCGACGCTCCTCGGCCGACTGGCCGGCGTAACTGCGCTGCGACACAGGTCCCTCTCGATCACCGCAAACCCTTGACAGCCGTTGTTGCCATCTGGCACGTTCAGGCTATCTGGCACTATTCCGTACCACATTGACGGGAAGGCGTCTGATGGATTCGACGAAAGCCAGGCTGCGCGATCGGGTCGGGCGATGACCATGCTGGCCGCGGACGCCGCGGCCGATGCCAAGGTGCGATTCCAGACCGCGGTCGCCGGGCTCACCGCCAGGTACCCGAGCCGCGAGCACGCACTGGCCACCCCGCCGCCGGACTCCGGCCTCAAACCGGTGATAGGCAACTACGGCTTCCCGGTCATCGGACACGTCATGAGCACGCTCGTCGAACCGCTGGCATTCGCCCGCGAACGGTACGAGCGCTACGGGCCGGTGTCCTGGGCAGGCGGTGTCGGCTTCCGCGTCGCGCTGCTACTCGGCCCCGAAGCGCTCGAGACGGTCTGGATCAACAAGGACAAGGCGTTCTCCAGCACCCTGGGCTGGGCTCCGGTGATCGGGCCGTTCTTCCACCGAGGGATCATGCTGCTCGACTTCGAGGAGCACCGCGATCACAGGCGCATCATGCAGCAGGCCTTCACACGCAGCGCCCTGAACGGTTATCTGGACCTGATGCGTCCAGGCATCGATCGCACGGTACGCAGCTGGCCTGCCGCACAACGGTTTCCGTTCTACACGTCGGTGAAGCATCTGCTGCTCGATCAGGCCGCCGAGGTGTTCATCGGTGCGGAACTCGGTCCCGAGGCCGATCAGATCTCGCGGGACTTCCACGACACCGTGTGCGGCGGGCAGGCGATGATCCGTGCGGACGTGCCCGGCGGTACGTGGTCACGCGGCCTGCGGGCGCGGCGACGGCTCGAACGGTACTTCGCCGATCAGCTGCCGGCTCGGCGGAACGGTGACGGCACCGATCTGTTCTCGATGCTGTGCCGAAGCCGCGGCGACGACGGTGAGCGCTTCAGCGACACCGACATCGTCAACCACATGATCTTCCTGCTGATGGCCGCACATGACACCAGCGCCATCGCGATCTCGATGCTCGTCTACGAGTTGGGGCGCAACATCCGGTGGCAGAACGCATTACGCGACGAAGCTCGGTCCGGCCCGCAGGGTGAGATCACCATGGAGGACCTGGATTCCGCGTACCCCCTGCTGGATGCGGCGTTCAAGGAGAGCCTGCGGATGTACGCACCCGCCGGGACGCTGTTCCGCCAGACCCTCACCGACACCGAAGTCGCCGGACACTTCATCCCCCGCAAGACGCAGGTGGCCATCGGCGTCTACGCGTCCATGCGACTGCCCGACTGGTGGCCCGAACCCGACCAGTTCGACCCGGCCCGCTTCCTCACCGGTTCCTCGGCCACGGCCATCCACCGGTATGCGTTCGCACCGTTCGGCGGCGGTGCGCACAAATGCATCGGCCAGCAGTTCGCGAACATGAACGTCAAGGCGATCATGCTGCACCTGCTGCGGCATTTCCGGTGGCATGTGCCCACGGGATACCAGCCACGCATGACGTGGGGCACCGGGCCGACACCCGCCGACGGGCTGCCGATCACGTTGGAACGGTTGAACGCCTGAGCGGCGGTACCACCACATCCTTGATATGTATTACAAATCGTAATACGCTGAAGTGTGGCGGTGATCTGGGACGACGACCGAGAAGTACACCTCGCGCGTCATCAAGTCACCATCGCCCAGGCCGAAGAGGCGCTGGCTGACCCTGACGCACTCGTGATCGAGCCTGACTACGCGAGCTTGCTCGGCTTGAGCACCCGCACCATCGGGTTCTCGCCGAGCTTCGGTGATCTGATTTCGGTGATCACCTACGCCGAGAACGGGTTGGTGTACGGCGCGACGGCGTTCCGCGCGAAGGGTAAGGATCGGCGCTATTACGAGGAGGGTTCGCGATGAGCAACGATGAGCGGCTACGGCACACCCTTGATTCAATCGCGGAGGAAGCGGAGAACGCTCCCGAGGAGGACGACGGCCTGCCGTTGCCTGAGCATGTGACGGTTTCGCGCCCTGGTCACGCGCGCAGCAAGGTGCTTCAGGTGCGGTTGAATCCCGACGAGTACGAGGCCGTGGAAAGAATCGCGCGGCGCCGCGGGTTGCCTGCCTCGACCGTGGCGCGGGCGTGGCTGCTGGAGAAGGCAGCTGAGGAGTCGGACGACGACGCCAGCGTGGAGCACCTGTTGTTGCTGCTGGACACCGCGACGGCGAAGCTGCGTCAGATCCAAACGCGGCCCGGCAGTTTGGCGGGGCGCTCGCCGTCGTCTACCTGACGGGGCCACGAACCGGCGCCAGGCAGCACCCTGACATTCGCGGGCCCCAGAAACCAAACAGGCCCCCTCGAAAGGGGGCCTGACCTGGGTGGCAGGTGCAGGATTCGAACCTGCGTAGGCGTAAGCCGACGGATTTACAGTCCGCTCCCATTGGCCGCTCGGGCAACCTGCCTGACGTCGCGCCGCCCCGTTTCCGGTTTGGTGCGACTAGCAGGGTACAACGAGGATGTACCCAAACTACAAACCGGCAGGACTCACCGAGGGAGAGGAGAGGCGGTCCAATGGCGGATTCCAGCTTCGACGTCGTCAGCAAGGTCGATCGTCAGGAGGTTGACAACGCGCTTAACCAGGCCGCCAAGGAGCTGGCCACCCGGTTCGACTTCCGCGGCACCGACACCACCATCGCCTGGAAGGGCGACGAGGTGATCGAACTCACGTCCAGCACGGAGGAGCGCGTCAAGGCCGCCGTCGACGTCTTCAAGGAGAAGCTGGTCCGTCGCGACATCTCCATGAAGGCCTTCGACGCCGGCGACCCGCAGCCCAGCGGCAAGACCTACAAGGTGACGGGCACCATCAAGCAGGGCATCACCAGCGAGCAGGCCAAGAAGATCACCAAGATCATCCGCGACGAGGGCCCCAAGGGCGTCAAGGCGCAGATCCAGGGCGACGAGATCCGCGTCAGCTCCAAGAAGCGCGACGACCTGCAGGCCGTCATCGCGCTGCTCAAGGGCGCCGACCTGGACGTCGCCCTGCAGTTCGTGAACTACCGCTGACCTGTCCACCTCGAAACTGACGAAAATGCCGCTCAGAGGCCTTCTGAGCGGCATGTTCGTCGCTTTCGGCGTCAGCGCCGCGGGGCCAGGGCGAGTAGCGCGGGATGAAGCGGTGCATGACGGCCGCGCCGAGGCCCGACACCGCACCGAGGGCCGCCGCCGCGCAGCCGAGCGGGGCGACAGCGGCGACGAGTCCGACCGCCAGCGGTCCGAGGAACATGCCGCTGTCGTGCATGAGCCGCCACGCCGCGAGGAACTCGGCCCGGGTCGCCGGCGGCGCGACGTCGGCGCCGAGGGTCATGATGACGCCGTTCCCCAGCCCGTTGCCCACACCCATGAGCACCGCGACGGCCGTCATCCCGACCACGGTGGTGGTGAACGGCAGCACCACGAACGACACCGTGATCACCATGAGCGACGGCACCGCGACCAGGCGCCGCCCGTAGCGGTCCATGACCTGCCCGGCGGGATACGAGCACAGCAGGTCGGCCAGCGCGCCGATCCCGAACACCAGCGAGGCCGTCGCGGCGTGCAGACCGAGGTGGTCGGCCCACGGCGGCAGCACGGCGTCGCAGGAGGCGCGGGCCGCGCCCATCAAGAGCGCACCTGTCCCGAGGGTGGCGAGCAGCACGCGGTGGCGCCGCAGATTCTGCCGCAGCGGCACGCCGCCCGGTT
>Ga0180222_1001772_pt1 | contig 20466 bp, 19 predicted proteins | sample eDN5th37CKraftOP_FD_151336 | JGI IMG/M metagenome (GOLD analysis project Ga0180222, IMG submission 151336) | Enriched Organic Plus compost microbial communities from Emeryville, California, USA - eDNA 5th pass 37_C Kraft OP (version 2) (version 2) ... | reverse complement strand
TGCGCTATGATCTTGGATATATCGACCTGGAACAGAGGACACTGCAAACAATCGACAACCCGTTTGGCACGAGGTTGTCACCTATGTCTTAGGGACAAACTGTTACCTATGTCTCCAGGTCGGACATTGAAAAGGTTGGCGATCCCGGCAGGATTCGAACCTGCGACCATCGGCTTAGAAGGCCGGTGCTCTATCCAGCTGAGCTACGGGACCCTCGCAAGCCGCCTGGACCTTAGTGGGTCCAGGGCATCTTGCGATCGTGGCGGAAGTTTTCCGCGTATGCCATCTGCCGGCGGCGGGGTTCCTTCGGTTCCTGGACGCGGAAGGCAATGCCGTTGCGCTGAGCGTAGGCGATCGCTTCTTCCTTCGTCGCGAAAGTCAGCCGGATCTGGCTCTTCATGTCACCCGAAGTGGTGTAGCCCATGAGAGGATCGATCTTGCGCGGCTGCTCCGGCTCAAACTCGAGAACCCAGTGACCCGTCTTAGCCTTGCCGGACTGCATTGCTGTCTTGGCGGGGCTGTAGATACGAGCGGACATGGAAACCTCGTGAAAATCGATGGTCGGAGTGGCAGGATTCGAACCTGCGACCCCCTGATCCCAAATCAGGTGCGCTACCAGGCTGCGCTACACTCCGGGCCGCTGTGAGCCGTGGCTTCCTTAGGTTCTTGGCGTCGGGGAAGCAAGGGCTTTTTTCACATCAGCCAGTCTGATCGAGCTTTTATCCCGCCCCGAGCTTGAGGCCAAGATAGCGATCGAGCGTCGCGCGGTCCTGGAGCAGTTCCGCGGAGGGCGCTGCGTGCGCAATGCTGCCGCGCTCGATGATGATCGCGTCCTTCGTCAGTCCCAGCGCAACCTCGGCGTGCTGCTCGACCAGCATCAGTCCCATGCCCTCGGCTTCCGACATCTTGCGAATCGCAGCCGTCAGCTCCTCGACGATGATGGGGGCGAGGCCCTCGAGCGGCTCATCGAGCAGCAGCACGCCCGGATTGGTCATCAGCGTGCGGGCGATCGTCAGCATCTGCTGCTCGCCGCCCGACAGCTGGTTGCCCATGTTTGTGCGCCGTTCCTTCAGCCGAGGGAATAGACCGTAGACCGCGTTGAGGTCCCAGCGGCCCGGACGCGCTGCCACCGTTAGGTTCTCCTCGACGGTCAGCGACGGGAAGATGTCGCGCTCCTGCGGCACCCAGCCGACGCCTAGCCGAGCCCGCTTGTACGAGGCAACACGCGAGATGTCCTGTCCCTTGTAGGAGACGGAACCGCGCGCGACGCGCACGAAGCCCATTGCCGTCAGGAACAGGGTGGTCTTGCCGACGCCGTTGCGGCCAAGCACGGCCATGCTGCCGCCCTCGGCAAGCGAGAAGGAGACGTTGTCGAGGACGACGGCCTCGCCGTATCCCGCGCGCACGTCACGAAATTCAAGAAGTGCCTCAGCCATGATGTGCCTGCCCGAGATAAACCTCACGTACGCGCTCGTCCGAACGCACGGCGTCCGGGGTGTCCTCGACGAGCAGGCCACCGGCGACGAGCACCACGATGCGCGAGGCGAAGCGGAAGACGATGTCCATGTCGTGCTCGATGAACAGGATCGACATGTCTTCGGGGAGTGAGGAGATGACGGAGAAGAGCATCTGGCTCTCGTCCTTCGGAACGCCCGCTGCCGGCTCGTCGAGCAGCAGCACCTTCGGGCGCGTCGCAAGCGCGAGCGCGATCTCCAGCAGGCGCTGGCGACCGTAGGCGAGGGTACGGGTCGTACGGGTGGCAACGTCGCCGAGCTTCAGCTTTTCGAGGATGTCGTAGGCCTCGTCGATTGCTTCCTGCTGCGCTGACAGCCCGCGCCAGAACTGGCCCGTCACCTTCTGGCGCTCGCATACGGCGAGCGTTACTGCCTCAAGCGGCGTGAGGTCCGGGAACAGCGTGTTGATCTGGAACGTGCGGGTCAGGCCCTTACGCACGCGCGCCGCGACCGGAGCATCGGTGATGTCGTTGCCATCCAGGATGATGCGGCCCGAATCCGGCTTGAGCTGGCCGGTGATCAGGTTGATCAGCGTGGTCTTGCCGGCGCCGTTCGGTCCGATCAGGGCGTGGCGGCAGCCGTGCGGAAGTTTCAGCGAGACGCTGCGGGTGACCTGAAGCGCGCCGAAATTCTTCGTCAGCGCCTCGGTCTGCAGGACTATCGGTTTGGTTTCAGCCATTAGTCGCGCCTTCCGGCCAGACGGCTGACGAAGCCGAGGATGCCCTTGGGCATGAACAGAACGACTACCATCAGCAGAAGGCCAATCCAGAAGTACCAGTATTGGGGGTTCACGCCGGCGAGCTGGTCGCGGGCGATGAGGAAGATGATCGCACCGACGATTGCGCCGTAGAGGCGGCCCGTGCCGCCGAGGATCAGCATGACGACCACGTCAGCCGAGCGGTTGAAGCTCAGCACCTCGAGCGTCACCGTGCTGGTGGTCTGCGCGAGCAGCGCACCGGCCATGCCGGCCATTGCAGCCGAGATCGCGTAGATTTTCTGCTGGTGCGACTGGTAGGCCGAGCCGATCGCCGGCATGCGCTTGATGTTCTCGCGCACGCCGCGCAGCGCGAGGCCGAACGACGAGTTGACGATGCGACGGCTCAGCAGGAAGCAGATGAACAGCACCGCAAGCGTGTAGCCGTAGCCGGTGTAACCCCACAGGTCGAAGCGGAAGTAGTTGAAGATCGGCCACGTGCGGGGAATGCGCAGGCCGTCCGTGCCGCCGGTAAGCCAGGTCAGCGCGTTCGCGAGTTCCTGTGTCAGCAGGCCAAGGCCGAGCGTGATCATCAGCAGCGCAAGGTGCTGGACGCGCACGATGATGAAGCTGGCGATGAAGCCGATGATGCCGGCGAACAGGCCCGACAGCAGCAGCCCGGAAATCGGCTCGCCCCAGCCGGCCTTGCCAAGCAGCGCCGCGCAATAGGCGCCAAGGCCGAAGAACATCGCATGGCCGAGCGTGATGATGCCCGCATAGCCGAGGATCAGGTCGACCGACAGCGCGAACAGCGCTGCGATGGCGATCTGCGAGGCGAGCGGCAGGTAGGTCGGGAACAGGAAGAACGGCAGCAGCAGCGCCAGCCAGAAGATGATCTCGAACGGAGACCAGCGGCTCTGGCTGCGGAGCCAGCCGCGTGCAGTTGCCTGGGTAAAGGTCGTGTCAGTCATGTCCGGGTCACCGCTTTCCGAACAGGCCGAGCGGGCGGACGAACAGGATCGCCACCATCAGCATATAGATCAGGAACGAGCCGATCTCCGGCCAGAAATACTTGCCGGCGACGTCACCGATGCCGAGAAGGGCGGCGCCCACAAACGAGCCGGTGATCGAGCCAAGGCCACCCACGGAGACGACGATCAGCACGTAGACGAGGAAGTGGAAGCCAAACGACGGGTCGAGGCCGACGATCTCCACCGCAAGCGCGCCGCCGAGGCCGGCAAGGCCGCTGCCCAGCGCGAAGGTGATGCCGAAGATCTTCTCGACGTCGAGGCCGAGCCCCTTGGCCGCGCGCTGGTTGTCAACCGCGGCGCGGATCTGCGCGCCAAGCCGGGTGCGCTCGAGGCCGAAGACCAGCACACCGGTCACGATCAGCGAAATAACGATCAGGAAGATGCGGTAGACGCCGAAGCGCATGCCGAACAGCTCGACCGATCCGCGCAGCCATTCAGGCAGGATAAGGACCTGCTGCACGGTGCCGAAGAAATAGGTCGCGACAGCCGATGCCACGAAGACGACGCCGATCGTGAACAGCACCTGGTTGAGCTCGGTCGCGCCGTAAAGTCGGCGGAAGAGCAGTCTTTCGAAAATGACGCTGACGATCGCGGCGGCGAGAAAGGCCGTGGGCAATGCCAGCAGGAATGGAAAACCGAGTTGGCGCATGACTGTGACAGCGACATAGCCGCCCAGCATGCCAAATGCTCCGTGGGCCAGATTGATGAAATTCATCAGGCCCAGGGTCACCGACAATCCCACCGACAGGACGAATAGCAGCATCCCGAAGGCGAAACCGTCGAACAGAATTATGATCAAACTGCTCATATCGGCCCGTAGCGCGTGTTGATTTCGCGGCGGTTGATAGCCGAAGTCCGGAAAGAGCATGCCTTCCGGACTTCGCACATTGAAGAATGTAAAGCGGGCAGGGCAGACCTGCCGCGCTCGTCTTTAGTGGAGCGGATCCTTAACGTTCGGGATCTCGTGGATCACGACGTTCTGGAGCTTACCGTCAACTTCCTGCACTTCGCGGATGTAAACGGTCTGGACGACGTCGCGGGTCTCCGGGTCGATCGACATCGGGCCGCGCGGGCTGTCCCAGGACATGCCCTTGGCAGCTTCGAGGAGCGCATCGCCGGAAGCGTCGCCGTTCGTCTTCTTGAGCGCCTCATAGATGAGGTGCATGCCGTCGTAACCGCCGATCGAGAACAGGTCCGGCTGGCGGCCGTTATTGGCAGCCGTATAGCCATCGACGAATTCCTTGTTGAGCGGATCGTCGCGCTCGAGCGTGTAGTGGAACGTGGTGATGATGCCGCGGGCATTCTCACCCATGCTCTCGAGGGCTTCCGGATGGGTCAGCTCGCCCTGCGCGAAGATCTTGGTCGCCGGCGGGTTCAGGCCACGGTCGGCGAGCGCCTTGCCGATGGCTGCCGGCTGAGCGCCGCCCGGAACGAAGATGTAGACCGCTTCCGGATTCGCATCCTTCACGCGCTGCACGAAGGCCGAGAAGTCCGGATTCGCGACCGGAGTGCGGTCGGAGCCGAGCATCTTGCCGCCTGCTTCAGTAAAGCCGGCCGAGAACGACTTCTCCGCGTCATGGCCCGGACCGTAGTCGGAAACGAGGGTGTATGCCTGCTTCACGCCGCCTTCTTCGAATGCCCACTTGCCGAGCGCGTAGTTAACCTGCGGGATCGTCACACCGGTGCGGACGATATATTCCGACTGCTCGGTGACGTTCGAGGTCGCAGCATTCATCACGACCATCAGCTTCTGCGCTTCCTCAGCGACAGGTGCCGCGCCGAGCGCTTCCGGCGTCAGGGCGAAACCTGCGATGATGTCGGCGCCGTCACGGACCACGAGCTCCTGCGCCGCGCGCTGGGCGGTATCGGCGTTCGGACCACCGGTGTCCTTCTTGATCAGCTCGATCTTCTTGCCGGCAACGGTGTCGCCATGCTTGGCAATGTAGAGATCGATGCCGGCCTGCAGCTGGTTGGCGGCGTCGGCGAACGGGCCGGAATAGGGCAGGATCACGCCGATCTTGACCGTTTCCTGAGCGAGTGCGGACGTCGACATGGCCAGGGCAAGGCCAAGCGCAAGAGTGACGCGTCTAGTCAACATTAGAAAAAACCTCCCTAGGTTGTCGAATTGCAGACGAACCTAAGCCCCCGTCTGCTCCTCGATACGGACTGTATACACGGATCGATATTTCGCCAAGGGGGATGTGTATAAACTGTCGCCAGGGCAGGCCGGCTTTTCCGGAATCCCGACCGTACACAGAGGTTCAGGCACGGGCAGACGCCTTGGAAGGTCGCTGAACCTGCGGTGTATACAAAAGTCGCAAAAATCTCCCGGTGCGATGGTGCGCCGGGACGCGCGGCGTGTATAGTTGCGACAGCTGAAAGGGGAGGATTCAGTTGGCATGAAGCAGGGTTCAACCCGTACGCATGCGATTCGCGTAGCAATCGAGTTGCGCAGGCGCATCCTGAATGGCGAGTTCGAGGGAGGTTCTCGCCTGTTCGAGGTGGCGCTGGCAGAATCCATGCAGGTGTCTCGCACGCCGGTACGCGAGGCGATGTTCAGGCTGGCCGAGGAGGGGCTGCTCGAGCGGGTTCGGGGGGGTGGCTTCACCGTTCGCACCTTCAGCCTCAGCGACGTGGCGGATGCCATTGAGTTGCGCGGGGTTCTGGAAGGAACCGCCGCACGCCTGGCAGCTGAGCGCGGCGTGGCTGAAGCGCGGCTCCGGCAGATCCATGAGACGCTTGAGGAGATGGAGGGCTGCTTTGGTCAGACCGCCGGGGAGGTCGACTTCGACGGCTATTGCGACCTGAATGCGCGTTTCCATACCGAGCTGGCTTCTCTCGCGGGAAGCGAGGTGCTGAGACGGGAGATCGATCGCGTCACCCATCTGCCATTCGCGTCACCTTCCGCATTCCTGCCGAACAATGCTGACGTCGAAGCTTTCCGACTCTCATTGCGTCCCGCGCAGGAGCAGCATCGTGACCTCCTGGATGCAATCGTGAAGCGGGAAGGAACCCGGGCCGAGGCTATTGCACGCGAACATGCCCGCGCTCCGCGGCGGAATCTGGACATCCTTCTGGCGGGCCAGCCGGATCTTTTGGCCCGCATGCCGGCTCTTGCGCTGCTCGTTACCTGAGCGGGATCGCGCGATGTACACAGAACTGTGGCGGCAGTCGTAGTCGACCGATCCGTATGGGTGCTTTTTTGGAAACAATGGGTTAGGCGCGAATTCTTCCCCTTTCTTCCGCACCGAGTTCCTCGCGAAGAAGTCAGAATCCAACGCTCTCTCACGCTGACTGCTGATTTCGCCTCCAAACCGCCTTGCGTTTTTCGAATGTGCGATACAGTATGTATACATACTCACATTCATGGAGGAAGAAGAGTGTCAGCGACCAGCCTTGAAGCCCTGATTCAGGAGAAGGGTAATCCCGTCGACATCCTGCGCAATTCGCGCATCGGTGCGTACGTTTACCCGGTTGTCGCGCCGGAATTCTCGAACTGGCGTACCGAGCAGTGGGCGTGGCGCAATTCGGCCGTGCTCTTCGATCAGTCGCACCACATGGACGAACTGATCGTCGAGGGTCCGCAGGCGGAGGAGTTCCTTGCGTATCACGGCATCAACGCCTTCGGTAACTTCGACCTGAACCGTGCGAAGCACTACGTTCCGGTCACCCCGGCCGGCCACGTCATCGGCGACCACATCATCTTCCGTGAGCGCCAGGACAAGTTCATCCTCGTCGGTCGCGCTCCGACCTCGAACTGGCTGATGTTCTGCGCCGCTTACGGCAAGTGGAATGTGCGCATCAAGCACGACCCGCGTTCGCCGTCGCGTCCGGAAGGTGAGCGCGTCCTGCGCACGCACTACCGCTACCAGATCCAGGGTCCTGAGGCGAACAAGATCCTCGAGAAGCTGAACCGCGGTCCGCTTCCGGAGATCAAGTTCTTCCACGTCGACTGGATCAACATCGGCTCGCGCCGCGTCCAGGCGCTGCGTCACGGTATGTCGGGCGCTCCGGGCCTCGAGATCTGGGGTCCGTACGAGGACAAGAACTACATCCTGTCCGAGATCATGCAGGCCGCCAAGGACGCCAACGTGGACCTCGTCCGCTGCGGCAGCCGCGCCTACTCGACCAACACCCTCGAGTCGGGCTGGATTCCGTCCCCGCTTCCGGGCATCTACACCGGCGACGGCATGCTCAAGGCCTACCGCGAGTGGCTCGGCGTCGACAGCTACGAAGCTACCGGCACGATCGGCGGTTCGTTCGTTTCGTCGAACATCGAGGACTACTACGTCAATCCGTTCGAACTCGGCTACGACTTCTACATCGGCTGGAAGAAGTCCGACTTCGTCGGTAAGGAAGCCCTCCTGAAGATGAAGGAACAGAAGAACCGCAAGAAGGTCACCTTCGAGTGGAACCGCGAGGACGTCCTCAAGGTCATCGGTTCGGCCTTCGAGCAGGGCACGCCGTACAAGTGGATCGACTTCCCGCAGCCGAACTACGCTTCGTCCTCGGCCGACATGATCCTGCACAATGGCAAGATGGTCGGTATGTCGATGTTCAACGGCTACTCCTTCAACGAGCGCTGCGTGCTCTCGCTGGGTGTCGTCGATGCGGATATCCAGGAAGGCGACGTCCTCACCATGCTGTGGGGCGAGCCGGAGCCGACCGCAAAGACCTCGACCGAGCAGCACAAGCAGGCCGAGATCCGCGTCCGTGTCTCCCCGACGCCGTACGCTCGCGACGCTCGCGAGAACTACGCAGAGAGCTGGCGCACCAAGCGCTAAGCGCAATTCCAGGGTGGCGGCCAGCAGTGGCCGCCACCCCCTCCACATACGGGCCAGGGACATGAACGACCGCAAGGAAGCCTCCCAGACGCTCAAGGCCCTGATGGGTATCCGCAATCTGGTCGTGGGTGGCGTGATTGCCCGTGGGGAGCGCCTGTCCGAAGTTCCTCTTTCGGAGCGTCTTGGAATTTCCCGAACACCTATCCGCGCCGCGCTGGCGCGCCTTGAGCAGGAAGGGCTGCTCGAACGAATTCCCTCCGGCGGCTATATCGCCCGCGGCTTCTCCGCCGACGAAGTTATCGATTCCATTGAGATCCGCGGTGTACTCGAAGGCACGGCAGCGCGCCTTGCGGCTGAGCGCGGCGTCGAACCCCGCAAGCTGATCGAGATCAGCAAGGTGGTGGAGGCGCTGGACGCAACAATCAATCCGGACCCTGCCAAGATCAATTTCGAACGCTACGTGGAACTCAATGCCGAGTTTCACCGGTTGCTGTCGATGCTTGCCGGAAGCGAGACCCTGCGCCGCGAGATCGAGCGCGCGACCAGCCTGCCGTTCGCCTCGCCCAGCGCGTTTCTGGAGACTGAGGAGGCGTTCGTCGTCTTCCGCCGCTCGCTCATCGGCGGCCAGGAGCAGCATCGCTCGATCATCCAGGCAATCGAGATGCGCGAGGGCGCACGCGCCGAAGCAATCGCGCGCGAACATGCGCGCGTCGCGCGTCAGAACCTCGAATATGTGCTCAACACCGACAAGAGCCTGCTCAGCCGCATTCCGTCCCTGAATCTGATTGTTACCTGATCGACGCAGGTCTTTGAATGGAAAGAAAAAGCCGCCGAACTTCCGGCGGCTTTTTCGATTCAGTCACGGCTGAACGTCGAGGACTCAGGCGGCGGCCACGGCCGCCAGCGCGTTGGTCAGATCCTGCTTCAGGTCCTCGACGTCTTCGAGGCCGATCTGCAGGCGGATGATCGGGCCGCCGTAGCTGCGCTTCGAAACGAGGCGGTCGCCGATCCAGACATGAACGGCAAGGCTCTCGAAGCCGCCCCACGAATAGCCGAGGCCGAAGATCCTCAGCGCGTCGAGGAAGGCATGCGCCTGCTTGTCGCCGCCGCCGTTCAGCACGATCGAGAAAATGCCGCTTGATCCCTTGAAGTCGCGCTTCCACAGCGCGTGGCTCGGGAAGCTTTCGAGAGCAGGGTGCAGCACCTGCGCAACGCCCGACTGTGCTTCCAGCCAGTGCGCTATCTCAAGTGCGTTCTTCTCGTGGCGCTCGAGACGCACGCCCATGGTGCGCAGGCCGCGCAGCACCTGGTAGACGTCATCTGGAGCCGCGCAGCAGCCCATGGTGACGAAGGTCTCATGCAGCTGATTCCAGCAGCGTTCGTTGGCCGAGACGGTGCCGAGCAGGATATCCGAATGGCCGGCCGGGTACTTGGTCGCCGCGTGGATCGAGATGTCGACGCCGTGGTCGAGAGGCCGGAAGTAGAGCGGCGTCGCCCAGGTGTTGTCCATCATTACGATCGCGCCGCGCGCATGCGCGGCCTGCGCAACTGCGGGGATGTCCTGGATCTCGAAGGTGTTGGATCCGGGCGATTCGGTGAACACGACCTTGGTGTTGTCCTTCATCAGCGCCGAGATGCCGCCGCCGATCGCCGGGTCGTAGTATTCGACCTCGACACCGAAGCGATTCAGCATCGTGTCCGCGAAGTGGCGGGTCGGGTGGTAGACGGAATCGACGATCAGCACATGATCGCCTGCCGACAGGAAGGCCAGCATCGGGATCGTGACCGCCGCCAGACCCGACGGCACGATGATGGTTCCGGCCGAGCCTTCCAGCGTGTCCATGGCTGAGGCCAGTGCGTCGGTCGTCGGCGTGCCGCGCGTGCCGTAGGTATATTTCTGGTTGCGTGACGCCATGGTCGCTGCGTCCGGAAACAGCACCGTTGAGGCATGCACCACCGGCGGATTTACGAAGCCGTAAAAGTCGCGCGGATTGTTGCCGATGTGGGCAAGCTGCGTGTGGATGCCCTTCTTGTTCTGGCCTGAATTGCTCATCTGTCCTCGATCCGTTTAGGGGAGGGATAGCCACTGCAGTCAGCTTCTGCAACTATCGCAGACCAACGCAGCGGCCCCGTAAAAATTGGGCCAGAGTGCCGAGTGGCGCTCCTGACGAACCATGTAAGTTTTTCCGGATAATTGGCCGGAAAACTACATGTTTTTTGCTCACTCATTGGCTCTACATGCACGAAAGATGGTGGAAGGTGCATCAATTTTGGGCAATTCTTTCCGCTGTTTCATTCGCACTTGACCGATGGTCAATAATCGCTTTCGATGGCCGCGTAATGGGAGGCGGGACGACAGGGCCTCAAGCTCTCAGGCGACCTCAGGCTGTTGACAGGGCTGCCACTGCTTCCGCAGGAACCACAAGGGGACACGCACCCCGACAAAAACTAGAAAAGGGTATGTGGGCATGAAAAAGTTTGTAACCGGAATTCTCGGATCGGCTGCGATGGTGCTGATGTCGGCTGCGGCCGGGTCGGCGGCGACGCTCGACGACGTGAAGGCCAAGGGGTTTGTCCAGTGCGGCGTCCACACCGGCCTTGCCGGTTTTGCTGCCCCCGACGATCAGGGCAACTGGAAGGGCTTCGACTCGGACTTCTGCAAGGCCGTTGCTGCCGCCGTCTTCGGGGATCCGGAGAAGGTGAAGTTCACCCCGACCAACGCGACCGAGCGGTTCACCGCGCTGCAGTCGGGCGAAATCGACCTGCTCGCGCGCAACACGACCTGGACGCTGAGCCGCGACACGTCGCTGGGCTTCAACTTCACTGGCGTCAACTACTATGACGGCCAGGGCTTCATGATCAACGCGGCGAAGCTCCCGGGCATCAACTCCGCGCTGCAGCTTTCGGGCGCCGCGATCTGCGTGCAGACCGGCACGACGACCGAGCTCAACCTCGCCGACTACTTCCGTGCCAACAACATGGAATACAACCCGGTCGTGTTCCAGGGCTTCGACGAGACAAACGCCGCATATGAGGCTGGCCGCTGCGACGCCTACACCACCGACCAGTCCGGCCTCTATGCGCTCCGCCTGACGCTCGCCAACCCGGATGAGCACGTAGTTCTTCCCGAAATCATCTCCAAGGAGCCGCTCGGCCCGCTCGTCCGCCAGGGTGACGACCAGTGGTTCGACATCGTCAAGTGGACGCTCTTTGCGCTGATCCAGGCTGAGGAACTCGGCATCACCCAGGCCAACGTCGAGGAAATGAAGGGCTCTGACAATCCGGAGATCAAGCGCATCCTCGGCCAGGAGCCGGAGTCCAAAATTGGCGCGATGCTCGGCCTCGAAAACGACTGGGTCGTGAAGGTGGTCGCTGGCGTTGGCAACTACGGCGAGATGTTCGAGCGTAACATTGGCCAGGAGAGCCCGCTCAAGATCGCCCGCGGCCTGAACCAACTCTGGACCAAGGGCGGCCTGCAGTACGCTCCGCCGCTCCGCTAAGAAATTTGCTCCGGCTGCCGGCAACCTCGGCAGCCGCTTTTCTTGGTGCCCGGTGCAAATGCACGCCTTGATCTTTGCAAGGTGAGTACCGGCTCTGGAAATTATCGGGAATGACGGAGACGCTACGCACGTCCCCGCACCGAATCAAGGGGAACCACATGGCATCGACTGAGGTGCTGCGCGCTGACACGTCAGCACGCGTCTCGTGGAAGAACGATCCGCGGGTTCGCGGGATCATCTTCCAGGTACTTGTCGTGGTCATTCTGGCCGCGGCGGTCTACTGGATTTGGGGAAATACGGTAGACAATCTTCGCCGAGCGAACATTTCGTCCGGCTTTGGCTTCCTTGATCGCCGTAGCGGTTTCGACGTCTCGCAGTCACTGATCCAATACACGGCGGACTCATCCTTCCGCAGCGCGCTGATCGTTGGCCTGCTGAACACGATCCTTGTCGCCATTTGCGGCATCATCACTGCGACCATCATCGGCTTCCTTGTCGGCGTCGGCCGGCTGTCTGGCAACTGGCTCATCGCCAAGATCTGCACGGTTTATGTCGAGGTGTTCCGCAACATCCCGCCGCTGCTCGTCATCTTTTTCTGGTATCTCGGTGTGCTGTCGGTGCTGCCCGGGCCGCGCGACAGTCTTGAGCTGCCATTCTCGTCCTATCTCAACAACCGTGGCTTCTTCCTGCCGAAGGCCATCTGGGAAGAGAGTGCGTGGCTCATTCCGGCCGCTCTCGTCGTCGGCATCATCGTCGCCTTCATCGTCAACCGCTGGGCCTACCGGCGCCAGATGCAGACCGGCCAGCCGTTCCCGCGGCTTGCAACATCGCTCGGCCTCATCATTGGCCTGCCGCTGCTGGTGACGTTGCTGCTCGGCATCCCGGTCAGCTTCGAGTTCCCGCAGAAGGGCACCTTCAACCTCAGCGGCGGCTTCCAGGTGAAGCCCGAGTTCCTGTCGCTGTACCTGGCGCTGTCTTTCTACACCGCCTCGTTCATCGCCGAGATCGTTCGCGCCGGTATCCTCGGCGTCAACCGCGGTCAAACAGAAGCCTCCTACGCTCTCGGCTTGCGCTCCGGCCTGACGCTCAGGCTGGTGGTGATCCCGCAGGCGATGCGCATCATCATCCCGCCGCTTACCAGCCAGTATCTCAACCTGACGAAGAACTCGTCGCTCGCCGTCTTCGTCGGCTATCCCGACCTCGTCCAGATCGGCCAGACGACGATGAACCAGACCGGCCAGGCGATCGAGGTCGTGGCCATCTGGATGGTCATCTATCTCGGCCTCAGCCTGTCGACCGCAGCCTTCATGAACTGGTTCAACGCCAAGATGGCGCTGGTGGAGAGATAAGATGACGAGCGCTGATCTTTCCTATGTCCGCACCGAAATGCTGGGGCCGCAGCCGGCCCCGTCGCGGGCCCGCGGTTTTGGCGCCTGGCTGCGCGCCAACCTGTTTGCCTCGCCGATGGACACGGTGCTTACGCTGCTTGGCCTGTTCCTGATCGTCTGGTTCGTGCCGAATATGCTGCGCTGGGCGTTCATCGATGCCGTATGGTCTGGACCCGACCGTACCGTCTGCGCCACCGTTTCGCAGGGTGGCGTCCGGCCGGACGGCTGGTCCGGTGCGTGCTGGGCGTTCGTCAACGCGAAGTTCGCCCAGTTCATGTACGGTCGCTACACCTACAGCGAGCGCTGGCGCGTCGATCTCACGGCGATCCTGTTCGTACTGCTGCTGGTGCCGCTGCTGATCCCGCGCGTACCCTACAAGGCCCTCAACGCGCTGCTGCTGTTTGTCGTCTTCCCGATCGTCGCCTTCTTCCTGCTGGTCGGCGGCTATTTTGGCCTGCGCTATGTGCCGACCTCGGAATGGGGCGGGCTGCTGGTGACGATCGTGCTGTCGGTCGTCGGCATTGCAGTGTCGCTGCCGCTTGGCATCGTGCTGGCGCTGGGACGACGATCCAAGATGCCGGCGATCAAGATGATCTGCGTCATCTTCATTGAGCTGGTGCGCGGCGTGCCGCTGGTGACCGTGCTGTTCATGGCCTCGGTGATGCTGCCGTTGTTCATGCCGGCGGGCATGACCTTCGACCGGTTCCTGCGCGCGCTGGTGGGTGTTGCCCTTTTCGCGTCAGCCTACATGGCGGAGGTGGTTCGCGGGGGCCTGCAGGCGATCCCGAAGGGGCAGTACGAGGGCGCGGATTCGCTCGGCCTCAGCTACTGGCAGAAGATGTGCCTGATCATCCTGCCGCAGGCACTGAAGCTGGTCATCCCCGGCATCGTCAACAGCTTCATCAGCCTCTTCAAGGACACGAGCCTGGTCTACATCATCGGCATGTTTGACCTACTGGGCATCGTGCGCCAGAACTTTACTGACGCCGCCTGGGCATCCGCGCAGACGCCGATGTCGGGGCTGATCTTCGCCGGCGCCGTCTTCTGGATCTTCTGTTTCGGCATGTCCCGCTACTCGATCTGGATGGAGCGGCGGCTTGACACCGGATACCGCCGATGAACACGACCTCCCGTAACAAACACAAGACAAGGCCGAAGAGCCACAGGGGAACAGAAAATGGCCACTGAAAACGCTGTTGCCGCGAACGAGATCGCCGTCGACCGCTCCAAGATGAAGGTGTCGGACACGGACGTCGCCATCGAAATCATCGGCATGCACAAGTGGTACGGTGACTTCCACGTCCTCAAGGACATCAATCTCAAGGTGATGCGCGGCGAGCGCATCGTCGTGGCCGGCCCGTCGGGCTCCGGCAAGTCGACGATGATCCGCTGCATCAACCGCCTTGAGGAGCACCAGAAGGGCAAGATCATCGTCGATGGCATCGAGCTCACCAACGATCTCAAGAAGATCGACGAGGTGCGGCGCGAGGTCGGCATGGTGTTCCAGCACTTCAACCTCTTCCCGCACCTGACGATCCTTGAAAACTGCACACTGGCGCCGATTTGGGTGCGCAAGATGCCGAAGAAGCAGGCCGAGGAAATCGCGATGCATTTCCTCACCCGCGTGAAAATCCCGGAGCAGGCGCACAAATACCCGGGCCAGCTATCGGGCGGCCAGCAGCAGCGCGTGGCGATCGCCCGCTCGCTCTGCATGAACCCTCGCATCATGCTGTTCGACGAGCCGACCTCGGCGCTCGACCCGGAGATGATCAAGGAAGTGCTGGAGACGATGGTCGGTCTTGCCGAGGAAGGCATGACGATGATCTGCGTGACCCACGAGATGGGTTTCGCCCGTCAGGTCGCCAACCGCGTCATCTTCATGGATCAGGGCCAGATCGTCGAGCAAAACACGCCGGCCGAGTTCTTTGACAATCCGCGTCACGAACGCACCAAGCTGTTCCTGTCACAAATCCTGCACTGACAATCGTTCCGAGGCGGGCGAGGGGAAACCTTTACTCGTCTTCGTTTTATCAGGCGGTCCTGAACCAGACGGGCAGGGCCGCTCTCAGTGCTGGGTGTAGCCGTAGAGCCAGTCGAAGCCGGTGGCGAGCTGCTGCGGAGTGCGTCGCGAAAGCACGATGTCGCGGCCGAGCGCGATGGGCCCAGAGGCGTGCCAGGCGAAGCGGTTGAACCTGCCGCGGCTGGCAACGCGGCGCAGGCGCGGCTTGCGTTGCGCCTCGTAGGCCGTGAGCGCGGCGGGGATATCCGGATGCGCCTTCAGCTGCTCCGCCAGCGCCTGCGCGTCCTCGATTGCCATCGCCGCTCCCTGTGCTGCATAGGGGCTGACGGCATGTGCGGCATCGCCGATCAGCGCGACCTTGCCCGCAAAAGTCCACGGCGTCGCTGCCGGCACCTCATGGATCGGCCAGGTGGTCCAGCGCTGCGCCCCCCGGACCAGCGCCAGCAGGGCAGGGTCCGCGCCCGCTATGGCCACTTCAAGGCGTGTGGAGGTGGAGTCGTTAGACCAGGACATCGCCTCGGCGAGGCCCGGCGTGACGGCGACTAGATTGATCTCTTTGCCGGCGCGGATCGGGTAGGCGACCAGATGGAAGTTGCGGTGGACGAAGGTGGTAACGCGGTCGATGGGCACGAGCTTGCCGCCATCGCCGACCGTCGTGCGCCAGGCGATGTAGCCGGTGTAGAAGCTGCCGATGCCCTTGCCGAACAGGCCGCGCACCGTCGACCAAACGCCATCTGCGCCGACGACGAGGTCGCTGGTAGCTTCGAAATGATGATCCGCTCCGGCGATGGTGAGAGAACAGTTCCCCTTGGTGGTCGAGACACGCTCGACGCGGGCGCCGGTCACCAGGGTGATTGACGGATTATCGAGCGCAGCCTCGAGCAGCGCCTTCTGCAGGTCAGCGCGATGGATGGTAAGGTATGGAGCGCCCCAGCGGTCGAGGGCGAACTGGCCAAGCTCTACCGAGGAGAGCAGCCGGAGGCTGTCAGCCCGACGGATGGCGATTTCGCTCGGGCGGACGGCATGCGGGAGAAGACGGTCGAGAACGCCAAGCTCACGCAGGATGCGGGTGGCATTGGGAGACAGCTGCAGTCCAGCGCCGACTTCCTGCAGTTGTGGGGCGCGCTCGTAGATCGTGACCTTGTACCCAGCGCGAGCCATCGCTAGCGCGCAGGTGAGGCCGGCGATTCCGGCTCCTGCTATCGCGATTTGCCCCGCTTCGGGCATCTTCTATCGGTCAGGCTGCGTTGGGGTGGTAAAGAGCGCCGGCCGGGTTGGTCTCGTCAGCCTTAAGCTTCGGATCGTAGCGGTACAGCGTCGAGCAGTACGGGCAGATCTTTTCGGACTCGTCGCCCATGTCGAGGAAGATGTGCGGGTGGTCGAAGGGCGGGTTAGCCCCAACGCACATGAACTCCTTCACCCCGATCGCGATCGCGGGATGACCTGCGTCGTTCTGGAAATGCGGTACCGCGTGGCCAGCCATGAGATGCTCCCGGATTCCTATGCCGATTGCGCCTGCGAGAGCGTTTGCCGCATAAACGTGGTCTTTGCAAGTTGATGATATCAAACTGTCGCAAATGCCTGCCAGAAGCTAAGCTGGCAGCATGCCGTTTGCCTGCGGCAGGGGAAAGCCAGGACGATGAACGAGCTCAAGCCCGCGACAAGTGAATTCACTGGCGAGATACAGGCCCTGTCGGCGTCGCCCGACGGCAACCCTGATCGTTTCGTCAATCGTGAATTCTCGTGGCTGCAGTTCAACCGGCGCGTGCTGAGCGAGGCGGAGAACCCGAATCATCCGCTCCTTGAGCGTGTCCGCTTCCTGTCGATCTCCGCCGATAACCTCGACGAGTTCTTCATGGTGCGCGTGGCGGGCCTTGCCGGCCAGGTCCGGCAGGGCATCGCCATCAAGAGCCCGGACGGGCGCACCCCGGAGCAGCAGCTGGAACTGCTGCTTTTCGAGGTCGCGAGGCTGCAGGAGGACCAGCAGCGCGCCTATGCCCATCTGACCGAGCTGCTGCGGCAGGAGGGGATCGAGGTCATCCGCGCCGAAAATCTCGAGCGCGAAGAGCTGGAGTGGCTCGACGCCCATTTCATGGAAGCGATCTTCCCGGTGCTAACGCCGCTGTCGATCGACCCGGCGCATCCATTCCCGTTCATTCCGAACCTGGGCTTCTCGATCGCATTGCAGCTGCGCCACCTGCGCAACCGCGAGCAGATGACGGCGCTGCTGCGTCTTCCCACGGCACTGCGTCGCTACATCCTTATTCCGGGCAACGGCTCGTGCGTCCGCTTCATCAAGTTGGAAGAGGTGGTCGCGCTCTTCATCGGCAAGCTGTTCCCCGGCTACGAGGTCGAGGGATCGGGCACGTTCCGCATCATCCGTGACTCGGATATCGAAGTTGAGGAAGAGGCGGAGGACCTGGTACGCCTGTTCGAGAGTGCGCTGAAGCGCCGCCGGCGCGGCCAGGTGATCCGCATCGAGTTCGACGACAAGATGCCCGGGGCGCTGCGCGAATTCGTGGCGACCGAGCTTGAGGTGCCGGCGTCGCGCATTTCGATTTTGCAGCGGCCGCTTGCGGTCAATCAGGTCTCTGAGCTGGTTTCGCTGCCGCGCGATGAGCTCAAGTTCACGCCCTACAATCCGCGCTTCCCCGAGCGCATCCGCGAGCACGGCGGCGACTGTTTCTCGGCGATCCGCGAGAAGGACATCATCGTCCACCACCCCTATGAGTCGTTCGACGCCGTGGTGCAGTTCCTGCGCCAGGCTGCGTTCGACCCGGATGTGGTCGCGATCAAGCAAACGCTGTACCGCACCTCGAATGACAGCCCGATCGTGCGCGCGCTGATCGAGGCGGCCGAGGCCGGCAAGTCGGTGACGGCGCTGGTCGAGCTCAAGGCCCGCTTCGACGAGGAAGCCAACATCCGCTGGGCGAGGGACCTGGAGCGCGCCGGCGTGCAGGTCGTGTTCGGCTTCCTGGAGCTGAAGACGCACGCCAAGATGTCGCTGGTGGTGCGCCGCGAGGACGGCAAGTTGCGCAACTACGTCCACCTCGGCACCGGCAACTACCATCCGATCACCGCGCGTATCTATACGGACCTTTCATTCTTCACCTCGGACCCGGTGATCGCCCGCGACGTTGCGCAGATCTTCAACTTCATCACGGGCTATGCGGAGCCTACCGGCGAGATGCGCCTGGCGATCTCGCCCTTTGGCCTGCGCAGCCGTATCCTGAAGCACATCGAAGATGAAGTCCGCTTCGTGCAGGAGGGCAAGCCCGGCCAGATCTGGATGAAGATGAACTCGCTGGTCGACCCGATCGTCATCGACGCGCTCTACGAGGCAAGCCGCGCCGGGGTCGAAATCGACCTCGTCGTGCGCGGCATCTGCTGCCTGCGGCCGCAGGTGCCCGGCCTTTCGGAAAACATCCGCGTGAAATCGATCGTCGGTCGGTTCCTCGAGCACAGCCGCATCTACTGCTTCGGCAATGGCAGCGGTCTGCCGTCGGACGAGGCCATCGTCTATATCGGCTCGGCCGACATGATGCCGCGCAATCTCGATCGCCGCGTCGAGACGCTGGTCCCAATCACGAATCCGACCGTGCACGAGCAAGTGCTCGGCCAGATCATGCTGGGCAATATTATGGACAACCAGCAGAGTTTCGAGGTACTGGCGGACGGAACCTCGCGGCGGATCGTCCCCGAGGAAGGCGAAGAGCCTTTCAACGCGCAGGAGTATTTCATGACCAATCCGAGCCTTTCGGGTCGTGGTGATGCCCTGAAATCTCATGCGCCACAGCGCATTGCGCAGTACAAGCGCCGCAAGAAAGCCAGCGTGGCAACCTCAGCATGATCTCTGTATCGCAGGGCCGGCTTCCAGATCGCCGGCCTTTGTCCATCGTGGACATTGGATCGAACTCGATCCGCCTCGTCATCTACGAGGGGATCGCCCGATCCCCAACCATCTTGTTCAACGAGAAGATGCTGGCGGGCCTCGGCCGCGGAATCTACTCCACCGGCAAGCTCGACCCGAAGGCGGTCGATATGGCGCTGGAAGAGTTCCGACGCTTTCGGGCGCTGTCAGAGCAGGCCGGGGCGCAATCGCTGCACGTGATCGCGACGGCGGCGGCGCGCGAGGCCGAGAATGGCCCCGACTTCATCCGCCGCGCCGAGGACGTGTTTCGCGTACCGATCCGTGTCCTCACCGGCCGCGAGGAGGCAACCTACGCCGGCCTCGGCATCATCTCTGCCTTCCATGATCCCGATGGCATCTCTGGTGACCTCGGCGGTGGCAGCCTGGAGCTCGTCGACGTCAAGGGCGAGGAGATCGGCGAGGGCATCACGCTGCCGCTTGGTGGCCTGCGGCTGCAGGAAATGGCGAAGGGCTCGACTTCGCGGGCATCAAACATTGCGCGCACGAAGCTGAAGCGTGCGAGCTTCCTAGAAGAGGGCAAGGGCCGCACCTTCTACTGCGTTGGCGGCACCTGGCGAAACCTTGCTCGCCTGCACATGACCTCGCAGGGCTACCCGCTCGACGTGATGCACCACTACGAGTTCGAGTTGGACAAGCTCGGCAGCTTCCTGCGGCAGGTGATAGACGGCGACATTTCGCGCATGAAGGGCGTCGAGCGCATCTCGAAGTCGCGCCGCGCGCTGTTGCCTTACGGTGCAGCGGTGTTGCGCGAGATCGTCCAGGCGATGAAGCCGGGCAAGGTGGTGGTGTCAGCGCTCGGCGTGCGCGAGGGCTACCTCTATTCGCTGCTCGACGAGCAGCAGAAGCGCCAGGATCCGCTCATCTCGGCAGCCGAGGAACTCGCCGTCCTGCGTGCGCGCTCGGTTACGCACTGCCGCGAGCTGGAGGCCTGGACCGGCGAGGCCTTTGAGGCCTTCGGCATCGAGGAGACGGTGGAGGAAGCGCGCTACCGCCGCGCCGCCTGTCTGCTCACCGATATCGGCTGGCGCGCTCACCCCGACTATCGCGGCACGCAGTCGCTCAATATCATCGCCCACGGCTCGTTCATCGGCGTCGATCACCCGGGCCGCGCCTTCATCGCGCTGACCAGCCTGTTCCGCCACGAGGGCATCTACGAAGATGACGTCTCGCCGGTGATGCGTTCGCTTGCCGGGCCGCTCTATCTCGAACGCGCCCGCATCCTCGGCGCACTGCTGCGCGTCGTCTACCTGTTCTCGGCCTCGATGCCCGGCATCATCCCAAAGCTCAAGTGGCGGAAGGGCGAGGGCCGGAAGCTGTCGCTGGTGGTGCCGAAGAGCCATGCCGACCTGATGGGCGAGCGGCCCGACAAGCGCATGGCCCTGCTCGGCAAGGTGCTGAACCGTCCAATGGACATCGTCGTCGCCGACGACTGAGGCAGTTGCTCAGCGATGGAACGAAATAAGCCGGCAACTGCCGGCTCAGACTGCTGACAAACCTCTGGCTTCGGCCGGAGGTTTTTGATTCAGTGAGGCATGTTGAAGAAACCTGCTCCAGTTCAGACGGCGATCGAGATGGTGACGCTCGAGAGCCTTGTTCCAGCAGAT
>Ga0180222_1001769_pt1 | contig 20493 bp, 17 predicted proteins | sample eDN5th37CKraftOP_FD_151336 | JGI IMG/M metagenome (GOLD analysis project Ga0180222, IMG submission 151336) | Enriched Organic Plus compost microbial communities from Emeryville, California, USA - eDNA 5th pass 37_C Kraft OP (version 2) (version 2) ... | reverse complement strand
ACGCTGCGCGCAGCCGGCGTCACCGTGTTCAGCGGCAGCGACAACATCCGCGATAGCTGGTGGCCCTATGGCGACGGCGATATGCTGGGGCGCGCCATGATGCTGGGCTACCGCTCCGGTTTCTATACCGATGACCTGCTCGAGGTTGCTTTCGATGTGGTCACGGAGGCCGGTGCGAAAGCGCTGGGCATCACGGAGTACGGCCTTCGTCCCGGCGCTCCTGCCGACTTCGTGACATTGCGCGCGGCCCACGTCCCCGAAGCGGTGGTGGCGGTGCCGAAGTCCCGCTCGGTCTATCGCCGCGGGCGCTGCATCGTCCGCGATGGCGTGCTGCTCGAGCGGCCGGCGTGAGCCCCGCCCCGCAAGATCTATCGCCGAGGCTCACGCAGCAGGGATACAACCACCTCGGCGGCCCGGGTGCTCGGTGAGCGCGCGCCGGTCGACATGATGGAATCGATCCGCGCGAATGCCTCGGTCTGACGCTGCCGCATCGGCGTCTCGGCCAGCACCTCGCGCAATGCGGGCGCCAGTTGCGCCGCCGTGCAGCTCTCCTGAATGAACTCGGGCACGACATTCTCGCCGACCACGAGGTTGGCGAGAATCACCGACGAGGACGTGATCCGTCCCCGCACGATCCAGGCCTCAATCGCTCCCGCTCTGTAGGCCGCGACCATCGGCACCTGCGCCAGCGCCAGCTCCAGCGTCACGGTGCCGGACTTGGCGAGAGCGGCGCGCGCCTGGCGAAACGCGGCGCGCTTTGCGTCCTCTCCGATCACCACGCGCGGACGGACCGGCCAGTCGTTCAGCCCGTGCGCGATCGCCTCTTCGAGATGCGGCATGGTCGGCAGCACCGCCTCGAACGGCACGTTCTGCGCCGCCAGCGCTGCGAGCGTTTCGCCGAATATCGCCATGTGGTGGCGGATCTCGCCGCGGCGGCTGCCGGGCAGCACCAGCAGCAGCGGCGGCGATGCGGCGCGGCGCGCGGTCTCCGCCGCGTCCGTCGGACGTAGCGTTGCGATCTGCTCCGTCAGCGGATGGCCGACGAAGCTGCAGGGTGGGCCGCCGAGCCCACGATGCGCTTCCGGCTCGAACGGCAGGATTGCCAGCACGTGATCGATATAGCCGCGCATTGCCTTCGCACGGTGCGGACGCCAGGCCCAGATTTGCGGCGACACATAATCGACGATCGGAATATGCGGCGCGCGGGCGCGCACCCGCCGGGCGACGCGATGAGTGAAGTCCGGACTGTCGATGATGATGAGCATGTCGGGCGCGGCCGCGACCACGGCATCGGCGGTCTCACGGATGCGACGCAGGATCATCGGCAACTGCTTGGCCACCGCTGCGAAGCCGATGATCGACAACTCCTCGATCGGAAACAGCGATGTCAGCCCTTCGGTATGCATCGCGCGGCCGCCGACGCCGAGGAAGGCGAGATCGTCACCAAGTTGCCGGCGCAGTTCGCGCATCAGCGCGGCACCGAGCCGGTCGCCGGATTCCTCCGTCGCGATCAGGAATATCTTGCGCGCCTTTCCTGCTGCGGCGCCTGCGCTCACGGCCGCTCTCCGCAGATGAACAGATTGGCGCGGTCCGCCGCCATGACCATCGCCTGCAGATCCGCAGCGATGGTCTGGCCGGCCACCGCCGCGAGACCCGCGAGGCCCGCGGCGGCGACGCCGGCAACCGTCTGTGTGCCGGTGGTCGGCAGGTCGAAACGCAAATCCTGTGTGATCTTCGGGCCTTTCACCAGCACGCCGCGCCCTGCGCGGGCGCGGATCCGTCCCTCACTGCGAAGCTGCGCGACGCGGGCCAGCAATGCATCGGTGCCCGCGATGTCCTCAACGGCCACCCCGTGACCATCGATCACCACCGCCGCCTGACCGATATCGAAGGGGCCGAGCGCCGCCAGCAATTCCCGGCCCTTCGCAATGTCGGCCAAGGCGTCGGCGTCGGGAGCCACGCGCGTCAGCCGTCCCTCGGGCAGCAGCAGGTCTGGCGCCAGATCGCGGATTCCCACCATCTGGAAGCCTTCGCCCTCGAACAGGCGGCCGACCCCGGACAAAAGATGATCATCGCCGCCGCGAAAGGCCGGCAGCACGCGCGGCAGCACCCGCAAGGCACCGAAGTCCATGCGAATTTCGGAAAGCGCCGGCCGCACCAGCGTGCCGATGAAGGCCAGCTGCCGGCACTGCTCGTTCCGCAGCAGCCGGCACAGCCGTCCGAACTGTCCGATCGAAATCCAGTGATGGCGGAACCGGGATGCTCCCTGCGGATCGCAAACGCCCCTCAGCGCGAACAGCACGGGGGTGATGCCGCGGGCAGCCAGGCTGTCGGCAACGGCGAAGGGCAGCACGCCGCCGCATGCGACCAAGCCGACCGGCGATGATAGCTGCTGCCCCTGATCCATCCGCGCCTGTCCATCCCCCGTTATCACGACGCGCTGTGATCTTTCGGCAGGCACAGCGTCCGACGGCTGTCCGCGGCGAGGAAAGCCAGGATTTCTGCGATGGCCGGATCATCGTCCGCCATCGGCCGCACCGCCGCAAGCCGCTCTGCGAACACGCCAGGGCCATGGAAGAGCTGCCGATAGAAGCGCCGAACCAGGGCAATCCGCTCGCGGGTGAATTTCCGCCGCCGCATGCCGATGACATTGAGCCCCTCGAGCCGCGCATGTTGTCCGGTCACAAGGCCGTAGGGAATGACGTCACCGCGCACGCCGGAGAGACCGCCGATCATGACCTGCGAACCAACGCGGCTGAACTGATGCACCGCCGAGAGGCCGCCCACATAAACACAATCGCCAATGATGCAGTGACCGCCCAGCGTCGCAGAGGTCGCGAAAATCGCATCGCTCCCAACGATACAGTCGTGGCCGACGTGACTGTTGTTCATGAAGAAGCCCCGCGCGCCGACACGCGTGATGCCCCCTCCCTTGACGGTGCCGACACTCATGGTCGTGCCTTCGCGGATCATGCACTGCTCGCCGATCTCGAGCCGGGTCGGTTCGCCGCGATAGCTCAGATCCTGGGGCGCGCTGCCGAGAGAGACAAATGGCGAGATATCGCACCGTGCGCCAATTGTCGTATGGCCCGCGATATTGACATGTGCTTCGAGACGGCATCCGTCCCCGATCACGACATGCGGGCCGATGATGCAGTAAGGACCAATAACGACGTCCGCGCCGATCACCGCGCCATCGGCAATCCGCGCGGTGGGATCGATCTTGCTCATGAGAATCCTGCGTCAGTCCGTCAGCATCGCGCCGACATCGGCTTCGGCGACCACGGTGCCATTCACCTTGGCGTCGCCGTGGAACCACCACATGGTCTTGCGGCGACCGATATTGCGCATGTGATATTCGATGGTGTCGCCCGGAAGCACCGGCTTGCGGAATTTGCACTTGTCGATGGTGAGGAAGTAGACCGCGCGGGGCTTGGAGCCGTCGCCTGCGGCGCGGATGCCGATCACGCCCGCAGTCTGGGCCATGGCCTCGATCATCAAGACGCCCGGATAGACTGGCCGCTCCGGAAAATGTCCTAGGAACGGCGGCTCGCTGATGGTGACGTTCTTGATCCCGATGCCGCTGTAATCCTCGCGAATATTGATGACCTTGTCGATCAGCAGGAACGGATAACGATGCGGCAGGGTTTTGAGGATGGTGTTGATATCAACCGTCTCGATGGTGATTGGCGCTTCCATTACTCCTTCCCCTTCCCCTCGGCATTGCCACCACGCGTTTCCTGCGCGGTCCCCGCCAGCCGCTCCACCGCGAGAATCTCGCGGAACCACTGCTTGGTCGGGCGCGCGAAGATCCCGCCCCAGCGCGCCTTGTCGGGAATGCTGTCCTTGACGCCGCTCATCGCGGCCACCTGCGCGCCGTTTCCGATGTGAACGTGATTGTTGACGCCGACTTTCGCCCCCATGGCCACATGGTCCCCGATGGAGAGACTCCCGGCCAGCCCGCATTGCGCGGCGATCAGGGAATGCCGGCCAATGGTGACGTTATGGCCGATCTGGACTTGGTTGTCGATTTTAGTGCCCTCCCCGATCACCGTGTCCCGCAGGCTGCCGCGGTCGATCGTGGTACCGGCTCCGATCTCGACATCGTTCTGGATCAGCACGCGGCCGGTCTGCGGAACCTTGACGTGCCGCCCGCGCGCGAAGATGAAACCGTAGCCGTCCTGGCCGATATGGCATCCGGGATGGATGAGGACCTGATTGCCGATCAGCGCGTGCTGGATCGAGCAGTTGGGACCCACGTTGCAGTCGCGCCCGATCTTCACCCCCGGTCCGATCACCGCCCCGGCGCCGATCAGCGTCCCCGCGCCGATCTCCACGTCGGGACCGATCACAGCCAGTGGGTCAACGACGACATCGTCCTCCAGGCGCGCGGACGGATCGATAATGGCCGACGGCGCGATGCCGGCATTGCCGCAGAACGACTGCGGCCGCAGCGAGTCCGCATGCAGCTGGCGGGCCACCTCGACAAAAGCGTGGAACGGCTGCGCAACACGCAGCACCGCGACATGAGGCGGCACACGGCCCTCGAAGCGCGCATGGACGAGACAGGCGCCGGCGCGGGTGGCCGCCAGTTGATCCGCATATCTGAGATTGTCGAAGAAGACGAGATGCATCGGGCCGGCCTCGTCAAGCGAAGCCAGCCCGCGAACGACCTGCGTCGCCCGGCTCGGATCGACCAACTGCGCCGCCGTCAGCGCTGCGACATCAGCCAGCGTCGACGGCGGCGGTTGTTTGAAAAATGTCGGCTGCGCCATACCATCCGCCGCGCTCCGACGCCGGCCCACGCTTAGAACGTGGTGCCGCCGCCGAACCGGAACTCCTGCACGCGATCATACTTACCCTTGGTGATCGGCACAGCATAATCGAAGCGCAGCGGTCCAAACGGGGACTGCCAGATCAGGCCAACGCCGACCGAGCTGCGAACCGCCGAGTCGTCATACATCTCGTAGGGGCGCAGACTCTGAGGGTACGGAATGACCTGGCCGGTATAGGGCGGGCCTTTATAGCCGGTGAGCTGGCCGGCATCGGCATAGATCGCGCCCTTCAGCCCCACTTCCTTCGGCAGGAAGTAGAACGGCATCTGCAACTCGACCGAAGCGCCCCAGTATTGCGTGCCGCCGAGGGCATCGCCGTAGCCGTAAAGGCTCCACAGCGAGATATCACGCGGGCCGATGCCCGACGGAGCAAAGCCGCGCACCAGATTCGGCCCCATCTGGAACTGGTCGAGCATGCGCAGATCCTTGCTGCCGACCTTGTTCATGATGCCGCCCTGGAGGTGGATGATGCCGACGAGGTCAGACACGATCGGGGTGTAATACTTCGCATCGATGCTCGACTTCAGATAGCTGACGTCGCCACCGACCCCGGCGTAGTCCTGCTTCCAGTCGATCAGCAGACCATCGGTCGGGTTCTTGTTGTTGTCGAGCGTGTTGTAGGTCAGCGTATAGCCGAGCATCGAGGTGATCTTGGCGCCCTGACTGAGCTCCAGAAGGACCGGCAGCGAGATCGCCGTCGTTGCATAATCGCCGATCGAGGTATCGTCGAGGCTGACTTCCTGCTGATAGATCGAATAGCGCAGCTGCAGCGTCAGATCCTCACGCAGTTGGAAGCCGAGGCGCGGACTGAAGCCGAGCGTCTTGGTGCCGTAGGAAATATAGGTGTTGGGCAGCTGCTGGCGCTGGAACAGGTCGAGGCCGAGCGCAACACGGTAATCGAACAGGAAAGGCTCGACGAAGGACAACGAATAGCCGCGGGCATACTGGCCGTACTGCACCGACGCCTTGGCATAGAGACCGCGCCCGAGGAAGTTGCGCTCCGCAATGCTGACCTCGCCCAGCGCACCGTCGGTGGTGGAATAGCCGCCCGAGATCGAGAAGTCGCCGGTCGACTTCTCCTGCAGATCGACCACGACGATGACGCGGTCGCTCGACGAGCCCGGCTCGGTCGAAACCTTGACCGACTGGAAGAAGTCGAGGTTCTTCAGACGCCGCTCGGCACGATCGACCAGCGCGCGGTTATAGGCATCGCCTTCCGAAATATCGAATTCGCGCCGGATCACATATTCGCGGGTGCGAGTATTGCCGCGGATATCGATCCGCTCGACATAGGTGCGCGGCCCCTCCTCGATCGAGAAGGTGATGGCAACGGTATGGTTTTCGTAATTGCGTTCACCGCGCGGCCGCACGACAGCGAAGGCATAGCCGCGACGCGACGTCTCGACCTGCATCTCCTCCACCGACTTCTCCAGCGACTCGGCATTGTAGATGCTACCGACGTTCACGCGCGAGAATGAGCGCAGCGAATCAGCATTCAGGGTCGAAATCGTCGACTGGAAATTGACGGAACCGACCCGGTACTGCTGTCCTTCCTCGATCTTGAAGGTGACGAGGAAGCCTTTCGCCTCGGGATCGTACTCCGTCAGCGCCGCCACGATCTGAACGTCGGCATAGCCGTTCTTCAGATAGAAGCGCCGCAACAGGTCGCGGTCGGCCTCGACGCGATCCGGATCATAGACGTCGCCAGACGACAGGAAGCTGAGCAGATTCGACTCATGGGTCTTGATGACGTCCTTCAGACGATATTCGGAGAACGCCTGGTTGCCGATGAACCTGACCGACTTGACGCCGGTCTTCTGCCCCTCGGTGATGACGAAGACAAGGTCAACGCGATTGTTCGGCTGCTCGATGATCTGGGGATCGACGCGGACGTCATAGCGTCCCGAGCGCCGGTAGATTTCGGTGATGCGGAGCGCGTCAGCCTGCACGAGCGGCCGCGAAAAGGTTCCGCGCGCCTTGCTCTGCACTTCGGCGGACAGCTGCTCGTCCTTGATCTTCTTGTTGCCCTCGAAGGCCACACGGTTGATGACCGGATTTTCGATTACGGAAACGACGATACGGCCGCCAACCCGGTTGATCCTCACATCCTGGAACAGATTGGTTTCGAGCAGCGCCTTGAGCGCGTCATCGATCGATCCCTGATCCAGCTGACCGCTCGGTCCCGGCTTGAAGTAAGAGCGGACGGTCTCGGCATCGACCCGGCGATTGCCCTCGACCACGATCGATGAGGCCGATTGGGCCGCAGCAGGCGTAGAAACGACGACGCTCCCCAGCGTTGCCGCGAGCGGCATGGCAAACATGATGGAGGCAGCAACCAGACTACCCCGCAAAACCCGCATTCCAGCATTCATGCGCCACGCGCCCTTATTCTTCATCCCAGTGTCCAGCCGTATCCCCCGGAACACCGGCAGATTCTCTCGAGAAGCCCTGCTTGTAGCCAATTTTACCCACCTGGCAAACGATCTTTCGCGGCCTATTTTCAATTTCAATCCAAGACGTTGCCCATCCGCCACGCCCCTCGCCCCGCTAGGACGACGCCAGGTGAAGGATGTCGTTGTAGGTCGCGAACACCATCAGCATCAGCACCAGTCCCAAACCGATACGGAATCCCATTTCCTGGGCGCGTTCGGAGAGCGGCTTGCCCCTGATCGCCTCGACCGCATAGAACAAAAGGTGACCGCCATCGAGCAGCGGGACTGGAAACAAGTTGAGCAGACCGATCGACACCGAGAGCACCGCCGTGAGGTGAATCAGCGCCGCGAGCCCGATGGTGGCGACCTGTCCGGAGATCTGGGCGATCCGGATCGGCCCGCCGACCTGGTCGGCGGCTTCACGGCCGACGAAAATGCCCCCGACATAGCTCAGGGTGCGGTCCACCACGAACCAGGTTTCCTTGGCTCCGAGCCAGAGCGCGGTGGCCGGATCGACCCGCTCCACCATCACGTCGCCGGGCTGATTCGAGCGGGTGATGCCCAGCACGCCGAGCTTGTGCACGTTGCCGAAGCCGTCCTTGATCTCCTTCAGCTCCGGCGTCGCCTGCAGGGTCACCTGATCGTCACCGCGCTTGACGGTGAAGGACAGCGGCTGCCCGGCCCCGAGGCCGACGACCCGCTGCATGTCGGAAAAGCTGTCGATCTTGTTGCCGTCGATGGCGACTACGAGATCGCCCGGCTGAAATCCGGCGACGGCGGCGGCGCTTCCCTCGAGCACCTTGTCGACCCGCGCAGTGGCGTTCGGCTTGCCGAGCACGACAAACAGGCCGGCGAAGATCACGATCGCGAGGATGAAATTGGCAATCGGCCCGGCCGCCACGATCGCGGCGCGCGCGCCCAGCTTCTTGTGATGAAAACTCCGGGCCCGCTCCTCCGCGGACATCGCGGCCAGCGTTGCGGTGGCCGGTGTGCTGGCCTCGCTCTCGTCGCCGAAGAAACGGACATATCCGCCCAGCGGGATGGCGGACAGCCGCCAGCGGGTGCCGTGACGGTCGTTGAATCCGGCCAGTTCGGGGCCGAAGCCCAGGGAGAAGGTCAGGACCTTCACGCCCGCCCAGCGCGCGACCAGGAAGTGGCCGAGCTCATGGAAAAAAACGACGATGGTGAGGACGAACAGGAAAGGGATAATATAACCTATGACGCCATGACTTAACGCATTGAAACCATGCTGGAAAAACTCAGGCATCGACTATCCCTCACGTAGGGCCGGCGGCGCCTTGAGAGGCCACCGGCAACCCACCCCCGAAAACTTGTTAAGATGCCTTTGCGGCAATTTGAGGCAAGAGGGTGGCGGCCAGTTTTCGTGCATTATGGTCAACGGCAATGGCATCGTCGGCCGAGCTCAGCAGTGCATAATTGCTGGCCTGGCTCCAGTGGTCGAGCGTGGCCTCGACCAGCCGCGCGATCGCGCCGAAGCGGATCTGCCGGCCCATGAAGGCCGCGACCGCCACCTCGTTGGCGGCGTTGAACACCGTTGTCGCCCCCTTCCCGATCCGGAGCGCCTCGAAGGCCAGACGCAATCCCGGAAACCGCTCCAGATCCGGCGCCTCGAAGGTGAGCTGACCGATCTTGGCGAGATCTAACCGCGCCGAAGGTCCAGGAATGCGGTCGGGCCAGCCAAGGCAATGCGCGATCGGGATGCGCATGTCCGGCGTTCCCAGCTGGGCCACCACCGAGCGATCCGAGAATTCCACCAGGCCGTGGATGATCGACTGCGGATGCACCAGAACATCGATCTGGTCCGGCTGCAGCGCGAACAGATAGGCAGCCTCGATCACCTCGAGGCCCTTGTTCATCATCGATGCGGAATCGATGGTGATCTTCTGCCCCATGCTCCAGTTGGGATGCTTGAGCGCCTGCTCGAGCGTCGCCTGTTCGATATCCGCCGCGCGCCAGGTCCGGAACGGCCCGCCCGATGCCGTGATGATCACCCGCGTGAGCTCATCCCGGTTGCCGGAGCTGAGCGCCTGGAACAGCGCGTTGTGCTCGGAATCCGCGGGCAGGATGCGGGCGCCGGCTTTCACCGCGCGCTGCATGAAGATGTCGCCGGCACAGACCAGGCACTCCTTGTTGGCGAGTGCGATGGTGGCGCCGCGATCGACCGCCGCCAGCGCCGGTTTCAATCCGGCGGCGCCGCTGATCGCAGCCATCACCCAGTCGGCCGGCCGCTGCGCGGCCTCGATGACGGCGCTCTCACCCGCGCCGCAGGCGATGCCGGATCCCGCCAGCGCCGCCTTCAGTTCACCGAGCCGGCTCGGATCGGCGATAGCGGCGAACCGCGCGTTAAATTCACGCGCGAGCTGGGCCAGGTCCTGCACATTGTTGTTCGCCGTGAGGGCCTCGACCCGGTAGCGATCCCGCGCCTGCCGCAGCAAATCCATGGTGCTGTCGCCAATCGAGCCGGTGGCACCGAGCACGGTCACCACGCGCGGCGCGCCCGCGAACGGCGGATTGTTTTTCAAGGGAACAGCACTCATCGGATCACCAAACCATAAGACCACGGCCGGCACCATCTATACCGCCCCGGATCACGCCAATCACGGCCGCCAGAACGATGGCCGCGACAAAGCCGTCAAGCCGGTCGAGCAGGCCGCCATGACCGGGGATGATGTTGCTCGAATCCTTCACCCCGAAGTGCCGCTTGACCGCCGATTCGAACAGATCGCCGAGCTGCGAGACCACCGACAAAATGGCCCCGAGCAGCAACAGCGACGACAGTTTCCCGATCCCCGCCGCGACGAAACCCGCTGCAACCAGCAGGCTGCCGAGAAGGCCGCCGAGCGCGCCGGCCCAGGTCTTTTTCGGGCTGACGCGCACCCACAGCTTCGGCCCGCCGATCCCGCGTCCGGCAAAATAGCCGCCGATATCCGTTGCCCACACCACCAGCAGCACGAACAACAGCGCCGAGAAGCCGAACGACGCGTCGTGACGGAGCAGGATCGCGGCGATCTGCGCCGCCGCCGCGTAGAACAGTCCGGTGGCTGCCCAGCCGCGTTTTCCGGACGCCAGTCCTCCGATCACGATCAGCCCGATCGCGATCTCGGCAAGGCTCCCGTCGAAGCGGCCGCCCGCAGCACTGACGCCCGTCAGCGCCAGCACCGCCGCCCCGCCGGAGATGATGGCGACCCGGCCGCTCAACCCGACGATCACCAACCATTCCACCAGCATGCCGATGGTGGCGAGCGTCACCAGCACCGCCCAGGGCCAGCCGCCGGCATAAGCAAGCCCGATGGTCAGCGGCGCGAGTATGAGCCCGGCAAGGACCCGCAGCCGCAGATTCCTGGAATCCCGTGCGGCGCCTTGAGGCTGCGGCGCCTGATCCGCTGTCACGCGCGGCCCGATCCGGTCTTGGCGGCAAGACCGCCAAACCGCCGTTCACGTCTGGCAAACTCCGCAATAGCGTCTTCGAGCGCCGCCTTGTCGAAGTCGGGCCAATGGATCGGGACGAAGATCAGTTCGCTATAGGCTGCCTGCCACATCAGGAAGTTCGACAGGCGCTGCTCGCCGCTGGTGCGGATGATCAGGTCCGGATCGGGAATGTCCGGCGTCTCCAGATACTGCGCCACCGCATCGACGTCGATGCTGGCGACGTCACGCCGTCCCTCCGCAACCTCGCGCGCCAGGCGCCTCGCCGCATTGGCGATCTCCTGCCGGGCTCCGTAATTGAAGGCGACGGTGAGATTGAGCCGGGTGTTGAAGCGGGTCAGGTCCTCGGCCTCGTCCAGCAGCGCGACGATATCCGGGTCAAGACCGTCCCGCGCCCCGATCACCCGCACCCGGACGCCATCGGCATGCAGCGTCGCGAGATCGTTACGGATGAAGCGCCGCAGCAGGCCGAACAGATCGCCGATTTCCGAGGCCGGCCGCGACCAGTTTTCCGAGCTGAAGGAAAAGATCGTCAAATAGCGGATGCCGAGGTCACTCGCCCCACGCACCACGCGCCGCAGCGCCTCCACGCCGCGGCGATGTCCCTCGGCCCGCGGCAGCCCGCGGGCGGCTGCCCAGCGGCCATTGCCATCCATGATGATCGCAACATGCACCGGCGCGCCGCTGCGATCAGGCGCGTCGGTTAAGGGAATTGCGACATTGGACATCGGCGGAGCTTCCTGGACGCGCGACCATCGGCCGGCAGGTTAGACCGTGAGGATTTCCTTTTCCTTCCCGGCCAGCATCTGGTCGATCTCTGCAATGGTGGCGTCGGTCGCCTTCTGCACGTCATTGGCCATACGCTTCTCGTCGTCTTCCGAGATCTCGCTGCTCTTCAGAAGCTTCTTGAGGATGTCGAGGCCGTCGCGGCGGACATGGCGAACCGCGACCTTGGCGGACTCGGCATATTTGTGCGCGACCTTGACCAGTTCCTTGCGCCGCTCCTCGTTGAGCTCGGGAATCCGCAGCCGCAGCACCTGCCCTTCGGTGGCCGGGGTGAGACCGAGGTTGGAATCGACGATCGCCTTTTCGACCGCCTTCACCATCGACTTGTCCCAGACCTGAACCGACAGCAGCCGTGGCTCGGGGACGCTGATGGTGGCGACCTGATTGAGCGGCATGTGGCTGCCATAGGCCTCGACCTGGACCGGATCGAGCATCGACGACGCCGCGCGGCCGGTCCGCAGGCTGCCGAGTTCGTGCTTGAGCGATTGCGTTGCACCCTGCATGCGCCGTTTCAGGTCATTGATGTCGAAACTATCGGACGGCATGCCACTCTCCCTCTTACCGAATTGCCTGAATGCACCGCTGCCTGAATGCCCTGCCGTGAGACTGCAGAAACCGGCCCTTCAGCCAGCGACAATGGTTCCGTAGCCGGTGCCGCCGAGAATCGCGCCGATCGATCCCGCTTCGACGATCGAGAACACGATGATAGGCAGTGACGTCTCGCGGGCAAGAGCGAAAGCAGTCGCATCCATCACCTTGTAGCCGCCTTCCAGCGCCTGCGAATGGGTCAGGCGATCGAATCGCTTGGCCGCAGGTTCGCGCTTGGGATCGGCGCTGTAAACGCCGTCCACGTTGGTCGCCTTCAGGACCGCCTGGGCTCCGATCTCGCCGGCCCGGAGGACCGCCGTGGTGTCGGTGGTGAAAAATGGATTGCCGGTGCCGCCCGCCAGCAGCACGATCTTGCCTTCGGCCAGATAGCGATGCGCCACGGCGCGCGTGAACAGCTCGCAGACCTGCGGCATCACCAGCGCGGAAAGGGTCCGCGCCGCCTGCCCGCGCCGCTCCAGCGCAGCCTCGAGCGCCAGGCAGTTCATCACCGTCGCCAGCATGCCCATGGTATCGCCGGTCGGTCGCGACACCCCCCGCGAGGACACCTCGACCCCGCGGAAGATGTTGCCGCCCCCGATCACGACGGCGATCTCGACCCCCAATTCGCCGGCCGCGACCAGGTCGCTTGCGACGCGGTCGATGGTCGCCTGATCGATGCCGAACGGCTGCCCGCCGGCAAGAAACTCGCCCGAAATCTTGACGACGACCCGGCGGTAGACTGGCTCACCCATGATTCAGTCGATCCTTTCGATGAGCCTCGTGTCCCCGGCCTCCCGCGTCGCCGCCTGAGCGATCAGGCCTTGGCCTGCCCGGTCGCCGCCGCGACTTCGGCCGCGAAGTCCGACTCGGCCTTTTCAATGCCCTCGCCGAGAGCATAGCGCACGAAGCCGGCAATTTTCACCGGGGCGCCGATCTTGCCCTCAGCTTCCTTCACCGCCTGCCCAACCGACTTGCCGGTGTCGTGGATGAAGGCCTGCTCCAGCAGGCAGACTTCCTTGTAGTAGGTCTTGAGACCCGACTCGACGATCTTCTCGATCACGTTCTCCGGCTTGCCCTGCTGGCGATACTTGTCGGCCAGCACGTCCTTCTCGCGCTGGACCGCCGCCGGGTCGAGCCCCGCGGCATCGATCGCCTGCGGATTGACCGCGGCGACGTGCATGGCGATCTGACGGCCGAGCGCCGCCAGTTCCTCGGCATTGCCGGAGGATTCAAGCGCAACGATGACGCCCATCTTGCCGGCGCCGTCGATCACCGCGTTGTGGACGTAGCTGGCGACGGCGCCCTTGCTGACCTCGAGGGAAGCGGCGCGGCGCAGCGTCATGTTCTCGCCGATGGTGGCGATCGCGTCAGCAATGGCGGTCTCGACGGTGGCGGAGCCGACCTTGGTGGCCTTGATCTTCTCCACGTCAGCGCCCGCATGCAGCGCGACCTGCGCGATCATCTTCACCAGTCCCTGGAACTGCTCGTTGCGCGCGACGAAGTCGGTCTCCGAATTGACCTCGACCAGAACGCCCTTCGGTCCCGAGGTGATGGCGCCGATCAGGCCCTCGGCAGCGACGCGGCCGGCCTTCTTGGCAGCCTTCGACAGACCCTTCTTGCGCAGCCAATCGATCGAGGCCTGCATGTCGCCGTTGTTCTCGGTCAACGCCGCCTTGCAGTCCATCATGCCGGCGCCCGTGGTCTCACGAAGCTCCTTGACCATTGCTGCGCTGATCGTTGCCATATCCGCTATCCTTCTGCCTGTCCGGACCAGAGCGGCCGTTGCCTGCCGTCCTCGCCACCAGGGTGTGTTCAAGAGAATTCAAAAAGCCCGGCGGCCGGTTCGGCCGGCCGCCGGAATAGGGATTACTCCACTTCGGCGGTCAGGGCCTTGGCCTGCGCCACCCAACCGTCGGCGCGGGCCGGAAGGCCGACTTCCTCGCCGATGCGATGCGCCGTGGCGCTGTCGAGCTCGGCGAGCTGCCAGTAGTGGAAGATGCCAAGATCGTTCAGCTTCTTCTCGATCTCGCCCGAGACGCCCGAGAGCTTCTTGAGGTCGTCGGCGGTGCCGCGCGGTCCGGCAAGGCCCTGGAATTCAGTCGGGGCCGGGATGTCTTCGCTGGCCGGCTCGGCCGAGGCGCCGATGTCGATGCCCGCCTCACCCTGCGCCCGCGAGATGCCGTCGATCGCCGCGCGGGCCACCAGGTCGCAGTAGAGGCTGATGGCGCGGCCGGCATCGTCATTGCCCGGCACCAGATAGCTGATGCCCTTCGGATCGCAATTGGTATCGACGATCGCCGCCACCGGGATGTTCAGCCGCTGGGCCTCCTGAATCGCGATGTCTTCCTTGTTGGTGTCGATGACGAAGATCAGGTCAGGCAGGCCGCCCATGTCCTTGATGCCGCCGAGCGAGCGATCGAGCTTGTCGCGCTCGCGCTGCAGCGTCAGCCGCTCCTTCTTGGTGTAGGCGCTGGCGTCGCCGGAGCCGAGCACCTCCTCGAGATGACGCAGGCGCTTGATCGAACCGGAAATCGTCTTCCAGTTGGTCAGCGTGCCGCCCAGCCAGCGCGAATTGACGTAATACTGCGCCGAGCGCTTGGCGGCATCGGCCACGGCGTCCTGCGCCTGCCGCTTGGTGCCGACGAACAGGATGCGTCCGCCCCGTGCCACGGTATCGCTCACCGCCTGCAGCGCGCGATGGAGCAGCGGCACGGTCTGGGCCAGGTCGATGATGTGGATGTTGTTGCGGGCACCGAAGATGTAGTCGGCCATCTTCGGATTCCAGCGGTGCGACTGGTGGCCGAAGTGAACGCCAGCCTCGAGCAGCTGACGCATGGTGAAATCGGGAAGTGCCATTGTGATATTCTCCGGTTGGTTCCTCCGGAAACGTGTGAGCAGCCGAACCTCAAAGCGAACGCCTTGCGGTCCGGATGCCACCGGACGGCCAGATCAGCCATGTTTCCGTGTGAGATGGCGCGCTATATAGCGGCGGACCCCGCCGGAGGCAAGGGAATCCCGGACCCCCTCACCGCTTCCCGTGACCCGGAGCGGCCCTCGGGCGGGACCAGGTCCGCTGCGAGCCGATCTGCCGCGCTAAAGCGTCTCGACCTGCTCAACGCCGGTCACGGCCTTGATGGCTCCGGCGATCTGCGGCGAGACCGGGAACCGGCCCGGCAATTCCATTTCCACCTCGGTCAGCGGGTCGAGCCGGAGCACCAGGGAAATATTCCCAGTCGCCGCGGCCCCGGCGGGGGACTGCAGACGCTTCGTGATTGATTCCAGAGGCTTGGTATCGCGCAGGAAGATCCGCAGCCCGCGCTGCGTCTTGGCGGCCGCGGCGTCGAGCGGATCGGCCTGCAGCACCCGCGCGCGGACATCCTCCCCCTGCAATTCCGCGCCGAGCTTCAGCAGCACGGCCGCACCCGGCTCCAGCACGTCGCGAAACTGGGCCAGTCCCTCGGAAAACAGCACCGCCTCGAAGTGGCCGGTGGGATCGGACAGGCCGATGATTCCCATCTTGTTGCCGGTCTTGGTGCGCCGCTCCATGCGCGAGACCACGGTGGCCGCGACCCGCCCCGCCGTCGCGCCGCTTTTCACCGCGCGGGAGAATTCGGCCCAGGACTGGACCCGCAGCCGCTTCAGCACGGTTGCGTAATCATCGAGGGGATGACCGGACAGGAAGAAGCCGATGGCGTCATATTCACGACGCAGCTTTTCCGCCGGCAGCCAGGCATCGACCGCCGGCAGCATCACGCTCGGCACGTCCGCCATGCCGCCGAACATGTCGTTCTGTCCGCTCGCTTTGGCCTCGAAGCTGCGCTGGCTCGCCGCGAGGATCACATCGGCCCCGAGGAAGACGCGGGCGCGATTGCGCTCCAGCACGTCAAAGGCCCCTGCCGCCGCGAGGCTTTCGATGATCCGCTTGTTGATCGCCCGCGGAGAGACCCGCGCGGCAAAATCCGCCAGGCTGGTGAAGGCCCCGGCTTGGCGCGCTTCCACGATCTGCTGCACGGCCTGGGTGCCGACGCCCTTCAGCGCGGCCAGCGCATAATGAATGGTGTTGTCGCCGACCTCGAAGGTCGCGCCGGAACGGTTGATCGAAGGCGGCTCGACCTTGATGCCGAGGCGCTGCGCCTCTGCCCGGAATTCCGACAGCTTATCGGTGTTGCTCATGTCGAGCGTCATCGAGGCGGCGATGAACTCGACCGGATAATGCGCCTTCATATAGGCGGTCTGATAGGAGACCAGCGCATAGGCGGCGGCGTGACTCTTGTTGAAACCGTAGTCGGCGAACTTGGCAAGCAATTCGAAGATCGTCTCCGCCTGCCCCTTGCTGACGCCGTTCTTCGTGGCGCCCTCGACGAAGATGGCGCGCTGCTTGTCCATCTCGGCGCGGATCTTCTTGCCCATGGCGCGGCGCAGCAGGTCGGCGTCGCCGAGCGAATAGCCCGCCATCACCTGGGCGATCTGCATCACCTGCTCCTGGTAGATGATGACGCCGAAGGTCTCCTTCAGAATCGGCTCGAGCATCGGATGCATGTATTCCGGCTCTTCGTCGCCGTGCTTGCGCGCGCAATAGGTCGGAATGTTCGCCATCGGACCCGGGCGATAGAGCGCGACCAGTGCGATCAGGTCCTCCAGCCGGTCCGGCCGCATATCGACCAGCGCGCGGCGCATGCCCTGACTTTCAACCTGGAACACGCCGACCACATCGCCGCGCGACAGCATCTCGTAGGTGGCAGGGTCATCGAGCGGCAGCGTCGACAGATCGATATGCGTGTTGCGCTGCTTCAGCAGTTCGACCGCGGTGTTCAGCACCGTCAGCGTCTTGAGGCCGAGAAAGTCGAACTTCACCAGGCCCGCCGGCTCGACCCATTTCATGTTGAACTGGGTGACCGGCATATCGGACTTCGGATCGCGATAAAGCGGCACCAACTGATCGAGCGGACGATCGCCGATCACGATGCCGGCGGCGTGCGTGGAAGCGTGGCGATTGAGGCCTTCGAGCTTCTGCGCGATCGAAAAGGCGCGTGCGATCACCGGATCCTCGTCGCGAAGCGCCTGCAGCTTCGGCTCGCCCTCGATGGCCTGCTTCAACGAGATCGGCGCGGCGGGGTTCTGCGGCACCAGCTTGGTCAGCTTGTCCACCTGCCCGTAGGGCATCTGCAACACGCGGCCGACATCGCGCAATACCCCGCGCGCCTGCAGCGTACCGAAGGTGATGATCTGCGCGACATGGTCGCTGCCGTAGCGCCGCTGCACGTAGTCGATCACTTCGCCGCGCCGGTCTTGGCAGAAATCGATATCGAAGTCCGGCATCGACACGCGCTCCGGATTGAGGAAGCGCTCGAACAGCAGGCCGAAGCGGATCGGATCCAGGTCGGTGATGGTGAGCGAATAGGCCACCAGCGATCCAGCGCCGGAGCCGCGGCCCGGCCCGACCGGAATGCCATGCGCCTTGGCCCACTTGATGAAGTCCGACACGATCAGGAAGTAGCCGGAATATTTCATGCGGGTGATGACATCGAGCTCGAAGCCGAGCCGTTTGCGATAGTCCTCCTCCGTCGCGCCCTGCGCCAGGCCATGCAGCGCAAGCCGCCGCGTGAGGCCCTCCTCGGCCTGCTTGCGCAGTTCGGCGGCCTCCGCGCGCTCGGCCTCTTCCCCGCTGGTATCGTGACCGACAGTGAAATGCGGCAGCAGCGGCTTGCGCGTGCGCGGCCGATAGGCGCAGCGCGCGGCGATCTCGATTGTCGACGCCAGCGCCTCCGGCAGGTCGGCGAACAGCACCGCCATCTCGGCGCGGGTCTTGAAGCGGTGATCGGGCGTGAGCTGCTCGCGATCGGTTTCCGCGACCAACTTGCCGGCGGCAATGCACAAGAGCGCGTCGTGCGCTTCATAGTCTTCCGCAGAGGCGAAATACGGCTCGTTGGTGGCGACCAGCGGCAACCCTTTGTCATAGGCGAAGTCGATCAGCATGGGCTCGGCCCGCCGCTCCCGCTCGGTGCCATGCCGCTGCAGCTCGATATAAAAACGATCGCCGAACAATTCGGCCAGGCGGTCACAACGCGCAGAGGCAAGCGCGGCCTGATCGGAGGTGATCGCCAGCGAGATCGGACCGTCAGGACCACCGCTGAGGGCGATCAGGCCTTCGGTCTCGCCGCGCAGCCATTCCAGCTTGATATGCGGAGCCTGATGGGTCGGAGTTTCGAGGAAGGCTCGCGAGTTCAGCCGCATCAGGCTGCGGTAGCCCTCCTCGCGCGCCGCCAGCAGCACGATCCGCGCCGGTCCCGGCACGAGGCCGCTGCGCGCGTTGGGATCCTGATCGCCGAAGTCCACGGCGAGCTCACAACCGACGATCGGCTGAATGCCGTAACCGGCGAGCTTGTCGGAAAATTCCAGTGCGCCGAACAGATTGTCGGTGTCGGTCAGCGCCAGCGCCGGCTGGTGATCCGCCTTGGCGAGCTCGGCCAGCTTCTGCACCTTCATCGCGCCGCGCAGCAGCGAATAAGCCGAATGCACGTGAAGGTGGACGAATCCGGGATTGACCGGAGGCATGTCGGGATTGCGCATGAACGATATCGATACTGGCTGGAGATCACCGGTCGGCCCGCTGGCCGACTCGTCCCCTCCATGGTGCGGATATCTGTTGTTGCTGTCCACGCCGTTCCTCGCAAACCACGACGTTTTACCCCCTCTTCCGGCTATCCCCATCCTCGGCGCTGGCCGTGGATGTGCTGCATCGACCTCGCCGCCAGATCGGGTGGACCGCGATGCGCCTCCAGCGAGTTCCATCGGGAACGGTTAAGACCCCGGTGACGGATCAAAAACGGCACAAATGGCTCCGGTGAGGTAGAATTAAGCCCCATCGACGCAACCATAACGAGAAATTAAGGCGCAGTTTTTACTGATGAGGAAAATCGGGATGGGACCGACGAGGCGATGATGCTTCAGGGATTATACAAGGTAGAGTTCGAAACCGCGCGAAGAAAGGCCGTCGGCATCATCTTCGCCAGCGACGGCAAGCTCCGCGGCGGGAGTTCGAGCTATGCGTATATCGGCTTCTACAGGCAGAGCGGCCATCAGGTCAGCGGCGAGGTGACAGCCAAGCCTCATACTCACGATCCGGACCGCCCTTCGGTATTCGGTATCAGGGATGTCCGGATCAGCTTCCACGGCTTTGAGAAGGACGGCTTCGCCTCGGTGGAGGGAACTGCCGCGGAGGCGCCTTCCCTGGGGTTCAAAGCTTTCCTGACGCGCCTTTCGGATTGATATTCCACCACCGAACAATGCCTGGCGGCGAGCACAGCCTTCGCTGGACATGCAGAGGCGGCCCGCTCTGGACCAGCCGCTTCCGGGCAGATGGGGAAGGATCAGCGATCGGCGCTGGCAGGAGTGGCAGGGCTCGAACCTGCGACCCCCGGTTTTGGAGACCGGTGCTCTACCAATTGAGCTACACTCCTAGCTGGCGCCCTCTATAAGCACTTTGCCGCGCAGAGAAAAGGGCCAATCCTCCGATCCACGGCCTTTATCGGGAACGGATGAAGCCGTTGATGGCCGCGACCGCGGCGCCGTCCCGACGCTGAAAACCGTGGGGCCCCATCGGACCGCATTCCCGCGGAACGGGTGGGCCATCGACGTTCACCCAGCGGATCGTGGCGCGGCCGCCGCTCCAGGCGGCGAAATCGGAGGCGAATGCAGGAAGGGTGAAGCGGCAGCCTCCCGATACATCCCAGACACGATCACCAGCCCATTGACCTTCGCGCCAGCAGCCAGCGCGCCGGCGACATCGACCGCACCACGGCTCATGCCAACCAGCACGACCTTGGCACCTTTGGCGGCTTCGGCCTGGGAAATCGCGGCCGCCTCGCTGGAAGAGGTGGTGACGATCGTCGTCACGCCCCTGCCGCCGATACGGTCCTTGTTGCGAACCAGAAAATCGTTCGGCACGGCGCCGGCTGAACCAGGCATCAAAATGGCCACCCGGCCCTGCGCAAGCGCCAACGTCGCCGTCGACACGGCCAGCAACGTGGCCAGCGCGAGTGAGAGCAATCTCGCTATCATCACGTCCTCCAAAAAATAGCGGGCGAAAGGCCCTGAAAATCAATCGTTCTCAAAATATCGGCAGAGGGTCCGGGCACTGCTTGACTGCTGCAGCCTCGTCCCGACGCCATCCGCAGCATTGTTTACGATAAGGCCGGACGCAACAAAAAAGGCGAAGGGCACGCCCTTCGCCTTCAATTCGCTTAGCGGAAACGGGCGGTCGCAGCAGCGTCCCGCCCGAAATCCCGTTTACTCGATGATGCTTGCGACGACGCCTGCACCGACGGTGCGACCGCCTTCGCGGATGGCGAAGCGCAGCTTCTCCTCCATGGCGATCGGCACGATCAGCTCGACCTCCATCGCCA
>Ga0180222_1001765_pt1 | contig 20525 bp, 20 predicted proteins | sample eDN5th37CKraftOP_FD_151336 | JGI IMG/M metagenome (GOLD analysis project Ga0180222, IMG submission 151336) | Enriched Organic Plus compost microbial communities from Emeryville, California, USA - eDNA 5th pass 37_C Kraft OP (version 2) (version 2) ... | reverse complement strand
CCGCCCAGCTGCGCGACCGCTCCCTGAAGGGGCAGGGCCATGGACAGCAGGCCGGCTGTCGCGGCGCGCCGGGACAGGCCGACTGCAGTCAGATTCTCATGCTTGTCCATGATGTTGCATTCCCTTGCTTATAGACCTTGTCTTGCCTGGGGCGGCAGCGAGCGCAGCCGCCGACACGGCGGCCCCGAGCCGGCAACCGCACTTCTCATCAGAATTCCTTGCGGATGGTCAGCAGCCATTCGCGCGGCGCGGCGACGCGCGTGGATGTCGCGAACGAGCCCCTTAGCACCTGATAATGATACCATTTGTCCGCCAGGTTGGTGACGCTCAACGTCGCCGACCAGTCGCGGCTCGGCGCCCGATAGACGAGCTGCGCGTTCCACAGCGAATAGGGATGGATGATGAACAGCTCCTCAGGCGCATGCTGGTTCGAGAGCGGGTCGAAATCCTGCTGCGACTGCCAGGACCAGTCGAGGCGCGGCGTGAAGGTGCCGGCCTCGGTCTCCAGATCATAGGAGATGTCGGCATGCATGTTCCATTCCGGCTGGCGGTGATTGCCAGGATAGAGCGAGCCGGGCGCAGGCGGCGCGACCTTGGACCTGAACCGGTTGAACCCGCCAGTCCAGTTGATCCGCAGACCATCGATGGGCAGCGCCGAAATCTCCCATTCGAAGCCCTTGACCGTCGCTGGGATGCCGATGCTCTGGTTCCAGGCGATCGGATCGGGCGTGCCTGGATAGATGGCGCAGGCCGCCGTCGCCGCCGCGGTGCCGGCGGTCAGATTATACCAGGTGGCGACATCCCCCGGCTGGTTGCGGCACTCGATGCCGGTGACGCCGGTCGAGAGCTTCTTATAGTCCATATAGAAGGCCGTCAGGTTGGTGCGCAGGCGGCGGTCGAGCAGGTCGGCCTTGATACCGGCCTCATAGCTGATGAGTTCCTCGTCCGGCGTCGGCGCGAGCTGGCGGGGCGTGGTGAGAATGGTCGTGAGGCCGGCCGGCCGCGATCCCGTCGCCGCCGAGGCATAGGCCATGATGTCGTCGGTGATCCTGTAGTCGGTCGAGATCAGCCAGTCGACGCGGTTCTGGCTGGAGACCACCGGCACCAGCACCGACACCTGCCGCGGATTGTCGATGGTGATCGCGATGTCGGTGTCGCTGTAGCGCGCCCCGCCCGAGATCCGCCAGGCATCGGTGATGTTGAAATCCAGATGAGTGAACACCGAGCGGGACTTGTTGATGCCGAGCACGACGCTGGTCGAATAGGTGTTGGTGCCGGCGAGGAAATTATTCTGAGTGCCCTCCGTGCGCATCCAGAAGCCGCCCAGCACCCATTGCAGCCGATCCTCGAACAGCTTGCCGTCGAAGCGCAGCTCGCCCGACCACATCTCGTCCTCGTTGATGAAGTTGGCCGAACCGACCGAGAGCGGCGAGAGGTCGCTGCCTTTCGAGAATTCATTGGCATAATCGGTGCGGCCGACGATCGCGGTCATGTTGACGGCTTCGGCGAGCCGCGCGGTGAGCTTGCCGGAGAACTGGGTGTGATGGGCGGTCACGCCGAGCGTGTTGCAGAAGCCGTCTGGATAGCCGGGCGGGAAGGCCGAGGTGCCGACCACGCCGCTCTTGTCCAGCAGCGGGCGGCAGGCCGTATAATAGGAATCATAGATGCCACCGCTGCGCCGCGGCACGAGGAAGCTGTTGTTCAGCACGATGCCGAACGTATTGTAAGTCGCCAGATGATAGACTTGGTTGCCGCCCGAAGTGGTGCAGGGCTGCGGCCCAATGCCGTCGGGATAGCCGGGCACCGGCCCCACGCAGCCGGCGGGATATTCGAGGATGACCTCGGGCGTCGCTTCCAGATCCTCCTCGCGGTGGCGGGCGGTCAGAAGGAGCTGGATGTCGTCGGTCGGCTTCCACAGCAGCTTGACCTGCCCGACCGCCGTGGTGCCGCCGCCCTGATGCCCGAACACACAGCCATTATTGGCTGAACCCGGCCGGAAATAGGGCAATGTGCCCTTGCGCTCCGGCGTGCCCTGCCTGTCCATCATGCAGGAGAAGTCGAGCAGGTTGCCGAAACCGCGCTGCCGGTTGAAATGGCCGAAGGCGCGGACGGCCAATGTGTCGCTGAGGCCGAGGTCGATCGCGCCCGCGGCTTCTATACGATCGCGCGCGCCATAGCCCAGGCTCACATAGCCCGAGCCGTCACCCCTCGGATCCTGGGTAACGATCTTGATCGAGCCGCCGATCGAGGCATTGCCGGACAATGTGCTCTGCGGGCCGCGATTGACCTCCACCAGCGCCACGTCGGTCAGGTCGATCTCCGAGCCGGCGGTCGTCGAGTGATAGATGTCGTCGGTATAGATGGCGACCGCAGGCGGCACGGCGATGCTCGACGAACTGCCCTGCTGCACGCCGCGCAATGACACGCGCGGCGTGCCGGCCGACTGGGAATCGCCCGGCACAGTCTGGAGATTGGGCACGACCGCGCCAAGCGTGCCGATGTCCGTGACATTGGCCGCCTTGAGCTCCGCACCGGTCTGCGCGGTGATCGCGATGGGCGTGTCCTGGATATTCTCGGCGACGTAGCGCGCCGTGACGACGATGTCGCCGAGCCCGCTCTCGCTCGTATCGGCCACCTGCTGATCGCCCGTGCCGTCCTGCGCCTTCACGGGCAGCGCGGTCAGCGCCAGCGCGGCCATGCAGCCACCGGCCAGAAAGCGGCCCACCATGGTCGTCAAACGACGACCGTCCCCCCTGCTCATCATATCGTCCTCCCCATTGTCGCGCGCCGGTCGGGTTCAGGTTTTCGACACGGCGCTTATTGTCCGAACGGTCATGCCGCTCGGGTCCGGCAAATGCTAAACATGATAAATAAATCGAAGCAACCGGGCGGCGCCCTATGCAAACCGATAGGATTTGCTCTATTGGATTGAGATGAGCATGCGGCGCCGAACCCTGGGAGATGTGACATTCAACCAGCTGCGCACCTTCAAGGCCGTGGCGCAGGCCGGCAGCTTCGCGAAAGCCGCGGAACAGCTCGACATTTCGCAGCCGACGGTGAGCGAGCTGATCCGCGCCTTCGAGGATCGCCTGGACCGGTCCCTGTTCCTGAGGCGCAACGGCGCCGCCGCGAGTCTCACACCCTCCGGCAAGGAAGTGCTGGAGAATGTCGACCGAATCCTGGAAATCTATGATGGGATGCTGTGCCGAGAGAAGGCGAACCGCGAGAAGACGGTCGTGAAGATCAGCCTCGGCACGCATCTGCGCGAGATCTTCCTGCGCCCATTCCTGCCCAAAATCTATCATGACCATCCGGGCGTCGAGATCGAGATTTCCTCCATCCTCCTCTCCACCCAGATCGAACAGGCGATGGAAAGCCGCGCGGTCGACCTCGCCGTCTTCGCCCTGTCCAACGACGCGCCGGTGCCGGCCGGCGCGCGCCTGATCTGCGACGTGCAGATGGCGCTGATCGGCGCGCCGGGCACCAGGGCGCGCCTGGCCACGGGCGCGTGCAGGCTGGAAGACCTGCAGTATATCTTCCCGATCCGCCGATCCCTCGGCCGGCGCCTGACCACGCAGATGCTGGATCGGCTGGGCATCACGCCGCGCATCCCGCCCCTGTATGTCGAGTTCGTCGACGTGCTGATGGGCATGGTGGAGCAGGGCGAAGGCGTCGGCGCCATCCAGACCTATCTGGCCGCCGACCGGGTGGCGGACGGCCGCGTCGAGGTGCTGGACGTCGCCTTGCCGTCCGTGCGCCGCATGATCATCAGATCACCGCACGCACCGCCCGTCGCGCGGGACATGGAGAGGATATTGCTGCACGCCCTCAGGACCTGAAAGGCGCGCCCCGCGTTTTCCCTCAGCTGCTATTCCCCAGAACTCATCTTTTCCACGGCCACGCCCTCCAGCCTCAGCAGGAAGCGCTTGGCGTCCAGCCCGCCCGCAAAGCCGGTGAGCGCGCCGCTCGTGCCGATCACGCGGTGGCAGGGCGCGACGATCGAGATGGGGTTGCGGCCGTTGGCGGCGCCCACCGCGCGCACCGCCGAGGGGCGGCCGATCGCTCGAGCAATATCGCCATAGCTGCGCGTCTCGCCGAACGGGATGGCGAGCAGCCCCGCCCAGACCTGCTTCTGGAAATCCGTGCCGCGGAAGTCGAGCGGCAGGTCGAAACTCCGCCGCTCGCCCGCAAAATAGGCGCCGAGCTGCCGCGCCGTCTCGACCAGCACCGGATGATCGGTATCCGCCCTCATGACACCGAGGCGCACCCGATCGGGATCGTCATCCTCCCACAGGACCGCAACCAGTCCCGCATCCCCGGCCACCAGTGTGAGCATGCCGACTGGCGAGGTCATGGTGCTGCAAGCCAAAGTCATCTTCTTCTCCTTCGCAAGACCCTCGCTCTCTAGCGAGCGGCTCGCGACCGTGCTTCCCGTGGCTTGCGCCCAAAAGGCGGCAGAGCGGAGATGCTTGACGTGGCGCGATTCGTTTCCTAAACGTTCCCTGTACGTTCCACAATTGGGGAGCCGTCATGCTGACCGCCAAGCAACAGCAACTGCTCAGCTATATCAAGCAGCATCTCGACCAGGGCGGCGTTTCGCCCAGCTTCGAGGAGATGAAGGAAGCGCTGGACCTCAAGTCCAAGTCCGGCATTCATCGCCTTATCAGTGCGCTCGAGGAACGCGGCTTCATCCGCCGGTTGCCCAATCGGGCGCGGGCGTTGGAGATATTGAAGCTGCCCGATGGCATGGCGGATGTGATCCGGGCCGCGCCCGCGAGCGAGACCGTGGTCCCGCTGCGCAAGCCCGTGGCCGGCCGGATCGGGACCAGCCTGCCCCCGCGCGTCACGCCGATCGCCGCCAATGACGTGGTCGAGATCCCGCTGCACGGCCGCATCGCCGCCGGCCTCCCGGTCGAGGCGATGGAGAGCGACCGGATGCTGCCGGTGCCCGCCGCCCTGCTCGGCGCGGGCGATCATTATGCGCTGGAGGTCTCCGGCGATTCCATGGTCGAGGCCGGCATCTTCGACGGCGATTATGCGCTCATCCTGCGCACCGAGACAGCGCGCGAGGGCCAGATCGTCGTCGCACTGATCGACGAGAATGAGGCGACGCTCAAATATTTCCACCAGGAAGGCCGCAAGGTCCGGCTCGACCCGGCCAACCGGGACTATGAACCGCAAGTCTATGACGCGCACCAAGTGCGCATCCAGGGTCGGTTGGCCGGGTTGCTGCGGCGCTACAATTGAGCGAGGGCGGCGCTCAGCCAGTGCTTATCTCTGAAGTTCTGACCCGGGATCGCGCATCGATGTGCGGAAGATGGCGCAGCTTGCGGTCGGGACTGACGCAGATCGTTCCCATCATAATGGTTGGACATCATTAACTGCGGAGCCCAAGGAGTATCTCCCGCCGACCTTTGATGCTCTCCAATTGCAGAGGGCTCGGAAATCACAAAGGCCCAAACTAGCTATGTGCTGCGATACATGGACTCCTGCGAAAGCAGGATCTGGGCCAGATAGGACTTTCCTGATCATCCCAAGTGCTGCTTTCGCGAAGCCTTTGCGGAACCGGATTTCCTCTCTCCGTTCCTCTGAGCTTGTCGAAGGGTAGTTGATCACGACGAAGGCCAGGCTGGTGATCAGGTCATGCGCCTTCAACAGGCGGTAAGGCGTCCTGGCTTTGCCCTCGCTCAGGAGTCTGTCCAAAATTTGCGGAGCCGCCTCAGCCTCAGCAAAATGGAGGACCAAGCGTGAAGCGCTGGCGGATATGTCTTGGTCTTTCGAGTTCGTCGATGACGGCAAGGGCATAGTCCTCATAGCTGATGAAGCTTTGTCCCCGGGCATCCAGGATCAGTTCGTCGTGCCCAAGTCGGAATCGGCCGGTTCGGGTGCCCGGTCCGATCTCCCGTGCCGGACTGAGGAAAGTCCAGTCCAGATCCTCGATAGTCTGTAAATGCATGTAGAGCGCGGCCATCGCCCATATGGCCGACCGTGCCCAGCCGGGCAGGGCCATCGCATCCACCACGCGCCGCCCGTCGGCCGTGAAGAGGCTGCCGGCCCCGCCGACCCAGAAGACACGCCGGACACCCGCCGCGCGTGCCGCATCGATGATGGTATCGGCGGCTAGAATGGTTTTGGGCCCGATCTTGGGATCGTCGGGTGGGAAGCCAAGTGAGACGATGATCCCATCATGTCCCTCCATCGCCGCACTGAGCGCATCGCGGTCCATCACATCACCGATGAACGGCGTCAGACCGGCCTCAGGCGGCAGCCTGGATGCGTCACGCGTCATGCCCGTCACGGCATGTCCGCGCGACAACGCCTCATTGCGGATGCGCTGCCCGATCCTGCCTGTTGCGCCGATGAGAAAGAGCTTCATGGATTTCCGATCCCCCGCGTTTGATCAAAACATGCTGGCGGCCCTGTTGGCCGGATGCTCCGGCACAGGCTGAATGACGTCCCAATGTTCGACGATCCTGCCATCTCGCACCCGGAACAGGTCCATGAAGACCAGCGTCGGTTTGCCCGGCTCCTCGATATGCTGGTGCACGACCACCAGATCCCCTTCCGCGATCAGATGATCGACATGCAGGGTCAGCACACGATCGTTCGGCGCCTCCTCGGTGAAACCTTGCTCCTCGAGGATCTGGACCAGCCCAGCGAGATTGCCGCCCGGCGTATCGCGATTATGATCGATATAATCGGATGAAAAATAGGTCTCGACGGCTTCGCGCCCCCGCTTTGAGACGAGCAGACGGTTCGCGGTGCCGACAATCTCCTTCGGCGACATGGATTGCTGCGCCATCGAGCCGATCCTCCTAACGAAAGCCGCCTGACACATGAAGGATAGCGCCCGTTATCCAGGCGGCCTCGTCGGAAGCGAGAAATACGGCTGCGGGTGCAATGTCGCCGGGAACACCGAGCCTGCCCAGGGGCGTGCGTTGCGTGATCGTCTGCACGATCTCGTCGCCCCAATCCTTAACTGGATGCCCATCTGTATGGGTGACGCCGGGCGAGATGGTGTTCACCCGGATACGGCGCGGTCCAAGCTCCCGCGCCAGCACCTGGGTGAGCATGTCAAGCGCAGCCTTGGAACTGCTGTACAGCGCCGTCCCCGGTTCGGGCGCCAGCACGATCGTGGAGGAGATGTTGATAACGCTGGCGCCCTCCCCGAAATGCGCCAGCGCCTCCCTGACGAGCAGGATGGGGCCGAGCAGATTCACACCGAAGAAACGGTGAAACAGTGGCACCGAAATGTCCTGCAGCGGCGCCATCTCATAGACGGCGGCATTGTTGACGAGGATGTGAAGCGCGCCGAATGCGCTGACCGCCCGTTCTACGAGGTGCGCCGCATCGGCGGGTGCGGAGACATCACCCTGCACGGCGATTGCCCGGCCGCCGGCCGCCTCGATCGCGGATACGACCCGGTCCGCGCCATCAGCATCGGTGGCATAGTTGACCACGAGATTCGCGCCCGCTGCAGCCAGCGCCTTCGCGATATCAGCCCCGATGCCCTTAGCCGCGCCCGTCACAAGGGCTGTCCTGCCGGTCAGATCCGCCATTCCCCGCCTCTCCCGATCGACCCGGCGATCGCTTTCGCGGCAGGCGAGCGAACATTGCCGGTCCGCTCCTGTCCTGCCGTCTCTCAATACTAAATAGTCTGGAAAATTTATGCAATAAAGTATTCAATTCTGCTAACTGACCAGCAGGATGCGCATCCTGGATTGCGCGGTGCGAGAGCATGATCGTCCGGCCGGTTCCGATCGGGGACTTCGGCGAGCTTGTGGGGAGGTATGGCCGTGTATGACAATATATTCTGGAACCGGCAGTTAGGCACGCTTGGCTTGCGGCTGATCATCGCCACCCTGTCGACACTGCTCGGCTATCACAAGATCTTCGTGCTGGGGCTGGACGATCAGTTCAAATGGTTCGTCGAACTCGAACGATGGTTCCCCATCTTCATCCTGTGGGCAGTGAACTATTATGCCGCCTTTGCCGAACTGATCTGCGGGTCCCTGCTCTTCCTGGGCCTGTTCCGGGATATTTCCCTGTATCTGATCCTCAGCGTCCTGGTCATCGTCACCATTGGGCACAGCCTGGAAGCCGCCGTCTGGGATCTGCATCAGATGGTGTTCAGGACGATGGCGCTTGTGACGCTCCTCCTCCTGCCCGCCGAGTGGGACAAGCTCCGCGCGGACAGCCTGTTCGCCTGGACCCGACGCTTAGCCGGACTCGATGCGCCTGCAAGGCGATAGGCATCCTGTTCCGATCGAGTCTTCGTCCGGCGAAGCCCGGCTCGATCGTCAAGCGATCGATCTGTTTCGCCCGATGATCCTGTCCCAATGTCCGCCGCTATGCAGCGCCTTCATCTCGTCCCGGTCGATCAGTTCGTGGGGAAATCCGGGCTCGATCGCGCTTGCCTCGTCGAGCATCGCCAAATGGCGGCCGCCCAGTTCGATATCGATCGCGGCCAGATTGTCCGAAAGCTGCCCGGGATTGCGTGCGCCAAGAATAGGAATGAAGCTGCTGCCCCGACTTTCCTTGGCACGCACCCACGCGATCGCGACCTGAGCCATCGTCGATCCGATTTCGGCGGCAACGGTTTCGAGCACGTCCAAGATATGACGCTCGCGATTCGGCATCATCGAACGGATCGAGCCGCCGCCCTGAGTCAGCCGACCGATCTCGTTGCGACGATATTTTCCGGTCAATATGCCTCCGCCCAGCGCGGCCCAGACGAAGACGGACAGGCCATAGGCGTCCGCCATCGGAATGATTTCGCGCTCGGCCGTCCGCTCCGCCAGGCTATATTCGATCTGCACGGCGCACACAGGCGACCAGCCCCGAAGCTCCGCGAGCGTCACGGCCCGCGACACTTTCCAGGCCGGAAAGTCGGAAATGCCGATATAGCGCGCCTTTCCAGCGCGCACGACATCCTCGAGGCCACGCATGATCTCGTCGATCGGCGTCACCAAGTCAGGCATGTGCACCCAGAAGATGTCGACATGGTCCGTGCGCAGCCGGGACAGGCTGCCCTCCAGCCCCAGCATCATCGCCTTGCGGCTGTTGCCAGTCTTGGCGACCGAGAGGGCACCCACGGCCGTCGTATATTTCGTCGAGAGGATGAAATTATCTCGATCGTGCCGGACGAACTCGCCCAGCAAAGTCTCCGCCTCGCCATTCTGATAGCCGTCGGCGCAGTCGAACAGATTGCCGCCGGCCTCGACATAGAGATCGAACAAGTCCCGGCTCTCGTCACGGGTGCAGCCCCAGCCCCATGCCGTGCCGAAGGTTCCGGTACCCATGGCGACTTCGGAGATCTTGAGACCGGTATTTCCCAACAGCTTGTATCGCATTTTCCGTCCTCCCCGCGCGCCACCGGCCCGATTGATCTTTATTAGTATACTATCTTGCATAATATCAAAATGGCGACCAGAAATTGCCAAGCCCGCGGTCCAAGGGCCGTCGTCGTTCCCGCAAGGCAAGTTGAAGGAGCAAGGATTCAAGTGGCTGGCAAGATGGCAGCTGCGGCCACCGAACCGACTGCGGGCCATGATCAAGGGGTCCGCACGGGATGGTCGGTCTTCGCTCTGGCGGTCGCCATGTCCTTCTGCTTCCTCGACCGTCAGATCATGGCGCTGCTGATCACGCCGATCAAACGCGACCTGAACCTGAGCGACACGCAGATGAGCGTGTTGATCGGCTTCACCTTCGTCATCTTCTATGTCGCCGTCGGCATCCCGCTCTCGCGCCTGGTCGACAGGCGCTCGCGCAAATGGATCATCAGCATCGGCCTCGCCTTCTGGAGCCTGATGACGGCGGCTTGCGGCCTTGCGCAGAATTTCTGGCAGTTGGCCCTTGCACGCATTGGCGTGGGCGTGGGCGAGAGCTGCAACACACCCGCCACCTATTCGCTGATCGCCGACATGTTTCCCCGCGAGAAGCTCGGTCGCGCGATCGCGATCGTCAATCTCGGCAATGTCGCCGGTCAGGGCCTCGCTTTTTTCGCAGGAGGCGCGCTCATCATCTGGCTGAGCCATGGCGCGGCCGCAGGGCTGCCGGTCATCGGCCATCTCCGCCCATGGCAGCTCACCTTTCTGCTGCTCGGCATCCCCGGCCTGCTGTGGGCCGCCGCGCTAGTCGCGACCGTGCCAGAACCATCCCGGCGGCAAGAGGCGACCGGCCTTGAAGGATCGCCGAACCTTGCCGACATCGTGCGGTTCGTCGCCCACCAGCGACGCGTCTATGCACCGCTGATACTCGGCATCACCATCAAGGCCATGCTGTCGTTCGGCATGGCCGTCTGGGCGCCGGCCTTCCTGGAGCGAGCGTTCGGTTGGCCAACGGGCCGTCCGGGCCTCTATATCGGCGCAATCTCGCTCATCATGATGCCGGCTGGCCTTCTGCTCGGCGGCTGGCTGACCGATCGCCGGATGACCGAGGGCCATGAGGACGCGCCGGTGTTCGTCATGGCGCTGGCCACCACGGCCCTCCTGCCCTTCGCCGTGCTGTTCCCGCTCATGCCGACCGCCGAGCTCGCCCTTGCGATGCTGGCGAGCAGCCTGTTCTTCGGCGCAGCCGGCACGAGCCCGGGCAATGCCGCCATCCAGCTCGTCACGCCGGGAGGGATGCGAGGCACCGTGACCGCCTTCTACATCGCCGTCATGAATGTGCTGGGGAATGGGGTCGGCCCGCTTGTCGTCGCCCTTTTCACGGATCATGTCTTCCGCAGCGAAGCCATGCTTCCGCAATCCATGGCGATGACGGCCATTCTGCTTGCGCCGGTCGGCGTATATCTGAGCTGGTCGGTGCGCGGCGCCTATCTGGCGGCCGTGCAGACGACGCGGGAACGCACCGCCTGAGCCCCCCGCTACCACATGGGATTGCCGCTGCGGGTCTCCTCGGGGACGGGTTGCACGACATCCCAATGCTCGACGATCCTGTCGTCCTCGAACCGCCAGAAGTCCGCGAACATGCGGCCCCGATCCTTCGGACCGACCGACATGAAATAATGGACCACGAGATAATCACCGACGATGAACTTGTGCACGAAGCGCGTGGTCCACTGGGATTCCTCCGCGAAGAAAGCCGGATTCGCAGCCGCTCTCTCCGCAAACCAGCCTATCTGCTCGGCCGGAGCATTGGGCAGGTCGGGATTGTGCTCGATGAAATGCGGCGCGACATGCGATTCCATCGCCCTGGCAAAATCATGCTCGATGTAGAGAAGCCGGAAAAAGCTCTCCGCATGGACCCGCATGGTCTCCGATACGGGCATCGCCATCGCGCGGATGCCCTGGTCGATCCGATCGCTCATATCCTGCTCCTTTCCCCTATTCGACTGCGCCCCCTACTTCCTGCGCTTCTCCGAGAAGCGCCTTCAAGGGGACATGCCTGTCGGCCAGCCGGGCAGGATCGACGCGACAACCGCCCGTGACGAGGCTCTTTCCCTGCACATAGTCCTTGACCGCGTTGACGCAGTCGAGCGCCACGACACGTCCCTGCCTCAGGTACACGACCGAGAAGCTGCGCGCCGCTGGGTCGCCACGCAGCACGCTGGCGTCATGGCCAATGGCCAGGCCGATCGTCTGCAGCTTGAGATCATATTGATTCGACCAGAACCAAGGAACCGCGCGATAAGGCTGTGGATCACCGACAATCGACAATGCGGCCGTCCGCGCCATGTCATTGGCATTCTGCACCGATTCCAACCGGATCACCGCGCCTTCCGCGAAATCATTGGCATGCGCGGCGCAATCGCCGATGGCATAGACATCCGGCAGGCTCGTGCGGCAATGATCGTCCACGCTGACGCCATTGGCAGCGGCGGCGCCCGCCGCGACGAGCGGGCCGATCGACGGCAGGATGCCGATGCCCACGATCACCATATCGGCGGGGATGCGCTCGCCGCCGGCTAGCCTCACCGCACTGACGCGGCCGTCGCGACCGTCCAGTCCTTCGACTTGCGCGCCGGTACGCACATCGACGCCATGGGCCCGATGCTCGGCTTCATAGAAAGCAGAAAGCGCCACACCGGCCACCCGCGCCAGAACGCGCGGAAGCGCTTCGAGCAATATGACCCGGCATCCGCGCTTGGTGAGCGCCGCCGCCGCCTCGAGGCCGATATAGCCGCCTCCGACGATGACGATCCGGCGGGCACCTGTTTCGAGATCGTGCATGATCGCGTCGACATCGGCACGATCGCGTACCATGTGGACGCCGGTAAGATCGGCGCCGGAGCAGGACAGCGGGCGCGGATCGCCGCCCGCCGCCCAGATCAACCGGCCATAGCCGATCTGCGCGCCGTCGCCGAGCGTGACCCGGTGTGTCCGCGCATCCACTGCCACCACCGCCCTGCCGAGCAGCAGATCGACATTCTTCTCAGCCCAGAATGACGGCGGCCGGATGTAGAGCCGGTCGAACGCCTTTTCCCCCGCCATATAGTCCTTGCTCAAAGGCGGACGCTCATAGGGCGGCTCGCTGTCCCGCCCGATCATCAGAATCGATCCCTCGAAGCCGAACTGGCGCAGGAGGATGGCGGTCTGCGCTCCGCCATGGCCTGCACCGACGATGACGACATCGGCGAATTCGGCTGGAAGCGCGACGCCTTCCCCGTCAGACATAGCGCAATCCGGCCTCGTGAAGCCGGTCACGCAGGGAAAAGACATCCAGGCTGATTTCGCCGGCGGCGAGGCGGGCGCGCTTGTCGCCCTCGTTCGCCTCGCGGGCCTGCGCGGCCTTGAGCACCTCGGCGGCCTTCTCGCGCGGCACGCAGACCACGCCATCATCATCCGCCACGATCACATCGCCCGGATTGACCGCCGCGCCCGCGCACACCACCGGCACATTGACGCTGCCCAGCGTGTTCTTGACCGTGCCCTGCGCGAAGATCGCCTTCGACCAGACCGGGAACCGCATCTCGGTGAGATCCCGCACATCGCGCACGCCCGCATCGATGACGAGGCCGCGACAGCCGCGCGCCTGCGCCGAAGTGGCGAGCAGGTCGCCGAAATAGCCATCCTCGCAAGGGCTGGTCGGGGCGAGCAGCAGAATATCTCCGGCCTTCAATTGCTCGATGGCGACATGCACCATCCAGTTGTCGCCCGGCGGGGCGCTGATCGTCAGCGCGCTCCCCGCGATCCGCGCGCCGCGATAGATGGGGCGCATATAGCTCGCCAGCAGACCGGTGCGCCCCTGCGCCTCATGCACCGTCGCCACCCCGCACGCCGCCAGCCCGTCAATCACGGCCATCTCCGCGCGCTCGATATTCTGGACCACGACACCCATGGCTGCTCCTCTCGCTCTCGAAACCCGACGCAATCACGAAGATGGTGATTTTGCCGCGCTCAATCCACCCGCGCGCCCGCGCGAGGCAAGTGGGAACTTTGCCCGGACCATAAGCTTCTGCTAAGTCTCATGCCATGGAAGCGCAGCGCCTCTCGCCCTGGTCGTTCAATCTGCGCCATCTGGCCGCCACTGCCGCCGTGGTCGGGCGCGGGAGCGTTTCGGCCGCCGCGGCCGCCGTGCATCTGACCCAGCCGGCCGTCACCCAGGCGATCGCGCGCGTCGAGGCGCTGCTCGGCCTGCAGCTGTTCGAGCGCCGCACCGATGGGATGACGCCGCTGTCAAGCGCACGGGCGCTGGCCGAACGGGTCGAGCGCGCGCTCGATCTCGTCGGCTCGCGACGCGTCACCATGGCCCAGCTGCGCGCCTTCCTCGCCGTGGCGGACGGGGGCAGCTATGTCGCCGCAGCCGGGCTCACCAGCCTCTCCCAGCCGACGCTGCACCGCGCCATCGCCGATCTCACGCTGATCCTGCGCCGGACACTGGTCGAGCGGCGCGGGCGCGGCATCGCGCTCACCGAGGCAGGCAAGCGCACCGCCCGCGCCTTCCGCCTCGCCCGCGCCGAGCTGGAGGCGGGGATCAGCGAGGCACTGGGCGAGGCCCAGCGCGGGCCGGCGCGCATCCTCATCGGCGCCATGCCGCTTTCGCGCGCCCGTGTGCTGCCGCGTGCACTCGCCCGGTTCAACCACAGCCATCCCGATGTCGAGATCGTGATCGTCGAGGGCTCGCACGGCGAACTGGCCGAGCCACTGCGCGACGGCAGCCTCGATTTCATGATCGGCGCGCTGCGCGATCCGCCGCCCGGGCCCGATCTGGTCCAGCGCGCGCTGTTCGAGGATCAGGTCATCATGCTGGCACGGGCCGGGCATCCGCTGCTGGATTCTCCCTCCCGCTTGCGGGAGGGGGGTCGGAGGTGGGCTTCCGAGGTTTCGGCGGCGGACAATGGCGAAGTCCCGGGCCCACCCCCCAGTCCTCTCCCGCAGGCGGGAGAGGGAAAGATTGCGCCGCTGCCTCTTGCGCAGCTTGCCGAATATCCCTGGATCGTTCCCTCGCCCGGCGCACCGCTGCGCACGGGCTTCGAGGCGATGTTCCGGGCCGCCGGCCTCGCCGTGCCGGTGGTGCCGATCGAGTGCGGATCGGTGATGATGATCCGCGAGATCCTGATGCAGACCGATTTCCTGACATTGCTCTCGCCGGACCAGGTCGCGGTGGAGCGCGAGGCCGGCTGGCTGGTCTCGCTCGGCGAGCCGCCGGGCGCCTTCGCGCGCACCATCGGCATCACCACGCGCGCGCAGTGGCGGCCGGCCCCGGCGCAAGCTGCCTTCATCGCCGAGCTGGACAGGGCCGCGACCGAACCATTCGCCTCACCTTATATCCCGGCGCGGGATCAAATTTGCGGTTCCGGGGGCGAAGCGCCACATCGGAAACCATGAGTCAGAGGATCGCCCTGATCGGCTTCGGCGAGGCCGGCCGCACCTTTGCGACGGCTGGTGGCTGGCGCGATGCGGCGCGCGCGTTCGACATCAAGACGCTCAGCGCCGCGACGGCCGGCCCTATGCGCGCAGCCTATGCGGCGGCAGGCGTGGAGGGCCGCGAGAGCCTGGCCGAAGCGCTGGCGGACGCGCAGATCGTGCTCAGCCTCGTCACGGCGGACCAGGCGACAGTGGCGGCGCAAGAAGCGGCGCAGCATCTGCCGGCGGCCGCGCTGTTCTGCGATCTCAACTCCGTCTCTCCCGGCACCAAGCAACGCAATGCCGCGCTCATCGAAGCGGCGGGCGGGCGCTATGCGGATGTCGCCGTCATGTCGCCAGTGCCGCCGGCCGCGCTCGCCGCGCCGCTGCTGGTGAGCGGCCCCCATGCCGAGGATGCTGCGGAGATGCTGCGCAGCATCGGCTTCACGCGCGTGCAGATTTGCGGCGCGACGATCGGCGCGGCAAGCGCGACCAAGATGGTCCGCTCGGTGATGGTCAAGGGCATCGAGGCGCTGACCGCCGAGATGTTGCTGGCGGCACGCGCGGCAGGCGTGATCGAGGGCGTGCTCGCCTCGCTCGGCGGCGACTGGTCGCAGAAGGCGGACTATAATCTCGACCGGATGCTGGCCCATGGCACGCGCCGCGCGGCCGAGATGGAGGAAGTCGTCGCCACCCTCAAAGAGCTCGGCATCGAACCGCTGATGACGCGCGGGACGGTCGAGCGGCAACGGGCGATGGGCACTCTGCTAGGCGGCGCGGCGATGCCCGGGGGTTTGGAAAGCAAGCTGGAACTATTGGGCAACCGTCATCCTGAACTTGTTCCAGGATCCATTCCGCCCAAGCAGACGGCGGCCTGAAGCGAGGGATGGATGCCGAAACGAGCTCAGCATGACGAAGAGAATGAGAGAGCTGGAAGGTGACTGAATGACCATGATCATCGACTGCCACGGCCACTATACGGTCCTGCCCAAGGCGCATGACGAGTGGCGCGAGCAGCAGAAGGCCGCGTTCAAGGCCGGCCAGCCCGCCCCGCCTTATCCGGAGATTTCGGACGACGAGATCCGCGAGACGATCGAGCAGAACCAGCTCCGCCTCATCAAGGAGCGCGGCGCGGACATGACGATCTTTTCGCCCCGCGCCAGCGCCATGGCACCGCATGTCGGCGATCAGTCCGTCGCGGTCCCTTGGGCGCAGGTCTGCAACAATCTCATCGCGCGCGTGGTCGGGTTGTTCCCGGAGACTTTCGTCGGCGTCTGCATGCTGCCGCAGTCGCCGGAAGCCGACATGACCAGCTCGATCGCCGAGCTGGAGCGCTGCGTGACCGAGCTGGGCTTCATCGGCTGCAATCTCAATCCCGATCCGGGCGGCGGCTATTTCAAGCATCCGCCGCTCACCGACAAATTCTGGTATCCCTTCTATGAGAAGATGGTCGAGCTGGACGTGCCGGCGATGATCCATGTCTCGGGGAGCTGCAATCCCGGCCTGCACGCGACCGGCGCCTATTATCTCGCCGCCGACACCATCGCCTTCATGCAATTGCTGCAGGGCAATCTCTTCGCGGACTTCCCGACGCTGCGCTTCATCATCCCGCATGGCGGCGGCGCAGTGCCCTATCATTGGGGACGTTTCAGGGGCCTTGCCGACATGCTCAAGCAACCGAGCCTCGACACCTTGCTCATGAACAATGTGTTCTTCGACACCTGCGTCTATCACCAGCCGGGCATCGACCTGCTGGCCGACGTGATCGACAACAAGAACATCCTGTTCGGCAGCGAGATGGTGGGCGCCGTGCGCGGCATCGACCCGACCACCGGCCATTATTTCGACGATACGAAGCGCTACATCGATGCGCTCGACCTTACGGACCAGGAGCGCCACGCCATATTTGAAGGAAACACGCGTCGCGTCTTCCCAAGGCTCGACGCCAAATTGAAGGAGCGCGGCCTATGAGCGGCCCGAAGGACATTCACGAATATCTCGCCGAGTTTGACGACATTCCGGGCACCCGGGTGTTCACCGCCAAGCGCGCCCGCAAGGGCTACTGGCTCAACCAGTTCGCGATGAGCCTCATGAAGGCGGAGAATCGCGAGCGCTTCAAGGCAAATGAACGTGCCTATCTCGACGAATGGGACATGAGCGAAGCGGCCAAGCAGGCCGTGCTCGCCCGCGACTATAACGCCATGATCGACGAGGGCGGGAACATCTACTTCCTCTCCAAGCTCTTCTCGACCGACGGCAAGAGCTTCCAATATGCGGCCGGCTCCATGACCGGCATGACGCAGGAGGAATATGCCGAGATGATGCTCAAGGGCGGCCGTTCGCCCGAGGGTCAACGCTCCATCAAGGAAGGACGCTAAGCCATGGCACGCATTACCGCTGGCATCACGTCCAGCCATATCCCGGCGCTGGGCGCCGCCATCCAGACCGGCAAGACCGGGGACGACTATTGGGGCCCGGTGTTCCGGGGCTATCAATGGGTGAAGGACTGGATCAAGCAGCCGGAGAATATGCCGGACGTGGTGATCCTGGTCTATAACGACCATGCCTCCGCCTTCGACATGAACATCATCCCGACCTTCGCGATCGGCTGCGCGGAGCGCTTCAAACCCGCCGATGAAGGCTGGGGCCCGCGTCCGGTGCCGGACGTGATCGGCCATCCCGACCTCGCCTGGCACATCGCGCAGAGCCTGATCCTCGACGAGTTCGACATGACCATCATGAACCAGATGGATGTCGACCATGGCTGCACCGTGCCGCTCTCGATGATCTTCGGCGAACCGGAGGAATGGCCGTGCAGGGTCATCCCCATGCCGGTCAATGTCGTCACCTATCCGCCGCCCTCGGGCAATCGCTGCTGGATGCTGGGCGAGGCGATCAAGCGCGCGGTCGAATCCTTCGAGGAGGACCTCAAGGTCCATATCTGGGGCACCGGCGGCATGAGCCACCAGCTCCAGGGGCCCCGCGCCGGCCTCATCAACAAGGAGTTCGACCTCGCCTTCATCGACGATCTCATCAAGAATCCCGAGCGCCTCAGGAAGATGCCGCATATCGAGTATCTGCGCGAGGCGGGCTCGGAAGGGATCGAGCTGGTGATGTGGCTCATCATGCGCGGCGCGCTGGGCGAGAAGGCGAAGGAGATCCATCGCTTCTATCACATCCCCGCCTCGAACACCGCGCTCGGCCAGCTCGTGCTGGAGCCGGCATAATAGGCCGCCTTTGGCCCCTCCCCTTCAGGGGAGGGGTTGGGGTGGGGTTCTGCCCTGCCCAACGGAACTCGCGCCGGGGCATCGAGCCCCGTCGCTCCTCACCCACCCGCGATCAGTGGCACGTGCCTCTGATCGCCCCCTCCCTTGGGAGGGGTTGAGTTTGGAAAGGACCGCTCATGAGAATTGCCCTCGCAGGCGCCGGCGCGTTCGGCGAAAAGCATCTGGATGGCCTGAAGAATATCGACGGCGTCGAGATCGTCTCGATCATCAGCCGCAAGGCGGAGCAGGCCGCCGAAGTCGCCGCCAAATATGGCGCGAAGCATAGCGGCACGGACCTGGGCGAAGCCCTCGCACGCGACGATGTCGACGCGGTCATCCTCTGCACGCCGACGCAGATGCACGCCGCCCAGGCGATCCAGTGCCTGGAGGCCGGCAAGCATGTCCAGGTCGAGATCCCGCTGGCGGACAGCTGGGCCGATGCCGAGGCGGTCGTGAAGAAGCAGCAGGAGACCGGCCTCGTCTGCATGGTCGGCCATACGCGGCGTTTCAATCCCAGCCACCAATATATCCATAACAAGATCGTGGCCGGCGAGCTGACGATCCAGCAGATGGACGTGCAGACCTATTTCTTCCGCCGCAAGAACATCAATGCCAAGGGCGAGCCGCGCTCATGGACCGACCATCTGCTCTGGCACCATGCCGCGCACACGGTCGACCTGTTCGCCTATCAGACCGGCAAGATCATCCAGGCCCATGCCGTGCAGGGCCCGATCCACCCGGAACTGGGCATCGCCATGGACATGTCGATCCAGCTCAAGAGCGAGACCGGCGCCATCTGCACCCTCTCCCTCTCCTTCAACAATGACGGGCCGCTCGGCACCTTCTTCCGCTATATCGGCGACAACGGCACCTGGATCGCGCGCTATGACGATCTGGTGACCGGCAAGGAGGAGCCTGTGGACCTCTCCGCCGTCGCCGTCTCGGACAATGGCATCGAGCTGCAGGACCGCGAGTTCATCGCCGCGATCCAGGAAGGCCGCGAGCCCAACAGCTCGGTCGGGAAGGTGCTGGATTGCTATCGCGTGCTGGGCGAGCTGGAAGTGCAGCTCAACAAGGACGGTTGAACGGCCAAGAATTGAATCGAGGAACCAGAGGCCCTGTCGAAGCATTTCGGCAGGGTTTTCTGCTGCACAAGCCGGCAAATCATGAAATGATCGGCATGAGGCGATAAAATCGCCCGGCCCGGAAGGAGAGGGATGGATGAACGCAAGTCCAGCGCTTGCCAATGCCTTGCGCGCTTTCGCATCTGTCGAACGGCAGATCGTCGCGCTCAGCGATCATCGCGACATCACCGATCCGGGCGAACTCGTCCGCCTGCGTCGCCAGCTGGTCGATGAATTCGCCGCCATCAGCGCGGCGCTCGAACGCGAGCCCGCGCTGCGCGCCGATCCCGATCGCATGGCGCAGGCTACGCGCCTCCTGTCCGCCTTCCGCACGCAGAACGCGATCAATCAGGCGGAGTGGCCGGCCATCCGGGCGCGGGACGACACGGAGAATTACCGCCGCGCATCGCGCCGTGTCTCTGAACAATCGCAGATTTTCTGGCAGTGGGTCGATCGTGAGCTCGGGATCATCCCATGACAGGATGAAGGCGCGCGCCGGACCAATCGACGGCGCGCCGCATCGCATCGGCTATCCGTTTCGAAGCGGGATTGATTTTTGAGGCGCGCGGGGAGAGAAGCCGCGCATGGCCGCCTCTCTCCCCACCCTGCCGACCCGCATGATCGGCACATCGCCCGTCTCCGTCATCAGCCTCGGCTGCATGAACCTCTCTCATGCCTATGACGTCACGCCAAGCGAGGCCGATGCCGCTCGCCTGCTCAACCATGCGCTCGATCTCGGCATCGGCTATCTGGACAGCGCGGCCCTTTATGGCGGCGGCGGCAATGAACGGCTCCTGGCCAAGGCGGTCGGCCACCGGCGTGGCGAATATCTGCTCGGCAGCAAATGCGTGCTCGACCAGATCGACGGCGAGCGCGTGCTGGATGGCCGGCCCGAGACCATCGCGGGATCGCTGGAACGCTCGCTGGGGCGCCTCGATACCGACCATATCGATCTCTATTATCTGCACCGGCTCGATCGGAACGTGCCGATCGAGGAGTCGGTGGGCGCGCTGGTCCGCGCCAAGGAAGCCGGCAAGATCGGCGCTATCGGCCTTTCCGAGATGTCGGCGGAGACGGTCCGCCGCGCCCATGCCGTGCATCCGATCGCGGCGGTGCAGTCCGAATATTCGCCCTGGGTGCGCAATCCCGAAGTGGCGGTGCTGGAGACCTGCCGGGACCTCGGCATCGCCTTCGTCGCCTTCTCGCCGCTGGCGCGCGGCTTCCTCACCGGCAAGCTCAAGACCAACGACTTCGCGCCGGGTGACATCCGCATCCCGATGCCGCGCTTCAAGGAGCCGAATTTCAGCCACAACCTGACCCTCGCCGCCCGTTTCGACGCGCTGGCA
>Ga0180222_1001763_pt1 | contig 20541 bp, 18 predicted proteins | sample eDN5th37CKraftOP_FD_151336 | JGI IMG/M metagenome (GOLD analysis project Ga0180222, IMG submission 151336) | Enriched Organic Plus compost microbial communities from Emeryville, California, USA - eDNA 5th pass 37_C Kraft OP (version 2) (version 2) ... | reverse complement strand
ACGGCTTCTGCTCGCGCAAGCGAGCAACGGGTTCGATCTCCCTGGAGAATGCCCCAGCGCCGCCTGCCGCCGTGCCGGCATGTGCCGTGGCTTCGAGGTGGGCGGCTCGGCGCGCTGCCTTGTCGATCTGATCGGCGTTTTCGCCACCTGTACGCGGCTCGTGCGTGCCCTGTTGCCGGGCGTCGAGGATACCGATCGCGAGCCGAGCCTCGCCGACGAAATGCGTGAGCAGACGGAGCGCATGCAGCGGCACGCGCTCGCGCTGATCAAAGAGCAGATCGATCAACTCGAGAGCGGACAGGAACCGGCTGAGGGAAGGGAGGACAAGCGGGTGTGAGCGGCGATTTCCGCTCTTTTCCGTGTAAGCGGAGACCCAGGGCAAATCGTGAGGTTGATATTTGTGGCTCTGGATTCCCGCTTACGCGGGAATGAGCGAACAAGAGATCGGCATGTCGCGCCGCGCTAACTGCCGAAGCTCTGCACCAGGCTTCCGGCCACCAGGCTCCAGCCGTCCACCAGCACAAAGAAGATCAGCTTGAACGGCAGGCTCACGATCACCGGCGGCAGCATCATCATGCCCATCGACATCAGCACCGAGGCGATCACGAGGTCGATGACGAGAAAGGGCACGAACAGCAGAAAGCCGATCTCGAACGCGCGGCGCAGCTCGGAGATCATGAAGGCCGGCACGAGGATGCGCAGCGGCGTTGCTTCCGGTGTCGCGGGAGCCTCTTCACGTGCCATGTCAAGAAAGAGGCCGAGATCCTTCTCGCGCACGTTCTTCAGCATGAAGGCGCGGAAGGGCTCGGCGCCCCTCTCGAACGCCGCCTGCGGCTGCATCTCGCCGGCCACGAGCGGACGCACGGCCTGGTCGTAGGCCTGCTGGAATGCCGGCCCCATGACGAAAGCGGTGAGAAAGAGCGCGAGCGAGATGATGACGGCATTCGGCGGCGCGGTCTGCAGACCGATCGCAGTGCGGAGCAGCGACAGCACGACGACGATGCGCGTGAACGACGTCACCATCACGAGGATCGCGGGCGCAAGCGACAGCACCGTGATCAGCGCGATCAACTGGATCGCACGCTCGGTGATGCCGGTCTCGCCGTTCTGGCCGTTGCCAAAGCTGATCGAGATGTCTTGCGCCCATGCAGCGGCGCTCAACGCATCGAGGACAAGCACACTCACAAAAACCGCGCCGCCGATACAAAGCAGCGCGCGGAGCGTGCGCGTCATTTATTTTCTTTCTTCCCCGGCCGGAGCAGGCTCGCCATCTCCTCCTCGAGGCTGCCGAAGATGTCGGCGGCGACTTCCTGTTTGGCCGCCGGTGCCGGCTGCACGGCGGGCGCGGACGCCGGTGCGGGTCGCGGCGCTTCCACGATGCGCGGCTCAGGCGCGCGCGGCGCGGCCTGGATCACGGAGGGCGTCGGACGCGGCGCGGGCGCGGGACGGGGTTCGAGACGCGGCTCGGGTGCGCGCGGTGCCGGCGCGGGGCGCGGCGGCTCCGCATCGGCCACGGGCTTGCGGAGGGCCGCTTCCAGCCGTTGCGCCATGTCGGCGTATTGCGGGTCGACGCGCTGCGGCGCGGGGCGGGGTATCGGGCGCTGCGGCTCGCGCGCGGCCGGTGCCGCGGGGCGGGCCGGTTCGGGCTCGGGCTCGGGCATGAACGGGGCTTCGCCTTCTTCCGTCTCGAATCCGCCGGGGCGCGCGCCGGGACGCGCGGTGCCGGGCAGCGGCTGCGCGCGCACGATGTTCGGCTCCACCACGACGTCGCTCGGACCGCCGATCAGGATCAGATGCTCGACATTGTCGCGGCGGATCAGCACGAGGCGGCGGCGGGCATCGACCACCGCCGAATCGAGCACGGCGAGGCGCTGCTGGCGGCCGCGGCCACTCCCGCCCGTTGCGATCCGGCCTTCGCCGAAGCGGCGCATCAGCCAGACAGTGAGCGCGATGAGTGCGAGCACCAGCACCAGCGCGACCACCGCGCGCGCCGGCAACCCAAGCTCGGTGCCGAAAATCTGCTCGAAGAAACCCATCGTCGCTCTCCCATTCCACCCCGCCGGGCCGGAGACTGCGGCAAAGCAGAAGTTAACGGCCAGGGCAAGATTTGCCGCGTGCATCCCTAATAAAGCGTTAAGAACCTCGCCCCGACCCCGCCAAAAGCGCCGATTTTCAGGGGTTTGGGAAAGGCGCGTCCGGCCGGCCGCCATTCCCTTTAACCCCGTCTTAACCATACGCCCGGCAAGGTTTGCCGAGGAGGGCGGGGGCGCCTTTCCGGGGAGTGGGACCATGCCGGTCACGGACCTGCCGCTGTTCAGCGCGCTCAAGCACCGCATGTACTGGCTCGAGGAGCGCCAGCGGGTGCTCGCCGAGAACGTCGCGAACGCCGACACGCCCGGCTATCGCGGCCATGACCTGAAGCAGCTCGACTTTCATGAAGCGCTGAAGTCCTCGAGCGCGGTCACGCTCGCCACCACCGCCCCCGGTCACATCGCCGGTTCGCAAGCGGACCGCTTTCCGGTGGACGGCCGCGGCGGCTTCGAGACCACCCCCCGGGGCAACGCCGTCGCGCTCGAAGACGAGATGATGAAGGTCGCGCAGACCCAGATGGATCACCAGGCCGTCACCGCGCTCTATTCGCGCGGGCTTGGCTTGATCAAGACGGCGGTTGGAAGACGCTGAGGACGGTCATGGATTTTCTGAAAACCATCTCGATCGCCGCGTCCGGGCTGAAAGCGCAGTCCGGCCGCATGCGGGTGATCGCGGAGAACATTGCCAACGCGGATTCGACCGCACAGGCGCCGGGCGCCGATCCGTACCGGCGGCGCATCGTCAGCTTCCGCTCCTCCTTCGACCGCGAGCTCGAAGCGCAGGTCGTCGCGCTCGGCCGCGTGCAGACGGACAAATCGGATTTCGTCACGCGCCACGAGCCGGGACATCCGGCCGCCGACGAGCAGGGACATGTGAAATATCCGAACGTCAATACGCTGATCGAAACCGTGGACATGCGCGAAGCGCAGCGCTCCTACGAAGCCAACGTCAATGTCATCACCGCGACGCGCCGCATGATCGTGCGCACGCTCGATCTTCTGCGCGTGTGAAGAAGGAAGAGGGGTCCTGAATGGCCAATCCGGTCGCCGCCGCCAACGCCTATGCCGCGCTCGCGCGCATCACCGGCGGAAATGACAACACCTCGCCCGCGAGCGTCCTCGGCTCGAGCAAATCGGGGCCGAGCTTCGGCTCGCTCGTGGAAAACGCAATCGCCGGCATGGCGGAGCAGGGGCAGGCGACCGACGCCAAGGCCATGCAGCTCGCCGCCGGCAAGGCCGACCTGGTCGACGTCGTGACGGCGGTCGCCGAAACCGAAGTCGCGGTCGAGACGCTCGTCTCCGTGCGCGACAAGGTGATCCAGGCGTACGAAGAAATCTTCCGGATGCCGATCTGAGCCGGAACGAAAATGTCATGACCGGCGCCGAAGTCATTGATATCGCCCGCGACGGAATCTTTACGCTCATCATCGTGTCGAGCCCGATGCTGCTTGTGGCGCTGATCGTGGGCGTTGCGATCTCGCTCCTGCAGGCGCTGACGCAGATCCAGGAAATGACGCTCGCGTTCGTGCCGAAGATTGTCGCGGTGTTTCTCACGTTCCTGGTCGCGCTGCCGTTCATGGGCGACGCCCTGCAGGGCTATATGACCAGGATCGCGGAACGCATCGCGGCCGGCTGATCAACAAGGCGGGCGATGACCGTCAATATCTCCTTCCTTCCGTCGCTCGCCGCGATCTTCCTCCTGATGTTCGCTCGGCTCGGCACCATGGTGATGCTGATGCCGGGGCTCGGCGAACGCGGCGTGCCGGTGCGGATCCGGCTGGTGGCGGCGGTGGTGCTGACGCTCGTGCTGCTGCCGATCTATCGTGGCTCCTACGCCATCGACCTCGCGACCGGCTTTGCTTCCATCACCGGCCTGCTCATCCAGGAAGTGCTGGTGGGTGCGGTGCTCGGCTTGACGGCGCGGCTCGCGCTGTCCGCGCTCCTGATCGCGGGCACGGCGATCGCGTTCCAGCTCGGCCTCGGCTTCAGCATGGCGGTGGATCCGACGCAGGACCAGCAGAGCGTGCTCGTGTCGAATTTTCTCGCCATGATGGGCATTGCGCTCATCTTTGCGACCGACATGCATCATCTGGCGATCGGCGCGCTCGACGAGAGCTACAATCTCTTCAAGCCGGGAAGCGCACTGCCGTCGGGCGATGTCGCGCAGTTGATGGTGAGCACGGTGTCGGGTGCATTCCGCGTCGGCATCCAGCTTGCCGCGCCGTTTCTCGTGTTCGGAATCCTGTTCAATGTCGGCCTTGGCGTCCTCGCGCGCCTCATGCCGCAACTGCAGGTGTTCTTCCTCGGCCTGCCGGCCTCAATCCTGCTCGGCTTTGCCGTGCTGCTCGCGCTTGTCGGCGTGCTGATGACGTCGTTCATCGGCTATCTCGGGTCGGTCCTGAGCCAGCTTTCGGCGCCGCTATAGGAGGTTGCCGTGGCTGAAGGCGCGGAGGACGATCAAGAACGATCAGAAGACCCAACCCAGAAACGGCTGGACGACGCGATCAAGCGCGGCGACGTGGCGAAGAGTCAGGAGGTCAATACCTGGTTCCTGCTCGCGGGCGGAACGCTTTCGCTGTTCGCCTTCGGCGGATTTTCCGCAAGCCACCTCGCCGGCACTTTCGCGCAGCTCTTTGCCTTGTCGCACACGATGGGCGGCGACGGGCGCGCGATCATCCGGCTCAGCGGCTTCCTGATGCTGGACGTGCTGGTCGCGCTTGGCCCGGTGCTCGCGATCCTGATGGCGGCGGCGATCGGCAGCAATCTCGTCCAGCACCCCTGGATCTGGACCGGCGAGTCGCTGAAGCCGAAGGCGTCGCGCATTTCGCCGACGCAGGGCGCGAAGCGCATCTTCTCGAAGCACGCGCTCGTCCAGTTCGTGAAGGGACTCGCCAAGATCGCGCTCGTCTCGACCGTGATCGTGATGGTGCTGACGCCGGAGATCGGCACCATCTCGCAGCTCATCAACGGCGAGCACGTGATGATCCTGCAGGTGGCGTACACGCTTGCGCTGCGCCTCCTGATCGCGGTGGTGACGGTGATGGCAGTGGTGGCCGCGCTCGACTGGCTGTGGGCGCGGCATACCTGGTACGAGCGCTTGCGTATGTCGGTCCGCGACATCCGCGACGAGCATAAGGAGAGCGAAGGCGATCCGACCATCAAGGCGAAGCTCCGGCAGATCCGCCAGGCGCGCATGCGGAAGCGCATGATGTCGGAGGTGCCAAAGGCGACAGTCGTCGTTACCAATCCGACGCATTACGCGGTGGCGCTGAAATACGAGAAGGGCATGGGTGCGCCGCTCTGCGTCGCCAAGGGCGTCGACGCGGTCGCGCTCCGCATCCGCGAGCTCGCCAAGGAGCATCGGGTTCCGGTGGTCGAAAACCCGCCGCTTGCCCGCGCGCTGCACAAGAGCGTCGATATCGACGAGGAAATCCCCGCGGAACACTACAAGGCGGTGGCCGAGGTGATCGGCTACGTGATGCGGCTGCGGCAGGGCTGGCGGCGCTAGTGCGTGCCGGCGGAACAAGAGGTTGTTGAATGGACGGGGGCATGATCGAGCCGAACTTGCCGAGGCGGGGTATTCTCGGGCACACGGGATTCGGCCCTGCGGCTGCAGGGTTTCCCGATGCGGGAGAGGCCGCCTTCATGACCCCGATCGAGGAACGCGCGTCGATCGACCGGACGGCTGCCACCGGCAGCGTCAGCCTTGTGCTCCTGGTGGCGGTGGCGCTGGTCGGGGTTGCGCTGTTTCTTTTATTCGTCGGCCGCGAGAACGCGGAGCCCTACATCCTGGCCGTCCTGGCGGCGCTGGCCGTGGTCGGTGTGTTCGCGCTGTTCGGTCTTGCGGCCGGCATCGTGGAGATTGCCGGACGCAAGGGCCGCAACGATCTCACGCAGGCGCTCGCGGACGGGGCGGGCGAGGGGATCGCGCTCGTCGATCTTTCGGGCCGAGTGCTCTACGCCAATCGCGCGTACCTGCAGATCACCGACGCGGAAGGGCCGGACGACGTGCGGCCGGTGGAGCGGCTGTTCACGAGCGATCCGACGGTATCGGACGCGGTCTATCGGCTGACGCAGGCGGCGCGCGACGGGCAATCCGCCTCGGAGGAAATCCGGATCGCCGGCCATGCCGGCGAGCCGTCGCGTTGGCTGCGGCTGCGGGTGCGGCCGCTCGGCAGGCAGGGACGGCATGCGCGGATCGCGGCATGGGGGGTCGCCGACGTCACGCGCGAACGCGAGCGGCAAGAGAACGCCTTCCTCGAACTGCAGCACGCGATCGATTTCCTCGATCATGCGCCGGCGGGGTTCCTGTCGGTCGACGGCGCGGGGCGCGTTCTCTACATCAACGCGACGCTCGCGGGCTGGCTGGGCTACGACCTCGCCGAGTTCGTGCCGCGGGGCATGGAGATCGGCGATCTCGTGCCGGGGCCTGCGGCGGACATGATCCGCCTTCTTCCGCCGGCGCACGGCGAGACAAAGACCGAAATCTTCGATCTCGATCTGCGGAAAAAGAACGGCCAGAGCCTGCCGGTGCGGCTCTATCATCGTGTCGCGTTCGCGAGCGACGGGACGCCGGGCGCGTCGCGCACGCTCGTGCTGAACCGCGCGCGCGGCGACGTGCCCGATCCCTTGCGCGCTGCTGAGGTGCGTTTCGCGCGCTTCTTCAATCATACGCCGGTGGCGATGGCGATGATCGACCACAAAGCGCGCATCGGCCAGACGAACGCGAGTTTCGCGCATCTGTTCGGGCCGGCGGCGGCCGGCGAAAGCGGGGAGTCGCGGCCGATCGTGTCGGTGGTGGCCGACCGCGACCGGGCGAAGCTCGAGGCGCTCGTGCATGAGGCGATCGAGGGCGGGACGCCGAACGGCTCGGTGGAGGTGGCGCTCGCCGGCGCGCCGAACCGCTTCGCGCGGTTCTATGTGACGCCGGTGGAAGGCGAGGAAGACGGCGAAGCCGCGATCGTGCACGCGATCGAAACCACGGAGCAGCGGGCGCTCGAGGCGCAGTTCTCGCAGGCGCAGAAGATGCAGGCGATCGGCCAGCTCGCGGGCGGCGTCGCGCACGACTTCAACAACGTGCTGACGGCGATCATCGGCTATTCCGACCTGCTCCTCGCCAATCACCGGCCGACCGACCCCTCGTTCCAGGATCTCATGCAGATCAAGCAGAACGCGAACCGCGCGGCCGGGCTCGTGCGGCAGTTGCTCGCGTTCTCGCGGCAGCAGACGCTGCGGCCGCAGGTGCTCGACCTCAACGAGGTGCTGTCCGATCTTTCCATCGGGCTCCTCAAGCGCATCATCGGCGAGACGGTGGAGCTCGAGGTGAAGCACGGCCGCGACCTGTGGTCGGTGAAGGCGGACGTCAACCAGTTCGAGCAGGTGATCGTCAATCTCGCGGTGAACGCGCGCGATGCGATGCCGGACGGCGGCAAGCTCTCGATCCGCACGCGCAACGTGAGCGCCGACGAAGCGCGAAGCTTTGATCACGTGGGATTTGCGCCGGCCGATTACGTGATGATCGAGGTGCAGGACACGGGCACCGGCATTCCGCAGGAGGTGCTGAACAAGATCTTCGATCCGTTCTTCACGACGAAGGAGCTCGGCAAGGGCACGGGGCTCGGACTGTCCACCGTTTACGGCATCATGAAGCAGAGCGGCGGCTACATTTATCCGCACAGCGTCGTGGGGCAGGGGACGACGTTCCAGCTCTTCCTGCCGCGGCACATCGCGGGCGCCGAGGAAACGGCCGCGAAACCGCAGGAAGCGGAAACCGGCGCGGGCGATCTCACCGGGCGCGGCACGGTGCTGCTTGTCGAAGACGAAGAAGCGGTGCGGGCCTTCGCGGCGCGGGCGCTGACCTCGCGCGGTTACACGGTGCTGGAGGCGGGATCGGGCGTCGAGGCGATGGAGGTGATGGACCGGCAGGGCGGGGAGGTTGATCTCGTCGTGTCCGATGTCGTGATGCCCGAGATGGACGGGCCGACTTTGCTCCGGGAGTTGCGCAAGCGGCGGCCGGAGATTTCCGTGATCTTCGTTTCCGGCTATGCGGAAGAAGCATTCCGCAAGAACCTGCCGCCGGGCGAGAAATTCACCTTCCTGCCGAAACCCTTCACGCTCAAGCAGTTGGTGGCGGCGGTGAAAGAAACGATTCAAGGATGAGGCCGCGCGCATTATCGCGCGGCTGATAGCCGTCAGGTTCGGTCGCGAATTGGGGAGGCATTAAGCCCTCAGTCAGACTGCTGTGCGACACTCCCCGTTCGCCACTTAAAGCAATGAAGCAATTCCTTTACCGCACGGGACGGTGAAGCGGGGGGTGGCCATGAGCCCGGAGAATTTCTCACTATTCGGCGCGAACACGATCATCCTCGCCGTGTTTGCCGGTGCCTTCGCCATTGCGGGCGCGGGCCGTCCGCAGGAGCGGCATTGGCGCTGGTGGTTTGCCGCAAACACCGTGCTTGCCCTTGCGCTCGTCGGCTATGGTGTTGCGCCGCTGTTTCCGTGGGCCGCGAACGTGCCCGATGTGATGCTGGTCGCCGGCTTCGCGCTGCGCTGGCAGGCCGCACGCGCCTTCGCCGGTCGGACCACGCCCTGGGAAATCATCGGCGCGTCGGTCGCGGCGCTGTTTCTGCTCGCGGCCATCCCCTATGCGCTGTCGCTGCACGGGCTTGTCTATGCGGCGGTCAATCTTGTCCTCACCGTGCTTGCGCTGGCGTCCGCGCTGGAATTCTGGCGCGTGCGGTGCGACGGACTGCCGTCGCGGCTCGCGCTGATCGGAGCCTATGTGCTGATCGCCGTTTCGTTCGCGGCGCGGATCGGGCAGGGCATGGCGGGCGCGGCGGACTTCGCGCCGGGCCTGCAGGACGATCCGATGCTCACGGGGCATCTGATCGTCGGGCTGTTGCATACGGCTGGCGCCGGCGCCTTCGCGCTGTCGCTGGCTTATGAGCGCAGCGCGGCCGAACTCCAGCGCGCCGCATCCCGCGACGCGCTGACCGGCCTGCTGAATCGCGGCGCATTCGAGAAAGAGGTGCAGCGCCTGCTCGATGGGTCGCCGCCGCGCCCGTTCGCGCTGGTGTTTTTCGATATCGATCACTTCAAGAGCATCAACGACCGGTTCGGCCACGCCGCGGGCGATGAAGCGCTGCGGATCTGCGCCGACATCCTTCGGTGCAATCTGCGTGCGGGCGATGTGGCCGCCCGCATCGGCGGCGAGGAGTTCGCGGTCGTTCTGACCGATACCGACATCGGCGGCGCGTGCGCGGTCGCCGACCGCATTCGCAACGAAATTGCCGCGGCAGTCGTTCGATCGGGCCGCCACGCCTTCTCGACGACGGTCAGCGCCGGCGTGAGCCATTCCGGCATGAGCCCGCGCGATTATGACAGCCTGATGCGCAGGGCCGACGGCGGGCTTTACCGGGCGAAGGCAGGCGGCCGCGATCGTGTGGAAGCCGCGGCATAAGCCTTTGGCGGCGACCTGTTTCCGCCCGACGGTGCCTAGCCGATGCTGTATTGGCTGGCGGACGAATCGAAGATCAGCCGCTGGCCGGTGATCAGCGAGATTTCGAGCCGGGTGCGGCCATTCTGAAGGCCCTGGCGCGGCCGGCCGATCACGAGGGGATGCGGTTTCAGCACGGTATTCCAGATCGTGGGGAAATCGGCCCCGCCCTGGGCGGCGGCGTTGCATTTCCGCATCAAATCGCTGGCAGTATCGGGCAATTGACGTTTCTCCCCGCATTTTCCTTTGCGGAAAATACGGACGTGTCCGGCGTGCGGACGCTTTGATCTAGATCAAACCGTGCGGCCGGCGTCGCGCGCGGGGGGCATTCGAGGAGGGCGGCAAACTAGGTGAAAAGAGAACACTTGCAGAACAGGAACAAATAGGGTACATTGTTTTTGTTCTGTTTCCCCCTAGGCACAAGACCGGGAGCCCGGCAATGTCGTCCCAACCTGCCCTGCGAGTCGTTGAAGGCAATCAGTCCATGGACAAGTCAAAGGCGCTGGATGCAGCGCTTTCCCAGATCGAGCGGCACTTCGGCAAGGGCTCGATCATGCGGCTCGGCAAGCGCGAGCGGGTTGAAATCGAGGTGATTCCCTCGGGTTCCCTTGGCCTCGACATCGCCCTCGGGATCGGCGGGCTGCCGCGCGGCCGGGTGGTCGAGATTTTCGGACCGGAATCCTCGGGCAAAACGACGCTTGCGCTGCACGCGATCGCCGAGGCGCAGAAGCGCGGCGGCGTATGCGCCTTCGTCGACGCCGAGCATGCGCTCGATCCCGTTTATGCGCGCAAGCTCGGGGTCAATATCGACGACCTCCTGATCTCGCAGCCCGACGCCGGCGAGCAGGCGCTGGAAATCGCCGATACGCTGGTGCGCTCGGGCGCGGTGGACATCCTGGTGATCGACTCGGTCGCAGCTCTCGTCCCGCGCGCCGAACTCGACGGCGAGATGGGCGACGTGCAGCCAGGCAGCCAGGCGCGGCTCATGAGCCAGGCGCTCCGCAAGCTCACGTCCTCGATCTCCCGCTCCAACACGATGGTGATCTTCATCAACCAGATCCGCATGAAGATCGGCGTCATGTACGGCTCGCCGGAGACCACGACCGGCGGCAATGCGCTCAAATTCTATGCGTCCGTCCGCCTCGACATCCGGCGCATCGGCGCGATCAAGGAGCGCGACGAGGTGATCGGCAACCAGACCCGCGTGAAAGTCGTGAAGAACAAGCTCGCGCCGCCGTTCAAGCAGGTCGAGTTCGACATCATGTACGGCGAGGGCGTCTCCAAGGTGGGCGAGCTCATCGATCTCGGCGTGAAGGCCGGGGTGGTGGAGAAGTCCGGCGCCTGGTTCTCCTACGATAGCCAGCGCGTGGGGCAGGGCCGCGAGAACGCCAAGACGTTCCTGAAGCAGAATCCCGAGATTGCTGCCCGTATCGAAGCCGCGGTCCGGCAGAACGCCGGGCTGATCGCCGAGCAGATCCTCGGACCGATCGAGGAAGATTCCGACGACGATTCCGAAGCGGCCGAGGCATAGCGGCCGCTGCTCTCGGGCTGCCCCGCCCGCACCGCACTCCGGCCGTTCGTCCCCTGCCTCTACGCGCGGCCGGAACCGCCTCGGCAAATCACGGCCTGCTGCCGGCTCCCGCCCGCGGCGGGCCGTGGCGCGTTCGGATGACGCCCGGCGGGATGGAAAGGCGGGATGGCGGCTACATCCCTCGACACGCCGCCGGGCGCTCGCTAGACATCAAGCGCCAATTGGCCCGAACTTGAAAAGCCGCCCCGAGACCGCACATGCCCCCCACGGCCGTGCCGGGCATCGGTGGGGGCATGGGTAATCCGGACTGCGTATGAGCGGCGTCAACGAAATTCGTTCGACCTTTCTCGACTATTTCGCGAAGCACGGCCACGAGGTCGTGCCGTCGTCGCCGCTCGTCCCGCGCAACGATCCGACGCTCATGTTCACCAACGCGGGCATGGTGCAGTTCAAGAACGTCTTCACCGGCCTCGAGAAGCGTCCCTACAAACGAGCGGTGACCGCGCAGAAGTGCGTGCGCGCGGGCGGCAAGCACAACGACCTCGACAACGTCGGCTACACCGCGCGGCATCACACCTTCTTCGAGATGCTCGGCAACTTCTCGTTCGGCGACTACTTCAAGGAGCACGCGATCGAGCTGTCCTGGAAGCTCGTGACCGAGACCTTCGAATTGCCGAAAGACCGGCTGCTTGCGACCGTCTATATCGACGACGACGACGCCTTCAATCTCTGGAAGAAGATCGCGGGCCTGCCGGATTCGAAGATCATCCGCATTGCCGGCGCCGATAATTTCTGGGCGATGGGCGACACCGGCCCGTGCGGCCCGTGCTCGGAGATCTTCTACGATCACGGCCCGCACATTCCGGGCGGGCCGCCGGGCTCGCCGGATGCCGAAGGCGACCGCTTCATCGAGATCTGGAATCTCGTGTTCATGCAATACGAGCAGTTGCCGGGCGGCGAGCGCGTCGACCTGCCGCGACCCTCGATCGACACGGGCATGGGGCTCGAACGGATTGCGGCGGTGCTGCAAGGCACGCACGACAATTACGACATCGATCTCTTCCGCGCGCTGATCAGCGCGAGCGTGGATGCAACCGGCGTCGAGGCGGAGGGCGTGCACAAGGCGAGCCACCGCGTGATCGCCGATCATCTGCGGGCATCGGCGTTCCTCGTCGCCGACGGCGTGCTGCCATCGAACGAAGGCCGCGGCTACGTGCTGCGGCGGATCATGCGCCGCGCCATGCGGCACGCGCAGCTTCTCGGCGCGAAGGAGCCGCTCATGTATCGGCTCGTGCCGGTGCTCGTGCGCGAGATGGGGCAGGCGTATCCGGAGCTGCATCGCGCCGAGGCGCTGATCACCGAGACGCTCAAGCTCGAGGAGACGCGCTTCCGCACGACGCTCGCGCGCGGGCTTACGATCCTCGACGAAGAGACGAAGAGCCTGAAGCTGGGCGACAAGCTCAAGGGCGAGACCGCGTTCACGCTCTATGATACCTACGGCTTCCCGCTCGACCTCACGCAGGACGCGCTGAAGCCGCGCGGGATCACGGTCGATACGGCGGCGTTCGACCGGGCGATGGAACAGCAGCGCGAGAAGGCGCGCGCGTCCTGGTCGGGCTCCGGCGAAGCCGCAAACGAAGCCGTGTGGTTCGCGCTCAAGGATAAAGTAGGCGCCACGGAGTTCCTCGGTTATGAGACCGAGAGCGCCGAGGGCGTCGTGCAGGCGCTGGTGAAGTCCGGCGCCGAAGCGAAGGCGCTGAACGCGGGCGAGGAGGGCGCGGTCGTCCTCAACCAGACGCCGTTCTACAGTGAGTCGGGCGGGCAGGTCGGCGACACCGGCGTGCTCGAGGCCGACGGCGTGCGCTTCCGCGTCACCGACACGCAGAAGAAAGCCGGCGACCTCTATGTCCATTTCGGAAAGGTGGAGCAGGGCACGCTCAAGCCCGGCATGGCGCTCGCGCTGAACGTGAATCACGCGCGGCGCAGCGACATCCGCCGCAACCATTCGGCGACGCATCTCCTGCACGAGGCGCTGCGCCAGGTGCTCGGCGATCATGTGGCGCAGAAGGGCTCGCTGGTCGCGCCCGACCGGCTGCGCTTCGACTTCTCGCATCCGAAGCCGATCGCCGACGACGAACTCCTCAAGATCGAGGACCTCGCCAACGAAAAGGTGCTGGAGAATTCCGAGGTCACGACGCGGCTGATGGCGGTCGACGACGCGATCGCGTCGGGCGCGCGGGCGCTGTTTGGCGAAAAGTACGGGGACGAGGTGCGTGTCGTCGCCATGGGCCGGAACGGCGGCAATGCGATGGGCTGGTCGGTGGAGCTCTGCGGCGGCACGCATGTGGCGCGCACGGGCGACATCGGCGTGGTGGCGGTGGTCTCCGAGGGCGCGGTCGCGGCGGGCGTCCGCCGCATCGAGGCGATGACGGGCGACGCGGCGCGGCGCCATCTTGCCGGCGAAAGCCACAAGCTGCACGAGCTCGCTTCGCTCCTGCGCGTGCCGGTCGGTGAGATCGACGTGCGGCTCGCGCAGCTCCTCGACGAGCGCAAGCGCCTCGAGCGGGAGCTCTCCGACGCGAGGAAGAAACTCGCGATGGGTGGCGGCGTGGCCAAGGGCGACGCGGCCGACGGCATGCGGCAGGTCAACGGCATCAAGCTGCTCGCGCGCGCGGTCGAAGGCATCGAGATGAAGGACCTGAAGAGCCTTGCCGACGAAGGCAAGCAGCAGGTCGGCTCCGGGGTCGTGGCGATCGTCGGCATCTCCGGCGAGGGCAAGGCCGGCATCGTTGTCGGTGTCACGAACGACCTGACAAGCCGCTTCAACGCGGTCGAGCTCGTGAAGAAGGGCGCCGAGGCGCTCGGCGGCAAGGGCGGCGGCGGGCGGCCGGACATGGCGCAGGCCGGCGGGCCCGACGGCTCCAAGGCGGAAGCGGCGCTCGCCGCGATCGAAGCGGCGCTCACCGCGGGCTGACCGTGGACGGCTCGGCCGACGCCATCAATCCTGCCTGGATCAAGGACGTTTTCATCTTTCTCGGCGCGGCCGGCATCGTCGTGCCGATCTTCCACCGCGCGCGGATGGGCGCCGTGTTCGGCTTTCTGCTCGTCGGCGTCATCGTCGGACCGTTCGGGCTTGGACGCTTCACGTCCGATTATCCCTGGGTCGATTTCCTCACGATCGACGATCCGCAGCGGGCGGAGCCGTTCGCCGAACTCGGCGTGATCTTCCTCCTGTTCCTGCTCGGGCTTGAGCTGTCGTTCGGGCGGTTGTGGCAGATGCGGCGGTATCTGCTTGGCGTTGGCGCGCTGCAGGTCGGACTCTCGGTCATGACGATCGGCGGCGCCGCTTATCTGCTCGGCGTCGGCGACGACGCTTCCATCGTGCTCGGGCTCTGCCTTGCGCTGTCCTCGACGGCGATCGTCATGCAGTTGCTGCGCGAGCAGAACCGTGTCGGTACGCAGCTCGGGCGGCTCGCGTTTTCGATCCTGCTCTTTCAGGACCTCATGGTCGTCCCGATCCTGTTCATCACCGGCGTGCTCGGGCATGGCGTCGAAGACGGAATCGTACTGCCGCTGCTGTTCGCGCTCGCGCAGGCGGTGCTCGCGGTCGCGGTGATCATGGTGGCCGGCCGGTACGTCATTCATCCGATCATGCGGTTCGTGGCGGCGACCGGAAGCCGCGATCTCCTCATGGCGGTGACGGTGCTCATCGTCGTCACCGCGGCGGGCGGAACGGGCGCTGCAGGGCTATCGACCGGGCTCGGCGCGTTCCTTGCCGGGCTTCTGCTCGGCGAGAGCGAGCACCGACACCAAATCGAAGCGGATCTCGATCCCTTCAAGGGGCTCCTGTTGGGCCTCTTCTTCGTCACGGTCGGCATGACGATCGATCTGCGCTTCATCGCCGACTACGCGCACTATATCGTTCTCGCCGTATTGGGCTTGCTGTTCGTCAAGGCGGCGATCCTGCTGATCGCGGCGCGCCTCGTCGGCGTCGCCCGCGGCGTCGCGATCGAGGATGCGATCCTGTTGGCGCAGGCGGGCGAATTCGCGCTGGTCATCATCGCGCTCGCACGCCGCGACGGACTGTTCAGCGGGGAGCTCGCGCAGTTTGTGACGACGGTTGTCGGGATTTCCATGATCCTGACGCCGCTGCTCGGGTTTCTGGCGCGCCGGGCCGGAGCCCGCGCGCTGTCGCGCGAAAATGCCACGACGACCGTTCCCGCGGACGCCGGCGAACTGGAAGCGGAGGTGGTGATCGTCGGCTTCGGGCGCGTCGGACAGTCGGTTGCGGCGGTCCTGGAGCAGGAAGGGATCAGCTATGTCGCTCTCGACAGCGACGCGGCGCTGGTGACGCGCGAGCGCAAGAAGGGCAAGCCGATATTCTTCGGCGACGGGCGGCGTGCGGAAATCCTGCAGCGCGTTGGCGCGGAGAACGCGACGGTGCTCGTTGCGACGCTCGCCGACAGCGAGGGCGCGGAGCGTATCGTTGCGACGAGCAGCCGGCAATGGCCGGACGTGCCGATCTGCGCACGCGCAAAGGACCGCGCGCACGCGGCACGGCTGCGCGCGCTCGGCGCGGTTGTCGTGCCGGAGGCGCTGGAGCCGAGCCTGCAACTCGCCGGCCGCGTGCTGGAGAAGGTCGGCTACACGGAAGACAAAGTGGGCTTATCGATCGCGGCCGCCCGCGAGTCGGAGCTCGGGGCGATCGCGAAGGAGCAGCCCGCGTCGCGGCGGCGCGGACGCAAGCGTGGGGCGAAAGGCTGAGCGTTCCTCAGGCCATCGCCTTGCGGAGATTCTCGTCGACCTTGTCGAGGAAGCCCGTGGTCGAGAGCCAGCGCTGGTCGGCGCCGACCAGCAGCGCCAGGTCCTTCGTCATCGAGCCGGACTCGACCGTATCGATGCAGACGCGCTCGAGCGTCTCGGCGAAGCGGGCAAGCTCCTTGTTGTCGTCGAGCTTGGCGCGATGGGAGAGGCCGCGCGTCCAAGCGAAGATCGAGGCGATGGAGTTCGTCGAAGTCTCCTTGCCCTTCTGGTGCTCGCGGAAGTGACGCGTGACGGTGCCGTGCGCGGCTTCGGCCTCCACGGTCTTGCCGTCGGGCGACATCAGCACCGACGTCATCAGGCCGAGCGAACCGAAACCCTGCGCGACGGTGTCGGACTGCACGTCGCCGTCGTAGTTCTTGCATGCCCAGACATAGCCGCCCGACCATTTCAGCGCGGCGGCGACCATGTCGTCGATCAGGCGGTGTTCGTAGGTGAGCTTCTTCTTCTCGAACTCCGCCTTGAACTCGTTGTCGAAGATCTCCTGGAAGATGTCCTTGAAGCGGCCGTCGTACACCTTGAGAATGGTGTTCTTGGTGGAGAGATAGAGCGGATAGCCGCGCGAGAGCGCGTAGTTCATCGAAGCGCGGGCGAAATCGCGGATCGAGGCGTCAAGGTTGTACATCGACATCGTGACGCCGGAGCCTGGCGCATTGAAGACCTCGCGCTCGATCACCTGGCCGTCCTCGCCCTCGAACTTGAGCGTGATCTTGCCCTTTCCCGGAAACTTGAAATCCGTCGCGCGGTACTGGTCCGCATAGGCGTGGCGGCCGATGATGATGGGCTGCGTCCAGCCCGGCACGAGGCGCGGCACGTTCTTGCAGATGATCGGCTCGCGGAAGATGACGCCGCCCAGGATGTTGCGGATGGTGCCGTTGGGCGAGGGGTACATGCGGCGAAGGCCGAATTCCTTCACGCGCGCCTCGTCCGGCGTGATCGTCGCGCATTTCACGCCGACACCGACCTTTTTGATCATCTCCGCCGCTTCGACGGTGATCTTGTCGTCGCTCTCGTCGCGCTTCTCGATGCTGAGATCGTAATAAAGCAGCTCGATGTCGAGGTAGGGGTGGATGAGCTTGTCCTTGATGAGCTGCCAGATGATCCGGGTCATCTCGTCGCCGTCGAGCTCAACGACCGGGTTTGCGACCTTAATCTTCGCCATCGTGCGGGTCTTTCGCGATTGGAGGGATGCGGCCGCCGGACGGCGGACGGGAGCGCTATAGCAAAGCAGCGCCGGGCGAGAAAGCCTTCCGGAAGGTCAACGCGTCGGCTTGACGCGCCGGGGCCGCTCCGGCAGAGGCCGCTGCTCAGGAGTATGCGATGCCCGGCGCCGGTACGGACAAGACCAGAGAATGGCCCAGCCACGGCGGGCCGGCGATCATCCTCGTCGAGCCGCAGATGGGGGAGAACATCGGCACGGCTGCCCGCGCCATGGGCAATTTCGGGTTGACGGACCTCCGGCTCGTCCGCCCGCGTGACGGCTGGCCGAATCCCCTGGCGGTGCGCGCGGCGTCAGGGGCCGACCGCGTGCTGGAAAATGTGCGCGTGTTCGATTCGACGCAGGCCGCGGTTGCCGACTGCACGTTGTTGCTGGCGACCACGGCGCGCGAGCACGGTCAGCAGAAAACGATCATCGACGCCGAGGAGGCGGCGCGGCGGATGCAGCCGCGGATCGCCGCGGGAGAAACGGTCGGGATTCTATTTGGGCGCGAGCGGACGGGGCTCGAGAACTACGAGGTTTCGCTCGCCGATTGCGTGGTGACGCTGCCGGTCAATCCGGCGTTCTCCTCGCTCAATCTCGCGCAGGCGGTGCTGATCATGGCGTACGAGTGGTTCAAGCTCGCGACCGGCTCGGCGCTGCCGTTCGAGACGCAGCACAAGGCAGGGCCGGCGCCGAAGGAGCACCTGCTTGCCTTCTTTGAAAGCCTGGAGCGGGAGCTCGAGCGCGTCGACTTCTTCCGCCCGCCGGAGAAGCGGGAGACGATGACGATCAACCTGCGCAACCTGTTTCACCGGCTTGAGCCGACATTGCAGGACGTGCAGACGTTGCAGGGGATCATCCGCGCGATCGCCGAGGGCAGGAAGGGGCTCTCGCGCGGCGGCGTGCTCGACAGTTCGGGCGCGGAATCGCTGCGGGAACTGATCGCCGAGCACAATGCGGGCCGCGTTCCGCGCGAGCGCGCGCCGGTGCGGGGGCTCGCGCGGCTCCTGCGGCGCAACGCGAGCGACGCCGAGCGGCTCCTGTGGAAGCGGATGGTGAACGACCGGCGGTTCGCGGGCCGCGGCTTCAAGCGGCAGGTGCCGGTCGGACCTTACATCGCAGACTTCGTTTCGTTTCCGTTGCGCACGGTGATCGATTTCCTGCCGGCCCAGGAGTCGGAGGCGGCGGTGCAGGGGCGGAAAGAGAAGCGTGCCTGGTTCGCCGAGCGGAACTACCGGGTGATCGAGCTGCGGGCGGAGGAGGTGGAAGCCGACGTGCAGGCGGCACTCGACCGTATCGACAGCGCCTTGGCCGGCGAGCAGAAGGCGTCCTCTGCCAAGTCCTCCGATCGGGGTTCCTGATCTTCCGGTTGCAGTGGACGGCGCGTTCGCCGCGCTTGCCACACGATTGCCGCCGGGCAAGAAGATGCATCCCGGCAGCGGGAGGGCATGGTCATTTCGTCACCGCAGGTCAAGGAAATCGCGCGAGCGGACGCCGCCAAGTCGGTGCTCGTGTTCGACTCCGGGCTCGGCGGGCTGACGGTGCTGCGCGAGATCGCGCGGGCGCGCGCCGACCTCGCGCTTTCGCTTGTTGCCGACGACGCGGGGTTCCCCTACGGGCGGCTTGACGATGCGGCGCTGCTCGAACGCGTCGTCGCGGTGCTCGACCGTTATATCGACGCGCTGCGGCCCGACCTCGTGGTGATCGCCTGCAATACGGCGTCGACGCTCGCGCTGCCGGTGCTGCGCAAGCGCTTCCCGATCCCGTTCGTCGGCACGGTGCCGGCGATCAAGCCGGCCTGCGCGCAATCGAAGACGAAGCGCGTGAGCGTGCTGGCGACCGCGGCGACGGTGCGGCGCGACTACACGTTCGATCTCATCCGCGAGTTCGCGGGCGACTGCCGGGTGACGCTGCGGGGCGCCGAGCGGCTCGCCGGCTTCGCCGAGGACCTGCTGCGCGGGATCCGGATCGACGGCGAGGCGGTTCGTGCCGAGATCGAGCCCTGCTTCATCGATGACGGCGCGCGCACCGACACCGTGGTGCTCGCCTGCACGCACTACCCGCTGATCCTACCGCAGCTCGAGCAATGCGCACCGTGGCCGGTGACCTGGATCGACCCGGCGCCGGCGATCGCCCGGCGGGCGTCGCAGCTCCTGGGGGCGGAAGGGACACCGGTGGCCCGGCCGGCAAAGGCCTATTTCACCAGCGGAAATGGGGTTCCTCCGGTCCTTGCCGGGGCGCTCGCCGAATTCCGCGTGGTGGTGGCGGAGGGGCTTCCGGCCGGCTTGCCGGTTTGACTTAACCCCGCCCAGCGAGTATTTGCAGGCCGCTTTGCGGGCCTCCGGGCCCGCACGGTTTTTCCCGCACCCGTGGCGGAGAGGCTTGTTTCGCAGGGTTTCCTGCGGCGCTCGGCTTCCCGCCTGTCGGCCGGAACGTTCCGGCAGAGGAGGGCGCGATCCAACCTTGAAAGGATCCGCGATGTCGAAGCGCAGTTCGGCGAAGCATAAGCTCGATCGCCGCATGGGCGAGAATATCTGGGGCCGCCCGAAGAGCCCCGTGAACCGCCGCGAATATGGCCCGGGCCAGCACGGCCAGCGCCGCAAGGGCAAGCTCTCCGACTTCGGCGTGCAGCTGCGGGCCAAGCAGAAGCTCAAGGGCTATTACGGCAATATTTCAGAGCGCCAGTTCCGCGGGATTTATGCGGAGGCCGTGCGCATGCGCGGCGACACCGGTGCGCACCTGATCGGCCTCCTGGAGCGGCGGCTCGACGCCGTGGTCTATCGCGCGAAGTTCGTGCCGACCGTCTTCTCGGCGCGGCAGATCGTCAGCCACGGCCACGTCAAGGTGAACGGCAAGCGCGTCACGATCCCGAGCATGCGACTCAAGGTCGGCGATGTTGTCGAGCTGCGGGAGAAATCGCGCGATCTTGCGATCGTGCTCGAGGCGAAACAGTCGACCGAGCGTGACCTGCCCGATTATCTCGAAGTCGACCACAACAAGATGACGGCGAAGCTCTCGCGGGTTCCGGCGATCAACGAAGTGCCGTACCCGGTGACGATGGAGCCGAACCTGGTGGTCGAGTTCTACTCGCGCTGATTTTTGTGCAATCGAAGAAAAAAGGCCGCCCGAAGGAGCGGCCTTTTTCTATTTTCTATGCGTTCTCCGCTCATTCTCGCGAATGCGGGAATCCAGTCCATCTTGCTCTGGGCCCCCGCTTTGGCGGGGACGAGCGGGGAGATGTCGTGCTACGCCTGCGCGCCCTCGCGCGCCGGAATGCCTTTTCCCTTCAGGAAGTCCTGCAGCTCGCCGGCCTGAAACATCTCGCGGACGATGTCGCAGCCGCCGACGAATTCGCCCTTCACGTAGAGCTGCGGCACGGTCGGCCAGTTGGAATAGTCTTTGA
>Ga0180222_1001761_pt1 | contig 20584 bp, 15 predicted proteins | sample eDN5th37CKraftOP_FD_151336 | JGI IMG/M metagenome (GOLD analysis project Ga0180222, IMG submission 151336) | Enriched Organic Plus compost microbial communities from Emeryville, California, USA - eDNA 5th pass 37_C Kraft OP (version 2) (version 2) ... | reverse complement strand
TCCGCCGTCCCCTGATCGTCGACCGCACCGGACACGACGCTGACGCGGCACGTCTCGCATTGCCCGGAGCAGCAATCGTGCGGGATCACCACCGACGCGCCCAGTCCCGCATCGACCAGCGTTTCCCCGATCCGAGCCTGCACCGTGCGGCCGTTGATGGTGAGATTGCAGGTGTTACGCATCACGCAAACCCTCTCCTGGACGGCTTCGCCGGAGGCGATGTCAGTTCTGCACGTCGATCCGCACCGGGCGCGCGTGCCGGGTGTGCCGGGTCTGGGTGTGATCGAACACCGAGACCCACATGTAGAGCGGCTTGCCGGGCACGAAATCCTTGTCGTATTCGCTGCCGGTCGCGAGCTTGCGCGTGGCTTCCAGCGTCCAGTAGCCGTCGCGCCACTTGGCGGCGCCGGTGACGTCGGCGCGGTCGCCTTCATAATCGCCCATGATCAGCACGCCGGGCAGCACCGTTCCGACCGGAATGGCGGCGTCGAGCTCGGGCGAGTAGGGCGCCGTCTCGTTCTCCATCATCCACCACTTGCTGCCGTCTTCGTTGCTCGAGTCAGGGTCGAGGTCGAACTTGCCCATCGCCGCGACGACGGCTTTCCAGTCGGTCGGCAGCCGCAGGACCTGGACCGGCCCGCGATAGCCGCCTGGCGGCTCGCCCTTGTAGTTGTAGACGTAGAAGGCGCGCCCGGGATCGTTCCAATAGCCGGCCTGGTAGCGTGCCTTGCCGGCGGCTTCGCCTTCGGTCGGCGTGCGCGGCGGACCGATATACTGGTCGTCGACCCGGCCGAGATGGCCGCCGCGCGACGCCTTCCACTGCCACATGTCGATCATCGAGCCGTCGGCCGTGTAGTGATAGCCGCGCGCATGCAGCGGCTTCGGCTTGTCGCTCAGCGGCCTCTCGCCCATATGCGTCGCGCCGCCGCCGCCGAAAGCATCGGTTTCGGCGAAGACGATCGACAGCTTGTCCTCGTAGAACGTGATGACGTCGGCGATGTCGGCGTTGTCATGCAGCAGATGCCAGCCGTCTTCCTTCTTGATCATGGGAATGCGGCGCAGCGAGCGCGACGGATCCTCCCACTTGAACGCGAAGTAGATGCGTTCGCCGTCGTGCACCGCCCGCACTTCGACGGTGGACTCGCCCGTGCCGCCGAGATTGGCGCCCTGCTGGGTGCGGATTTTCACCGGCTGCGCCTGCGCCCATACCGCGTCGTCCAGCACGCCGTCGATCTTCGGCGCCGCGGCCGCCTTCGCCACCGTCAGCTGGTCGCGGGTGGTGAGGTCGAGCGCGGCGATGCTGCCCGCGATCACGACGCCCGCGCCGATCCCGACCGCGAGCGGCAGCGGCCGCATGGTCTTGGTCGCCACCAGCGCCGCCGGCCGGAACACCCGCAGCAATTGCGGCACGCCGCCGTAGAGGAAATGGGAAACCAGATGGGCGGCGATGTAAGCGATCGAGATGAAGGCGGCGGTCGAGTGCACCCAGACCAGCCAGCCGCCATGACCGAGGTAGAGCAGGATCCCCGTGCCGGTCAGCACGGCCACCAGCGCGTAGAGCAGCCAATAGAGCGCGACATTGAGCGCGCCGAACTTCAGTTTCGTCGCCGCCGGCAGCGCGAATACACGCAACTTCTTGGCATTGACGCGGCGCGACAGGCCGCTGCGCCGCAGATAGAGAATATAGGCCGAACCGAAGAAGAAGAGCGTGAGACCGGCAGCGAAATGCCAGGTCCAGATCTCGCCCTGCGGCAGGATCGGTGTCAGCCATTTCGACACCACCGCGTCCGGCGCGTCCGAGGCGATCCGCAGCCCGGTGAACAGGCTGACAAGGAAGGCGATCGCCGTGCCCCAGTGGATCAGAATCGTGCCGGTGTCGGTGCGCGGCGGGCCTTGGCGGGCCTCGCCGTCAGATCGTTCCCGCCGCGCAGCAGAAATCTCGCTCATGCATAGCCCCCGGCGCACTGCTCCGGAGGTTTCAATCCTCATGGAGGGCAGCGCGCTTCACGAATCCTTAACTAAGTTAGGATGGTGCACCGGCGCCTGGGTGGTCAAACGGACCGGCTGCAAGAACCAAACGGAGGACTTCCATGTTCTGGCTGTATCAGAGAGACGAGCGGTATCCGTCGTCACAACCGCAATTGCCGCAGCCAACGCGGTAGCAGCGCGGGATAGAATCGTGACGACGACCACTCCTTACCGGACAACGCATTCTTTTGATCGTTTCCGGCGCCGCGGAGCGTCAATCAAGGATTCGTCACGTCGGAGGTGAGTTGAGGGAACGGCTGCGGACGCAGGCCAGGAGAAGACCGTCCAGGGGCAAAATCGACCGTCTCAAAGGGACATCGAAGGGGCTTCGGTGATTTCCTCGTGGCGCTCCAGATCGATGATGAAACCGAACGGGCTCCGCCCGGCGTATTCTTCGGCAGGCACGAGGAACTCGCGGACCTCCTGCGATCCGCCATCGCGGCCGCCCTTCCTCGCCGTGCATTTCACCGTTGTGCCGTCGACTCTGATAGCGGACACGACGATGAAATCGTCCTTGTGGCGTTCCGCAAAGAGACGTTCGTCCTTCACGTAAGACTCGCCCTCGGCAAGAACCACTCCGTTCACAGCTTCATATGCGTCCGGGAACCAATTGCGGAGCGTGCGGTCAGCGGCGCGCCGTTCATGATCGGTGAAGAGGTGAGGAAGTCCGGCGGCGACTTTCGCCCATTCGCAGTCCTCTTCGTACCATCCGTTGGCGTTCCGGTAGGGCTCTGGGATCGCCTCATTGGCAACGGCCTTGACCCTGAACCCGCCGTGGCTAGCGGTCGAAACAAACACAACATTGCGGTCGTATTCGGTCGCGCTCTGGGCGGGACCCCAAGGCGTGCGCTTCGGAGCGGGCGGCTGGAGTTCGCGGCGGGCGAGGATCGCCAACTGACGGAAGTGCTCGTCGCGTTCCGCGGCGGCACCCGGCAAGGCGGCCTCGTTCGGGATCTTCTCGCCAAGGTCAATGAAATCGCTCCGCGTGAGTGTCCCAACATCGCGGTCGGAGTCGCGGCAGCAGGCGAGCATCATTCCGGTCTTAACAGGGATCCCCGCATAGATTGTGCCGGATTTGCCGACAACAATCGGAAGACCGTCGCTCGTCCGTTGGATTTGGATACTCATTTTTCTCTGCTCCCTATTCCCGCTCACGATTGGCGTGGACCGAGCAAGCGTCAACGCGCAGTCAGGAAGCCAGCGCCACCAATTGATCGGCGAGTCGACCGCGGATAGCCGGACCGACATCTCCCTTAATCCAATGGCGTCGGCAGACGGAGACGTACCGGCCTTCGCCGCCGATCTCAACGATGGGGCCGCTGCGGATCGCTCGGCCGTTCGGGTCGTACTTGAGGATCATCGTCGCCTTGGCACCGCAATGGCAGAGCTGCTTGATCTCCTGGATCTTGTCCGCCAAAGCCAGGAGCAAACCGACAGCCGGACTGAACAGCTCGCCGCGGAAGTTGTTCTTGAGGCCATAGGCCATGACCGGAATTCCCAGATTGTCAACGATGCGTGTCATCTGCCGAATATGCTCCTCGGTTAGGAACTGCACCTCGTCCACGAGCACGCTCGTCACAGGATTCCGACAATGCTCCGAGCGGACGATGGCCTCAAGATCGTCATCCCTGCGCAGGGCGACGGCTTCGGCTTCGAGACCTATCCGGGAGGCGATCTTTCCAACGCCGTAGCGGTCGTCGACTGCGCTCGTGAACAGCAGGATGTTTCCGCCATTGGCCTTCCAGTTGAACGCCGCCTGGAGCAAATGCGTCGTCTTGCCGGCGTTCATCACCGAGTAGAAAAAATGCAGCTTCGCCATGGTACCTCAAGGTGTTTTGCATCGAGTGTCAGGGCGGTCGCCCGGACATGGAGAACGACCAGATCGAGGGCGCCATCAAGCTGAGCGCGGCGACAGTTCCTGGGGCGACCCTCTAAAAGCTCGTGGCGCCAGATTGGTCTATGATTGCCACGCGTATCGAAAAAGACCACGTGTGCAGCGCCAGGTGACAAATTCCGAATGACGGCGCGACTTCTTCAACATCAAATCATGGCTTACTTCGAAACTGTGTGAACAAACAGTCTGTCACCGTCCGAGGGATGGCGCCGACGCCTCAGAAGCCAAGTCCACAGGTCGTATGCGCCAGCGGTTGAGGCCCTTTGCGATCAGATCGCGCTGGTATGCTTTGGGCTTGCATGCGGGTCCCTATCGAAATTGACCAATCGGGAACGAATTGTTGACCGGAAATGCCGCCGCCGGTGAGAATGAATCCTTTATTCTACCGGAACGCCATGAGCCACCACACGCCCTTGATTGCGACTCTCGTCGCCGGACTTTGTCTTGCCTTTCTTTTCGGCGGGATTGCGCTTCGCCTGCGCCTGTCTCCCATCGTCGGCTTTCTGGCGGCTGGGGTGATCGCGGGGCCTTACACGCCGGGCTTCATCGCCGATCAGAACCTAGCCCCCGAACTCGCGGAAATCGGCGTCATCCTTCTGATGTTCGGCGTCGGCCTGCACTTTTCGGTCAAGGATCTGCTTTCGGTGAAGGGGATCGCCGTTCCGGGAGCAATTGCGCAGATTCTGGTGGCGACAGGCATGGGCGCGGGACTGGCCTGGCTGCTCGGATGGGATGCGCCGACCGGGTTGGTGTTCGGTTTAGCCCTGTCGGTCGCGAGTACCGTCGTCCTTCTCAAGGCGCTGGAACAGGGGGGACTGCTGGATACCCGACCGGGCCGGATCGCGGTCGGCTGGCTTGTGGTCGAGGATCTGGTGACCGTGGTAGCCCTCGTTCTGCTGCCTGTCGTCGCCTCACTCGTGAAGGCTGGTGGCGGGGTTCAGCCGGCCTCTCTTAATGAAGTGTCGACGATGTTGTGCGCCACGCTCGGAAAGGTCGCGGCTTTCGTCGGTTTGATGCTCGTCGTCGGTCGACGGGTGATCCCTTGGATGCTGGAGCGGGTTGCGGGGACGGGATCGCGTGAAATGTTCACGCTTTCCATCCTTGCCGTTGCTATCGGTATTGCTTTCGCGGCGTCTCACCTTTTTGGCGTCTCTTTCGCGCTCGGCGCATTCGTCGCCGGAATGGTGCTGGCGGGATCAGACCTGAGCCACAAGGCAGCGGAGGATACGCTTCCGCTGCGGGACGCATTCGCCGTTCTGTTTTTCGTGTCGGTTGGCATGATGTTCGACCCCGCCATTCTCGTCGAAAAGCCCTTCCATGTGCTCGGGGGCGTTTTGATCGTGGTGCTGGGCAAGTCAGCTGCCGCCTATGTGATCGTGCGGATGTTCAAACGGCCGAGGGGAACGGCTTTGCTGATCGCGGCTAGTCTCGCCCAGATCGGCGAGTTTTCGTTCATTCTGATGGGTCTCGGATTGTCGCTCGGGCTGGTCACCGGCGACGCAAAAGATGTCGTCCTTGCGACGGCAATTATTTCGATCGCCCTTAATCCGTTCCTCTTCGTCGGCCTGGAAAGATATCGCAAAAACGACAGTGCGCCGAAGGCAATGCCGTGCGGGCAGGGTGGTGCACCCGAAGAATCCGTCGAAGGGACCGACGAGGCTACAGACGAGGTTCAGGGGATCGATGCCAACGACCATGTCATCGTGGTCGGGTTCGGTCGTATCGGCGGAAAGGTCGCGAGAGGTCTCTTTGAGGCAGGGGTTCCCCTCGTGGTCACGGATGACGCCCGCGAGAAAATCGCCACAGCCCGCGAGAACGGATACGACGCCGTGCTCGGGAATGCTGTTGCGGAAGACACGCTCAAACTGGCCGGGATCGATCGGGCAAAATGGATCGTGGTGGCCGTGCCAAACGCATTCGAGGCGGCCCAGGTTGTCGCCCACGCTAGAGCGCTCAATCCCGAGATCCACATCGCCGTCAGGGCTCGTTCAAGCGCGGAATCGAAGTTCCTTCTGGATCATGGCGCCGACACGGTCGTAAACGAGGCGACCCGCGTTTCCGACGCGCTGGTCGAGGATATCGCGGTCAAGCACGGGACGCCTCCGATTGCGCCGGAAGACGCCCCGCCCCCGACCATGGCAGCCTAGCCGCGGATCGACGCAGATGGCAGTTTACGCTGCCAATGGCGGCTTCGGAACACGCGAGGCACGTGCCTTCGCCTTAGAAGCCGCACGAAGGACCATCATGGCACGTGCGGTCACCCGGCAGCCGTGCCGTCGCATCTGGTCGATGGAATGGTCTCCTGGTCCCTTGCAGGACGCCTTCAGCCTGCGAATGGTATCGGACAGGTTCCGGTAATCCTGCCTCCAGCGTTTTCGCCACGCGATGTAATCGTCGCGGTCTTCAAAACTGATGAGGTCGACGATTTTCTCGAGGTTATTGCCGGCGATTGCCGCGCGGAACGCATCCATCTGGCCATGCGTAAATTCAGTGATGTTCATAATCCGTTTCCCCTTTTTTCGAGCGTGATCGATTTCGGCTTGGGAATGCGGCGGCGGAGCACGCTGTCGACAAGCCAATCGGCATCTGACGCGATGCAAATCAAGGAAATCGGGGGCGACGCTTGGCGTCGTACGGACGACCCGTATGGAAGAGCTAGTTCATCATCACGATACGTCTCTTGAGGAAAGCATGAGCTCCGGCCGTCAGGTGCGCAAGCTCCTGGGCGTTACAAGCGGTCTTCGTCTGGAAGGGACGGGAACCAAGCGGCCTGCGCCGAAAAACCGTTCGCCATGCTCATCCGGCAAGCAAGGTCCCTGTTTTTGAAAGCCGGGGACGACGGGTTCCTTGCTGAGAGTTCTGGTCGAATCCAGGCAAAGCCGATCTCGGCTGAGGAACTCGTTCGGGACATACGTGTGAAATGCCGAAGAATTCAATCGCACTGAAGCGAGATCACGTCCACGTCGATCCGCCGATGCCGAGCGTTTTCATCAGAACCATTCTCGAGCGTCTCCCGGATGAGCCGCTGCGGACCAATACAGAGATTTCCAGGTATCTTTCTGCCCTCGCACTCGGCGATCTGGGCGAGCCGATCACCAAATCGACGCCGGAGAACGATGAAAAGGTCGCGCGGATGTTAGCCGCCGAAGCGATCGACGCGATCGAAAGATCGGAACAGTCCTCGCTTCATTGGTATACGGACGCGATCCGCCGGGCCTTCGCTATCGCCGCGAGTATTCACCCAGAACTCCTCAGCGACGAAATGGCAATCGCCCTGCCAAATGCTGGCTTCCGGTCGGCTGACGAAGCCAGGACGGTTCTCGTCGCCGCCATGGCGATCACCTCGCAAAACATCAACGTTGCGGAGAACGTCCGCTACGCACTGGAACAATACCGTGCTTTCGTTCGGACCGGACGGTTCGAACCGAAGGCCTACGGAGCGAAAGGGAAGGCCGTGAAGAGCAATCTCGAGCGCTTCAACACGGTGCTCGATCTTTTGCACGGCGATCTGAAGAGAATGAAGCGGCTTCTCCGCGCCAAGTTCACGATGGCCGAGTTCCGATCGGCTGCCGCCAAATACGGCATTCGTATCGGCGGCCGCGAACTGGCGGACGAAACGGTATACGGCTCGATGCTATTCGGGCCAAAGATCGGCAACGGATTCATGCAGAACCTGATGGGGAACTTCGAACCGGTGACGATGGACCTCTGGTTTATGCGCATGTGGGGCCGTTATTGTGGCACCCTGATCGGTGATGAAGTCAGGGAGGAAGCCGTTTCCCGATTGGTCAAGGGCCTGCGTCGCTCCATGCGCGGGAAGCGCATGGCTGAAAAGCTGGGCGAGATCGGGATCACGGACCCCGGCGACCTTCGGAACATGGACACCGACGAGCTCCGCGAAGCCTGCAAGGCGATCCATCTCCTTTGGGAGCGCACACGCAGAGCCCTCGTCAGGAAAGGGCATTCGAACGACGAAGTTTCGCAGATGAAGGCTAAGCTCGGCTGGCCGGGTGCGGCAGAGACGATCATAAAATCGATCGGATTACCGAAGGATTCACCACGCAACGGCAGACATCGGCGTTGGATGAGATCCGTCGTCGCAAGATCTCTTGAGATTCTGAAGGATTCAGGGTACGAAATCACCCCTGCGGATCTTCAGGCCTGCCTCTGGTATCCCGAGAAGGAACTGTATGACCGCCTCGCGGGAAGGCCCGTCGGCCAGTTGAACATGTCTTACGACGAAGCCTTTGCCGCGATCGCCATCCAGGAAGGAGTTCCCCATGACGAAATCGAACGCGCCGCGCGATCGGTCGGAGATCCGAGAGGAGGACGACCAGGAAGTCACGTCGGCATTGGACGAGGCGCGGCCGGACCAATTCGCGGGATTCGTGAACGATCTGATTTCGATCGCGGAGAGCCGTCAGGAAGCCGAGGCGCAAGAATGACGGCGGCAGCCCCGCTCTGACGGCCCGCCTTTCCAACGGCGGGGGACTGACCCATTGGAGCGACCAAGGCTTTCAAGAGGCAATTGGCCTCAAACTACTTCGCGCCTAGCCGACGAGGCATGACGGCCTTGATGCCTGCAACTTGTCCGGGTGCGCCAAGGCGTAATAGCAAATCTCCTCGACCCGGCGGGACAATCCCTGGCGGTTGCGCGCCCCCAGAACGCAAACCACGCGGTCGAGATGATACCCGAGTGCGTCGACGTCGAAATCATCGACAGCACTCAGGAACGGACCGTATCCGGCTATCTCGCCGGCCTCCCTACACGTCCTGACGAACTCATCCATCGTCAGCCCCTCGAACTGCTGATCGTAAATGGAATCAAGCGATGTCTGGATAGATGAGATGACCCAGCTCGCCAACTCATCGAGGATCAGTTGACGGACGCTCGTGAATCCGGCGCTGTCGATCTCCGTTTCCAACACGCCCGGATTCTCGGCGATGATGGCGGCGAGTGCGGAACCGCCACGTGGCAGACATGATATTGCCGCAGCCCGTGCTGCCCGGCTGAGTTCGTGGCGATGAAGGAGGACCTCGGTCCTTCCGAGGTCGTTCCCATTCTCAATCTTGCGACGCTCGAAATCGATGAAATCCGGCAGCACCTTGCGGACTTTTTCGACGATCTCGTCGTACAGCTTGCCCATCATTCACATCCTGAGACCGCTCGGAGGAACTTCTCGCAGTGCGGCTATCTCTTCCGCCGGAACCTTCCTGAGCTCGCGGTCGCGCCAGTTCGGAAGGCGACAATTAAAGAGGAATGTTCCCTCCAAATCCAAGGCCTGGAACCGACCCATACGTCCATGTTTGGCGTACCGGAACAGACTCACGGCGCCGTAGTCGGCGAAATAGTAAGGATTGGAGAAACAGACGTAATCGCCGTCGTTCAGAACGTTCGCGGCACGTCGGGCAAGCCGATCACGACAGGCTCGGCGCCATTCGTTGGCATATTCGCTGTCGGTCGGCGTGAGAAGTTCGAGAATACGAGCCGGGCAGGAGGTCGCGTATGGCCCGGCATGTTCCGACATGTCCTTGTAGGAGAACGTATAGCCTCCCCGGTCTTTGGGAGCGAATTTCAGCAGGTAAACTGCCGCCCAGACCTCTCGAGAGCCGTCTTTGCGAATGGTCTCGACCGCAGCATAGGCTTCCGTCCGATTGACGATTGCGAGGTCAAGGACGCGGCTGAACATGTCGGCCGAGGACCATGTGAGCTGTTCTCTCAGCCACTCGGCAACATTGTGTGGTTTCTGCATCGAGGTCCAACCCATGGTGCGATCTCTCCATTCGCCGTTACCCCACAATCAGACGCGATAGTGCAAGAATGAATACATCGACCGGGCTGGCCTGGGGGCACTTTCGGCTTTCGAAAAACATGGCGATCCTCAGTGGAAAGCGGAGGATTATTCGGTGCGGGAGATCAGGACAGGAAGCGCGCTCGGCCTGATGAGCATCATGGGACTTCACGGGGTAGGGCCGGCTACCGCCTTCAAACTCGCCTGCGCGTTTCGAACCTTCGACGAAATGCTCTCCGCACCTGCGGAAGCGTTCAAAGGAGTGGCGACAGAGCCGAACCGCAAGCTCCTCACCAACGAGATCGGCGCTCTTTCGCGATCCGTCGACACCGCACGGGCGGAGATCGCGAAGGCAGAGGAACTCGGCGCCAGCGTCATCAGCCTGTTCGATCCCGAATATCCTGCCCGGCTTGCGGGCGTCCAGGATCGGCCGCTGGTCCTTTATGTCTCGGGTGATCTATCGATCCTCGATCGATCCGTTGCCTGCGTCGGAACCCGGAACCCTTCCGAATTTGGAGAGATCGTCGCGGGACGTATGTCATGCGCCCTCGCCGAGGCTGGGTGGAACATTGTCAGCGGGCTTGCCAACGGCATCGACGCCATAGCCCATGAAGCCGCCCTTCGTAGCGGCGCCAAGACGGTGGCCGTGATCGGATCAGGAATCGATACCTATCAGTCCCGGTCATCGATCGAGATGCTTGAGCGCATTCTCGAAGAGGGCGGAGCAGTCCTAACGGAGCAGCCGCTTGGACGCCGGGCCGACCCGGCCAGTCTGGTGCGGCGCAACCGCATCCAAACGGGGGTATCGGTGGCAACCTTCGTCATGCAGTGCGACCTCGAGAGCGGGACAATGCACACGGTTCGATACGCCCTGCACCAGGGACGCCCGGTCCTCGCGCCGATGGTGCCGGATCGCTTTGCCTCCGAACCCGCCAATCAGGGAACGGTCACCATGCTCCGCTTCACGGGGCCCGAACTCGCCGAGCACCTAGTCCCGGCGCCCAGCAAGCAACTGCGCAAGATCCTGGAGGAGGAATTCGCGGACCGGCCGGTCGCCCGCGGAATTGCGGGTAAGGATGCCTATCCCGAGATCCTGAGGGATCTGGAAAGCTGGAGAACAGGAGAAACCGCACGCGCGCCGTATGCGCCTGCGCTGACGTGAGCGATCATCCTTCAAGGATGTCTCGCAGCATCGGGATGTGTTGCGGCATTAAACCGATCTCAAAATCCGTCTGCACGAAATTGGGTCTTTGCTTCGGCAGCATGTCCGACTGATCGTCTAAGATGGCCCACTTCTTCACGTCGTGGTGTGCTCGCAGCCATTGGTCGATCTGCCATCCCCGCAGAGTGCTCTTGAAGCTCCTGTCGGAGGGCGTATCGAGCGTCGTTCTCCAGTCCGGATGAAATGGAATGTCGAGCGCATCGAGCAGGATCTGCTCCGGCGTTGGCCCATGCATCCGCCAGGAAGACGTGAGGACGATCGACAGGCCGGGAATGTCGGAAAGATCGTTGAGAAGGGAGGCTTTGAAGAGGTCGATGAGGTGTTCTTCGACGGCAACGTCGGAACTATTTGCTGCCGCCGTGACGCCTCTCAGAAAGGAACCCGTGACCAGGACTCCGTCGATGTCGAGGAACAGAACCCTGTCGAACATCGCTAAGGACTCCTCATTTGTCATCGAGGATGGGAGTTCTTTTGGAACATACGTATAGAACCGCGCCCGTTCTCCGATTGTGTTCCACTCGGCGTAATGAGCCCATTCCCACTGTCCGTCGGGCGTGAAGCGGAACACCCGGCGATCACGTCCAGGACGCCGTTCCGTCTCGATGACAACGTTCATGTTCGACTTTCCTTCAGCGACCGGCAGGGACCTCTACGACACGCCCCTGGCTCATGAACACCAGAAGGCCGCCGCCGGCGCCGACTTCGGACACATAGTCCCGCAGCTGCTTGCGGTAGAGCGCAAGGCGGCCGTCGTCAGGCCTGATGTCGCTCTTCCAGTCCACGACGATGTCGATCCGCGAGGGATCGTCTTCCGAGGGTGCGACCGCGTCGGCAACACCGAAGACGACAGTTTCCCGTCCCGCCGAATCCGTTGTCGATCCCGTCACCACAACTTCCGGGACGAGGCGCGGCCGCAGGGCTGCGACCTCGGGGATGGCGAGGGTCTTTCGCACGGTGGCGACGATCTCGTCTGGGATGAGGTCGCCGGAAGTGGTCGTATTCCCGATCTGACGGATGAGTTCGGCAGCCCTGGTGGTCAAAGCCTCTTCGCCGTCCCCGGTCTCGCCCGTGAGGATCTCCTCCATCAGCTTGTGCAGGATGTTCCCGCGTTCTTTGCTGCCGGAAATCATCAGCAGCGGATCGGTCTCAGGCTCGGCGAGGATGAGTTCGTCGAAACTCAGGCGTTCCGATGACGCGGGCTTCGGCTCATGTCGGCTTGGCGCAACCCAGACGATGGGCTTCGAACGATCCTTGATCCGTTTGCGCTCTTCTTCGAAAGCGGCAGCTTCCTGGACGTTCTCCGCCGTATCGCGTTCCGGGGGGACGAAGGTGGGGAGCGCTTCGACATTGATCGTGGGCAGGTCCTGGACCGCGAGATCGACCACCTTCGCCCAGGAACTGTCGCTGGCTTTGCCGTGACGGGGCAGGACCAGGAGGTCGCGGGCGCGAGTTGCGCCGACATACCAGAGCCGTACCCGTTCGGCTTCCCGCTCCAAAGCGTCGGCCGCCAAGACATCCTCGTAACCGGCCGGCTTCACGTCGAGGAATTTGGTCGTCATGCGATGCGTTGAGACGTCGATGACGACGCCGGACGGCCGCTTCATCGTCGAAAGCGTGTTCACCGGAATCACCACGGGCCATTCGAGACCCTTGGCCGAGTGCATCGTGATCAGCGAGATCGAATGCTGCTCAGCGTCGGGCCGTCCTTCCGCCAACCTCTCGCTGTCTTCCCAGGCCTTTCGCATGGCGTCCGAGAAGGCGCGCAGGCCGCGGACGGCGTAGGGGCGGCTCATATCGAGGAAGCGGTCGACATTCGCCAGGGCGCGTTCCGCGTTGGGATAGCGGGCATAAAGGATCGGCCGCACCCGAAGGGCTTCGATGGCCGCCGATAGGACGAAATAAGGCGTCGTCGTCCGGCCCATCCGGCGCAGCTCGCTCAGCTTGCCGAGAACCTCACGGGCAAGGTCATGCTTCACATATTCGAGCGGGACCCCCACGCGAAGATAGGAAAGCCCCTCGGTCTCGGGCGGCGGTAGGGCCGCTGTGATATCGAGCAATTCCTCCTCGGTGAGCCCGACTAGAGGACCGCGCAGGAGAGCGCCGAGCGCCAGACGGTCGCGCGGATCGGCAAGAACGCGGGTAATGGCGATGAGATCCTGCACCTCCTGGCGCTGGAAAATGCCCTTACCGGCCTGGGTCGCCACCGAAAGTCCGGCATTCTCGAGCGCAGCCTCGTAGCGCCACAGTTCCGTTCCGATGGGCGCGAGCAGGGCGATATCGCCTGGCACACATGGGCGCAGTTCTCGGGTCGTTCCGTCTACGACCTTATAGCCGCCGAGAAGCCGCAAACACAGATCCGCGACAGCCTTCGCCTCGATGTCCCGTGAGTGGCCGATGTTCTCGCCTTCTTCGATATCGAGCGCCGCGACGCAGGGGCCCTGGCCGTGATCCTCCCGGTGGTGATTGAGTCGCGCGAATCCCGGCTGCCCGGGAGCCGAAAGCGGATCCCTGAAGCGCGCATTCACGAAAGACAGGACGCCTTCACAGGACCTGAAATTGGTTCCGACCTCGAGGATGCTGGACGGATCGATCGCCCGCAGGGCGTCGCGGGTTGCAAGATACGTGCGCACATCCGCGCGCCGGAAGCGGTAGATCGCCTGTTTGGGATCACCCACCAGGAAGATGGCGCCGGGCCGGGGGACCCAGTCCGACATGTCCGGCGCGCCGCCGGCGGCCGGAGGATCGAAGGCCAGATGCCGGAAGATTTCCGTTTGGATCGGGTCTGTGTCCTGGAATTCGTCTACCAGAATGCGGGTGTAGCGCTCGCCCAGTGCTTTGCGAACGTCCGCGTGCGCGCGGAGCATGTCGCGCGTTGCGATCAGGAGGTCGTCAAAATCAAGCAAGGCGGCCCGGCGTTTGTGTTCCTGATAGCGCTCGACGATCGGCCGGATTTCATCGACCAGCATGGCGAGGCCGCAGGCCGCCGCATTGGCCCGAAGAGCGCCGATAAGCTCGCAGCAACGATGATAGAGGTCCGTCGCTTCTTGATTGAGACGGTCCCCCTGGCCCTTGGGGGCGGCTTTCTGCCATTTTCCTTTGTACTTGTAAGCCTTGAACTCTCCGTCGCTGGCTTTGACCAGGACGCTCGACATCTCGGTCGAAAGGATCTCGATGATCCGCAGATGCTCCGGCTTCTCGTGAATGGACCGCCACCGGTCGGACAGTTCCTCGAAGGCATCGACGATGGCGCGGGTTTCGGGCTGTTCGAATGAGAGGCCGTCGAGGAAAGACTTGAACGCGGTCGAGGCGGCAAAGAACGCGTCGCATGGACGCTCGCCGATCTCGGCCGGCGCCGGGGCGACGTCACGGTGGTCGCGGAGAAGACCCGCAAGAAGGCGCACGGTCTTCACCGCATCGTTCGGATCATGCGAAACGAGCTTCGTCAAAAGGCTCTTGTTCGGATCGGTGCCGGACAGGCGATCTCGCAGCCAGGATTCGAAAATGTCGTCGAAGATGAGGTCGGCCCCGGCCGGATCGATGAGCCGCGCGCCGGGGTCGATATTCGCCTCCACGGGGTAGGGCTTCAAAAGACGCTGACAGAAGCCGTGGATGGTCGTGCAGGTCATCTCGCCGAGATACTTGCGCGCCTCGATGAGGTTATTGCGCTGCGTTTCGGTCGGGCCATCGGGAAAGGCAGCCGCAAGGTCCGCCGGGATATTCCCCGCCAGAACTCGGTCGAGGAAGCTGCCGATGCGGCCCATCAATTCGCTCGCTGCCATCTCGGTGAAGCTAACGGCCGCGATCGAACGCGGCTCGACTCCTGCGGCGAGAAGAGACGTGATGCGCCCGGCCATGAGCGACGTTTTGCCTGACCCGGCCCCGGCCTCGACCAGGAACGAACGACCGAGATCGGTCAGCGCGGCCGTGCGCGCCTTGTGATCGACGAGAGCGCTCATGGTTCGCTCCAGATTTGCGCGGCATCCCCGAGCTTTTGAAGGATCGCCAGGTTCTTCTGCTTGAGGTAGGTGGCCTCCGCATTCGCCGGGAGCGCGAAGCCCAGATCGCTCGTATTCTTGGCGTCAATGCCCGGAAGGCATCGACCCGCACGCAGCCCGTCCGCAGCCTCCTTCACGAAGGTGGCGACGCGATCGAGCACCTCGTCGGCATTTTCCAACGGCGCATAAACCTTTCCGCGCGGATAAAGGAGTCCCGACTCGATCGTGATGTCCTCGCCCAGAAGCGCGCGGACTGCGAAGCCGTAGAGACAGCGTTGCAGTTCCTGGCCGCCGTCGATGACGAACTTTTCGACGTCCTTCGGCACCCTGCCGGACTTGTAGTCGGTCACCCGCGCACGCGTGCCGTCGCCGGAAATGTCCATACGGTCGATATAGCCGCGGATCTTGATGTCGGTTCCCGGTATCGTGATCGGTCGATCGGGATCCCACGGTGAATTCCCCCGGTACCGCGAGATGTGTCCTCCGCCGAAGGGGACTTCCGCGAAACTCTGTTGATCCGGAAGGGACGGAAGGTTGTGGAGCATGGCGACCTCCGCCATGTCGACGACGGCTTGCATGGTCGAGCGCCAGATCAATTCCGCTGGGACCGGCTGAGAAATCTGGAAGTGAGCACCCGTGTCGCCGGCGGCGAAATCGACCGCTCTGCGGATCCGCTCTTCGCTCATCGAAGGAATGTTGCCTTCTTCTGCCAGCGATTCCACCGTCCGACGAAGTACATCGTGCACGAGATTGCCGAATTGTATCGAGTCGATCGTCAACGGCTCGTCGTCGAAATCCGGCGCATTGAAGCCGAGCGCGTATTGCCAAACGAAGCCAAGCGGGTTGCGCAGAAGCAGTTTCAACGACGTGGTCGAGTGGAACTGCGCGAGCGCGGCGCGAATTCGCGGATGATCGGGACGCACCAACCCGTCATGCGGCGTCACGTCATTGCTGTGCCAATCCCTCCAGCAGGCATCGGCGCTGCGGGCCTGGGCCGTCATGGCAAATTCGTCCGGTCTGGCGAGTAAACGGTCGGCCTCACTCATCGCGTGGCTCGCACGGCGCACCCGGCCGAGATGCTTGGCCCCGCGGGCGAGATTTTCCGGAACGAGCGTGCTGATACCGAGTGCACGTCCTTCCTCGTCACGTCGCGGCCAGGACAACACGACGGAATTGGTCGTGGTGGCCAGGATCGTCGTGAAATCGCGCCGGTCCGCCTGTTCGAGCGGAAGGGGATCGAGGTCCCGCGCCGAAATCACATGCGACGGGATCAGGGCGTCCTCGGAGATGCCGCGCGGCCATGCGCGCGACGACAGTCCCATGAGACGGACATATTTGCGCGGCTGCGTCGCGAGGCTTTCCGCGCTCATGAAGACGCAGGAGGTGAACGGATCAGCGCCGTCGTCCACACGCAAGCTTTCGAGGGTCTGATCGAGAGCCGTCGGCGGGCCGTTGATCAGTGCGCGCTCCCACAGCGCCAAAGTGCGGCCGGAGAGAAGACGTTCTCCGATTTCGGAAGCCTCATCGACTCCACGATCGATCATTTCGAGGACGGGGAGGACGATCTTGCCGATTTCCTCGCCGCGATGCGACTCGTCAAAGACCTGATTCCAGCGCTTGATTGTGGTCAGGGCCGCATCGACCGGCAGGATCGCATCCCAATCGTCCGGCAGGGCGGACAGAACCTCTGAATCCCGCCTGATCAGCGAAAAAAGTCGGCGCACGCGCTTCTGCGACAGTCCGCGCAGCAGGAGGTCGGCAAGCGCGGCCGCAGCCTGACCTTCCGCCGTATGCATGGCGGTCAGGCCATGAACGAAATGGATCGGCAATCCGGCGTCGGAGGCTAAGGCGACCATCTGATCGTCGTATTCGGCCGTCGCGGTGGTTGCGATGGCGATGTCGCCCGCCGAAATACCCATCGCCATCAGGGAGCGTGCCCAGCGAATGGCCTCGAGGGCTTCGTGCCGTGCAGTCGCGCAGGACACGGCGGAAAGGCGAGGAGTCGACGGCGCCGAAGTCTCGACGCGAACCTTTGTACCGGCGAGCCATTCCGGGACTGCGCGCGGGCCTGCATTCCAGGTTACCGGGACATGGTCTGCGAGACCGATCAGCAGATTCCGCCAGACGACATGCAGCTCAGTCATGCCCTCGACGGTCACGGGTCCGATTACCTTCGGAGCGTGGTGCAGGTGGTCGAGCGCAATTCGGATGACCTCGTCATGAGGGCGGGCCGTCGCGGGAAGGCGTTCGCGCACCGCCTCGTCGAGAGCCAGGATGGATTGGATCCTGGGATGATCGGGCAGTGCCTCGCGCCGGATGCCCGACATCCAGAGCTTCATCAGCGAGGCGGCTGCGGCACGGGGAAAACCCGGCAACGATTTAATCGGTTCGAGCTCGCCGAGATCGACGTTCGCCAAAACTGCGGAAACCGTCTCGCGGAGCGTGACGAGATCAGCGATCCCGATAAAGCCACCGGCGAGGCGTGAGGCCACATGTTCGATGGCCAGAACCTGGGTCCCGGTTTCTCGGCGCCGGGCGACCGCGAGACGGGTTCCCCGCATGGCCAGGAGTCCATGCACGATGACGGTACGTTTCATGACCGATCACTCGTCATTCGAGACAGCCTCTGATTGAAGATCGCTGATTCTACGATCCTTCTCCAGAAGGCCGGAGACGAACCCCCGGAAAAATGGCTCGGCAAGCGTCAGATGATGCTTTCCCGTCCACAAAGGACTGAAGATGCTATGATGGTTGGATTGGTTCATCTCTCCGGCCCCCGTTCAGCCCTGTCGATGGCCTGATACAACGAACCAGAATTCGTCGGCAGGATCGGCAAGCCGCAGGGTTGAGCCTTCGAGTCCTTTCGTCAACCTCATTCAAGTACGAATCCTTGTTTCCGCATCTGAAGACGGCGCCATTATTTTTCCGAAAAACGATCGTAGTTCACCTGAACCTGCGGCAGGTCCGTGCGTTTCATTTAGCCTCGCAGCCAAGCTGCCATGCATTTTGTGTCGGTTGCATGCGCGAGGATCATTGTCTTATTTGGCACCTGAGGGGGGTAGATCATGGGTAAGGGCATAGCCAACAAGATCGGTCAATTCCGATACGCGGATGGAGCACTCTCCGAAAAGGCGTTCAGCGGAAGACTATTCAAGATCCTCATAGCCGGCGCTGAAGAAGCAGGCGTGATCGGATCTGAATGCAACGGGATTGCGATACTGGACGATAATTTTCAGAGAGTTGCTCTGACCGGGCACGTGAGGGAAGCGTCGGGATATTACGGTCCCTCAGAACGGCAATGGGCGGAGTTCAGGCGAATACTCGCCATGGATTGGAGGGAGTTTACATCCTTCCTGCGTCAACACCCCAATTACCGGCGCGGGTCGGTTCCTGACGTCGACGATCCTGAACCGATGAAGATCGAGCCCGAAACCGATCGCATCATCTATCCCTCCTCCGCCAAAGATCAGAACGGCCCCTATTCCTTCCCGCTCGAGAGCCGCCGGGAAATCATCCAATTCCTGACGGAACGCATCGTTTACGAGAGCCAAGAACCGCACAGGCGCTATGCCATCGCATGGAACATCAAAGCGCCTTCGCCTGATACCAGCGGGCGGACCGCTGTGCATTCCCCTAATCCTGAGTTCGATGAACGCTGGAAAGAGTATCTGGAATCGAACGAAGACCTGTTCTGGGAACTCGCCGCAGATGCATTGCGGCCATTTACCGATGGGCTGTTCAGCACATATCCGGGGGATGATCAAGGCGACTACAGCTTCGAGATTGCAGGTCGCCAGGGGGGATGGCTGCTCCTGACAGGGATCAAGGGCCTCGGCCCCATGCTCTGGTTCGACCAGGTTCAGATGCGGGAGTGGTTCAAGCGGCTTTCCGATCAGGATTTGATCAAGGTCTACAGAGCGGTGGCAACCCTTGATACGGATGTGAATCCCGAAAAAGAGATGAAGGAACGCTACGCCGAACATCGGCGCATGAAGGAACAGGAGTGGGCCGCAGCCTTGAAGCCGGGTCCTGGCGCCTGACAGCTTGTCCAGGCGGGAGAGACTGCGTCACCATTACGAGAGGGTTTTGGTGATGCAGTTCGGTCTTGAAAGAGAGCGCCTTCTTCTTGTTCTGGCGATCCTGTTCGCAACCGCGGCTATCGCTGCGGCATGGTCGTTCGAAATCTACGGCGGCTACGCGCCTTGCGCGCTGTGCCTGCGGCAACGGCTGCCGTACTATCTCGGCATTCCGCTCTTTCTGATCGCTTTGATCTCGCCCCGCATCGCCAAAGCGCCGACGATCATTGCCGCCGTCGCCTTTATCTTCGGCGGGGCACTCGGCATGTTTCAGTCGGGGGCGGAGTGGAAATGGTGGGATGGTCCATCCCAGTGCGGTGGCGCGCCGCTCATCACCGAAAGCGCCGAGGCCCTTCTTGCGCAGATTGCGAAGACGCGGGTCGTTTCGTGTTCCGACGCGCCCTGGCGTTTTCTCGGATTGAGTTTCGCTGGCTGGAACGCCGTCGTCTCATTCTGCGTCGCAGGTCTGGCTTTCGCTTCCGCGGCCGGAAATCGTCATCGACAGGCTGCCGAATTCGATCACCCTCGGACAGCGGCAGGTGTCTAACGGCCCGACATGGGGCGCAACGAAGTAAATGATCGCCGCAACCGTGCAGGCGAACACGACATCCGATCCACGATCGAATGCTTCCGACCGGTCGGGTCCGCAAGAGTCAGCGGGCAAGCGGGACGGTCCGCTCCCGGTTCAATTCTTCCACGAGTTCCGGCGCTGCACTCAGAGACTTGGGAAGGCCGTGGGAGATATCGGCGGCCGAGCGGATCATTTCGACAAGTTCGTCGGTCTTTCCGGCCTGGATGAGTGGCATCATGTCCTTGACGGGAATCATTACGCCTTCCGCCAGATCCGATCCGACGACCGAAATGACCTGTTGCGTATCGGGGCGGTAGACCTCGGTACGTCCAGGCATACTGTATTCCTCGTCAACATCTTCCGAGAGGACGTAAGCGAGACCGATGTTCCGGCAAGTCTCCGTGAGGCGCGAGAAACTCGTAGACACATCATAGTAAAGATTGAGCGGTGCACCCGAAGCGACCGTTTCGGCGATCAAGCTCCGCGCCTCCGCCTCGGAGGAGATCTGGGGGCCACCCCAATCCACCAGGGGCTTATAGCAATCTATCGCCGTCACGAGATCCTCGAGCGACTCGACATCCTTGATTGTTCCCGTGATGGAAATGCTGGTATCCGGCATGGACTCATCCCTTATGGCTGCCGCATGAATATTCCATGGCCGCTCGCAATCGACAGCGACCAGATCGTTCGGGGGAGGGCTCCGGGAAGCGACGGGCCAGAGCAAGCCCTCATCCGTTCGACCGTGCCGCCAAGGTGCACGAATCGGGTGGCTCGACGTGCAGGATCAAGACACAATCGCGATCATGACCGCGACCCTGAAGACGATCGACGGCACCGACGTTGCCGCCACCATGGCCGAGATCGGCCGCCGCGCCCGTGCCGCCGCCCGCGTCCTGGCTTTGGCGCCGCCGGCGCAGAAGGACGCCGCCCTCGCCGCCATGGCGGGCGCCCTGCGCGCGCGCCGCGACGCCATCCTTGCCGCCAATGCCGAGGACGTCGCGGCCGC
>Ga0180222_1001758_pt1 | contig 20624 bp, 20 predicted proteins | sample eDN5th37CKraftOP_FD_151336 | JGI IMG/M metagenome (GOLD analysis project Ga0180222, IMG submission 151336) | Enriched Organic Plus compost microbial communities from Emeryville, California, USA - eDNA 5th pass 37_C Kraft OP (version 2) (version 2) ... | reverse complement strand
GTGGGCTGCACGGTCGTCATCACCAGTCGGTGTCCACTGTCCAGTTCGATGTCGACGATAGGGTAGGGGCTCTGCGCTCGGACCAGCCCGGGCTCGCGCCGGTGCATCAGCGTCGCGGCGTGTACTGTCCCGCTTAATTCGACTGTGCACCAATCTGTTTCGGAGGCACCGCAGCGGTCGCATATTTCCTGGTCTAGTTCGAGGGGCTGAGCGCAGCCCGCGCAGAACGGCAGCGCGAGCTCCCCACGGCGGGCGGCCTCGTAGAGCGGGGCCAGCGAATCGCCGTCGACGGTAGGCGCAAGGTTGTTGCTCAGCAGCCAATCCTGCGACGTCACGGTGGTCATGCCGCCCGCTCCAGCACCAGCGCGGCGTGGTGGTCCAGTCGACCACCGATACCGCCGACCAGTGCGACGGCGGCGTGCGGCACCTGACGTTTTCCTCCGGTGCCGCGCAACTGGATGACCGCCTCGGCCAGCGGGGTCATGCCCTGCAGATAGAAGCCGGACAGCTGACCGCCGCCGGTGTTGGTGGGCAGCGTCCCGCCAGGCCCGATCTGCCCGTCGAGTACGAAGTCGCCTGCCGGAACTGCGCCGGTGAGCCCGTATTCGTCGAGCAACAGCAGCGTCACGATCGAGAACGGATCGTAGAGTTCGGCGATGTCGAGATCCGAACGGCTCATGCCGGCCTGCGCGAGCGCGTCGTCCACTGCGCGGCGGCCGCCGCCGAACCATGACTCTGCTCCCGCGCGTCGCCGGCGTACCGGATGCTGGCGACCGGTGCCCCGCACCCGGAGCCGGGTCGCGCCTATCGAAGACCGGCCAGTCAGCACGACCGCGACCGCCCCGTTGACCGGACGAGCGCAGTCGAGGAGGCGCAGCGGCTCGGCGATCATCGGGCTGTCGTCGTAGCCGGCATCGTCGAGGGGCTCGCGGTTGACCGCGTCCGGGTTGTCCTGCGCCCAGCGTCGCGCCGTGACGGCAACGGAGCGCAACGCGGCAGGGTCCGTGCCGGTCGTGTGCAGCCACCGCTGGGCCAACAATGCGTACGTCGGTACCGAGCCGAGCAGTCCGGAAGCGCGTTCCAATCCGCGGACCCCGGAGTTGCCGCCGCTCTGCGCATACGCAGAACCGGCTCCCTTGCCGGCGACCAGCGGTGCATCGGCGAACACGCAGAGCACGGTCGATGCTTCGCCGCTGGCGATCGCGTGGCGAGCGCGCTGGATCATCGCAATAGTGGTGGCGCCCTTGATCTCGACGTGTTCGAGCAGGCGCAGATCCCCGAAGCCGCCAGCGGCGGCGAAGCCCACCCCGAGCCGGTCCGGGCGCACGCCTTGTGAGGAACCGACGAGGAGTCCGTCAATGTCGGTGCGATCGATCTGCGCGTCGGTCAGCGCGGCAGCGCTCGCCTCGGCGGCCAGCCGTAACGGCGTGGCGCCCGGCCGCAGCGACATCGCCGTCATCCCCAGGCCGACCACGTCGGCTTCGGGCCGGCTCACGACTGCCCCCGAGGTCGACGGTCGCCTTGTCCACGTTCACCCCGGTAGTTGCCGACGCGCAGCCAATCTTCGCGGTCCTCGGGGGTGGCCTGCGTGAAACTCGCGAGTTCCAGCGGACACAGGAAGACGTGCTCCCCGCTCTCCAGGTCTTCTACCAGCAGGCGAGGGCCGTTGCCGTTCACATCCAACGACAGCCGCACGGCCGCGAACTCATTCACCAACTCGGCGAGCTCGCGGCGTCCGGCGGAAGTGTTCACCTGCCCAGTTTTACCGCATACAAGTGTCAGAAGCAATGCGATGGATGCCGTGGGCGCGAGAGGTCGGAGCGATATCTGTGGCCGAGCGTAGTGGTGATCTACTTGGGAACATGGCACCATTGACGCACCAGCGGAGTGTCTAGAGAATAAGTTGACATGAATGTCAGAAGAATGATCAGGAAGGGCTGAGATGACCCAAGCGCAGGCGCCGCACGCCGAGCCGGACGGCGGCTCCGAGCCCGATACTGGGGACTACCGCAGCATCTGGATGTATCTGAAGGAGCTCGAGTTCCGTCAGGGGTTCATCGACGTCGCGGTCAACGGCTCCACCGTGCGGACGCGGTACGCCGAGGCCGGCAGCCCGGACAAGCCGCACGCGATCCTGTTGCACGGCACGGGTGGACACTGGGAGACGTTCGCGCCGAATCTCGCCGCGCTGAGCGAACACTTCCATTGCGTGGCCATCGACATGGTGGGCAACGGCTTCTCCGGCAAGCCGGACTACGACTACGAAATCGCGGTCTACGTCGAGCACGTCCTCGGGGTGATGGACCACTTCGGCATGACGTCGGCAAGCTTTGTCGCGATGTCGCTGGGCGCATTCGTCGCTTCGGCCGTGTCGGTCGGCCATCCCGATCGGGTGGACAAGATGATCCTGATGTCGCCGGCCGGACGAGAAGCATCGGCCTCGAACATGGCGCGTATCCGGGCGGAACGTACCAAGGCGGTCAACGAGCCGACCTGGGAGTCGCTGCACGCCGTGTTCGCACACCTGATCGCCGACGAAGCCAATCGGCTGCCCGATCTGATCGGCTTGCGCCAGGCTGTCTACCGCCGCGCGGACACCCGCAACACCATCGACCGGCTGCTGATCCTGCAGGACGAGAAGGTGCGTCACCGCAATCTGATCCCGGACGAGGCGTGGCGCGGCATCACCGCACCCGTGATGATCGTGGCCTCAGGCAAGGACCACGGGGTGTACCAGGACACCGCGCGCACCATCGCGGAGCTGATTCCGAATTCCGAGGTGTTCGAGATGCCGTCGGTGCGGCACTGGCCGCATTTCGAGGATCCAGTGGCGTTCAATGCCGCGGCGGTGGAGTTCTTGACCAGATGACCCGCCCGGATCCCACTGCCCTCGAAGACATCGCCCGTCGGCTGTACGAGGCCGAGCAGACCCGCACGCCGATCCGGCAGCTGTCGCTGGACTATCCCGACATGACCATAGAGGATGCGTATGCGGTGCAGCGGACGCTTGTCGAGCTGAAAGTCGCCGACGGCCGAAAGGTCAAGGGGCGCAAGATCGGCCTGACCTCCAAGGTGATGCAGCGCGCGGTGTCGATCGACGAACCGGATTACGGCGCGTTGTTCGATGACATGTTCTTCGAGGACGGTGGACGCGTACCGCCCGGCCGCTTCATCCGGCCCCGGGTCGAAGTCGAGTTGGCGTTCGTGCTGGGCGAGCCACTGCAGGGTCCGGACGTCACCTTGTTCGACGTGCTGCGCGCCACCGAGTTTGTCACGCCCGCAATGGAAATCCTGGATGCCAGGGTGCAGATGTCGGATCCTGAGACCGGTCACCTGCGCACTATCGTCGACACCATTGCCGACAACGCTGCCGACGCAGGTCTGGTGCTGGGCGGGCGAGTCTTCCGGCCGTTGGACGTCGACCTGCGCTGGGTGTCGGCGCTGTTGTTGCGCAACGGCACCATCGAGGAGTCCGGGGTGGCTGCCGCGGTTCTCAACCACCCCGGCAACGGTGTCGCGTGGTTGGCGAATCGGCTGGCTCCGCATGGGGTTTCGCTGCAACGCGGCGAGGTGATCCTGTCCGGATCCTTCACCAAGCCGGTGTTCGCCGAGCCGGGCGACACCTTCGTTGCTGATTACGGACCGCTGGGCACCGTGTCGGTGGTGTTCGACCGGGAGGCCTCGTGAGCCGGTGGGCGGAACGAATCCAGGCCGGGCGACCACGGTTCGGCATGTGGCTGGCCTCCGGCAGCGCCTACATCGCGGAGATTTGTGCCGGCTCGGGCATCGACTGGGTCCTGTTGGACCAGGAACACGCCCCCAACGACCTGCGCACCACGCTGGAGCAGTTGCAGGTGCTGGGCGGCTATCCCGATGTCGACATCCTGGTGCGGCCACCCGTAGCCGACCCGGTCACCATCAAGCGACTGCTCGATATCGGCGCGCAGAACATCATGGTCCCGATGATCGATGATGCCGACGAGGCCGCCGCCGCCGTGGCTGCCATCCACTACCCGCCGGCCGGTATCCGAGGTGTCGGCAGCGCCTTGGCGCGCGCCTCCCGTTGGAACCGGATATCGGACTATCTGTCCACCGCAGACGCTTCGGTGTCGCTGACCGTGCAGGTGGAAACGGTGGCGGGGATTGAGCAGCTCGGCGATATCGCCGATGTCGACGGCGTCGACGCGGTGTTCATCGGTCCGGCCGATTTGGCCGCATCGATGGGCAGACTCGGCCAGCCCGAACATCCGGATGTGGTGAGCACCATCGAGGCTGCACTGGCGACGATCGTCGCGCACGGCAAGAGCGCCGGGGTGAACGCATTCAACGAGAAGATCGCCCGACGGTATGTCGACGCCGGGGCGAGTTTCGTTCTGGTGGGTGCCGATGTGGCGCTGCTGGCCCGGGGTGCCGAGCAATTGGTCGACAAATACCGGGTCACGCCTTGAAATGTATAGATCTGACTATGACGTCACTAGTTCTCGTGACCAATGCTACGTGTCGACACTACTATCGAACAGTCAGATGCCGACGGGTGAGCATTGTTTCTGACATATATGTCACCTATACTCGCTGACTATGGACCTGGACTTCACCCCTGATCAGATCGAGTTCCGCGATCAGGTCCGCACCTGGCTCGACGAGAACAAGCCGACCGAACCCCGACCCCGTGACGACGCCGGTATCCGCGATTACGACCTGGCCTGGCAGCGTACCCAATGGGAAGGCGGCTGGGCAGGCATCGCCTGGCCGACCGAGTACGGCGGCAAGGGGCTGACGCTGCTGCAGCAGCTCATCTGGTACGAGGAGTACGCCGCCAGAGGGTTTCCCGGCATCGATGCCTGCTTCGTCGGCCTCTCGCACGCCGGGCCGACTCTGATCACCCGGGCCACCGATGCACAGAAGTCCTTGCACCTCCCGAAAATCCTTCGCGGCGAAGTGCTCTGGTGCCAGGGATTCTCAGAGCCGGACGCCGGCTCTGATCTCGCCGCGCTGCGCACCAAGGCGGTGATCGATGGTGATCATCTGGTGGTCTCCGGGCAGAAGTTGTGGACCAGTTTTGCCACCATCTCCGACTACCAGGAACTCCTGGTACGCACCGACAACACCGGCAGCAAGCACAAGGGCATCACCTGGGTGATCTGCGATATGAACACGCCGGGTATCGACATCCGTCCGATCGAGACCATCGAGGGTGGTGCGGAATTCTGCGAGGTGTTCTACGACGATGTCCGGATCCCGCTGTCCAATGTGGTCGGCGACATTGGTGCGGGCTGGTCCGTCGCGATGGCGACGCTGTCGTTCGAGCGGGGTACCGCCTTCACCGCCAACCAGGTTCGGCTGGCCAAGATCATCGAAGACCTCATCGACTATGCACGCGACCATGTCGGCCCCGATGGTCGCAGGCCCGCGATTGCCGACGACGAGATCGCGCGGCGACTGGCACACGCGCGGGCGTCGGTAGCTTCGTTGCGTGCGCTGACCTACACCAATATCTGCGAGGCGTTGAAGACCGAAACGCCTGGACCACGGGGATCCATCGTCAAGTTGATGTATGCCGAACTGGCCAAGGAAATCGGGAAATTGGCCATGGACGTCATCGGTCCGGCCTCCAACCGCCATTCGTCGCGATGGGACATCGACGGCTGGGTGGGCTACTACTACTACAGCTTCTCCCAGGCGATCGGCGGAGGCACGTCGGAGATTCAGCGCAATATTGTCGGCGAGCGGGTGTTGGGACTGCCCCGATGAATGATCAGTCAGGAGACGGACGTGGATCTGTTACCAGGAGCTGAACAGCTCGAAATCGTGGCAGCGGCAGGGGAATTCCTCGCCGAACGGATGCCCGTGGAACGCATCCGCACTGACCGGTATGCGGAAACATCAGTGCCCGAACAACTCTGGCGCGAGGGCGCGGAGATGGGCCTACTCACCCTCGGACTCGACGAGAAGTTCGGTGGGTCGGGCCGACCGTTCGACGACGAGGTGCTGCTGTTCGTCGAACTCGGTAGGCGGCTCGCCCCCGGTCCATTCCTGGCCTGCACGTTGGCTGCCCGGGTGGCCGCGCTCAGCGGGGACACCGCGCTCGCCGAGCAGATCGGTTCAGGACGCGCCCTGGTTGCGCTTGCGGTGCTACGCGGCGACGGTGAGGTGCGGCCGGTGAAGGGCACCTTCGACGTGTTCGAACCCGCAGGGGCATCCCATGCCCTGGTCGTATCCCGCAGCGGGGCTGCGCTTGTGGATATCGAATCGCTCGGTTCGCTTTCGCCGGTGGAGGCGGCCGACCCCGGCACCCGGATCGCCACCGCCACTATCGAATCCGCCGAACCCCGCTACTGGTTGCCGGCCGAGGACGAGTGGATCTGGGGACGTGCCATGGTGCTGACGGCAGCCTTTCTCGCCGGTTTGGCTGCGGCGGCCGGTGCGTCGGCGATCGAACACGCCAAGACCCGTGAGCAGTTCGGAAAGCCGATCGGTGTGAACCAGGCGATCAAACATGCGTGTGTCGATATGGAGATCGCCGCGGAAGCCGCTCAGGCGCAGACGTTCTTCGCCGCGATCGCACTGGCTGACGGCCGAGACGACACCCTTTTGCAGGTGCTCTCCGCGGTGACTGTCGCCGGCTCGGCAGCGGTCGACAACGCCGCCGCCGGTATCCAGGTGTTCGGCGGCATGGGTTACACCTTCGAGAACGATATGCACCTGTATCTGAAACGCGCACATGTGTTCCGGCATCTCTTCGCCGAGCCCACCGAGGTGCTGGCCGAATTGCTGGCGCAGGATCGCGCCCAGTGAGTCGCGGTGTCGCGGTTGCCGGGGTCGCGCTGTCCGACGTCGGCAGGGTCGACGACAAGAGTCCCTATGAGCTGATCGCGCAGGCAAGTCGGCGGGCCCTGGCCGATGCCGGGCTGACCCCCGCCGACGTCGACGGACTGGCGTCGACGGGGCAGGGCACCCTACCTCCGGTCGACGTCGGTGAGTACCTCGGTCTGCGGCCCCGATGGATCGATTCGACGGCCGTGGGGGGAGCGGCGTGGGAGGTGATGGCCGCGCATGCGGCCGATGCCATCGCCGCCGGACACGCCGACGTGGTCCTGCTCACCTACGGGTCCACCGCGCGGTCCGACCTACGAAAAGGCTTGCGGGGCGCCAACATCAACTGGGGCGCGCGTGGGCCGCTGCAGTGGGAGGCGCCCTACGGGCACACGTTGGTCTCCAAGTACGCGATGGCGGCGCGTCGTCATATGCACACCTACGGCACCACCATCGAGCAACTGGCCGAGGTCGCGGTATCGGCTCGATTCAACGCCGCGGACAATCCCGAGGCGTACTACCGCGACCCGATCACCGTCGACGATGTACTGGCCGGGCCCATGATCGCCGACCCGTTCACCAAGCTGCACTGCTGCATCCGCAGTGACGGCGGAGCTGCGGCCGTTCTGGTGAGTGCCGACCGTGCGAAAGATCTCAAGAGCAAACCGGTCTGGGTGCTCGGAACGGGTGAGACCACCTCGCACATGCTCACCTCACAGTGGGACGACCTCACCGTCGGTCCAGCTGCCGTCAGCGGTCCGCTGGCTTTCGCGCGTGCCGGGGTATCACCATCCGACGTCGACGTGGCCGAACTCTACGACGCGTTCACCTACATGCTGCTGCTCACGCTGGAAGACCTGGGTTTCTGCCCGAAGGGGGAGGGCGGCGCATTCGTGGAGACGGGGGCGCTGCGGTTGGGTGGCGCACTGCCCACCAACACCGACGGTGGCGGACTGTCGGCGTGCCACCCGGGACAACGCGGACTGTTCCTGCTGGTCGAGGCAGCACGCCAGCTGCGGGGGGAATGCGGGCCGCGCCAGGTGCCCGACGCCAAGATCGCCTGCGTCAGTGGCACCGGCGGCTGGTTCTGCTCCAGCGGCACCGTGATTCTCGGCGCCGAGGAGCCCTGAGTGAACGGCGCACCGCTTGGCGCGGACGCCGTTGACACCCGGGCGTTGTTGACGGCCGCGGCACTGACCCACGGCGACCGGGAAGCGTATGTGGAGCCGGGCGCGCGGGTCACCTTCGCCGAGTGGATCGGCCGGGCCCGCAGCGTCGCCACGCAATTCGCCGAGTTCGGGGTCGGCAAGGGCGACGTGGTCACGCTGTGGCTGCCGTCGGGCATCGACTACGCGACGTGCTACGCCGCCGCCGCGATGATCGGCGCGATCACCACCGGACTCAACCCGCGGCTTGGCCGTCGCGAGATCGAATCCATTGTCCAGCAGGCTGATCCCGCATTGATCGTCGCTGATGAACGACTGGGCGAGTTGCCGGCCGTCGGGTGCCGTGTGCTGCGGCGGGATGCTCTGTCGACCGATCCCGCCGCGGTGGCGCCACCGGCTGAACTGACCCGACACGATCCCGTGGCGCTGATCTTCACCAGCGGCACCACCGGAACGCCCAAGGGAGCGGTGTACGACGCCGACCGGCTGGCGGCCGGCGCCGCATCGGCCGGCGTGATGAGCGCTCCCTACGATCGCCGCCTCACCTCTACCCCGTTCGCACACGCCGGTTACATGTTCAAGCTCTGGGATCAGCTGGTCTGGGGCACCACGCTGGTGATCCCGCCGGCACCGTGGTCGGCCCAGGGCATGTTCGACGTGCTGCGCGATGAACGGATCACTGTCGCGGGGGCCGTGCCGACCCAGTGGACCAAGCTGCTCGACGTCGACGGGGTGAATCCACAGGCATTGCCGCATTTGCGGATCGGTGTGGTGGCGACCGCACCGGCACCTCCCGAGCTGGTGCGCCAGGTTGCCGAACGGATCGGTGTGCCGCTGGTGGTGCGGTACGCGATGACCGAATGCCCGACGATCTCGGGGACGGCAGCAGAGGATCCGCCCGAGGTGCAGTTCCGCACCGTCGGCCGGCCCGCTCCGGGAATGGATGTACGTATCGGCGCCGACGGTGTCGTCGAGGTCAGCGGTCCGTGCGTGATGCGCGGCTACTGGCGCAACCCGGAACTCACCGCCGAGGCGCTGCGCGACGGCTGGTTACGCACCGGCGACATCGGGGTGCTCGGCGACGACGGCAATGTCACCTTGCTGGGACGCAGCGGCGACATGTATATCCGCGGCGGCTACAACGTGCATCCCGGTGAGGTGGAGCGGGCCCTCGCTGATCACTCGGGGGTCAATCAGGCTGCCGTAATCGGCTGTCCCGCACCGGTGATCGGTGAGATCGGCGTTGCTGTCGTGGTCCCACACGACCCCGCCAACCCGCCGACCCTCCGCGATTTGCGTACCCATGTGGCCGCCGAGCTGGCCGACTACAAGGCCCCAGACGAGCTGCTCGTCGTCGACGAGCTTCCGTTGACGGCGATGCTCAAGCCGGACCGGATCGCGCTGCGAGAACTTATTGCAGAGCGCGACAACGAAATTGAGCGCCGAGCGCCGGTCAGATAGGCATCATGGCTGGTCTGGCCGAAGTTCGATGAACAGGCCCTCGGCTTCGGCGCAGAGGGTTTCGCCGTCCCTCAGCTCGGCACGCAGCACCCGTTTTCGCCCCTGCTCGCTGGCGAACCAGCCGCGTACCACGAGGTCCTTCTCGACCGGCGTGATGGACCGGAAGTCCGTGTGCAGATAGGCAGTTCGTGACGGTGTCCGATCACCGGAATTGGACAGCCGTCCCAGCACCTCGTCGAACAGCAGGGGGATCGCGCCCCCGTGCACAGCACCACCTCCGCCGAGGAAATAGCGGCCGAACCGCACGGTGCCCGAGACGCTGTCCCGGTCGCCGTCGATCGGGACGAAGTTCGGGGACATGGTCTGGCCGCGCCCCGGCAGGTCGAGTCGCCGGGCGAAGATCTGTCGCCGTTCACCGACCGCGGCGGGCGCCAGCCGTTCGGCCCACCCACGCAGGTCGCGGGTCAACTCCACCGTGGTCGCGGAGTCCGGAGCCGCGGCGGCAACGCCGTCGAGGAAGTCCCGCAGCGCGCCGATCATCTCTCCGTACTCGGGCCCCCCGCCCGGATTGCGCAGGGCGGGCTCCTGCCAGGTGCGGATCTGCGGAAATCCGCCGCGGACAACGGGTTCATCGGTCATAATTCGCACGATACAGGCATATATCTAACGCTAATGCGTTGACATTAATCTTCGCCGCTGCGATGCTGGCGTGGTACGTGTCACACCACTGCGCGCAGACGTCTCGGCCCCACATGTAGGAGCGAATATGGCGGCAGATCAACCGGCAACCGACGGCCCGCTCGCCGGTGTGGTGGTGGTCGATTTATCGACCACTTTGGCCGGCGCGCAGGCCACACAGTTCCTCGCCGACTGCGGGGCCGAGGTCATCATGGTCGAACCGACCGACGGCAGCCCGTTGCGCGAGCTGCCAGGCTGGCCGGCCTTGCTGCGCGGTAAGCGCAGCGTCGCGCTGGACCTGCATGACGACGCCGATCTGGACCGGTTGCGTGCCCTGTTGCGGCGTGCCGATGTCATGGTCAGCACCCTGCGCCCGGCCTCCGCCCAGCGCCTCGGTTTGAGTCCGCAGCTGCTGTCCGAGCGTTACCCCCGGCTGGTGGTCGCCAACATCACCGGCTGGGGATCGACCGGTCCGTGGCGTGACTACAAGGGCTGGGAAGCCCTGATCATGGCGAAGACCGGCGTGATGCACGAGAAGCGCGGCCTGACGCCTCGCCCGGGGCCGGCTTACGTCTCGATGCCCTACGCATCCTGGGGTGCAGCGCACGCGGCAGTGCAGGGCATTCTCGCCGCACTGATCGAGCGCGAAAACAGCGGTCTGGGCCAGGTTGTCGAGTCGAACTTGGTCACCGGGATGGGGTCGATGGACCCGTACAACTGGTTCTACGAGATGGTGCTCGAACGCTATCCGGGGGCGTTCGAGCCGATGGATGCCGCTTACGACGAACTGGGACGCCCGCAGGCGTACCTCATCTATGCACTCCTGGTTGCTCCGACCAAGGACGGCCGGTGGCTGCAGTTCGCACAGGTTTCGCCGCGGCTCATCCACGCCTGGTTGGAGGAGCTCGACCTGCTGAAGGAACTTGCGGATCCGAAATGGCAGGGCTTCCCGATGTTGCCCACGCCCGAGCTCCGAACGGAGTGGTGGGACATGATGCTGGCCCGGGTGGGGGCCCGCACGCTGGCTGAGTGGGAAGAGGTCATGGCCGCCAACCATGACCTGTCCGGTGAGCTCTTCCGTACTCCGGACGAGGCGCTCGATCACCCCCAGGTCGTTCATGAGGGCCGCGCCGTCACTGTCATCGACCCCGATCTCGGGCCGGTGCGCCAGCCGACCACGCTGATCCATGCCGACGGACGCCCCCTGACCGCCATCCGGCCGGCACCTCGTCTCGGCGAGCACAACGCCTCGGTGAGCTTCGGCGAGACCGCAACCGACACCGTGCGCCCAACCGAGAGCCCGGTTGACGCGCCGCTGGCCGGCGTAACCATCTTGGAGTTCGGCAGCATGTACGCGGGCCCGTACGGCGTGACCCTGCTGACCGATCTGGGTGCGCGGGTGATCAAGATCGAGCCGTTGGCCGGGGACAACATCCGTAGCCTCGTCGCCTTCCCCGAGGCCGGTGGCGCAAAGGTGCTGCAGGGCAAGGAAAGTGTGGCGATCGATTTCACCAAGCCCGAAGGGCTGGAGCTGGTCTACGAGCTGGCCAAGCAGGCGGACCTGGTGCTGCAGTGCTTCCGCGGCGACGCCGCCGAACGGGCCGGAATCGACGAGGCGAAACTGAAGGCTGTCAACCCCGACCTGGTGGTGCTGGGCATGGCCGGCTACGGAGCCGACGGACCATACGCACATCGATCTGCCTACGCGCCGTCGATCGGTGCGGCGTCCGGGCTGTCCGTGATCGACAGCCGTGGTGCTGCGGCCCCGCCGGCAGATCTCGATGAAGCGCACCGCCGGGCGGTGACATTGCATGCCGGCAGTGCCACGCCTGCGGTGCAGTCCGACGGCATCGCCGCCCTCGGCGTTGCGTCGGCACTGCTCGTCGGTCTGTATGCCAAGCGCCATGGGATCGAACTCCCGCATATGAGGACCACCATGCTCGGTACTGCGTTGCAGGCGTTGATCAATCACAACACCGGCTATTCGGGGCGTCCGGCGATCGAGTCCGCCGACGACCAGTTCTACGGCCTCAATGCGCTGTACCGGATGTACGAGGCCGCCGATGGCTGGGTGTTTCTGGCGGCGCCGCTGGCCGGCGAGTGGCCTGCGCTCGCCAAGGCCATGGCGCCCTATGTGGATCTGCACGCCGACGAACGGTTCGCCGGGCCGGCGTCACGAGCCGAGCACGATCAGGCCCTCATCGAGGTACTGGCGCCGGTCTTCGCGACCAAGCCGGCAGCGGAGTGGGAACGCGAGTTGTCATCGCAGGACGTCGGATGCGTTGAAGTAGTGGAACGCAACTCGGAGATCCTGCTGCAGACAGACCCGTACTTCGAGGCGGGCTATGCGGTCGAAGCGCACAGTCCCATCTTCGAGGAGCACCGCCGGCTGGCCCCTTTGTGCCGGTTTTCCAGATCGCGGACGAAGGCCGATGCCGGCTGCACGATCGGCCAGCACACCGACGCGGTGCTCCGTGAAATCGGTATCGACGACGCCCAGATTGCTGTCCTGCGGGCGGCCGAGGTGATCGGCGGCGGCAACTGAGCTGCTCAGCTTGTGCCGTTGTCGGCCAGGAACGCGCGGGTCTCGTAGGACACCGGCGCGGTCAGCATGCCCACCCAGGCATCGACGTAGTTGTGCAACTGTGGCTCGCCCACCTCGTGGCCGGAGCGCGCGGCAGCGGCCAACACGTTGATCAGGCTGATGTACAGCTGGAACGTCCGGCCGCGCCGGATCCGCTCGGGCAGGTCCTGCAGGGCGGCATCGACAAGTTCCTCCAGCCTGTCCTGGGTCCACTCGTCCTCGAGGTGCTCAGGCCAGTAGTCGCTGCGCGCCCGCGGATCCTCGCTGAGGCGGGCCAGGAACGGCACGAACATCTCACCCGCCCCGATGCTGTTGGCCAGCGGCCTGACCAGCAGCCACACCACCGCGCGGGGATCGGCTTCCTTGCCCTCCTCGCGCATGGCTTCCAACATCTGTTGGCGGTCCGCTCCGAGCGTGCGTTGGCGGTGGGCGATCAGTGCGCGGATCAGACCGTCCCGGGAGCCGAAGTGGTAGCGGATCACCGACGTATTGGACTGGCCGGCCGCCGCCTGGATCTCGCGCAGGGTCACCGCCTCGATGCCACGGGTGGCGAACAGCCGCTCGGCGACCTCCATCAGCATCACCCGCGTCGACTCGCCCGAGGCGTTTCGGCGTCGCGTGCCCACGGGTGTATCGGTGCCCAGTTCGGTCATCGGGCCTCCTGTCATGGTTCACAGTTTCGCCTGTCGAGGCTGTCCAAGAAAATAGTAATAGATCGTTATTAGAAATACTGGACTTCACCCCTGCCCGCTGGCATCATCAGCGTCAAGAAGCCCACACATGTCGGAGGAGTAATAAGCATGATCTGGACTAATTCGGGTGACTCCCACTTCCTGGAACCCGACGATCTGTGGCAGTCCCGGTTGCCCAAGAAGCTCGCGGACCTGACGCCACGCGCGGCGAAGGACCCCGATGGCGAGTACGAGACCGTCTCTGTCGACGGGCAGATCTTCCGCCGCAAGCTGCCTTCTTCGGCGATGGTCGCGTTTGTTGAAGAGAGTATGAAACCGCAGGGCATTCGCGACGCCACCGCCCGACTGGGCGATCTGGACAAAGAGGGTGTCTGGGGTGAGGTGATCTTCCCGTCACTCGGCATGTGGGGATCGACGTTCCGCACGCCCGAACTGCTGAAGGCGTGCATGCGGGCCAGCAACGAGTGGGCGCTGGAGGAAATCGTCGCCGTGTCGCCTCGGTACGTCGTGACGGCGCAGGTGTCCACCCTGGTGGTCGAGGACGCGATCGAGGAACTGCACTGGGCCGCGGACAAGAACTTCAAGGCCGTATTCCTGCCCACCACACCACATCCGAGCGCACCCGACTGGCACCGCAAGGAATGGGAGCCGTTCTGGGCGGCGGCCGAGGAGGCCGGCATGGTGATCGCCTTCCACATCGGCACCGACCCGGTCGACATGACCGTCGGCGGCGCGACCGGCGGAGCGGGCATGGTCTACCGCGGCCCGGGCGGGGCCATCATGAACTACGCCGAGACGACGTTCTCCGGTCAGCGGGCGGCGATGAAGATGGTGGCCTCGGGAGCGTTGGACCGCCATCCCAATCTCAAGGTGCTGATCTCCGAGGGCGGTGCGACTTGGGTTCCGTTCCTGGGCGACCGGCTGCTGGAGGGCTACCGCCAGCACCATATGGCGGTGCGGCCCAGGCTCACTCGCAGCCCGAAGGAAATTCTCTACAGCCAGGTGTACGCCTCCTTCCAACATGACGAGACGGCGGTGGCCGCGTACGACCACATGGGCTACAAGAACGTGATGTTCGGCAGCGACTACCCGCACATGGAAGGTACGTTCGGCCACACCCAGGACACGCTCAAAGGCTTGTTCGACGGCGTGAGCGACGAAACACGGCTACGGATCACTCAGGGCACCTTTTACGAGCTGTTCCCCGACGTCCCGCCCATCCCGGCCGAATTGGTCTGAGCCGGTGGGAAATAACTCTGGATTGCGCGACGTCGCGATCGTCGGTGTCGGAGCCACCCCGTATTACAAGCGGGGCGGTTCCCTGCCGAAGTCCACCACCGAACTCGCGTGTGAGGCGATCTTGGCCGCGTGTGAGGACGCCGGGCTCGCGGTGACCGATATCGACGGCTTCGCCTACTACTCCGGTGCCAGCGCCGGCTACACCGAAAAGATGGACACCGCGGACTTCATGGAAACCCTTGGGATTCCCGAAGTCCGGTTCACCGCGGCGCTGACCTCGGGCGGTGGCGGCTCGGCAGGGGCGGTCGGGTTGGCCCGTGCTGCCATCGTCGCCGGGGACGCTTCGGTGGTCGTGACGGTGATGGCGCTGCAGCAGGCCAAGCAACGCCTCGGGTCGGTGTTCTCCGCGATGGACCCGGATCCGATCAACTCGTTCCTGATGCCGTCAGGCCTCTTCGGGCCCGGCCAGCTGATGTCAGTCCTGGCCCGGCGGCACATGCATTTGTACGGAACCCGGCGCGAAGCCTTCGCCGAGATCGCACTCTCGACGCGGACCAATGCGTTGAACCGCCCGAAGGCCATGCACCGCGAACCGCTGACGTTGGACGACTACTTCAACGCGCGGATGATTGCAGAACCGTTGTGTCTCTACGACTTCTGTCAGGAGACCGACGGGGCGGTCGCGGTGATCACCACCAGCATGGATCGAGCCAAGGATCTCAAGCAGCCTCCGGTGCCGGTGGTCGCCGCCGCGCATGGTGGTGTTCGGGACTGGGGCAGGGCGTTCGCCTGGATGGGGATGCCGGACGAATACTTCGCTTCCTCGGGCAACGCCCCTATCGCCAAGCGCCTCTACGAGCAGGCTGGCGTCAGCGCCGCCGACATCGACGTGGCGCTGCTCTACGACCACTTCTCGCCAATGGTGCTGATGCAGTTGGAGGACTACGGATTCTGCGCCAAGGGTGAAGGCGGGGCATTCGTCGAGAGCGGTGCCATCCGGTTCGACGGCGGCAGCATTCCCGTCAACACCCACGGCGGGCAGCTGTCCGAGGCCTACATCATCGGAATGACTCACATCGTGGAGGGCGTCGAACAGATGCGCGGAACGGCAATCAATCAAGTAAAGGAAGCCGAATTGGCTTTGATCACAGGTGGTCCCGCGAGTCTGCCGGTCAGCGGCCTCATCCTGGGGCAGGCAGCATGAGTACCGCCGCCGCCCTCTTGGCCACCACCATCCCCGGTGAACACGTCAGGATTGCGGTCAACAAGGACACCGAACCCTTCTGGCAGGCCGCGAAGGAGCGGCGCCTCGTCGCACCGCAGTGCGCGGACTGCCAGACGTTCCGGCTGCCCCCGACGCCGTTCTGCCCCAACTGCCAGTCAAAGGCGGTGAATTGGATCAAATTGTCCGGTGCGGCAACGGTATACAGCTTCGCGGTGGTGCACGGGTTTCCCGGTATGCCCGATCTGACCCTGGTGCCGGCGGTCCTTGACCTGCCCGATGCGCCCGATGCCCGCCTGGTGTCCAACGTCGTCGACGTCGTACCCGACGAGGTGAAGATCGGTACCCGCCTGCAGGTGGACTTCACCCCGATCGCTGATGGCTGGATGTTGCCGATCTTCCGGGTCGTGCCATCCGGCCCAACCGGAAGGGAGTGAGCACATGTCCGACGACAGTGCACTACACGAAAAGCCGCTGGAGTTTCTCACCAGCATCGCCAACACGGGAGGTGACTGCGACGGGCAGGCGATTCTGCCCGTCAATGATCACTACCGGTGCACCTGCTCCTGCGGCCACTGGGACATCGAAATCGACGACAAGGATGAAGGATTGCGCCAGGCCCGAATCCACACCGGTAGCGCGACCGAATAAAGACTAGGAGTTGGAGAATCATGGGAAATCTCGAGGGCAAGGTCGCCTTCATCACCGGCGCCGCACGCGGTCAGGGCCGCGCTCATGCGGTCAGGCTGGCCGCCGGCGGTGCCGACATCATCGCGCTGGACATCTGTCAGGACATCGATTCGATCGACTATCCCAACGCCAGCCCTGCTGATCTTCAGGAGACGGTGAAGCTCGTCGAGGACCAGGGCAGGCGCATAATCGCACGCCAGGCCGACGTGCGTGACGCTGAAGCGGTCGAGAAGGTGGTCGCCGACGAGCTTGCCGAGTTCGGGCGCCTCGACATCGTCATCGCGAACGCCGGTGTCATCCGGCTCAGCGGTGACGGAGATCGCCGGCAGGTCTTCCGTGACATCATCGATGTCAACCTGATCGGCGTGTGGAACACCATCGAAGCCGCACTTCCCGCGCTCATCGACGGAGGTCGCGGCGGGTCCATCGTGCTGACGAGTTCTAGTGCCGGCCTGAAGGGCACCGGCACCGATCGCGCCGGCGGTCAGGCATACACCGCGGCCAAGCGTGGCCTGGTCGGCCTGATGCAGGTGTGGGCAAATGAACTGGCGCAGTACTCCATTCGCGTCAACACCATTCACCCGACGGGTGTCGCGACCGGAATGGTGATGAACGAGACGATGGGCCGGCTGCTCGAGTCGGGCGATACCGCGGTCGCTGCCATGCAGAATGCACTGCCGATCCAGATCCTGATGCCCGAGGACATCGCGAACGCCGTGGCCTTTCTGGTATCCGACGAGGCGAAATTCATCACCGGTACCGCTTGGCCGCTCGACGCCGGCTTCGCGGTGCGGTAGCGGCGCAGAAGGGCACCCCGATGACCAGCGCATTAATCGAAATCGACTGTCCCACAAGTCCAACGCCGCATCGGCGCCGAGCGCCTTAGCAGCGGATCCGGCGGGGTGTACCAGCACATCAACACCGCCACCGGTCGGCCGGACGCCCATGTTCCGCTCGCCGGACCGGCCGAGGTCGACCAGGCCGTGCAGGTGGCCCACACGGCGTATCTGGAATGGCGACGCACCAAGCCCGCTGAACGCCGCCGGCTGCTGCTGCTGCGGCTCGCCGATCATCCCGTTCGACAATGACGATCAGGCCATCGAGATTGCCAACAACACGCCATACGGGTTGTCCGGTTGCGTCTTCACCAACAACCTGCGCCGCGCACATCGGGTGGCCGAGGAACTGGAGACTGGTGAAGTCCTGATCAACGGCGCCGCGAACCTAGGCGTCACCCGCCCGTTCGGCGGGATCGAAATCAGCGGCATGGGAAAGGAAGGCGGTCGGCAAGGGCTCGAGGAATTTTTGCACATCAAGACTGTCAGTATGGCCTGAATGGGCGCCCCATTGACGGTGACAGTCTACTGTCATAATGTCGAAGGGCACTGCGCCGGGCTTGGTTTCGTGTTCGCCCGTCGCATACGGACCGTATGGAGGGGTGTCGATGGGGCTTCTTGCCGACGGTATTCCAATGCCGACCGAGGCCAGCCCACCCAGTGGGCCGTCCATCGCGTTCACCGTGGCGAGTCTCGCCATCGTCATCGCACTGCTGGTGTGGTGGTGGGTGTCCGGCGAACGGCGACGCGGACCAGTCCTGCCACTGCTGTTCCTCGGCATCGCGTTGTCGGCCATCGCCGTTGAGCCCATCTTCGATAACACACTGTTGTACTGGTACCCGCCCGACAATCCACTCGGGGTGTATGCCGCGTATGACCGCACGGTGCCGTGGTTCACGCCCCTCGGCTACGCATGGTTTTTCGGCGGCAGTTCTTACATCATGTGGCGCGTCTTCTCTCGGGGGGCTACTCGGCGCGAGATCTTCAGTTGGTTTGGTTTCTTCGTCGTCGTTGACGGACTGGCCACCGGGACTGCAGGCTGGCTGGGGATCAGTGGGTTCTACGGACCTCAACCGTTCATGCTCGGTGGGATCAATGTGTGGTTCGCCTTTGCCGATGCAACCGCAGGCTTGGTGGGCGCCGTCATTCTCTACCTGGTCGTGCCGAGGCTGTCGGGGTGGAAATGGGCTTGGCTGTTGGTCATTCCCACTGTGTCGTACGGTGCGGTGCTCGGCGCCGTGACCTCGCCAGTGGTGCTCGGTTTGCACTCGGACTGGACGACGTTCGGTCGCTGGCTCGGGGGTGCGGGCACCATTGCCTTGTGCTGCGTCGTCGCGTACGCGTGCGCCTCGATTGCAGCGAAGAACTCGGCGTTCAGGATTATGGCAACCAACGACACAGTGAGTGCTCCCGTAGGACCTGAGCTGGAGATCAGTCATTGATGACAGCGAATGACAAGGACGGCGCTCGCGCTTGACCGCGGTATCACGGAGGAGGTGGCATGACCGAGAATCAGCCCACCGGAATGTGTCCCATGTTGAACATCGAGATGAACACGCCCGACGCGCCCGCGCTGACGCACTTTCGCCGGCTGGATGAATGTCAGGACAGTGTGCGGCCGGTGTTCCGCAATACCGAGGCTGGGATGGATTATTGGGTATTCACCGACAACTCGGTGATCCTGGACGGCTTGCAGCATCCTGAACTCTGGTCCAGCAGTGTCATCGTGCCGACCGAACCGGAGCCGCCGTACAAGTGGATTCCGATCATGATCGATCCACCGGACCACGCCAAGTGGCGACAGGTGTTGGCGGAGTACTTCTCGCCAGGTCGTGTGAAGGGCCTGCGCGACGCACAGCAGACATTGGCGGCCTCCTTCGTCGACCAGCTGGTCGACGAAGGCAAGTGCGACTTCGTCGAACGCATCTCGCGGGTATTCCCGTCGACTGTCTTTCTGACGATCATGGGTATGCCGGTGGAGGATCTCGAGAAGTTCCTGGTGTGGGAGGACATGATCCTGCACCAGAGCGGAGTGGGCGAGGAAGTCAACGCCGCCCGGCTCGAGGGCATGACGCACGTGATGGGCTACTTCTCCGAGCTGATTCAACAGCGCCGCGACAATCGCGACCCCGATGCCGACGACATCGTCAGCAAGGCCATCGACTGGACTATCGACGGCGAGCCGATCAACGACCTGGAACTCCTCAACTGCCTGCTCTTGTTGTTCATGGCCGGGCTCGACACGGTGTCCAACCAACTGTCCTACGCGATGCTGCACTTGGCCACTCATCCGGCCGACCGCGCCAGGATCGTCGCCGAACCCGAGCTCATTCCGAAGGCGGTCGAGGAGATCCTTCGGGTCTATCCGATCGTGCAGACCGCACGAAAAGCCACCCAGGACACAGAGTTCCACGGATGTCCCGTCAAGGCCGGCGATATGGCGTCCTTCTCGTTGGCGTTCGCAGGCCGGGACGAAACGGCATATTCTGACGCCCGCAAGGTCGACCTCGACCGCGGTGTCACCCGTCACCTGTCCTTCGGCGCCGGTCCGCACCGCTGCCTCGGATCGCATCTGGCCCGGCAGGAAATGGCGGTAGTGCTCGAGGAGTGGCACAAGCGTATTCCGGACTATGAACTCGCCGGGGAGCCAATCGAACACGGCGGACAGGTGTTCGGCGTCGATTCGCTCAACCTGACGTGGCGTTGACGTTGGTGCCACATTCGCTGACATTCGACGATGCCACCTTGCACCTGGTTCATGAATCTGGGCACTGCTACAACTTAGCCAGCCACCGCCGACAGCTGTGGGACCGGATCGTGATCTGGCTGCCGACGGCGGTACTTGTCTCACCTGTCCAGGTTTAGGAGGCGCAGTGGTCAACACAGTCGGATTCATCGGAGCGGGCCAACTCGGCGAGCCGATGGTCATGCGATTGCTCGGCGCCGGCCATCACGTACTGGTGTACAGCCGCCGCGAGGAGGTCCGGGCTCGCCTCGCGGCGAGCGGAGCCAGGTTGGCTGGCTCCGTGGCAGAGTTGGCGTCCCAGAGCGACATCCTGCTGTCATGTCTGTTCTCCGACATGCAGTTGCGCGAGACAGGTTTGGGCCCTGATGGTTTCATCGCCAACGCCAAGCCCGGGTCGGTGTTCTTGTCCCACACCACCGGTACTGTGTCCACCCTGGAAGCGCTGCGGGACAGCTCACCACGGGCGCCGGTGATCCTGGACGCGCCGGTCAGCGGAA